>Ga0256405_10002667_pt1 | contig 39629 bp, 39 predicted proteins | sample RumenRJG_02DNA_FD_189096 | JGI IMG/M metagenome (GOLD analysis project Ga0256405, IMG submission 189096) | Bovine rumen microbial communities from Lethbridge, Alberta, Canada - RJG_02 | ecosystem: Host-associated > Mammals > Digestive system > Stomach > Rumen | place: Canada: Alberta... | reverse complement strand
AGAGGATAGGGGGCGTACCTACAAGCAACCACCTAACAGGATGTGCAGTTGATATTAGAGTTAATGGCATGGAGCAACTTATCCGCTATGCGGCAATCCTATTGGATTATGCTGATGAAAGCAAGCAAGAGTTCGACGAACTCCTGATAGAGAAGAATCGCTACGGGGCGATATGGCTGCATTTTGCGGTGAGACCGAAGAACAATCGACGCAAAATAAAGTTTTTAAACGCGTGAAATAATGTTTAAATGTTGCCTGCAAAGAAATTTTTATATAACTTTGCAGGCAGTTTTATATATTTGGGAGGTAATTATGGCAAAAGGAAAATGGATAGGAGGATTCATAGGATGGATGGCTGGCGGTCCGCTGGGAGCACTGGCCGGATATCTGCTTGGCTCGCTGTTTGATAATATGCTCGATGGTGTGAATAATCCTGATAATAGTGGTACGTGGCAGTCGACATCGTACGAGGATTATAATACTGCTTACCAGCAGGCTTATCGTCAGCGTCAGATGCAGGGCGACAGAAACAGCTTTCTGTTCTCGCTGCTGGTGCTGTCGTCGTACATAATAAAGGCTGATGGAAAAGCCATGCACAGCGAGATGGAGCTGGTGCGACAGATGCTGCGACAGAACTTCGGAGCATCGGCAGTGCAGCAGGGTAACGAGATACTGAACCGACTGTTTGAGGAACAGAAACGCGAAGGTTGGCAGCAGTTTAAGCATACGGTGAGGGAATGTTGTAGTCAAATAAACCGACAAATGGATTACTCGCAGAGGTTGCAGCTGCTTAACTACCTGGTGATGGTGGCAAAGGCTGACGGCAGTGTGCCACAGAGCGAGATTACAGCCTTGAAAGAGGCAGCGCAGTGGATGGGACTGAACACCAACGAGGTGGACCAGATGCTGCACTTGGGCAAAGGAACGCTGGAGGATGCATACAAGGTGCTGGGAGTGAGCCCCGACGTGAGCGACGATGAGCTGAAAAAGGCTTATCGCAAGCTGGCGCTGCAGCACCATCCCGACAAGGTGGCTGCCCTGGGAGACGACGTGCGCAAGGCCGCTGAGAAGAAATTTCAGGAGATAAATGCTGCCAAAGATCGCATCTGGAAGGCAAGAGGATTATAGAATTAATATTTTTTTTTAGAAAATATTTGGTAGTTTGGAGTTTTTTGCCTAACTTTGCCACTGATTAATTTGATTGGTGCTAATGAAGCTTAGATTGCAATATATATTACTACTGCTGACATTTGCTCTCGCGGTGAATGCCGACAATTTAGGCTATACCAACGAAAAACCATTGCTTTTTGGTATCGACCAAGATTATCCACCACTGGAATACGTTGACGAAGCTGGAAACCCAAGCGGTGTGGACGTGGAGTTTTCCAAGCGACTGATGAAGCGCCTTGACATACCTATGACGTTCAAACCGAACAAATGGGCGGCTATTGCGGGCGACGTGATGCAGGGAAAGGTGGATTTGGCTATGATGGTTTACTCGCCATATCGTAGCAACGACGTGAACTACTCGCGATCGGTGTTGAGACTGTATTACCAGATTGTGACCCGCAAAGGTGAAAGAAAAAATTACGGGCTGAGAGATGTAAAAGGCGAAGAGATTGCCCTGATGCAGAGTAGGCCCGTGGTTGATACACTGAAGAAGAGCGGTGCTAAGATAGTGATAGTCTACGACTTGACAAAGGCCATGAAAGATCTGGCTGCTGGCGATTATGATGCTGTGATATGCTATCGCTACCAGGCCAAATATATGATATCCAAGTACAAACTCAATAATCTGCAAACAGAAGACCTTACGCTTACTCCAAGAGAATACTGCTACGTGAGCCATAACAAGCAACTGATAGACGCCATAAACGCCGAGCTTGACAAGATGGTGGACCAAGGTGTGGTAGAGGATGTGTACGGTAATGTGGCATCGCATTTTGACGGACTGATTATCCCCAAGTGGGTTTGGGGTGCAATTATTGCAGGCGTGTTTGCAATAATGGCTGGAATAATCGTGATGCAGTACAGAAACAAGAAGAACCTGAAGAGGGCTCTAGCGCTGGCACGCGAGAACGAGGAGAAAGCCAAGGTTAACGAAGAGAAAGCTCGCGCCAACGAGGAAAAAGCTCGCGCCAACGAGGAAAAAGCCAAGGCGAGTGAGGAAATGGCTCGCCAGAGAGCAGAGGAGGCCAAGAAGAACGCCGATATAGCTCAGCGAAATGCCGATGTGGCCAAGAGAAATGCCAAAGAGGCTGAACATAACGCAATGGTGGCCAACCAGAACGCTGCAAAAGCCCGCGAGGCTGCCGAGGCTGCACGCAAGAGTGAGGAACTGAAGGATATATTCATGGGCAACATGAGTCACTCGCTGCGCACACCGCTTAACGCCATTATCGGTTTCAGCGACTTGCTGATGACGATGGACGAAACGGCGCTGCCACGCGAGGAGCAGTTGAACCTGCTACAGCTGATAAACAAGAACGGACTCGAGCTGCTGCACATGATTAACGAACTGCTCTCGTTGAGCGATATCGAGGGGCAGAGTCAGTTGTTCCAGCGCGAGGTGACCGACGTGGACGCCGAGATGAGACAGTTTGCTGCCGAGATTCGTCCACAGCTGCACGAGGGCGTTGTGCTGCAGGTGGAGGAACCCGTGGAAGGCATGCGCGCGCTGTTAGATAAGAAACTGCTGAAGGTGGTTACCATGCACTTGCTGGATAATGCTGTGCAGCACACCACCGAGGGCAAGATAACGGTGGCATACTACGTAAAGGAGGGTGGTATGTATGTAGAGGTGAAGGACACCGGCGACGGTCTGCCCGAGAAACTGAAGAATAATATTTTCGGTCTGCTGAGCGACCGTAATACATACACACACGACGAGAGTCAGGAGAACCCGGGACTGGGGCTTAGCGTATGTAAGGCAATCATTGACCGCTGTAACGGAAAGATAGGTGTGCGCGACAATACCGAGGACGGTAGAGGAACGATATTCTGGTACTGGACACCTACCGAGATTTTAAATTAGAGGAGAGGAAAATAGAGAATGACACTGATAATTGTAATACTGCTGCTTTTAGGTTATGTTGTAATAGCTACCGGACACACCACTGGTGTGAACAAGAGTGCTATCGCAATATTTATCGGTACTGTGGGATGGGTGGTCTACATCTGCTACGGTACTGATTTCGTGATGCAGCGACATGCTGAGGACTACTGGACATTCCTTAACGGCGACCTGCCATCGAGCGAGGCGGTGAAGTATTACATATATAATAATGTATTCCTTTATTATGTGGGTCGTGCGGCAAGTATCGTGATGTTCCTGCTGGCCACCATGAGTATTGTGGAGATTCTGCATAATAACGGATGCTTTGACTTTGTGACCAAGTGGATCAAGACACGCAACCCGAAGCGCTTGTTGTGGACTATCACGCTGGCCACATTCATTCTGTCGGCAAATCTCGACAACCTTACTACAGCTACCATGATGCTGGTGATTATGCACTCGATAGTGCAGAGCCGCCGACAGAGAATGCTGATAGGTGCTGCGATAGTGATAGCGGCTAACTGCGGCGGATGCCTGACTGTTATCGGCGATCCAACTACTTTGGTGCTGTGGGGCGACGGAGCAATCACTGCATCGAGATATACTGCGTATATGGCTCTGCCAGTGCTGCTGGCGTGGATAGTGCCTACGATACTGATAAACAGACAGTTACCTGAGCGACTCGACACCCAGTGGGCGCCCATGCCATTCCGCGGCGACGACACCAACCTGCTGCCTTGGCAGCGCATCGTCATGCTGTTTGTTGGTATTGGTGGACTGTGGTTCATTCCAACTTTCCACAACATCACTAAGCTGTCGCCATTCCTTGGGGCACTATGTGTGCTCAGTGTGCTGTGGGTGGTGAACGAGGTGATGAACCGCAAACTGATGAGTGCCGACCAGATGCAGCATCGACTGACACCACGCTCGGTGCAGTACGGCTCGCTACAGCAGATATTGTTTGTGATGGGTATCATGCTGGGTATGGGCGTAGTGACTGAGACGGGCGTGTTTGGCGATGTGGCACAGTGGATTGACGATACCTTCGGCAGCGTATGGCTATTGGGTATCGCATCAGGGCTGCTGAGCGGCATAGTCGACTCGTTTACAATAGCCATGAGCGATATATCGCTCTATCCGATAGCTGATGCAGCCATGAAGGGCAGCTATGCCGAGAACTTTATAACCAATGGTGCCTACTGGAAGATTATTGCCTACTGTACGGCTGTGGGCGGATGCTTGCTCAGCGTGGGCTCGGTAAGCGGACTGGCGCTGATGAAGATGGAGCACATCAAGGTGGGCTGGTATATGAAGAACCTGACACCAAAGGTGCTTGCAGGTGGGCTGATAGGACTGCTGGTATTGTGGCTTGAAGTGAATTTTATATAACTAACAACAATATATTATAAGGAAAAAGAAATATGGGAAAGATTAAGACGATTGGTATCCTGACGTCAGGAGGCGATGCACCAGGAATGAATGCCGCCATACGTGCCGTGACACGTGCCGGTATCTATAACGGTTTTACAATCAAAGGTATATATCGCGGATACGAGGGTCTTATTAATGATGAGGTTAAGACCTTCACTACAGAGGACGTAAGTGGAATAGTGACCCGTGGAGGTACGATACTGAAGACTGCTCGCTCGAAGGAGTTTATGACACCAGAGGGTATGCAGAAGGCATATGAGACTTGTGTGAAGGAAGAGATAGATGCACTGGTAGTTATCGGTGGAAACGGTTCGCTGACAGGTGCTCGCAACTTCGGTATGGAGTTCGACTTCCCCTGTATCGGCTTGCCAGGAACCATTGACAACGACCTTTACGGTACCGATGCCACCATCGGCTACGACACCACGATGAATACCATCATGGAGTGCGTCGATCGTATTCGTGATACTGCCAACTCTCATGAGCGTATCTTCTTTGTCGAGGTGATGGGGCGTGATGCTGGCTTCCTGGCTCAGAACTCGGCCATCGCTTGTGGTGCTGAAGCTGCCATTGTGCCAGAGGAATCGACTGATGTCGACCAGTTAGCCCAGTTCATGAGTCGTGGTATCCGTAAGTCAAAGAAGTCGTGTATCGTGATTGTATCCGAGAGTCCTAAGTGTGGCGCTCTTTACTATGCAGATCGTGTCAAGAAGGAGTTCCCTGAGTTCGACGTGCGTGTGTCTATCCTGGGGCACCTGCAGCGTGGTGGTACACCATCTGCTCGCGACAGAATCCTGGCAGCTACCACAGGTGTTGGCGCTATCGAGGCCATCAAACAGGGACAGCGCAACGTGATGGTAGGTATTCGCAATAACGAGGTGGTTTACGTGCCATTTAGTGAGTGTATACGTACCGACAAGCGATTCGATAAGCGACTGATTAAGGTACTCGATGAGCTGAGCATCTAACATTAAACATTAAATATTTAATGCCAGATATTAAGAAGATAGTATTGACTGGAGGGCCATGTGCTGGTAAGACTACGGCGCTGGTGAAGATAACCGAGTACTTCTCAGGATTCGGCTATAAGGTATTCAATGTGCCCGAGGTGCCTACCATATACAGCACTGCAGGCTGGAACTACCTGACACCAAACCGCGACCTGTATTATCAGGGCGAGCGCGCCATTCTTGAGACTCAGCTGGCGCTGGAAAACCAGTTTATGCAGCTGGCCAAGGTGTGCGAAAAGCCTGTACTCATCGTTTGCGACCGTGGTGCTATGGACATCTCGGCATATATCAAGCCTGAGGAGTGGGACGAGATAACACGTATGGCAGGAACCAACTCGGAGGCGCTGCGCCAGAGTTACGATGCTGTGCTACATCTGGTGAGTGCTGCCGACGGAGCCGAGCAGTATTACACAACTGCCACCAACGCCACACGCTATGAGCAGGCCAACGAAGAAGGACTGCGCGTGGCACGTGAACTTGACAAGAAGGTCATAAAGGCTTGGACTGGTCATCCACATCTGCGTGTCATCAACAATCACGACGACTTTGAAAACAAGCTGAACCGTGTGCTTACAGAGATATCGAAGGTGGTGGGACTGCCACTTCAGGCTCAGGAGGAGCGCATCTTCCGTGTAGAACTTACTGGCGAGATTCCTGAGTGCTCGGTAAGTGAGATTACGCAGACCTATCTGGTATCAGAGCCAGGCAGCGAGGTAAGATTGCGCAGACGTGAGTGGAGCGGCGGTAAGGTGGTGAATGTTCACCGCTCGAAGAAGCGCATCAACGACAACGAGGTGATTGAGACTGAGCGCCAGGTGGACAACAACCTGTACGAGCAGATGCTATCGCAGGCCGACCCATATCGCGCCACCATCCGCAAGAAGCGTCAGAGCTTCATTTGGAAAGGGCAGTTCTTCGAGATTGACACATTCCTGGAGCCTGTAAGCAATCTGGTGATGATGGAAACAAAAGGAGTTACAGAGAAAGAAACTGTTAACTTCCCCCCATTTGTAAAAGTGCTGGAGGATGTGACGGGCAACTCGAAGTATCTGAACTACAACATCGCATTGAGAAGATAGAAACCAAGAATATAGAATAATAATAACTTAAAAATTAACAGCGTATGTCACAAATTACTGGACACATTTCGCAGATTATCGGTCCTGTTATCGACGTTTACTTCGATACCGAGGGCCAGGATGCCGAAAAGGTGTTGCCAAAGATTTACGATGCTCTGAAGATTGATCGTGGCGACGGGCGCGACCTGATTGTCGAGGTGCAGCAGCACATCGGCGAGGATACGGTGCGCTGTGTGGCTATGGACAATACTGATGGACTGCATCGTGGACTGGAAGCGATCCCTCTGGGCTCACCAATCGTGATGCCTGCAGGCGATCAGATTAAAGGTAGAATGCTGAACGTTATCGGACAGCCTATCGACGGTATGAAACAGCTGAACATGGAGGGCGCTTATCCCATCCACCGCGAGGCTCCAACATTTGAGGAACTGTCGACCAAGAAAGAGATTCTGGCCACAGGTATTAAGGTTATCGACCTGCTGGAGCCTTACATGAAGGGTGGTAAGATCGGACTCTTCGGTGGTGCAGGTGTAGGTAAGACCGTGCTCATCATGGAGCTGATTAACAACATTGCCAAGGGACACAACGGATTCTCAGTATTCGCTGGAGTAGGAGAGCGTACTCGTGAGGGTAACGACCTGATCCGCGAGATGATTGAATCAGGTGTTATCCGCTACGGAGAGAAGTTCCGTGAGGCTATGGATCAGGGTAAGTGGGACTTGAGTCTTGTTGACCCTGAGGAGTTGAAGAAGAGCCAGGCCACACTGGTTTACGGACAGATGAACGAGCCACCAGGCGCACGTGCCTCAGTAGCCCTTTCTGGTCTGACTGTAGCCGAAGGATTCCGCGATGGAGGCGGTAAGGACGGTGGTGCTGCCGATATCCTTTTCTTCATCGACAACATCTTCCGTTTCACTCAGGCTGGTTCTGAGGTGTCGGCTCTGCTGGGACGTATGCCATCAGCAGTAGGTTATCAGCCAACTCTGGCTTCAGAGATGGGATCGATGCAGGAGCGCATCACATCAACAAAGACGGGTTCTATCACCTCTGTACAGGCTGTTTACGTGCCTGCCGACGACTTGACCGACCCTGCTCCAGCTACAACCTTTACCCACCTGGATGCAACAACCGTATTGGATCGTAAGATTGCTGAGCTGGGTATCTATCCAGCTGTAGACCCACTGGGTTCTACATCGCGTATCCTCGACCCGCTGATTGTGGGCAAGGCTCACTACGATTGTGCACAGCGCGTGAAGGAGATTCTGCAGCGTTACAAGGAGTTGCAGGACATCATCGCCATTCTGGGTATGGACGAGCTCTCTGACGAGGATAAGCTTACCGTGAACCGTGCACGCCGCGTGCAGCGATTCCTGAGTCAGCCATTCTCTGTAGCATCTCAGTTTACTGGTCTGCCAGGTGTGATGGTGCCAATCGAGGAGACTATCAAGGGATTCAACGCTATTCTGGATGGCGAGGTAGACGACCTGCCAGAGCAGGCATTCCTGAACGTAGGAACTATCGAGGACGCCAAGGAGAAAGCTAAGAAGCTGCTGGAAGCTGCGAAAGCATAAGCTTAATTGACAATTGATAATTGATAATTGACAATTATGTTGCAGCTTAGAATTGTTTCTCCGGAAAAGATTGAGTTCGACGGCGCTGTTGAGAGCGTGCTGGTTCCAGGAACAATGGGCCAGTTCGAGATTCTTAACGACCACGCCCCAATCATCTCTACCTTGCAGTGTGGCACGGTGGTATTTACTACTGCCGATGGCAAGCAGCAGTTAGAGATACAAGGCGGATTTGTGGAGGTGCAGAAGAACAAGGTTAGTCTTTGTGTGGAACTGAAAGCAAAGGAGTAAAAAGTAATGACAAAAAATATCGAGAAGTTGAGTATTGCGTATATGCGTTACGGGGTGATGGTGGCAGTTGCTCTGGCACTTGTTGGCCTCATGGTGATGCAGATATGGTTTCTCGACTTGCTTACGCCCATCATAGTAAGTGTGGCTTTCTCGCTGGTAACATGCGTGGCAATCGCACAGATATGGAAGCGCGTAGCCCAGAACTCGCCCGACAGCCTGCCCACATTCTTTACGGCTGTGTCTGGCTTCCGACTGTTGTTGGCTCTGGCAGTGATGTTTGTCTATTATCTGGTTGATAATCAGAACTCTATGCTTAGGTTCTTCATGGTGTTTATAGTTTTCTATTTTGGAATGCTTATACATCACTCTATCTTCTTCGCCAGAATTAATAATAGATAAGTAATGAAAAAATTAAGAACGATAATCCTCCTGATGATGGTAGCGCTGCTGCCTACTGCCGCCTTGGCAAACGAGGGTGGAGAAGGTGAGGAGCTCGATATCCCCGAGATTGTACTCGAGCACCTGGCCGACTCATACGAATGGCATATCGCCAGCTACCAGGGCCATCACATCAGCATTCCGCTGCCCATCATCCTTCGTAGTGCGAGTGATAATCCCGGACAAAAGTGGTTCTTCTGTACCGCTCACAGTCTGCCCGATCAGTTCTTCTTCAGCGAGGAGCATCACGGCAAGATATATGAGCGCGTGGGAGGCGAGGAGGTTCGCCCACTTGACCTCAGCATCACCAAGAGTGTGCTGCAGATATGGATTGTGGTGGCCGTGCTCATAGTAGTATTCCTTAGCTGTGCCCGCTGGTATAAGAACCACGACGCAAAGAGCGAGGCTCCAAAGGGATTCGTAGGTGCTATGGAGATGATAGTGATGACGATACATGATGACCTCATCAAGTCGTCGATAGGTGAGAAGCATTACAAGCCGTATGCTCCTTATCTGCTCACGGTGTTCTTCTTCATACTCACCTGTAATCTCATCGGACTGATTCCTGTATTCCCAGGCGGCGCAAACGTTACTGGTAACATCAACATCACCTTCTTCCTGGCTGTATGTACGATGCTTGCCATCAACCTGTTTGCCAACAAGGAGTACTGGAAGGAGATCTTCTGGCCTGAGGTTCCTCTGTTCCTCAAGGCGTATCCCGCTCCAGTAATGCCTCTTATCGAGCTGTTCGGAGTGTTCACAAAGCCATTCGCACTTATGATCCGTCTCTTTGCCAACATGATGGCTGGTCACGCTGTGATACTCTCGTTCACATGCGTTATCTTCCTCGGATGGTCGATGGGCGTAGGTTTTGGTATGGGGTTGAACATCTTCAGCATCATCATGCTTCTGTTTATGAATGCACTTGAGTTGCTGGTAGCGTTTGTACAGGCGTACGTGTTTACTATGCTTAGTGCCGTGTTCATCGGCCTGGCACACAAGGAACACCACGCTGAGTAAAATGTAAGAATTGAAAAATTCAAAAATGTAAAAATTTAGAGAATTAAGTAACAACATTATTAATAATTAAAAATTAAAAAATTATGATTTCAGCATTATTTTTAGCCGAGGGTCTGGCTCAGCTGGGCTGCGGTATCGGTGCAGGTATTGCAACAATTGGTGCAGGTTTGGGTATTGGTAAGATTGGTGGCAGCGCTATGGACGCTATCGCTCGTCAGCCAGAGGCTACTGGTAAAATCCAGACAAACATGATTCTTACCTCTGCATTCGTTGAGGGTTGTGCCCTCTTCGCTATTGCTGCTTGCGCATTCTTGATCAAGTAAATAAAGGAGACTAAGTATGGATTTCAGTAAACTGCCAGCTATCCTTACCCCCGATCTGGGACTCTTGTTCTGGATGCTCCTGGCGTTTGCCGTCGTCTTCTTCGTGCTTGCCAAGTACGGTTTCCCCGCCATCGTTGGGATGGTTGAAGAGCGAAACCGTTATATCGAGGACAGTCTCAAGAAGGCCCATGAGGCCCAGGAGCGTTTAGCTAACATCGAGAAGGAGGGAGAATCCATCTTGCAGGAGGCTCGCGCCAAGCAGGCTCAGATTCTGAAAGAGGCTGCAGATACGCGCGACTCTATTGTGGAACAGGCTCAGGAGAAGGCGAGAGCAGAAGGTGCCCGACTCCTTGAAGATGCCCGCGTGGCCATCGAACAGGAGAAGAAAGCCGCTATCGCCGACATCCGTCAGCAGGTTGCCGCACTTAGTGTAGGCATCGCCGAAAAGGTTCTCAAGCAGAATCTCAAGGACGACAAGGCGCAGATGGATTTGATTAACCGTATGCTGGATGATGTTTCTACTGATAAATAAGTAATGTACGTATGGATATAGGAGTCATATCGGTAAGATACGCGCGAGCACTTCTGAAGAGTGCTACCGACGCCAAGATTGAGCAGCAGGTGTATGCCGAGATGCAGCAGATAGCAAAAAGCTACATCGAGGTGCCACAGTTGCGCTCTACGATTGACAATCCGATGCTCTCGAAGGATAAGAAGCAGGCTCTGCTGCTGACTGCTGCAGGACGTAAGCCTTCTGACCTGATGAAGGTCTTCATCGGCCTGGTGCTGAAGGAAGACCGCGAGAGTGTGATGCAGTTCATCGCCAATTCGTACGTCACGCTTTACCGCCAGCAGAAGAATGTCATCCGCGGACGACTCATCACCGCTGCCGCTGTCTCTCCGGAAACGGAGCAGAAAATGCGACAGATGGTGGAGAGTAAGACTAATGGAACAGTGGAGTTTGAGTCGCAGGTAAACCCCGATATCATCGGAGGCTTCATCCTGGAGTACGATACCTATCGTATGGACGCCAGCGTCAAGACCAAACTCAACTCAATTCTCAATACGTTGAGAAAATGAAAGAATGTAAAAATGTAAAAATGACAAAATTGTCAAAGCAGTTGAGTTAATTATTACATTTTTAAATTTTTAAATTTTTAAATTAAGAATTAATGTCAGATAAGATTAAACCAAGCGAAGTTTCGCAGGTACTGCTCGACCAGCTGAAAGGTATATCGGATGCTGAGAAGTTTGACGAGGTGGGAACCGTGCTCACAGTGAGCGACGGTGTGGCCCGCATCTATGGACTGCGCAACGCCGAGGCCAACGAGTTGCTGGAGTTTGAAAACGGCACTATGGCTATCGTGATGAACCTCGAGGAGGACAACGTGGGCTGCGTGCTGTTGGGCGCTACCTCGGGCATCAAAGAGGGCATGGTGGTGAAGCGTACCAAGCGTATCGCATCTATCCGTGTCAACGATAACATGCTGGGACGCGTTATCAATCCGCTGGGACAAGCTATCGACGGTAAGGGTGATATCGACCTGAGCGACGCTTTCGAGATGCCGCTCGATCGTAAGGCCCCTGGTGTTATCTATCGCCAGCCCGTTAAGGAGCCACTGCAGACTGGATTGAAGGCTATCGACTCGATGATTCCTATCGGTCGTGGTCAGCGCGAGCTTATCATCGGCGACCGTCAGACGGGTAAGACCGCCATCGCCGTTGATACCATCATCAATCAGAAGAGTTTCTATGAGGCAGGAAAGCCTGTCTATTGTATCTATGTGGCTATCGGTCAGAAGGCCAGTACCGTTGCTGCTCTGGTATCTACACTGCAGGAGCACGGAGCTATGCCTTACACCATCGTAGTAGCCGCTACAGCTGCCGATCCTGCTGCTATGCAGTACTATGCACCATTTGCAGGAGCCGCTATAGGTGAGTACTTCCGCGATCGCGGTCTGCCAGCACTGGTTGTATACGACGACCTCTCGAAGCAGGCTGTGGCTTATCGTGAGGTATCGCTGATTCTGCGCCGTCCTTCTGGACGTGAGGCTTATCCTGGTGATGTGTTCTATCTGCACTCACGCCTATTGGAGCGTGCTGCTAAGATGAACGAACAGCAGGAGGTGGCCGAGCAGATGAACGACCTGCCAGAGTGTATGAAGGGTCATGTGAAGGGTGGTGGTTCACTCACCGCTCTGCCTATCATCGAGACTCAGGCTGGCGACGTTTCGGCTTACATTCCAACAAACGTTATCTCTATTACCGATGGTCAGATATTCTTGGAGAGCGACCTCTTCAACCAGGGCTTCCGTCCTGCCATCAACGTAGGTATTTCGGTATCTCGTGTGGGTGGTTCGGCACAGATCAAGAGTATGAAGAAGGTGGCTGGTACACTGAAGATCGACCAGGCTCAGTATCGTGAGCTTGAGGCCTTCTCGAAGTTCTCGAGCGATATGGATGCTGTGACAGCGATGACACTTGACCGCGGACGTAAGAACAACCAGCTGCTTATTCAGCCACAGTACAGCCCAATGCCAGTAGGCGAGCAGATTGCTATCTTGTATTGCGGTGTTCACGGACTGATGCGTGAGGTGCCTATCGCCAAGGTGCGCGAGTGTCAGACATCGTTCCTCGACAAGCTGCGTTCTGCACATCCCGAGGTTATCGAGACTCTGGCCAGCGGTAAGATTGACGACGAGACTACCGATACCATCGAGAAGGTGATGTTTGATATCGCAGGAACATATAAAGCCTGATAGCCTATGCCAAGCCTGAAAGAAATTAAAGGCCGCATAGCCTCAGTGAATTCCACGCGAAAGATCACGTCGGCTATGAAGATGGTTGCCTCCAGCAAGCTTCACCACGCACAGGTGGCTATTCAGAATATGCTGCCTTACGAGGAGCTGTTGGAGCACATCCTCAAGTCGTTCCTTGCTGCCGAGGCCGAGGCTCAGACCATCTACGATCAGGAGCGCCCTGTGAAAAGAGCTGCTCTGGTGGTGTTCTCAAGCAATTCGTCGCTCTGTGGCGGATTCAATGCCAACACCATCAAGCTGATGACGCAGGTGGTTAATGACTACAACGAGACCATCGGGCGCGACAATGTGGAGATTTATCCTATTGGTCGAAAGGTGTTCGAGAAGGCCCGTAAGATGGGGCTCAACGTGCAGGGCGAATACTCTGCACTGGCCGATCACCCAAACGTTCAGCAGTGTATCGAGATAGCGCAGGAGCTGGGACGCAAGTTTGCACAAGGTGAGATAGACAAGGTAGAACTTATCTATCATCACTTCAAGAGCGCAGGCTCGCAGGTGCTTACCCGCAAGACATTCCTGCCTATTGATGTAGAGAGTGAACTGAATGCCGACAAGGAGCGCGATCTGACCAGCAACATCGCTACAAAGCAGAGTCAGGAATACCTGAAGCAGCGTGGCGAGAAGGAGAACAGTCGCGAGCAGGAGGAGGTTAAGCCACTCAACGATAACTTTATCGTAGAGCCCGACATGAACACCGTACTCTCGCAGCTCATGCCTAAGCTGGCTCATCTGTCGCTCTATACAGCCCTGCTGGATAGCAATGCATCAGAGCATGCTGCCCGCATGGTGGCCATGCAGACCGCTACTGATAACGCCGACGAGTTGCTACGCGAGCTTAACTTGCAATACAACAAGAGCCGCCAGCAAGCCATCACCTCCGAACTTCTGGATATTGTAGGAGGTTCGGTGAACAACTGATAACAATAAGTAATCCCCACCATATTTGGCGGGGATTATTTATTTTGAGTAAATCCTTGCTACAAGTGCGCCGCTTATGTTATGCCATACGCTGAATATGGCTCCAGGTATCGTGGCCAGAGGGAAGGCGGCAAAATGCAGTGTGGCCAGCGAAGAGGCCAGGCCGGAGTTCTGCATTCCAACTTCGATGGAGATGGCGCGTCTCTTAGCATCGGCTAGGCCGAGCAATCGTCCGATAATATACCCCAGACTTAATCCGCATAGATTGTGGAGCATCACTACCAGCACTACTATCATTCCGCCCACAAGCAACCTGTCGGCATTATGCGAGACAACTATTCCTACCACAAAAGCAATCACAACTGATGAGAATGCTGGCAGATATGGCACTATGCTTTTGGTAAACTTTGGCAGGTAACGTTGGAATACAAGTCCTACGGCTATTGGCGCAATCACCACATATACGATACTCAGCAGCATGCCGATGGTATCAACTTCAACCATTGTTCCTGCCAGTAGCCATACTAATAATGGTGTAATCAATGGGGCAAGTAGGGTAGACGTTGCCGTCATGCCTACTGATAGAGCTAAATCGCCTTTGGCCAGATAGGTAATCACATTCGAAGCTGTGCCTCCAGGACAGCAGCCAACCAGGATAACACCCAGTGCTAACTCCTTGGGTAATGCAAAAGCCCACGACAATCCTAATGCCAACAACGGCATAATCGTGAACTGTGCCAGGCAACCTATGATAATATCCTTAGGTCGACTGAAGACGATACGGAAATCTTGTGGCGATAGTGTTAATCCCATGCCGAACATGATGACGCCTAACATGGGGTTAATGGCCCATGTGTCTACCCAAAGAAACGATGATGGCCAGAATAGAGCTACAGCAGCAACCAGCACGACTATAGCGCCCATATATTTTGAAATGTAATTGCAGAGTTTCTTCATCATTTATATATTTTCGCTGCAAAATTACATAAAATCTGCTATATATCGCATATTTTTTGAAAAAGTAAGCAAAAACACAAATTTTCTATCATTTTATTTGGTGGTTTCGTGGAAATACTTTACTTTTGCAGTCGAAATCAATAAAATTAGAAAGATATGTCAATGTTGAATGCTTGGTTTTACGGCTTTTATTTTTACTTTGCAGAGAACTGTGAAGCGGGAAGTTGCGTATAGAATTCAACTTATGACAAATAGGAAGATAAAACAACAAGGTCCCGCTTCACAACAAAGTGATAGCGGGACTTGTTTTTAGAGCGAGAAAGTAAGATTGTTAGAATATGAAGAGAATAGCAATACAAGGACTGACAGGGTCGTTCCACGATATAGCGGCACACCTTTATTTCGAAGGGGAACAGATACAGCTTATTTGTTGTAGCACTTTCGAACAGGTGTTCCAGCAGATAAAGCAAGATTCCACTGTCATAGGTATGCTGGCAATAGAGAATACGATTGCTGGTAGTCTGCTGCACAATTACGAACTGCTGCGCGATAGCGGTACATCGGTAGTAGGTGAGCACAAACTGCACATCACCCACTGCATCTGTTGTCTGCCCGAGGACGATTGGGACACTATTACTGAGGTTCACTCGCACCCAGTAGCTCTGATGCAGTGCCGCGACTTTCTGGCAAAGCATCCACAGCTAAAGAATGTAGAAGCTGAGGACACTGCAGGTTCGGCTAAGATGATAGCTGAGGGACAGAAGCGCGGATGGGCAGCCATCTGTCACGCTGAGGCAGCAAAGCTGTACGGACTGAAGGTTCTTGAAGATCACATTGAGGACAATAAGCATAACTTTACCCGTTTCCTGGTAGTAAGCAATCCAAATAAGGCCGACATGCTGCGCCCACTCACTGAGGCCAACAAGAGTAGTATCGTTTTCTCGCTGCCTCATGAGGAAGGGTCTCTGAGTCATGTTCTGGCAATACTCTCGTTCTATAAAATAAATCTGACAAAGATTCAGAGTCTGCCTATCATTGGAAAAGAGTGGGAATATCTGTTCTATGTCGATGTGATGTATGATGATCTGACACGCTATCGACAGGCAGTAGACGCCATTATTCCATTGACGAAGGATCTTACGATTCTGGGTGAGTACAAGGACGGAAAACAAACGAATTGAACATAAAGATTATGATACAACCAGCAGATAGATTGAGCTTAGTACAAGAGTACTATTTCAGCAAGAAACTTAAAGAGGTGGCACAAATGAATGCCGAGGGCAAGGATGTAATCAGTCTGGCTATCGGCAGTCCTGATATGCCACCATCTACCGATACCATCAATAAACTCTGTGAGGTGGCTAAACGTCCCGATGCTCACGGATATCAGTTGACAATGGGTATACCCGAACTGCGCGAAGCGATGGCTGGATTCTACAAGCGCTGGTATGGCGTAGATGTAGACGGCAAGAGCGAAGTGCTGCCACTGATTGGTTCGAAAGAAGGAATACTGCATATTACGCTGGCCTTTGTGAATCCAGGCGAAGAGGTGTTGGTGCCTAATCCTGGCTACCCAACATACACATCGCTGAGCAAGATTCTTGGCGCAAAGATAGTAAATTACAATCTGCGTGAGGACAACGGATGGCAGCCCGACTTTGATGAGCTTGAGAAGATGGATCTGTCGAAGGTAAAGCTGATGTGGACCAACTATCCAAACATGCCTACAGGAGGACGTGCCCAGCGCGCTACATACGAGAGACTGGTGAAGTTTGCCAAAGACCACAACATCGTGGTGGTAAACGACAATCCATACAGTCTGATTCTGAGCGAGGAGCATCTGTCAATAATGCAGGTTCCTGGTGCTAAGGACTGCTGTATTGAGCTGAACTCGATGTCGAAGAGTCATAACATGCCTGGTTGGCGTGTGGGAATGTGTGTGGCAAACGCTCAGTTTATACAGTGGATTCTCAAAGTGCAGTCGAACATTGAGAGCGGAACATTCCGCGGTATCCAGCTGGCTGCAGCAGAGGCTTACAATAATACAGACGACTGGCATCGCGAGTACAATATCAATACCTATGCTCGTCGCCGTCAGTGGGCCGAGAAGATAATGGATCTTCTGGGATGCACATACGACAAGAATCAGGTTGGTATGTTCCTCTGGGGAAAGATACCTGCTGATATCAAGAACGTAGAGGATCTGACAGAGAAGATACTGCACGAGGCTCGTGTGTTTATCACTCCTGGATTCATCTTCGGAAGCAATGGTGAGCGTTACATCCGAATCTCACTCTGTGCCAAGGAGGAAAAAATACAGCAAGCTCTTGAGCGCATTGAGAAAGTAGTAAAATAGTGAAATAATAAAAATAAAAAATATAATCATGGAATTAGAATTATCTCCACTGAACTTACCAAGTGACAATGAACGTCCCTTCGTTATTGCAGGCCCTTGCTCTGCTGAGACCGAGGAACAAGTGATGACTACTGCCAAGCAGCTGGCTATGAAAGGATGCCACAACTTCCGCGCTGGAGTGTGGAAGCCACGTACCAAGCCAGGTGGTTTTGAAGGGCATGGAGAGCCCGCTCTGGTTTGGATGGAGCAGGTGAAGAAGGAGACCAAGATGTTGGTTTCTACTGAGGTTGCTACACCAGAGCATGTTGAGCTGTCGCTGAAGCATGGCATCGATATTCTTTGGATTGGTGCGCGTACATCAGCTAACCCATTTGCAATGCAGGCTATTGCCGACTCGCTGCGGGGCGTAGACATTCCTGTTTTCGTTAAGAATCCTGTGAACCCGGATCTGGAGCTTTGGATCGGTGCTCTTGAGCGTCTGAATCAGGCTGGTATCAAGCGTCTGGGAGCTATACACCGTGGTTTCTCAAGCTACGAGCAGAAGATTTACCGTAATGCCCCCATGTGGCAGATTCCGATCGAGCTGCGTCGCCGTATACCAGAGTTGCCTATCATCAGCGATCCAAGTCACATCGGAGGTCGTCGCGAGCTGGTTGCTCCACTTTGTCAGCAGGCTATGGACCTTGGATTTGACGGACTGATTGTTGAGAGTCACTGCGATCCTGACAAGGCTTGGAGCGATGCTAAGCAGCAGGTAACTCCTGATGTTCTGGACTACATACTGAGTCTGTTGGTAATCCGCGATGAGAAGACTACCACCGAGGGTATCACACAGCTGCGTAAGCAGATTGACGAGCTTGACAATCAGCTGATGGATCTGCTGGCAAAGCGCATGCGCGTTTGTCGTGAGATTGGTCAGTACAAGAAAGAACACAATATGACTGTGCTGCAGGCCAACCGCTACAACGAGATTCTTAACAAGCGTGGTGCACAGGGTTCACTATGTGGTATGGATCCTGAATTCGTGGCTCATGTCTTCGAGAATATCCATGAGGAGAGCGTTCGCCAGCAGATAGAGATTATTAACAAGTAATTTTTACATTGTTACATTTTCTAATTTTTACATTCTAAATGAAAATTCTAGTAATGGGAGCAGGAAAGATGGGTTCGTTCTTCATCGACCTGCTGAGTTTTGACCACGAGGTGGCTGTGTTTGAGAGAGACCCCAAACGCATGAGGTTTACTTACAACTGTCAGCGCTTCACCTCGTTCGAGGAAATTAAGGAATTCAAGCCCGAACTGCTGATTAATGCAGTGACGCTGAAATATACTATACCTGTGTTTGAAGAGGTGATACCTTACCTGCCTAAGGAGTGTATCATCAGCGATATCGCCAGTGTGAAGACCGATCTGAAGGATTTTTACGAGAAGACTGGCATGCGTTATGTATCTACTCACCCGATGTTCGGACCTACTTTCGCCAACCTTCAGCAGTTGAGCGAGGAGAATGCTATCATCATCAGCGAGGGCGACTACATGGGCCGCATCTTCTTCAAAGACCTTTACAGCAAGCTGGGACTGAACATTTATGAGTACACCTTCGAGGAGCACGATAAGACTGTGGCTTACTCGCTTTCGATTCCATTCGTAAGCACTTTCGTGTTTGCTGCTGTGATGAAGCATCAGGATGCTCCTGGTACAACATTCAAGCGCCATATGCGTATAGCAAAGGGTGTGCTGAATGAGGATGACTATCTGTTGCAGGAAATACTGTTCAATCCATATACAGGCGATCAGGTGGCACAGATTCGTACGGAGTTGAAAGAGCTGCTGGAGATAATAGACAAAAAAGATGCCGCGGGAATGAAGAGCTATCTTACAAAGATACGCAACAACGTGAAACGCGACATCGAAATAAAAAAGTAGTTTAAAACTAGAATCGCCAGCGGCTTGGGAGTTGACGCTCGGGCCACAGATGCTTGGCATACTGATAGTGGTAGAGCTCATAGAGTTGAGTGAAACGAGTTAGACGCTCCACAAAATATTGATAATTCTTTGCTTCAGGCATTGTCCATAGCACTTCGGCCAGAGCCGACATGCGGGGCAATGCCTGATATTCTACCATACCATCGGTAAACAGATATTCGGTCCAGATGTTAGCCTGTCCGCCCAGAATATGCTGGCGGGCTGAAGCAGGTATGTTATCGGGAGCTGGCTCGAGGCTGTAAACCTTCTCAACAGAAATAAGTCCGCTGCAGCGTGAAGGCTCGTGTACGGCTTCTTCGGCCTGCTGGTAGTCAAAGTAAACGTGAGATGTCGGGGCCATCACTACATCATGTCCCAACTTTGCAGCCTTTGCACCAGGCTCCATACCTTGCCACGACATTATCATGGCATCTGCTGGTGCTCCGTCGAGAATTTCGTCCCAACCCAGTACACGGCGATGGTGGGCTGTGATGAAATCGAAAATCCGGCGAGTAAAGTAGCTTTGTTTATTTGGCAACTTGCTGCATTTTACGCAGGCGTCCCATTTATCTGTAGGAGCTTCGTCACCTCCAATATGAATTACCTCTGATGGGAATATGTCCATGATTTCTGCAAGCACACCTTCTACAAACTCGTAAACCTTTGGGTTAGCGACGCAGAGCACATCGGTATAAACACCCCAATAGTGTCCAACCTGGTATGGGCCTCCTGTGCATCCCAGTTCAGGATAACATGCCAAAGCGGCCAGCATGTGGCCTGGCATATCAATCTCGGGAACTACGGTGATGTGACGCTCGGCTGCATATCTTACTATCTCGCGAGCCTGCTGCTGAGTGTAGAATCCTCCGTGAAGTATGCCATCATCGAGATCGGAATTGGTGCCAAGAGTGGTGCCCGAACGCATAGAGCCGATAGTGGTAAGTTCGGGATATTTCTTTATTTCTATGCGCCAGCCCTGATCGTCGGTAAGGTGCCAGTGGAAGGTGTTCATGTTGTGAAGCGCCAACAGGTCGATATACTTCTTTACAAAGTCAAGCGAGAAGAAATGGCGCGAGCAGTCGAGATGCATTCCTCGCCAAGAGAATCGTGGATGGTCGGCAATCTCGGCAGGAGAGAGTATCTTTGAGTCAGAAAGTGCCTTACGCAAAGTCTGGACACCATAGAACACTCCAGCTGCATCATCGCCTGTTATGGTTACACCATTCTGGTTAACACTCATGTGGTAGCCCTCCTTGTTTACGCATACGGCAGCAAGTTTAAGCTCGATGTAGCGGATGTTTTTTACTCGCTTCTGAACTATGGGCAGCTGTACGGCAGCAACATCTTTTATATACTGCTGCAGGAATTCTGCCTCTCGCTGCAGACTGGATGGTGCAAGTATCTGCACCTTACCAGTCAGGATGAAAGGTGTGCCATCCATTCGGGTGAACGATTGGGGCAGGGGAACAACCTCGTAATCTGCCGGCTCTGCAGCCGATGTAAACAACGAATAGTTAAATGCGATTAGTGCTAAAAGCACTAGTGGTTTGAAATTAAAGTTCATAATGCTATTTAGTTTTTATTTTGCAACGGACTACAGGACAAAAGGATTAATTCGCAGTAAAAAAGTCCTCAAGTCCTGTTTTCCGTTGCTAAAAATTAGAATTTATATTCCACAAATGCCTCCATAGCCTCGTAGCAAGCCAATCCGAGGTTATCGTAACGCTTGGCTGTTTCGCGGTTTCTGTCCTCAGCACGCTGCCAGAACAGGCGTTCGTCGTTGCCAAGGAATGGGGCACTTTCCATCTGACTCTGATGGCGCAGGATAGCGTTTCGCTTCTCGCGCAACTCCTCAGGACTCATTGGTACACACATCTCGATATCGGCAACATCCCATTCTGCCCAAGCACCGCGATACATCCAAACTCTACAATCCTTAAGCCACTCGGCACCAGCTTTCTTTTCCTCGTCGATGGCAGCTAGTACGGCATCGGTACACTTGCGGTGTGTGCCATGAGGGTCGGCCAGGTCGGCAGCCACGTAAATCTGGTGAGGCTGTATCTCGCTGATAAGTTGTTGGATGGGGATGACATCGTTCTCGGTCATAGGCAACTTCTCAATCTTTCCACTCTCGTAGAAGGGCAGGTCGAGGAAGTGGATATGCTTGCTGTCGATGCCGCTATATTCGCAGGCCAATCGGGCTTCGCCACGACGGATAAGTCCCTTAAGGCGCAGAATCTGCTCAGTGTCAGTATCGCCCTCTTTCTTATTCTTCAGAAAGGCCTTCACCACCTGATAGCTGTGCTTGATAACCTCGTCGCTGCCGTTGGCAAAGATGGTGTTGAAACCATTGATGAAGTGCATGAATCGGCGAACCTCCTCATCGCCCACAGCGATATTACCTGAAGTCTCGTATGCAATATGCACATCATGGTGCTGCTGCATCAGTCGGCGAATGGTTCCTCCCATTGAAATAACATCATCGTCGGGGTGGGGTGAGAATACTATAACTCGCTTTGGGTAGGGAGTTGCACGCTCCGGACGTGTAGAATCGTCTACATTCGGCTTTCCTCCTGGCCATCCGGTGATGGTATGCTGTAGTTCGTTGAATACCTCGATGTTTACCAAACCGGCCTGTCCGTCGAACTGTTCTACAAGGTGTCCCAAACCGTTTTCTACATAATCCTTAGTAGAAAGTTTGAGCAATGGTTTCTGTACTTTTTCACATAGTTCGATTACCTGGCGTCTCAACTCGTGGTTGGGCATCTGGATGTTATTAGTCAGATTTAAATTCATCATGTTATAATGTAGTAAAGTATAAATTTTTGGCGAAGATACGTATTTTATGTGAAATAACGGCAAGATTTGCGAAGATTAACAATAATATTTCGTAATTTTGCACCCGATGAAACAACCAGCTATACAGAAACCTGAGGGACTGAAAGATGTGCTGTTGCATGCCTGTTGTGCCCCATGTTCGAGTGCTATCGTGGAATGGATGATGGCAAACGGAGTTCGACCTGTGATTTATTATTTTAATCCAAATATCTGGCCCAGAGAGGAATACGAGATCAGAAAGCAGGAAAGTAAACGCCATGCTGAGAGCTTGGGACTTACCTGGATTGATGGGGATTATGACCACGAAGAGTGGCTGCATGGAGTGTGCGGTCTTGAGGGGGAACCAGAGCGTGGGCGCCGTTGTGAGCGTTGCTTCAAACTACGCCTTATAGCTGCTGCCAAGAAGGCTCAGGAACTGAATATTCCCTATTTCACAACAACCCTTGCCTCATCGCGCTGGAAGAGCTTAGAGCAGATAAACCAAGCCGGTCTTATTGCCGAACAGACTATCAACCAACACCCATCACCCAACCTGCCATCACCCAAATACTGGGCCCAGAACTGGCGCAAGGGTGGACTCTACGAACGCCGCAATCAGCTACTTAAGGAGTATGACTTCTATAACCAGCAGTACTGCGGATGCGAATTCAGTATGCGAGGTAAATCAACAGAAATAAAAGAAAAATGAAAAAACGGCGAGTAAAGTTTGGGAGTATCATTTTTATTTTGTAACTTTGCGCCCTAAAAAAGTAAGGTAATATGTTTGAGAATTTAAGTGATAGACTAGAACGCTCGTTTAAGATACTGAAAGGTGAAGGAAAAATCACCGAGATAAACGTAGCTGAGACGCTGAAAGATGTACGTCGCGCACTGCTTGATGCCGACGTAAACTATAAAGTAGCCAAGACATTTACAGATACAGTTAAGCAGAAGGCACTGGGTATGAATGTGCTTACTGCCGTTAAGCCTAGTCAGCTGATGGTGAAGATTGTTCACGATGAGTTGGCTGAGTTGATGGGTGGTAAGGCTGCAGAGCTGAAGGTTGAGGGCCGTGCTGGTGCTCCTGCCATCATTTTGATGTCAGGTCTGCAGGGTTCAGGTAAAACCACATTCAGCGGTAAGCTGGCTAAGATGCTTAAGGAGCGTAATCACAAGAAGCCTCTGTTGGTAGCCTGCGACGTGTATCGTCCTGCAGCTATCGAGCAGCTTAAGGTAGTAGGTGAGAGTGTTGGTGTTCCTGTATACTCTGAACCAGAAAACAAGAATGTAGTAGAAATAGCAAATCACGCATTGCAGGAGGCAAAGTCGAAAGCTAACGACGTGGTTATCATCGATACCGCAGGTCGTCTGGCTGTTGACGAGGAGATGATGAACGAGATTGAGACGCTTAAGAATGCTATCAATCCTAATGAGACGCTGTTTGTTGTCGACTCAATGACTGGTCAGGATGCCGTTAACACCGCTAAGGAGTTTAATGACCGTTTGGACTTCGATGGCGTGGTACTTACCAAGTTGGATGGTGATACCCGTGGTGGTGCTGCTCTTTCTATCCGCACCGTAGTTACCAAGCCTATTAAGTTTGTAGGTACAGGCGAGAAGATGGAGGCTATCGACGTGTTCTACCCAGAGCGTATGGCCGACCGTATTCTTGGTATGGGTGATATCGTGAGCCTGGTAGAGCGTGCCCAGCAGCAGTTCGATGAGGAAGAGGCTAAGAAACTTGAGAAGAAGATTCGTAAGAATAAGTTCGACTTCGATGATTTCATGGGTCAGATACAGCAGATCAAGAAGATGGGTAACATCAAGGATCTGGCTGGCATGATTCCAGGTGTAGGCAAGCAGATTAAGGATTTGGATATTGATGACGACGCATTCAAGGGTATCGAGGCTATTATCAACTCGATGACACCAAAGGAGCGCGCCAATCCTGATATCATCAACCAGAGCCGCCGAATCCGTATTGCAAAGGGTTCTGGTACAAAGCTCGAAGAGGTGAACCGACTGATGAAGCAGTTTGACCAGACCCGTAAGATGATGAAGATGGTTACTGGTCTGAACTCTTCGAAGATGGCTCAGATGGCTGCCGCCATGAAGATGCGTGGTGGTATGCCTAAGTTCTAGTATCTTAGACAAAAGTACATAAGAACATAAATTTTTAAGCGTATGGCATTTGGAAATTGGATTAGCAACCTGATAGGCGTCTTCGAAGAAGGCCCTATGAAGGATTTGACCGAGGAAGTTGCAAAGGCTTCGGAGTCAAAGAAATCGGCCGAGGAGGTAGTTATTACCGACGAGCTCCGTAACACATTTAATGTCAATTCGCCCGTAAGGGAGAATCTGCGCAACAGTTTCCTATTCTCGATGCTGCTTATGGCATCCCATATCATTCTGGCCGACGGCAAGGTTGAGCCCGAGGAATATGAGTTCCTGGGAAAATTCCTGCGCGAGAACTTTGGCGAGGAAGCTGAGACAGAAGGAATGGATGTTGTGAAGAAAATCATCGCAAAACGCGCTGAGATGGAAGCACGCAAGCCTATGGCCTTCCTGCAGATGATAGGCGACTGTGGCAGTCAGATTGCTTCGGCATTGAGTGAAGACCTGCGCTACCAGATGCTGAGTATGCTGGCATTAATCGTCAAGAGCGATGCCAATGTTACCGATACAGAGGTTGAGGCGCTGAAAGAGGTGGCTATCTACATCGGACTGAAAGCAACCGATGTTGACGCACTTATGCACCTTGATGCCCAGAAAACCCAGGATGCCAAGGATGAATGGCAATGGATTAAACAAAACTAAATATATGCAACTAATTGACGGAAAAGCAACAGCAGCGGCCATCAAGGCCGAGATTGCTGAGGAGGTAAAAGAGATTGTAGCCGCAGGAGGCAAACAGCCCCATCTGGCTGCCGTATTGGTGGGCCACGATGGGGGATCGGAGACTTATGTGAAAAATAAAGTGCTGGCCTGCGAGGCTTGTGGCTTTAAGAGTACACTAATCCGTTTTGAGGATGACATCACCGAAGAGGAACTGCTGGCATGTGTTGACAAGCTGAACAAAGACGACGATGTAGATGGATTCATCGTACAGTTGCCTTTGCCAAAGCACATCGACGAGCAGAAAATCATCGAGGCTATCGACTATCGCAAGGATGTAGATGGATTCCATCCCATCAATGTAGGTCGTATGGCTATCGGACTGCCATGCTTCATCTCTGCAACACCACTCGGCATCATCACACTGCTAAAGCGCTATGGTATTGAGACCAGTGGTAAGAAGTGCGTTATACTGGGTCGCTCAAACATTGTTGGCAAGCCAATGGCTCAGCTGATGATGCAGAAGCAGTATGGCGACGCTACAGTAACAGTATGTCACTCTCGTTCAAAGACTCTGAAAGAGGAGTGCCGTGCTGCTGACATTATTATTGCTGCTATCGGTCAGCCCAACTTTGTTACGGCTGATATGGTAAAGGATGGCGCAGTCATCGTCGACGTTGGTACAACCCGCGTTCCTGATGCTACCCGCAAGACAGGATTCCGTCTGAATGGTGACGTTAAGTTCGACGAAGTAGCTCCTAAGTGTTCTTACATTACACCTGTTCCTGGTGGAGTAGGCCCTATGACTATCTGCTCGCTGATGAAGAATACACTTGCAGCTGGTAAGAAGGAGTACTATAAGTAATTGACAATTATGACGGCGACGGAGTTTTATCAGCAGGGAAATGAGGCACGTAAGCGCGGCCAGTGGCACGAGGCTATAAACGCCTATATCAAAGCCATTGAGCTTGACCCTGAGAGTCCTGCCGTTGAAGCCAAGAAGATGCTCGACGACATCATGGCTTTTTATTGTAAAGATATGTATAATCCATAACAAATACTGAAATGGCAAAAATGAAAGGCGCTATTGAGGTGAATACCGAGAGGTGTAAGGGATGCAGCCTCTGCATCATCGCTTGCCCTCAGAAGGTAATTGCCCTTGCCAACAAAGTTAATCTGCACGGCTACCCCTACGTGGAGGCTGCCAACGAGGAGGCCTGCGTGGGCTGTGCTTCGTGTGGCATTGTATGTCCCGACGGATGTATCACCGTGTATCGTAAAAAAGTGGAGGAATAAGTATGGCACAGGAAAAAGAAGTTGTATTGATGAAAGGCAACGAGGCTATTGCCCACGCTGCTATTCGTTGCGGATGCGACGGCTATTTCGGCTATCCTATTACTCCGCAGAGTGAAGTGATCGAGACTCTGGCTGAGCTTAAGCCTTGGGAGACTACCGGTATGCAGGTGGTTCAGGCCGAGAGCGAGCTGGCTAGTATCTACATGGTTTATGGCGCTGCCGGAGCTGGTAAGCGTGCCATGACTTCAAGTTCGTCTCCTGGTGTCGCACTGATGCAGGAGGGTATCACTTACATGGCTGGTGCCGAGGTGCCGGGTGTGTTTGTTAATGTTCAGCGTGGTGGCCCTGGTCTGGGTACTATCCAGCCTTCACAGGGTGACTATTTCCAGGCTACTCGTGGTGGTGGTAATGGCGACTACAAGGTTATCGTATTGGCTCCTTCTTCTGTTCAGGAGATGGCAGATTTCGTTGATCTTGCCTTCGAGTTGGCGTTCAAGTATCGCAACCCCGCTATGATTCTCTCCGATGGAGTTATCGGTCAGATGATGGAGAAGGTTGTTCTGCCTCCATTTAAGCCCCGTCGTACTGATGAGGAGGTTATTAAGCAGTGTCCTTGGGCTTCTACTGGTAAGCCAAAGAACCGTGAGCGTGTTGTTATTACATCGCTCGAGCTTAAGCCTGAGGCAATGGAGAAGCGTAACATCGCGCTGCAGGAGAAGTATGCTAAGATTCAGGAGAACGAGGTTCGTTTTGAGCAGACACTTATGGACGATGCCGAGTATGCTATAGTAGCATTCGGTAGTGCAGCCCGTATCGCAGAAAAGTCGGTAGAGATTGCTCGTGAGCAGGGTATCAAGGTTGGCTTGTTCCGTCCTATCACACTGTTCCCATTCCCAGAGAAGCAGATTGCTGAACTGTCGAAGAAGGTAAAGGGTATTCTCGTTGCAGAGATTAATGCCGGCCAGATGGTACAGGATGTTCGCCTGGCTGTTAACGGCGCTGTGCCCGTAGAGCAGTTCGGACGTCTGGGTGGTATCGTTCCCGATCCTGAGGAAATTGTTAAAGCGTTAAAAGAGAAAATTATGTAGCAACGGACAACAGGACTTAAGGATTAAGAAAAGTCGTGTTAGTCGTGTAGTCCGTTGCCAAAATTAATAGAAAATGGATAGAAATCAAATAGTTCAACCGAATGAGCAGCGAGAGCAGAGTGGAGCTCGCTCCAACTATGCCGAGTCGCAATTGAGGAAGAGCATCGCTCAACCAGAGAACATCGTCTGCAAAAAGCCGACGTTGATGAACGACAACAATATGCACTACTGCCCAGGCTGTAGCCATGGTGTGGTACATAAGTTGGTTGCCGAGGTCATCGAGGAGATGGGTATGGCAGACAAGGCCATTGGCGTTTCGCCTGTAGGCTGTGCCGTCTTCGCGTACAATTATATAGATATTGACTGGCAGGAGGCTGCCCACGGTCGTGCACCCGCACTGGCCACAGGTATCAAGCGCACCTGGCCCGATCGCCTTGTGTTCACCTATCAGGGTGATGGAGACCTTGCTTGTATCGGTACTTGTGAGACCATTCACGCCCTGAACCGTGGAGAGAACATCGTTATCATCTTCGTTAACAATGCTATCTACGGAATGACTGGTGGTCAGATGGCTCCTACAACACTTATTGGTCAGAAGACTTCTACATGTCCTTATGGACGTGATCCAGAGATTCATGGTTATCCTCTTAAGATGGCTGATATCGCAGCTCAGCTGGAAGGAACCTGCTACGTTACTCGTCAGAGTGTTGAGAGTGTAGCCTCTATCCTTAAGGCAAAGAAGGCTCTGCGTAAGGCTTTCGAGGCTTCTATGGCTGGCAAGGGTTCAAGTCTTGTAGAGTTTGTTTCTACCTGTAATAGCGGTTGGAAACTTACTCCTGCCAAGGCTAACGAATGGATGAAGGAGAATATGTTCCCCTTCTATCCAAAGGGCGACCTCAAGGACACAACGAATGAATAAATAGCAACGGACTACAGGACTTAAGGACTATTATTCCCCAATAAAGTCGTGTTAGTCCTGTCGTCCGTTGCAAAAAAAATAAAGAAAAGATGAAAAAAGAGATAATTATTTCAGGTTTCGGAGGTCAGGGCGTACTCTCAATGGGTAAGATTCTGGCTTACAGTGGACTGATGGAGGATAAAGAGGTTACTTGGATGCCAGCTTATGGTCCTGAGCAGCGTGGTGGTACTGCCAACGTTACAGTTATCGTTAGCGACGAGCGTATCTCTTCGCCTATCCTCAGCAAGTACGATATAGCTGTGGTACTCAACCAGCCCTCACTCGACAAGTTCGAACCTAAAATCAAGCCAGGCGGCATCCTTATCTACGATGGTTTTGGTATCATCAACAAGCCAACCCGTAAGGATATCACCGTCTACGAGATCAACGCCATGGACAAGGCTGCCGAGATGAAGAACGGTAAGGTGTTCAATATGATTGTTTTGGGCGGTCTGCTTAAGGTAGCTCCTGTTGTTAGCGACAAGGGTGTTGAGAAGGCCTTGTTTAAAACACTGCCTGAGCGTCATCACGGATTGATTCCTCTGAATATGGAGGCGCTGAAAGAAGGTGCCAAGATTATTGAAGAGATCAAATCGTAAATGAGATGCTGCGCTAAAAATACTTGGTGATGCGGGCATTGTCGAAGTTGTTCATCTCGTTCATCATGCGAACAGCGGAATCAACAATCGGGTATGCACAGAGTGCTCCAGTGCCTTCGCCTAATCGTAGACCTAGGTTAAGCAAGGCATTTGCACCCATCGCATCGAGCATGCGCTTGTGTCCGCTCTCATCACCACAATGAGTAAAAATCATATAATCCTTTGCAGCTGGATATAGCTGAATAGCTGCCAGCGCGCAGGCTGTCATTATGAAGCCGTCGACGAGTATCACCAGATGCTTTTCGGCGGCTTTTAGCATGGCGCCTATGGCGGCTATCATTTCATATCCGCCGAAGTGTCGGATATGGGTGATGGGTGTTGGGTGATGGGTGGTGGCTTGATAGTTTGCTAATGCATTTGAAAGAACCTCGTATTTGTGGCGGATGCCTAGGGTATCGAGACCGGCTCCTGCTCCGATGCAGTCTTTCAAGGGAATGCCTGTAAACAAGTGCATCCAGATGCTTGAGGGCGATGTGTTGGCGATACCCATTTCGCCAATGCTGAGTATGCGACAACCTTCAGCTATGCAGTCATCAACTAAGTCGCAACCTATCTGGATGGCTTGGTCAAATTCTGCCTCACTCATAGCAGGCTCATAGAGGAAATTCTTTGTGCCACGTGCTATCTTGCGATTGATAATGCCTTCAATATTGGATAGGTCATAATCTACACCTACATCCACTATTCTTAACTTGAACCCATGCTGGCGGCAGAACATGTTAACTCCACCGCCGCCATGGGTAAAGTTTATCATCTGTTGCCATGTCACCTCGCGTGGTGAAACGCTTACACCTTCGCGCTCTATACCATGATCGCCACCAAGAAGCAGGTGGCAAGGGTGGGCGAGCGAGGGTTCTAACGTTTGCTGGATAAGGCATATCTGCATCGCCAGTTCCTCCAATCGGCCTAATGAGCCCTTGGGCTTATTCAGATTATCTATCTTATGCAGTATCGCTGTTTGTAATGACTTTTCTGTAGACTTAATATTGAATTGTATCATTTGTCTTGAACTCCTTGAACTCCTTGTCTCCTTGTCTCCTTAACCATTACAGGTATTCCACTTACCATCAGGATTACCTCATCGGCGGCTTGGGCGACGTATTGGTTCATCCAACCTTGAAGGTCGGTAAACTTACGTTGCAGTTGGTTGGTACTGACACCGCCAAGTCCTATCTCGTTAGTTACGAAGATGTATGTGGCATCATACTTGGTAAATGCATCGAACTCCTTCTTTGCTTTTTCCAAATAATGTTCAATGTTCCATGTTCCATCTTCAATGTTCATCGTTCCATGTTCAATGGAAATAATGTTAGTGAGCCAAAGTGTGATGCAGTCGATAACTACTACACGCCCTGTAACATCGTGGTTGCTAATGTTTATCTCTTCTTCGATATTTGTCCATTGTGGGCCGCGACGTTCTTGATGTTTACGTACTCGCTCACGAAATTCATCATCCCAGATATGAGCTGTGGCGAGATAAACAGGATTACTGCTAAGTGAGAGAGCCAGCTCTTCGGCCTTAGTGCTCTTGCCAGAGCGTTGTCCGCCTGTGATAAGTATAATCTTTTTCATTGTGTGCAAACTACTAAATAAACGGTAAGTTCAACCAACAGGCATACTGCTCCGCAGCAATCGCCTGTGTATCCGTGAATCTTGCGCCAGATAAGCAGATAGAGAAAATACATAACGAGAGCGGGGATGAAGATTATCAGATCCCAACGCATGCCTGTATACCATATATATGCAGCCATTGGCAGTAGACCTTGGATGGCTAATCCCACACCAGCTTGCCAACTTATTTTGCGATAAACGGTTTTGTTTTTTGCTTCTTCTTCGCTTCTGGCGTAAGGCATCATCGTAATGAGTTGCGATGTTACCATCTTTGAGTATGGGTCGGCTGCCAGAATGGTGAGTGCAGCTAGCTCTGGCGTCATCGATATTAGGGCAGCAGCCAATAGCAATTCGTAGAATATTAGTCCTATAACACCATATGTACCGATATGAGAATCCTTCATGATGGCAAGTATGCGTTCGCGATTGCTACCACCACCTCCGAATCCGTCGAGGAAGTCGGCAAGTCCGTCTTCGTGCAGAGCTCCTGTCACCAGCAGTCTTACTACTATCGCCAACAAAACAGCTATAGCATAAGGCAGATACCAACTGCCAAAATATAGCGTTGCAGCCATCGTTCCACCTGTAATCCATCCAGCCAAAGGCCAGTGCTCTACTACCGTCTGATAGCATTCCTTAGGTGGCTGATGGAGTCGCCAGAAGGGCAGTCGAGTAAAGAATATCAGCGCAGCCCAAATACGATCGTACCAATGCGTTTTATCGATATTAATCTGCATAATTTTCGTTTTTGAGGGCAAAGATATGAAAACTTTTTGTACTTTTGCACACACGAAACCAATAAAATGATAAAAAATGAAGAAAATAACGTGGATGATAGTGGCAATGGCACTCTTTGTGGGGTGCAAAGGGCAGAGTGGACATCAGCAGGCACAAGGCGATGGTGATTCCGACTCTACGGCAGCTGTCACGGTGAAATATGCCACAGGGTTCAGCGTGAAGGATTCGGCTGATATGCGTCTGGTGGATATAGACAAGAAATATCACTTTGCTTTGATAAAAACGGATGCAGATGCACCTGAAGGCTATACCAAGATACAGGTGCCCATCACGCGAACCATCTGTATGACGGCACTGCAACTGTCTAATTTTACCGTCCTCGATGCTCACGATGTGGTGAAAGGCATCACAGGTACCAAGAATCTTTATAACAAGGATATCTTGAAGCGTGTGAAGGATGGCAAGATTGTGAAGATTGGTATGGAGGGGAACTTTGATACCGAAATGGTTCTTGCTGCAAATCCTCAAGTAATCCTCATATCGCCTTCTAAACGTGGTGGTTATGATGCTATCAAGGAAACAGGTATCACGCTGGTACCCCACCTTGGTTATAAAGAGCTCGACCCGCTTGGACAGGCAGAATGGATTAAGTTTGTGGGCATGCTGATAGGTAAGGAAAAGGAGGCTAACGAGGTGTTTGCTGGTATCGAAAGCCGCTATAACAGTTTGAAATCCAAAACGCAGCAGGTGGCACAGCGCCCCACGGTGCTGAGTGGTGAGATGCATTATGGCAACTGGCATGCTGTGGGAGGCAAGAACTATCTGGCGCAGATTTTTCGAGATGCTGGTGCCGAATATGTAATCAACGACGATGAGACCAGTGGCGAAGATATAGAGTTTGAGAAGATGTATGCCATCGCAGCAAATGCCGACTATTGGCGCATACTGAACAGTTATCCTGGTGAGTTCTCGTATGAGGCGCTGAAAGCTTCGGAACCACGCAACGAACTCTTCAAAGCCTATCAGGAGAAAAAGGTTATTTACTGTAATATGAAGCAGACGGCCTATTACGAGATATCGCCTGTAAAACCCGATGTGCTGCTGAAGGATTTTGTGGCTATCTTCCATCCGGAGTTGGTAGAGTCTGATTATAAACCTACATTCTATCGTTTGTTGAAATGAAAACACCTAAGTTCATAGCTCTGTTGTTGTGTATCGTAGTTTTGGCGATTGTGAATCTGTTGCTGGGGTCGGTAGAGATTCCTGTGGGAGATGTATGCAGGATTCTGACAGGTAACACCTCGAATGAGATATGGACTAATATTATCTGGAAATCCCGTCTTCCACAAGTGATGACGGCTATTGTAACTGGTGCCGGACTGGCGGTAAGTGGTCTGCAGATGCAGACGGTGTTCCGCAATCCGTTGGCAGGGCCTTCGGTATTAGGTATTTCTAATGGTTCGGCACTCGGTGTGGCTTTTGTTGTGCTGTTGTCGGGTAGAATAGGCGGTGTGGCGTTGAGTCATCTGGGTTATCTGGGTGAAGCCGCCATGAGTGTGGCTGCCATTTTAGGAGCTTTGGCGGTGATGATGCTTATTGTATGGCTTTCGCAAAAGGTTAAAGGTAATGTTACGTTGCTGATTATAGGTGTAATGATAGGCTATCTGGCTAATGCTATTATCGGTGTATTGAAGTTTCTATCGCCCGAAGAAGACGTGAAGGCATTTGTGGTGTGGGGCTTAGGCTCATTCTCGCGTGTTTCTGGCGACGAGATGGTGCTGTTTGTGGTGGTGATGTGTGTATTGCTGCCACTGGCTTGTCTGTTGGTGAAATCGATGAATCTGCTGCTTTTAGGCGATAGATATGCTGCCAATCTGGGATTGAATATCAAGCGTGCCCGACTGCTGGTAATTCTGAGTTCAGGTGTTCTGGTGGCTATCGTAACAGCTTATTGCGGACCAATCATGTTTATCGGATTGGCAGTGCCGCATCTGGCTCGAGCCTTATTCGGCAGCAGCGATCATCGGGTGCTGATGCCTGCCACTATGTTTTGTGGTGCTGCTTTAGCGTTGGTTTGCAATCTGATAGCCCGTATGCCAGGTTTTGAGGGGGCACTACCAGTCAATTCGGTTACTGCTCTGGTTGGAGCGCCTGTGATTGCGGCAGTATTGTTCCGTCGTCGGCAATTAGAAGAATAGTCAGCTCGCCATTGGGCAGCAAAGGTTTACAATAGGTTGCGCAATGGCTGATGACGACGTCGGCAAAGTCCTGTTGTTTTTCTGGGGAGAGTTTTTCCCATATCTCGCGTGCCAAAGTGATATCGCTGATGTCGATATCGCAGTGGGCCTCATTCAGCATTTCTTTGATAAAAGCCTTATCCATAGTGGCCCGTTTACTATGTGTGTCAAGGTGGCCTGCAGCCAGTTTCACGGCTTTGCCTAACATCACACCAAGGGTGATATTCGGCAAGCTGAGTTCATGGGCAATCTTTAGCGTCTCGCCTATATAGTTGCCGTATTCTACGAAAGCCTGTTGAGGCAGAGTAGGATAGAGGGCTTTTACGAATCGTTCACTTTTTCCTCCGCTATTTATCACAACTCTTTCAGAACCAGATGCTTTTGCTACAGTCATACATTTGCGGATACTATCGATAAATGCCTCTTCTGAGAATGGTTTTACTATACCTGATACGCCAATGATGGATATTCCTCCTTCGATGCCTAAGCGGGGATTGAAGGTTCTGCGTGCAATCTCAGCCCCTTGCGGCACGCTGATGGTGACGATGATATAATTGGAACACAAAGACTCGGAGATACAGAGCCTTTCTAGATTTTGCCGTATCATCTCGCGTGGCGCCTTGTTGATGGCTGCTTCGCCTGGCGGGTAGTCGAAGCCTGGCAGCGTAAATCGTCCTACACCTTCACCACCTTTAATAATAACACCTTGTGTCTCTGTATCTCTGTGTTCAAGTGTAATTGATGCTCTAACCTCAATGCCATTTGTTACATCAGGATCATCGCCTGCCTCTTTGATGCAAAAAGCATAGTTGTCTCCATAACCAACAGAAACATTAATCGTCTCCCCGTTAGGTAAAACCACAGGAACTTCATCAGGCATCTTGCCTTTCTTTAATCGCAGAGTTTGAGCCACAGTAGCCGCAGTAGCACAAGTACCCGTTGTCAGTCCGCTATGCAGAGGATAAAACTCTGGCAGCAGTTTCTCCACCATTCTTCGTAGTCCATAAGGGCCGTTGACGATGGTAAAAATCTCTGGAGTCTGTGGCCGTTTCAGGGCGATAATCCTCATGCCTCTTGCTTTGGCGGCATCCACCTTCTCCTGAAAACCACCAGACAGCCCGCTCTCCTTCAGCAGAATGGCATCTGCTTCGACAGACACATCCTTTGGATCCTCATAATAGCAGAGCTGTTCTGGGCTGGCCCCTTGCTTTTGTGCTAATGCGATTGATGATTCCCTATTGAGAATGCGATAAAAGACCTTTATCCCTGCTGCCTCTAAAGGCTTCAGTTTGCTGATGCTCTGCACGCCAGTTGTTGCTAGCAGAGAGTGAATGTCATTAGGTATCTGGCTGTAGTCATTGATCCATGTTATCTCTGAATCGCGCTTAGGATAGATACGTTCATAACGGATGGTGGGGATATTCAGTGATTCCGAAACCTGAGCGATGGTCTGGTGTAGTCGCGAGGCGAAAGGGTGGGCAGCATCTACGATGAGCCGGATATCATGTTCACGACAGAACGTCTGCATCGCCTCAGCATCGAGAGCCCCGTCTATCCGTTGCCCATGATGCAGGGTGATGTCCTGTTCTCCTGTCTTCGTACTGTAGAAGTAAGTCGAGCCCCCTTCTTCCAGCACTTCCACAGCTTTGCGCCCTTCTGTTGTTCCTCCGAATACCAGTATCATGCTTCGCCTTTTCGGAATAAATGAGTGAAATGTTTCGAATAGAGTTCCGAGAGACCTTGGCGGTTGTCGATGGCTTCTCCTACAACGAGCATGGTGGTGAGGGTGAGATGATTGTCGTGGACTATCTTCGCCAGGTCTTTAAGCTTGCCTCGATAGATTTTCTGGTCGGGCCATGTGAGATGATAGCAGGCTGCCACGGGGGTGTCCTCAGGGTACTCCTGAAGCAGTTCACGCTGTACGTCGTCCACGATGGCTGCAGAGAGGAAGATACACATCGTACTCTGACTCTTCGCCAACAAATGCAACTGTTCTTTCTCAGGCATCGGTGTGCGCCCTTCGCCACGAGTGAGGATAATCGTTTGACAGCGCTCGGGAATCGTGAACTGACTCTGCAGTTCGGCTGCTGCAGCGAGGAAGGAGGAGATTCCTGGGGTGATATGGTATTCCATGTGATTGGCATCAAAGAAGGCCATCTGCTCCTGAATGGCGCCAAAGATACATGGATCGCCTGTATGAAGGCGCACGATGTATTTGCCTTCGTCATAGAACTTCTTCATCAGCTCACATTGCTCTTCGAGTGCCATATCAGCTGATGAACGTACAACTGCTCCAGGCTTGTGGCATTCAGTCAAAGCCTTAGGCACCAGTGAACCAGCATATAATATAAGGTCGGCCCTTTCGAGCATCTTGCGACCTCGAACACTCACTAAGTCTGGATCTCCAGGACCAGCGCCGACAATCTCAATATGCCCCTTCTGCTCTCGCAAGTACTTGTAGTCGATGGCGAGGGCTGCCGTCCAGTTCCTGCCTTTCACCTTAGGGACGATGAGTTTGCCATGATTGGAGCCGAGAATCGCTGCTGCCTCACAGACAGACGGCGTGCCCACATGCTTTTGAACAGTCGTGCTGGGATTAGGCACCTCGACTTTGGCGAGTTGCTCAGCCGTGTAGAAAACCAACTCCTCGCCTAAATCATCTACGAGCATCGCGCAAAACTCTTCATCCTGCTTCACATCGATGGTGCAATAACGTTTGTAACAGGGTAAAACGCCAATCTGGCTCATGGCCTCGTCAATCTCATCGTAGATGTCTTCATAGTCATCAGGATGGCTGGCGAGTCCAAAGCCCAAAGAAGCAATCATCGGCACGAAATGCAGTTCGAGCACACCGTATGGTACACAGAGGTTATAAGGTGTCACCATGATGACTAGCTTAAACTTCTTGGGATCAACCTCTTCGAGGCTCTTTACTATAGTCACATGCTCAGGCAGTGTCTTCTCCAGGTAATCTGTTCCCTCATCGCAGATTTCCATCAGCAGGGCTGTAGGTTCGCGATTGACGAAAGCGTAGATACACTTATTCATATCGTCGTCGCTGGCTATGGCCCAGTTGAAGCGTTCTGCAAACGTGTCGAGTGCCCAGAGGCCTGCATTGTCGCTCTGAGTGGTAATCACTTCTCGTGCACCCAGAATGGCAGAAATCTCCTTTGTCAGATTATTCGCCCCTCCGATATGTCCTGAGAGTACGGAAATGGCATTCGTTCCCAGACTATCTACACACACCACAGCTGGGTCTTCGTGCTTGTCATTCACCAAGGGCGCAATCGTCCTCACACAGATTCCCATCGCTCCGATGAAGATAAAGGCATCTTGCTTCTTCCATTCCTTGCCAACCTCTGAGCGTTGGATTACTTTGGCTTTCAGCTCCCTTTTGAGTGTCGCGGCTATTTCGCTACCAGCCTCGCTGATTTGTATAATTGCTATTTTTTGCATTTGAGAATTTTTATGGGGTGATATTCATCTATGACTATTCTGGTGGGTGGGTCTTGCTTTAGAGCGAGCTTTTGACAAGCTTCGTCCCACAGCTGATGGCTGTCGGTCTTGACAAGAGGGGCCTTGACACTATTCATCACGATACAACCTTTATCCAATAGTACGGTCAGCACCTTAGCCATGATTTCCTTCAGATGACCACCATGCCCGCCAATGAATACGGCATCAGGACGGGGGAGGGCAGAGAGGTCTGTTTCCAGAAAATCGCCGATATGTACATCGATGCCTGGGGCACCAAACTTACGGGCGTTCTCTTGGATGATGGCCTCGCACTCAGGACGAATCTCGAAAGCACAGATTTTGAGATGCGGGAACTGCAATCGTGCCTCGATGCTGACGCTGCCTGTGCAGAAACCTATATCCCATAGCACATGGCGATTTGGGAGGTCGAGAGCTTGGAGAGTTAATAGGCGAATTGGCATCTTGGTAATCATCTTCTCACGCCCATCAAGGAGTGTAAATTCTGAATCAGAAATGCCGAATGGTCTTGACGCCTCTGTGTCACAGTGTTCTACTATCACGCAGTTTGGCATGATAAAATCCCGATGGATTGCCTCATTCAGAGAAAGTGTAAGAATGCGCTCTGTAGAAGGATTTCCCAATTTTTCGCCCACATGCATGATGAAATCAGAATATCCGTATTCTATCATGCGCTGGGCTATGGTGGCTGGCGTATGTTCTTTGTCTGTTAAGATGCCTATCTTTGGCGCCCTTTCGATGAGTGCCCTGTCGAGCTCTGACCAAGGGCGGCCTGTGAGCGAGACAATGCGCATATCGTGGTAAGGCATCACGAGGCGGTGTGCCAACATCTGCAGCGAGTTGAAGGTGGGGTAGACAATGACTTCAGCCTCAGGCAATTTCCTGCGGATGGTATTGGCAAACCCAAAAAACAGCGGATCCCCAGAAGCGAATATAACTATGGACTTTGCACTATGAACTATGAACTCTTCAAAGACTGCATCAAGCGGAACGGTAATATCTATCCACTCTGCGCCTTCAGGCAGTAGTGGGGCTACTATCTCATGGTGGCGCTTACCACCAGAAAACACCTTCCCGTTGCTGATGATAGCCATCACCTCTGGTGGGAAGTATGGTTTTGGATGGTCTGTTATACCGATGACGTAGAATTTCATAGGTCTGAGGGTATTTGATAAAGATGAGTATAGCTGGCCAAAACGTTTTTGTATCTGAAAACGGGTGTTGGCACAGGTTCGCCATTTGCATTATATACTTGCGTTATGCTAGGTGGTACATCGCCTACGAACTGCGTATAATGGAACTCGTGGCCTCGAAACTGCTGTCCGTTAAGCGTAAACTGGCGATAGCCTAGCGATAGTTTGCGATCATCCTGTCGGGCAGAAATCGAGTAGGGCAGTACATCGCACATTGGATAGCTGCCTTCATCAGTAATAATCTCGTTGCAGAGATACATCATACCGCCACATTCGGCAATGATTCTGCCACCATTATCGGCAAAGGTTTTAATGGCTTTGCGGGCAGCCTCATTTCTTGTCAATGCTTCAAGATGTTTCTCTGGATAGCCGCCTGGCAGATAGAGCAAGTCGATACCATCAAACGATGGCACCTCGGTTTCTGGATTGAAATACGACACTTGTTTAAACCTATCTAGCGTTTCTTGATAGAGAAACGAGAAACTTTCGGCATTGCGAGCTACGAGAGCAGCATATCCCCCATGTGGGAACATCTGATTCCCAGCGAGGGAATGCTTTATTTCCAATAGCTTTTCCCAGCAGATATGATTCTCTAGCAATTGAACAAGTGCTTGGTTATCAGTATCTTCTGAGAAATCGAGCCCCAGATAGCGTGAAGAGTGCTCCAAGATAGGCGACTTTGGCAGATAGCCCAGGCATGTGATGCTGAGGTCGTCGCACACTTGCTGTAGCATCTTGAAGTGGCGCTCACTTCCCACCTTATTAAATATAACACCTGCGAAACAGATATCCTTGCGGAAGTTGATGAAACCTGATAGTAAAGCAGCCATCGAATAGGCAGCCGACTTGGCATCTACTACCAATACCACGGGTATATCAAGCACTTTTGCTATCTCGTACGATGAGCCCAGCTCACGATTATACCCATCGAAAAGTCCCATCATACCTTCTACTACACATACGTCGGCATCAGCGCCATAGTGCGCAAACAATTCACGTACATGTTCTGGCGAAGCCATAAAAGTGTCGAGATTAATCGATGGACGGCCACAAACTGCAGCATGAAACTTGGTGTCGATATAGTCTGGTCCACACTTGAAAGGCTGCACACGATAGCCTTTTTGCGTGAACAACTTCATAAGCCCTCGGGCAATGGTAGTCTTGCCTGAACCACTGGTGGGTGCTGCTATCAGAAATGATGTTTTAATTGACATCGCTTGTTGATTTTGGTGCAAATTTATAAATTTTCCCCAAATATTGCGCTATTCAATAAAAAAATTGTATCTTTGCCCGCAAAATTAGGCAATCTGGTGGCCGATGCCGCCACGATGTAAGGGAATCTGGTTAAAATCCAGAACTGTACCTGCAGCTGTAATCCTCACTATGCAGGTCTGCCTGTATAACGCCACTGAGTAATCGGGAAGGTAAGGCAGACTGAGGAGAGTCAGAAGACCTGCCGTGAATAATTGAAG
>Ga0256405_10002666_pt1 | contig 39643 bp, 70 predicted proteins | sample RumenRJG_02DNA_FD_189096 | JGI IMG/M metagenome (GOLD analysis project Ga0256405, IMG submission 189096) | Bovine rumen microbial communities from Lethbridge, Alberta, Canada - RJG_02 | ecosystem: Host-associated > Mammals > Digestive system > Stomach > Rumen | place: Canada: Alberta... | reverse complement strand
AGGGTCATGCTACCTTTGGTTGACGCATCAGATCAATGCTCTAGCATCGAAATGATAAGGTTGAAGTAATAAATGCCTTACAATAAGATCTAACAAGCCTTAATGTCATTGTCGAGATGAGGTCGGATTTTAATTGTGGTAACAGCAATTAAATACGCATAACTAAGTCTTAGGACTTTGAATTATATTTTATTTTTTACTTTTCTCCCCACACATTTACGGCGTGGGGTTTCGGGGGGATTATAAAATTTTAGAGACAGTTTGCGGTTCTGTAAAAACCGCAACGATTTCTAACGTCATAAACGGTTTTGTAGTTTTCCGAAAAAACTACAACGATTTGGAAACAAACAGTTTTATTGTTCTGTAAAAACAATATTGATACTAATTTGATTACAAATTTCATAAAATTTTTAAAAGTTTGACTAGAAAAGACTTGATAGATATTTTGTGACAGTTAAAAAGTTCTGAAAAAACTTTATTTATTCAAATAAATTCAGTTTTTAAAACTGGGTTTAGAAAATTTCAGAGTACATATTGTTTTTCTAAACAATACAGTTAACGGGTTCTGTAAAAACCTTATTTATTTTAAGTATTTACAAATCGTAAAATTATGATATAATAAATACATAAATTAAAAAGTTCTTTAAAAATTGATTAAAAATCTTTTAAAGAGATTTTAAAAACACCTAGCTGGGTTAGCGTTGAAAATGCTTAGAGCATCTGGGTAGATTGGTTCGAGTCCATATTTCCCCCATGGTTGGGTCTGTTCAGAATAATGCTGAGGCAAAATCGCTTTAAGTTTCCCCCAAGGATGGGGATTAAAAGAAGTAGATTAAAGTTCAAGTCTTTATAGGTGTTTTTAAAATCTTTTTGAAGATTTTTTTTAAAAAAAAAGTATTTACAAATCATAAAATTATGATATAATAAATACATCTTATCGCGGAGTGTTGAAAAAGTATCATGGAAGTCTCATAAGCTTTCGTTCAAGGTGCAATTCCTTGCTCCGCAACCATTTAGATTTTTTAAAATGTATAGTTATATAGGTTGGTTTGAGCCTCTTACCGCCTACCATTTCAGGAGCAGTAGTTCAGTTTGGTTAGAACGTTACACTGTCAATGTAGAGGTCGTGGGTTCGATCCCCATCTGTTCCGCCACACGGATGTTCATAAGCAACTCTTTAAGGCTCGTAAAGAGCCTTTTTCGATTGCTTGAAAATACGGGATTTTTTAAATTATATATAAATAATAATATTATTATATATATTTGGAGTTAAAAAATGTTAAACAAAAAGCGTTATTTGAATGAGGAAAAAGGCATTGAAGCATTTTTAGAATTCATTCAAAGAAAGATTTCAAAAGTTGAAAAATCAATTCTTAAAAGTACTAAAAACCTTGAATCAGATCTCGATGATTTAAATCTTGAATCTACCGGCATGATCGGCACGTTGTGTTACGAATTAACAGCATTAAAAGCAATATACAAAGCATCAATAACTGCTGAAAAATATATATCAGAAGATGAGCAAAACCAGTGGATTAAAAAAGCAGTTAGGAAGGCAATCAATGATGCTTTTCCATTTCAAATGTTTGCAGTTGACGGCATCATGTGGTTTTGCGAAAATGTTTACTTCAAGAAAATGAATAGTTATATTTAAGTTTTCTCTTCACCTACCCTTTAGGGGGTCGTAATGACCCCCATTTTTGAAGATTGAATACAGTTTTTGACAATGCAGATTTGATACATTTAAAGATTTCTAAATAAATGGGGGGTCACATGAATAAATCAATTATAACTGCTAGGCTAGACAGTAACGATAAGAATACTTTTGCATCTATGTGCAAAGACTTAGGTATAAGTACTAGTACAGCGATCAATATGTTTGTACGTGATTGTATCAGAAAGCAGTCAATCCTAGGTTTGGATTGCAATATTTCCGAAGAAGTTGACGAAAACGGATTTTCAAAAGCTTACAAAGAGTCTCTAGACAAAAGTATTGAACAGCTTGAACAAGGGAAAGTTGTTAAATGTGACATTGAGTAAACTACCCCACACCGTAAAGATGTAGGGGTTTCGAGGGGGATTATGAATCCATACAAGAAAGGCATATTAGAAAATAATATGATTCAACTTGAACTGCCGATAACAAGGCGGTGTAATCTCAAATGCAAAAATTGCAGTTTTTATTGCAATATTAACAAAACTGAAGATGAGATTCTATACCCGTTAGAGCAAGCTGAAAAAGATTTAAATCATTTAAAATCCCTAGGTATTAAAATACAAAACATAACCATTATAGGTGGCGAACCTACACTGGTGAAAAATTTAACAGATTATTTGTATCTTGTTCGGAGAATTATCAATCCTGATATTTTGTTAATTTCCACAAATACAGTTTCACTTGCGAATCTGTGTAACCATAAAGGTATTAAAGCTTTGAAAGATACTAAAGCAGCAATTCTTTATACGAAATATCCAAATTTTGTGAATAATAAAAGTCTCTCATATTTGAAAAGTTTCGGGATTTGTACTTTTTGTATTGCAGAAGGCTACTTCTGGAAGAAAACTTATGATAATTATATCCAATATGAGTTCAGCAAACAGACTTTATTTCCTAGCGATTTTGGTGACAGTAAAAAAGAAGAGCATTTTAAAAAATGTGACTGTGATCTATTGACACTGTGCAATAGTAAAATATATAATTGCAGTAAAAGCTTACATATAAAGTTTTTAAATAAAAAATTTGGATTTAATTATCCTGAGGATTGTTACATTGAAGTTAGTTCTTTGACTTCTGCAGATGAGTTGCTTACATTTAGCAAAACACCGGGGAAACTGTGTTCATTTTGTGCAAATGCAGATCCGGCAAATGCTGTGGTAGTTCCTTGGAGTCAAGAACCGGCAGATGTAACAGATTATATAGTAAACAATTAAATAAGGAAACATTATGACTTTTGAAGAACTTCCAGACTGGCAAAAAAGATTTGTTATTGAATACAATGAATTGTTGTCAAAAACAACCAAATTAGGTAACATGTTAAATAATTGGGATACTCTCAATTTTACCCCTAAATGCAGTAGATCACTTTTGTCTGCACAATATAATACAATGAAAGCATATCTTTCAATTCTTGAAGAACGTGCTGTGATTGAGGGTGTGGATTTGGATATCGTATTAAATGAAAATTATTAAATTCAATGATGAAAGATTTTTCCATATTTTAAGATTTGTTGTTGCAATCCTTTGTACCATCGGCTTTGCAGTATCTTGTATTTTGTACAAACATGGAATAACTTTACCGCTGGATATCATCATGGGGATATTCGTCATTGCATGTGTTTGTGTATTCATAATGCTGATGTGGCACTTTACTAGAGGGGATGATTATTGAGGTTTTTGAAAAAATGTGAAATAAATCATTGATTTTTTAAAATTTTTAAATATAATATAAATATAATAAAATGCTGGTGTGGCTCAATGGTAAAGCAACTGATTTGTAATCAGAGGGTTGTGGGTTCGATTCCTATCTTCAGCACCATAGCCGGCGTAGTTTAAAGGTTAAAACACCATAATACGAGTTATCTCAATAGAGAGTTCATTTATGGAATGAAAGTTCGATTCTTTCCGCCGGCACCAGTTTTAAAACTAGCAATTTAATTGTGTCAGCCCTTGCTGTGTAATTTTTGGGTTCAATTAACGTTGCCGGATTGTAGTTTCCCTTTTAAATAAGGTCGGGCAATCACCGTTTTCTTGGGGATGTGGCGAAATTAGTACACGCACAAAACTTAAAATTTTGCGGATTTTTCCATGAAGGTGCAAGTCCTTTCATCCCCACCATTTAACGCTTGGAGTTTCATATGCGTTTAACAGAATCAAGAAGAAGATTGCCAAAAAGTTTTAAACTTTCAAATGGAATTAAAGTTGAATTCGCTTCAAAAAGATATTTGCTAGGTAATCTTTCTGATTTCAATTACAACTTCAAGCATGGATGCGATGTGAGCAATGTCGCATTCTACATTCTTACAAAAGATTTTGAGGAAATCACTGTTTCTGAGGATGATTTTCAATATGTGAAACCATCAGAGATTAAAAGCATATACATGATATATGAGGATGGATACTTGATTTCCGATATTGATAGCGTTGAATTCAGATATACAAAAACAGATGAACCTATTGACTGGGATATTGTTCAAGATATGCCGGAAATTCATGATGATTTAGAACTGTATTTTAAGGAATATTAAAAATGTTTCATGATATTATGGTTAGAAAAATGATGTATGGTTATGTTGCTGCAACATCGGCAATGAGTGCAAGTACTGTTTATTTTGGAGATGTTTCATATACAAATCATACAGTTTATTTTGGAGATATAAATTATACAAACCATACATAATATTTTAAAAACACTCTGAGAATTTGGTGTTATTGGTAGCACGTCATCTTTGATGGAAAGATTCGGTTTAATTCCGGGAATTCCCAGAGTGTTTCTAAAATATTTTGAATGAGAAAGTTAAAAATGTGATCTACATCACATTTTAAATGCTTGACATAGGATTTCATACGTTGTATTATTGTAAATAATAAGGGAATGTAGTTCAGTCGGTAGAACGACAGACTGTTAATCTGTGTGTCGCAAGTTCGAGTCTTGCCCTTCCCGCCATTTCAAGGGACTTGGTGTAACGGTAGCACAAATGATTCCAAATCATTTTGTAAGGGTTCAAATCCTTTAGTTCCTGCCATTTCAGGTGTGTTGACAGAGTGGTAAATGTGCCGGTTTGCTAAACCGTGAACGTGAACAGCGTTCCGTAGGTTCAAATCCTACACACACCGCCATAAAATAGAGCATCCATGCGCTTCCTTTGCGTAATAGCGGACCAGTTGGATGCCTTTTTCGGGATATATTCGGTATACAGGGTATATCCCACCCCATCACAATCGAAACATTTTAAAATTTTCAAGTTGTTGCACAATTTGCAACAACTCATAAGGGTGAATTTAACTAAATTCGCTCTTTTTTCGTTTAAAAATTTATTTTTTATTAATATTATATATAAATATATATAATAATAATTCAGGAGATAAAGTAAACTACCCCACCCCTAAAGGGGGTGTGGCTTTCATTAAATAATAGTTTACCAGACTAAGTTTAGAGAAATCTAAACTACGATATTAAGGTCATGCTACCTTTGATTGACGCATCAGATCAATGCTCTAGCATCTTAAAAAACTGATAAGGTTGATGTAATAAATGCCTTACGATAAGATCTAACAAGCCTTAATGTCATTGTCGAGATGAGGTCGGATTTTAATTGTGGTAACAGCAATTAAATACGCATAACTAAGTCTTATGACTTTGGATTATTTTTTTTTTATTTTTATTTTTCTCCCCACACCGTAAAGGTGTGGGGTTTCGGGAGGATTATGAAAAGATTAAACGAAAGAATATCTGAAAAGTTTTCAGAGTTAAAAGAGTATATAATTTACTTATATGAATACAAAGATTTTGATATCTCAAAGTTCGGTAAATATCTTTTAAAAAAGTATTACCGTCTTTCGCTGTTTGATAATTCAAATCTTATTACCAAGGTTAATGTTAAACAGGTTAAAATCCCCGGCACTGACAGTTATAATTTTAATAATGCAGATTATTATAAATATAACTATGATTCATATAATTATAGACATCCTATGAATTTAAGAGATGTTTTATTGCTTGTAGATAAGATTTATAAGATTTATGGTGCTGAATCTATACCGGAACTTTATAAACTTATTGAAAAGAACATGGAATAGTATGATACTTGATACTGCAACAATCAATCAGCTTAAAGAAAATAAATCTTTAATCACCTTTGAACTTCTTGAAGCTTTACGTGCTAAAGGAAATGAGGGTAAACAGATTTGTCTTGATATTCTCGATACAAAGAAAGATGAAGAAGATTATTATCTTGATGCTTTCGGGGGAAGAATCACATACAAGTCTGAACGTGATTTAAAGAAAGCATTCACCCGAATGAACCTAGATCAAATACATATTGATGAGATTAAAAGATGTGCAAGTGATTTCAACTATTTCAGAAGTAACTATCTTAAAATCAAGACCCCTACTTCCGGCATATCATTTCCTGATTTCAGACCGTATCAGGATGAATTCATTGAGCATATTTTAAATCCGTATGAAAAGCTGATTTCGTTGCAGCCAAGACAAGCTGGTAAAAGTGTAACCATCGGTAGCTGGCTAAGTTGGGAATACACGTTCGATCACGATAAGGATATCGGTATTTGCGGAAATGATTCAAAATGTGCATGTGAAGTTCTTGATAAAGTTAAAAACATGCTGAATCTGCTTCCAATGTGGATGAAAGTCGGTACAACGATCTGGAATTTAAAAACCATTGCCAATGAAAACAAAATGCGTATAATGACTTCTGCATCAACCTCAAAGAATCCGTTCCGTGGCTTTACATGCAGTATAATCATCGTTGATGAATGTGCATTTTACGAGCCACAGGCATGGAAAACATTCAAAGATGCTGTGTTCCCATCTCAAAGTGGCTTGCCATGGAAAAAGAACATTATAATAAGTACCGCAAACGGTATTAACCATTTTTCTGAAATCTGGAACAATTCCGAAAAGCGGAAACGTATTAAAAATGTAAAACCAACCGAAACAGTTCAACTCAATAACGGTAAGATTATTACTATTGAGGAATACTACAAAAACAAATGCCAAATTTAGGAAATAACTGCAAACTTTTTAAAGTTTGCATGTTATTTCCGTGATACCGTTATGCTTTCGAGTTTCAAACGATTTCCCTACTTTTTCTGGATTCTTAAGGAAGAATCAATATTTTGATAGTTTTGAACTTGTTCAAAGTACTTCCAAGCATCGAAACACCAAAATGTCCCCAAACATGCAATAAACTTTTGCCCTTTGGCAATAGTTTATTGATACTTTGAGCATGTTTTTGGATTCTGTAACAGTTTTGAACCGTGTTCTAGTATCATACAACTGATTAAAATGTGAACAAAACCTTTCAAACATGCAATAAACTTTTGCCCTTTGGCAATAGTTTATCATCACTTTGAGCATGTTTTTGGATTCTGTAACAGTTCAGAACTGTGTTCTAGTATCATACAACTGATTAAAATGTGAACAAAACCTTTCAAACATGCAATAAACTTTTGCCCTTTGGCAATAGTTTATCATCACTTTGAGCATGTTTTTGGATTCTGTAACAGTTCAGAACTGTGTTCTAGTATCATACAACTGATTAAAATGTGAACAAAACCTTTCAAACATGCAATAAACTTTTGCCCTTTGGCAATAGTTTATCATCACTTTGAGCATGTTTTTGGATTCTGTAACCATCAAGAACCTCGTTCTAGTACCTTACAACTGATTAAAAAGTAATCAAAAGTCCCCAAACTGCTAATAAACTATTGGCAAACTGAAATAGTTTATGCACACTTTGAGCATGTTTTAAGGTCTAAAGGTCGGTAAAGAACTACTGGAAACCCCTCAAACATGCAATAAACTTTCCCCAAATCCAAATAGTTTATATGTACTTTGAGCCACTTTTTAAAGATTTCACTAAAAATCAAGAACTTTTTATTATTTTTTAAATATAAATATAAATATATAATAATACTGCAGCATTATAAAAAGGAACAACTATGCAACTGTTTTTTGATGATGATTCGAGGGAACTTCAAATCTTAAATGAAGAGTTCTTAACTGAATCTGGAAATAAAGAAAAAGTTTATAAGATTAAAGGTATCTTTTCTACAATCGGGGAAAAGAATCGTAATGGCAGAGTCTACCCAAGGGAAATATGGGAAGAACAAGTTCGAAAGTATCAGCCGTTTATCTCAAACGGTTCTACACGTTCTTTGATGGAATATGAACATCCTGACAGAACCGAAGTTGACTTAATGAAAGCCGTTGCTAAAATCACCTCATTATATATTCAGGGAAATTATGTAATGGGTGAAGCTGTTTTGCTTGACAACCCGCAGGCAAATCAGTTAAAATCATTGATTAAAAACGGTATTAAGATTTCCGTATCTTCAAGAGGTGTTGGAGATGTGGTAAACGGTGTTGTTACCGATTATGAATTGATTACATATGATATTGTTCCTAATCCGTCAGATTTCAATGCAACTATGAACGGTGTGTGTGAATCAAGTATTTTGAATGAGGGAATTGTTCAAGATAAATATTATATGATAGATAATTACGGTAACATTATACAGATTGATGAAAACAGCAATCGTGTTATAAGCAATAAAAATAATGTTACACAGAGATTCCTCAGAGAATCCAAAAAGAATTCTGATGAAAATATAAAAATTATTCAATCAGAATTTAAAAAAAGATTTAATGATTTTATTTCAAAACTTTAATAGAGGCTTTTAAAATGTTGGATAAATTACAGGAAAGCATCGGGGAAGCATTTACCCCCGAATTTCAGAAAGAACTTGAAGAAACTTTCGATCAGAAAGTCAATGAGCGTGTTCAGGAAACCGTTGATTCTAAAATTAAAGAATTAACTGAGGAACACGAACAGGTAATCAAAGAACTGAACGAACAGCATGAAGAGCAGATTTCAAAACTCGAAGAAGATGCAGAGGATTATGCATCTCAGGAAGTTGATAGTGTTGCTGCAAATCTTGAAAACAAATACAAAGCCGAAATTAAATCAATGACCAAACGTTTCAAGAATGAATTGAGCGAACATACTGAATCATTGATTGAACAGGCTGAAGAATATGCTAAACTGTATGCCGATGAAAAGGTTAACGAAAAAGAAACTGAACTTAACGAAAAGTTTAAAAATGAACTTAACGAAAAAACAGAAAATCTTATCACTCAGGCTGAACTGTATGCAGATGAAAAGGTTAATGAAAAAGAAACTGAACTTAACGAAAAGTTTAAAAATGAACTTAACGAAAAAACAGAAAATCTTATCACTCAGGCTGAAGAATATGCTAAACTGTATGCAGATGAACAGGTTAATGAAAAAGTTAAGGAACTTAAAGCAAAGTTCAAAGAAGAACTTAATGAGCATACTGAACAGCTTATCCAGCAAGGCGAGGAATATGCTAAATATGTTCGTGAAGAAGAACGCAAGGCTATCAATGAACATATCAATAAATTGAATGAACTTGCAGAGGAATATGTTGATATGACATGCAAGGAAATCATTGAAAATCTTGATATGTATGCAGAAAATGTAATCAATGAATTTATCAATGATTATAAAGATAAACTTGATATGAAGATCAATGAATCAAATACCAATGTTATCCTTGACATGTTTTCTACTTTATGTCTGAAAACCGGTATCGGCTTAAAAGAGATTAACGAAGCCAAAGCCGAAAAAGACAATGCAAAGAAAGAGGAAGATGCAGATTTACTTGAAAGATATAATAAGGAAGTGAACGAAAACATCAGACTGCGTAAAGAAAACAACAATCTGATTAAAGCCGGTATTATCAATGAAATGAAAGATGGTTTAACCATTCTGCAGGCTCAGAAGTTTGAAAAGATTGCAGAAACCATTGATTTCACCAGAGATGAAAACTTTATCAATAAGCTGAAATCAATCAAAGAAAACATTCAGGTTGTTCCGGCTGAGATTGCAAAGAAACCTACTGTAAAAGACAGAATCAAAGACCGTGAACGAGTTGTTGAATCCGATGATGATGATTACTATCTTGAAAATGATGCAATCGTATCAAAGAAAGACGGTATGAGAAAGATTGACGTTTGGAATAAATTCATCTAACAGTTATCAGCACTGTATTAAACAGTGCTGAATAGTGAGGTTTCTATGTCTAAGAAAATTGAAAATAAAATCATTAAATTTAATAATAAGTTAAATACACTGATTGATAAATTTGCTCAGAATGTAACAAAGTTATCAATGAATAACCGTGAATTATTTCCTAACTTCACCGATGATGATTTCAAAGAGGAAGAAGAAAATCTTGCAAGCTGGCTAAAGCAGTGTATGATTATGAATGATGACTCATTAGATGATGTTACCAAACGTATTGAAGATTCATTAAATATAGCGGAAACTGATTAAAAATGTTTGGAATAAAAGGTTTATACAATTTTGTTAATGAGGAAAGCCTAGAGGGTGATTCTCTAATAGTAGGCAAGTTCAAGCTATTAACAGATGAACTTGTTGACGGTATTCTTGATATTGTAAACAATACTAAAGGTAGAACTTTTATATATTTTACAGTATCACAGGAAACCTTGCCGCTAATAGAGGTTAGATTTACAGCATTTCAAAAATTGAAACTTTTGAAAAAATCTAAAATCGTAATTGTTAAACCTTTTATGAATGATTTAACTTCTGCTGGTTCTAAAAAGTATGTTTCATATATTCCAGATATTATATTAAGAATATATGAAACATATCCTACTGCAGATATTAAAAACTTACAATGTGAACTGCAAGAATATACTGTTAAAGATTTATTAACCGATGCAATTTCAAAATATGAGAAGTTTCCTGAAAAGAAGAAAACTGTCAAGACAATGAAAGAACTTAATTTACTTTCAAAAAGGCTTGCAATTTCGGATGAACAGATTAAATCCTTATTACAGAATAAGACAGATTTTGCAAATGCAACTTCAAAGCTTGATTTACTGGATTCTTACGATACTTACAAAGAGTTTTATAATACATTGAATGAGTCCATAAGTTATAAAGATTTAAACAAACAGTATATCCGTGATGAATTTGTACTGTTTACAGTAATGAGGAATACATCAAAGCTGTTATATAAATCAATCAATGTAATTGCTGCAAACTTTGATACAAACGATGATGATCCTGATGATTGTTCATTAGTTGATTTAACATTTGATGTTCCTAAAAACAATCCGTTTTGTAGAATAGGAATTACAAATCTGCTATCTGAGCCGGATGTTGAAGTTACAAATCTTAGAGAGATAAATCTTGATGATGCAGAATTAGCGAGTGATCTGCGTAAGTTTTTATCACTTTTAACGAATATTTAAAAAATGAGAATTGCTGGAATTATTAAACAGTCAGTTGTTGACGGTGATGGATTACGTTATGTAATCTTTGTTCAAGGATGTCCACATCACTGTAAAGGTTGCCATAATCCAGAAACATGGGATTATGACAAAGGATTTGAAAAACCGATAAATGAAATACTTGCTGAGATAATCGAAGATCCGCTGCTTGATGGTGTTACATTTTCAGGCGGTGAACCTTTTATCCATACAGATGAACTGATTGAAATCGGTAAATTCTGTAAAGAGCATAACTTGAATGTATGGTGCTATACAGGATATACCTACAAAGAACTTTTAAATACTGAGCATGTTAAAAATGCAAAGGAACTGCTTAAATACATTGATGTTCTTGTTGACGGAAAATATGTGGAAAGCAAGAAGTGTATTGATAACTTCAAAGGTTCAAGCAATCAAAACATTATATATTTAAATAAAATATTTGAGTAAAATATAAATATAATAGTATAAACAAATTTTTAACAATAGGAGTTTAATATGCCCGGAATTGATGAAGAAGAGATTATAGGCGGTGCTGGTGGTTTTGTCGAAGATGACGGTGATGAAATCGGTACAGACATAAATGCAGGTGGTGCAGATGTTGGTGGATTTGATCTCGGTGAAGAAGATGAAACACCAACTGCAATATCACAATCTACATGGTATGAAAAGGTATACGAAGATGAAGAAAATGCTGAAACAGCATCACATCTCGTAATGTAAACTGATTACCCCCATAATTTTGTGGGGGATTTTAAAGGAATAAAACATGAAATTTTCAGAATTTTTAAATCAAAAACAATTAAATGAAAGAGTTACACCAGAGTTTCGTGACGAATTTGGCAAGCAGGAAACTAGAAGGTTAATGTCAAATATTTCAAATCATCGCAGGGCAATGGATGCACGTATAAACAACAAAACATTGCATTTGAGTAACGCTTTGGACAGCGATGCACCATTCGATCCAAATGATCCTATGACTAAATTTACAAGATTAAGCGATGAATTTGTTAGTAAACTAAGAAGCAGCTATAGTCCTTTCAAGCTACTTAATAAAATTGAAAATTTTGAAGGTTTTTTAGTTAAAGCTGATGAATTTTCTGTATGGATTACAGTAGACAATAATGGTTTTATTGAAGACCATGAGCATGGTATTAGAGGTGCTAGATTTATTGTTGATGGTAAGACAAGATTTAAAGATTTATTTAAACGTGCTAACATTTTATGCATTTATGGTGTTACTTCTGATCCAAATGCTACACAAAGATTGCGTCAAATTCAAAATGATAAATTTGAAGAAATAAGCAGAGATTTCAAAAAAGGATACAATAAAGAGTTGGAACGCAGCAATAGATTGGCAAAACTTAAAGATCGCAAGGGTGCTAGATTTTAAAGGATTAAAAAATGAAATTTTCAGAATTTTTAAACCAAAAACAATTAAATGAAAGAGTTACACCGGATTTCCGTAATGAATTCGGTCGTAGCGATTCAGCAAGGATGTTCAGAAACATTAGAAAGAGTGCAGGAAATTTAGAAAATGCACCTTTTAATCCAAATGATGCACAGACTAGATTGACCCGTCTGCCTATCGAGATTATTGACCTTTTAAAAGTAAACACACAGAAGTTCAAGTATTTCAATCAGATTGAAAACTTCAAAGGTTTTGTTATTAAGACTGAAAAATACTCATTCTGGTTTGAGGTTGATAATAACGGTATAATCACAGACCATGAATCTGGAATCCGTGATATTAGTTTCCTTGATGATGGTGCAACTACCTTTAGACAGTTATTCAATAGACTTGATGATGTAATCATGGTTTATGCTGTTACAACGGATAACAAATCTAAAAATCACCTTGATATACTTATGGCACATCTGAATCAGCCTGTTATTGATACAGATGATGTTGAAGATGATAGAGTAGAAGCAAGGGAAGTTGATCGTAATGCACGTATCGGTGAAAAGAGATTTTCAAGGGAATCCAAGAGATTAACTGAAAACCGTTCACGCAGAATGTGCCGTAATCCTCGCATTTCAAGAAGAATTGATAGATAATTTAACATTTTAAAAAGCATGATATTGTCCTCAAATCTGTGTTGAAAAACACAGATTTTTTTTTATTTTTTATTAAAAATCCATGATGAAAAATTATTTTTTTTTATATATTATATATAATATATTAATAAAAAATCATAAAAAATCATTCTAAAATCATAATTTTTGACTAGAATCTAGCATTTAAGGTATTTTAAAGGCTTAAAAAGGCATTTAATATATCAAAATTGAGTGGAAATACGGATTTTTAATGCAGAAAGCCACTTAAAATATCAAAATTGAGTGAAAATACGAAAAAATTAATTATTTTTTATATATTATATATATAATATATTAATAAAAATAAAAAAATATAAATATTATAAAAAGCAAACCCTAAATGGGGTCATTTTTCAATAAAAGGACATAAAATGATACGTAGACATTTAAGAAGACCATTAAGAGAAAACAAAATAGAATTCATCTATGATAATCTTAATGAAATTCTTCATAATCTCGATGCTAAAAAGTGTCAAGCGGCACTTGATGAAATTGTATATCAGTTAAACGTCACATTTAATACAGATAATTTTGACCGAACATATATTGAGCCGGAAGTTGCTGACATGTTCATCATCAAGCGTATTAAATCTGAAAAGATTGGTATTGAAAAGAAACTGTATAACGGCATGATTTCATGGGATGTTAAAATCCCTAATCCAACAAGCAATTTTGATGAGGAAGTTGCAGAGCAAGCCGTAGATGATTTAAATGATAAACTGTTTAACATCGGCGGAACTGTGGTTGAACTTGCCGGAAGAAGCAACGGTCATTTAGTTGTATCTAGGGGTCAAGACATTTTCCAGATCAATAGTTTCTTTGAGAATAAACCGGTTGATGCATTTTTAAAAATCTTTGATGGTTTTGAAATTTTTAATGAAACATATATTGAAGATATTATGGATGATTACAATAATATCTATGATATGATTGAAAACGAAATATGCAAATCAATACGGAATGATGAATATTCTGCATCTGGAACTTTAAATGTTATGTTAAATTTTGACGTATTTGATTTAAGCGATGATTTTATCAAAGACCTGAAACTAATTGATAGAGAAGTCAAAAAATTTCTTAATCGTTATTCAGAATAATAAAATATATTGATAAATTTATAGAAGTGACATAAAATGTCACTTCTTTTTTTTTAGAATCCTATTCTTTTGCCGATATTTGTCTTTCTAACCGATAAATCTTTCAAATATTCTTTTTTAGGTTCAGTACCTTTTAGATTGTTGATACAGTATACTAAATCTGCAATAGTTACGGAATTTTCAAAAGGATATGGCTCAGTAATACCCTCTGATTTCCATATTTCAAGACCTTCTTCAAGGCTTAATTCACGCATTTCAATAACATCAAACAATCTACCTTTTCTAAGAATAGCCTTATCCATATCACGGTATTCCTGATTGGTGGTAACAATGAACTTAATCTTGTTCTTGCGTACCCCATCGGTAAAGGTAAGGAACTTTGAAAGAAACTTATTATGTTTTGTATCTTCACTATCTCTGCTACCTAGCATGAAATCGAAATCATCCAAGATTACTAAATCTATCTTGTTATCACGGATTTGATACCAGAAAAAGTCATTCAGCAAGATATTAGCATCGCTGATAGTTGCAACGGTTCGATTATATGAATTTACCTTATTGCTTGCAAGGTATTCAATGGCTATAGAAGTTAGTTTAGATTTACCAGTACCGCTTTTCCCAACAAGTAATAAGATGTTTTCATCACCGTTAAAGAACTGTTTAAACATCTCATCGGTATCAATATAAGGAATATAGTTTTTCTTAGGTTTAAAATCATTTTTAAAGAATGAACGTACATATTCACAGCCGCCCATACCGTTCAAATAATATGAAAACATCGTGATTGTTAATTCTGATAATTCATTTTTTATAATATTATTATATATAATATTAAACTTATTAATTAATTCTAAACTTTTAGCTTTTCCGTAACCTCGAATCATTTCATCGTCATAAATGATTAAGAGTGTGAAATCATCGGAAATTACACGGATATTCAATCCGTTGCTGTTACTTAAATCATACTTTTCAAATGAATAATCCTTTGCGATTTCAGCTAAAAACCGTTCAACGGTATCACGATATTTAAAAAGGAATTCGTTAAATTTATATAGCATTCCCTTATTTAAATAAATCAAATCTTCTGCATTTTCTACTGCATAGCTTATTACAGATTGAGTCATTTCACTTTCCTTTTGAGGTATAAAATTTAAATTGTTTGAGTATTTTGCTTTTGCAAACTGTATATCCATATTCACAATCTCTTGGTTAAAATCATTCTTGCGGTATCGAATTCCGTTCCTTTCATACCTAGATATGTAAGCCATTTAAGCATTGCATCCTTGCTTATTTCACACTCTGTATTACACTTGGTATATTTTAAGTGTTTTGCTTTATCACAGATAGCTAAACAAAGCTGGATAAAAGCTTTTAACTGTCCAGCATGAATACCGTTCAATTTGGTTTCATCGGGTTTATCAAACTGAAACATTCTAAACTCTATTGTATTCATAATAAAGGTAGAATGCAAGTTTAACATATGATATCTTGATGAATTATATTTTTCAGTTCTTGACTGTAATGGGTCACACTGAGTTTTATACCATATGTCTTTGAAGTTATCTAAAGACAATGGTTTATCAGCATTTAATTCCTTTAGGAACAGTTTATCGGTAGGCTTACAGTACCGATGCAATCTGCTTGGGTCAATATCTAAAGCTTTAATCAATAGCTTTTCATGCATAGCTATCATATTAGATAAGTTTCTTAAAGAAGTTGCGGTCTGACCGCAGGATTCTACATGAACATGCACACCGCAATTCCTCGATGCATCGCTTTTAGCACCGGCTTTTCTCAATATTCTGCAAAGTTCCTGTAAAGTTTCAATATCATTTTTATAGTTTAAAACAGGGGTAATAAGTTCAACCTTATGAGTATCATCACCTAAGATGCTTGCATCCTTTGCAAATTTCCATTCTCTGCCTAGACTATCCCATGCAGCCCAGACACTTCCATTATGCTGTAAATCTACTACATCATAATCCCCAGTACCAAAGAATATAGATGCAAGCTTAGATGCACGTCTTCTAGTTATTGCATTCATTTCAACTTCAACACCAAATCTTTGTTCAAGCATCTCTCACTTCCTCTTCTTCAAAACTCGTTAAAATAATACTTATTTGTATTTGAAATGTCAATATATACATAAATACTTGATTAAATAACGTGATGTATATCAAATATATGGATTTTGAATGTACTGCAAGGGGTTCTAAAAGTGTTGAAAGTGTTAATAAACTATTTAGAATCCTTAAAGGTTTATTGCATGTTTGAAAGGTTTAATGGGTGAAATGGCTTAAAAAGTGCTTCAAAGTTGCAATAAACTATTTAGAATCCTTAAAGGTTTATCGCATGTTTGAGGGTGGTTTCTATGATTTTTAACTGTATAGAGCAAGGCTCTTTAGTCTTAAAGAACCCCAAATATGCTCAAAATGCATATAAACTATTTGAAATCGTTAAAAGTTTATTACATGTTTGAGGGTGGTTTCTAGTGTTTTTAAATGTTTAGAGCAAGGCTCTTTAGTCTTAAAGAACCCCAAAATATGCTCAAAGTTGCAATAAACTATTTAGAATCCTTAAAGGTTTATCGCATGTTTGAGGGTGTTTTTGAAGTTTTTAACTGTACAGAGCAAGGCTCTTTAATATTAAAGAACCCCAAAATATGCTCAAAGTTGCAATAAACTATTTAGAATCCTTAAAGGTTTATCGCATGTTTGAGGGTGTTTTTGAAGTTTTTAACCGTTTGCATGGTACTAGAACTAAGTTCATGGCTGATACAGACTTCTAAAAAGTGGCTCAAAATAGCGATAAACTATTTAGAATCCTTAAAGGTTTATTGCATGTTTGAGGACTTTTTTAACCGTTTATAACATGTTTAATAAACCGTGATATATATCACGGTTTTTCTTTTAGAAAACACTTGACATTTAATAATTTTTATAATATTATATACGCATAGATTTGAGAGAGGATTGAAAAATGAGAACAGTTAGAACTATCGACAACAGCGTTTTAATTAACACTTCATGGACAGAATTAAACGGATGTAAAGAATTGATTGCCGATGTGTATTACTATAACGATGTTGAAGGCAAATACGAGTTCATTTGTCATCATCAAAGACCTGTTTCAAGACGTTCCGTATATGAACGCATGTGCATTCAGAATGCACTTAAAGATTATTATCATGGGTACACCGATGATAACGGTACTGCAATCAGCTACAACGAATACAAAGAACTCGAATACATGAGCAGTCTGTGCGATGATGATGAGGAATAACAAAGTATTTTCTTTAGAAAACACTTGACATTTTGATAATTTTCATAATATTATGAACGCATAGATTTGAGGGATTATGAATATGGATTTTGAAATTGAAAATGACTTATCTGAAAACATTGACCTTGAAGAACGTGCATCAAGTTTCAAAGCTGAAATATGTACCGATATTATTCAAACGATCAGCCATGTTGTTCTTGCAAGAATGATTGCTGATTTCACCTTAAAACTTGCAATGCATGATACCACCCCGGATCGTATTGCCGGTGTTCAAATGGCGGCTAAAGAATACGACAAAGCGGTAAGCAATGCAAAGAAAGCAATCATGGCAAATCTTAGTTGCTTTACAGCAGATGAAACAGAAGAACTTTTGCGTTCTGATACTGGATATTATACAATTATTGAAAAATTGTCTGAATTTTTTGAAGAGGTATGCTAAATGAATGATCTACAAAACGCAATTGTTGAAATAAACCAGCGTTTGAAAGAATTCTGCAAGGAACTTCATACAGCTTATGAATGCACTGAACTGTTTCATGAGATACGCAAAAAGTATGGTTTTGAATTTGAAATAAATCCATTTAAAGACTGTCAAGTTGTAGGTTCGAACTTTCCGTATATTAACGGTCAAGAAGTGGAATGGATTCGTTTCCATTATTCAATTTTTAAGAAAGATGGTCTAATTGAGTATGAGATGTATTTAGAATGACAGAAAATGAGTATAAAGCATTATTTGATAATGCGGTTGCTAGAGTTAATGATATTTTAAAAGAATTCTGCAAGGAACTTCATACACCGGCGGAATGTGTTAAATTGCTTGCTAAACTTAGCAATACTTATTATTTCGATATTAAGATTGAACCGTTCAAAACTGGTGTTGATGGAATTACTCATCCATATATCTATGGACAGTATGCGGACTGGGTTGATTTGTATTATTCAATCCATAAAGAAAATGATTTAATACGTTATGAGATGCATTTAAGGAATGACAGATAATCCCCGAAAGGTTGCTGCAATGATTGAAAGCGAATACAAAGTATATAGATATTCCAAAACATTAGAGGTTCTTAAAAAGTACAATGATGGTTCTTGGAAAAACAAGGAAGATATTGAAGGTACTTTAAAATGTATTTTAGATGGTTTGACAATTCAATACCAGAATCCAAAACCTATGCACGTTGAAGTAAGGGATTTTGTACTTAATGAGATTTTCAATATTGATGTTGCCCTTGATGTACTGGGTCATTTGAATGCTGATGTTTATTATATAGATCATATTTTTCTTGAACTCGTTTTGAGAAAGAGCCGTGTATTATGCGATTATTTAAAGCCTAAAAACATTTTTTGATGATAAATGAGAATGATAAATGAAGTTTTCTGAATTCTATACACATGCACGATATGATTTTGCTATAGTGAATGTCATTACAGAAAAAGTTGGTGAACTTGTTTCAAATGTTTTAAATCTGCCTACAGATAGCAATATTAAAAAATATAAAGATTTTCAAATCTTTCATATGCAACCAGTCATTGAAAATGAAAAACACGGTTTCAGAATGTTCATAGCAAAGAGTTCAAAAGAATACGGCTCTTTCTGTTTAAAAAATCAAGTGTGGAGTACAAATATGGATTACAAAGCTATTGCAAATAAATTTAATTATTATTATAATTTATGGAAAAATGATCAAATAACTTTTGAAACCCCTGATGATGAAGAAAAATTCCTTAATGCTGTGTGCATTTCACGGCTTCTTGCGAATGATGATAAGTTTCAAGAAGATACTAAAATGCATATGGATGTCATTCTTGAGAGAGAATTAAAAAAGTTAAACGATTTTAAGATTAACTATGACATATAATGTCATATTAAGGGTATATTAACATAAAAATGGATAGGAATTATGAAGAGATGGAACAATGTTGGGGACTATAGAAGTAAGTATATGGAGAAATGATGTATATATGCTTACAGTTAACAGAAAAGAAAATGAAGTTAATGACTTTATTATAAAGTTTTTATCATCATTTAATGATGATGATGGTGACTACGAGATAGTTGGTACTAATAAAGATGGGTATTGTGTTATAGATTTGTATGGTACAATATCTACTATCTATAAATGTATAGATAACGATAAACCATTTAACATATAGGAGACAGTTAATGTGAATATAAGTTCTCTATTTCCTGCATATGAAGAATATGAAAATTATAGTGAATGTTATCGTAAAATAATTGAAGCTTATGATGCTCTAGTTGATGTAAAATATGGTCAGTTAGACATATATACTAAGAAACCTATTAAAGATAAAGTTAGTGATGATGCTATATTGGTATGTAAACCTGACCAATTAATGAAGTATAAGGTTGGTACTTGTTGGGATCAGTCGTTATACACATATGCTAGATTAAAGAAAGATCTAGGTACAGCTAATGTACGTGCTATAGGTTATGCGTATACTGATGCACATAATAAGATTACAACGCATACTACAATTATAGCTAAAGATACAATTATAGCCAAAGATAGAAAAGATTACTATTGGACTGAACATGCTTGGGACGAACAACAAGGTGTACATGGTCCATACAAATCGGTTGATATAATAACATGTGAGATAAAATCCTATTTACCTAAGAGTAGTAAAATATTCATATGGAAAGACAATCTCAATGCAGTATATGATAAATTGCTTGCTCAAAATAAAGATATATCAGCAAAACAATTTGCTACTGAGGTATTTAATTTTAAGTAAAATAATTAATGAGGTGAAAATGGATAGGAATAACGTAAGTCACGTTTACGTGTTAACAAATTTACAAGGTTTGTGTGAATTGGCTAAAACCGAACTTTTTAAAAAGAAAATTGCCCGAACTACAATAACTAAAACAAAAGATGATCGTTACTTTTTCGAGTCAGTAGCGATACATGATTGGAAGTGTGCGCCGGCAAGACATGCTGATAATATACGTGAATTTATAGATGTGCTTAAACAACAGGAATATTACGAATATGTTCGGCGAAAGTCCAATAGTGATATCGGTGGTAGTGAAGTAGTTGAAATACTAGGTTCACCTGATGCAAATACCTTGGGATTAGAACCCGTTAAATTAGTTCCTATTCTAAATGAAGGACATATACTATCTGCAGATGAACTAACTGCTTTAGGAATATAGCTTAGTGTGAACTACCTCACACAGTAAATGTGTGGGGTTTCTGGGGGATTAAATATGACTAAATTTTCAGAATTCTTAAAAAATAAAACAGCAGACTTTTTCATCATTGATATTGAAGACCCTAAAAGTTTCAATCGCAGATTGATAATTGATGATCTTCATTTCATAGGTGCTGTATATGATGAGTATGAGGTCATTCGCAGCAATCCTGAATATTATGAGCATGGTTTTTGTGAAAATGAGAAACACAAAAACGGTTTACATATTGTTTTAAAGAAAAATTAAAATATTTTGAAATGGAGAAAAGAAAATGAGTAAATTTGCTGTGTTCCACATTTTTGATGTTGACGGTGGTTTTGGAGATGCAATCGCTCAAAAAGAGATTATCTGCATCTTTGATACTGAAGAAGAAGCAAACAACTTCAAAACTAAATACGAGAAACCGCATGTTTATGATACCCCTTATCAGTCCTTAGAATGCGGCATTCTTGAAGTGATGGAATTACCAACTTCATACGATGAGAAAAGTTTTTGGTGGCTGCGTGAAAGTGAAGAAGAAGAGGAAGATGATGATGACTGCTAAAGAACTTATCGATAAACTTGATCAGAATGCCAAAGCAAATCTCTGGGATATCATGGTAGATTGTTGTCATTATGATGCGAGTAAAACTCAAACGCTCAATAGCGAGGTCAAAACATGGAGTTTTGAATATTGCCTTGATAATCAGTTTTTTAAACTGGTTTTAAAAATATATACCGCAAATTGTAAACTGCCTTATGCATAAAGATGTGTGGTTTTGTGAGGATTATAAAAAATGACAGCGAAAGAACTTATCGATAAACTTGGTCAGAATACCAAAGCAAATCTCTGGGATATCATCATTGACGGCAATGAATACAATGAGGATGACAAAGAAAATATTCCAGAACACTTAAATTCGCAAGTTCACAAATGGGAACTGGATTACGGCATTTGTGAAAGATTTTTCCAACTGACTTTAAGGATCTACACGGTAGATTATGAGCCATACTTTTTTGAGAATTACGAATAATTTTATATTATACGTAATTTTTAAGTATTTAAAAATTTTTTATATATGTTATTATATAAAGAACATAAAATTTTTTTAAGATAATTAAAATGGATGCTTTAGATTTTATCTGTAAACTTTCACCGGAAACAAGAAAGAACTGTCAAATTTTTATTGATGATTTTGACTATGAAACGGAACATATTATTTCAACTACAAGCGAGATTGAAAAAGTTGATATTGAACCTGAGATAGTTGAAAATCAAGTTAAAATGAGCATTAAAATTTTAACGGTTGATTACAGAAAACAGCATGATTATTATATAAGATATCATAATAATAATATTAAAGATCCTAATGCTTTGGCAAGATTAACCTTACGAGGTTGTTTTAGCTTAATAAGGAATTATAAAGGTCCGGTTATAATTAAATCTTTAAACGATGATTTAAAAATCAAATTTGATAAAGATTTTCCTAAGCGGGAAGATAGAATTGATTTTTTAAAAGCTGCTTATTATAAGCATTTAGACAGATTCGTTCACACAATTAAAGAATGTGGAAGTCTTGAAAAACACCGGGAGATTATTCTTGAAAGAAGCTGATTGGTATCCACTATTGAGAATAATCTTGATGATGTAGATTTTGAAAAGGAATAATGATGGACAATAGCTTAGAATCTGAAATTATAGAAACAACGCATCATCTTACTGCGCTTATTACAATGTATGGGCTTGTTACTAATCCACAAGTGGAAGCTTATTATTCCGATTTATGCGGAAGATTAGAAAGGTTTGCAAGTATAATTGAAAGAAGTAAACAAAATACAAGGAAACGTGAAATAGATTGTGCAAGTGGTGTAATCATATCGGCTAGAAAACTTCAAAACTGTTTAGCCATATACAACGCTTCAAGTAAAGATAATAAAGATTATTATTATATAGATTTTTATGACAAACTTGAAAATTTTATTGACAGAGTAAAAAACGAAAACATGATATGCACTGATTTTCAAGATACTTTAAATGCTATTAAAGACAACAAAAAGAAAGTTGAAACTGTAAATCAGAAACTTTCTGAGTATATGAAAACTCTAAAAGATTTTTATGGTGAGATCTCAATCAAAACTTTGAAAGATAATTACGATGATTCCTTTGAGATTTCATTTTATAGTGATAAAATAGATGATAATATTATCAGCACTTTAGAAAAGTATAAAGATTATGAGGTGTACGATGTGCGTTGTGAGCAATACTGTTCATTACCACCGGTTGACTGCAGAATAATCACACTTGATAACAGAAAGGTTAAACCGTGGTGAGAAAAATAGGAAGAGAAGAATGAGTCTTAAAATAGAAGTAACAGTCAAATGTATAAACGATTATGATAATACATGTATATATAGCTGCAATGCTGTATATTCTTCAGAAGGTAATACACTCATTCAATCAGAAGTTGATGACCATACAAAAGCAATGGTTTCCGATGCTCTGTATATGACATCTACACTATTAAGAAATCAAATTAAAACGGAACGTTCTGATAATGAAACAGTCGATGTGAGGAAATCTGAACCATGATAGAGAATAAGTTTAGACTAAGATCAATCGGTGAGATACTTATTGATTCAGATATTGAAACTATGCCGGAATACTTAATAGATTTAGTACATCAAACACGGGGCGAACCTGAAGAAAGTGAAGTTGATATGTATTTATTATATCTTTTTTATGGTATATTCCCTTATTCAGAATATAATAATATTTAAAAATGTTAAATTTGGAGTGTATTATGAAATTTGACCCAAGAATTAAACAAGGTTGCAGACCTTTCACCATGTTTGATACGGATGCTGCAAAAGAGTTCATCGGCAAGCAAGGATTTTTCCACGATGATTTAGATGTTTTCCATGATTTGGATGCAAATGCTTGGAGAATTGGTTTCGGCACTTTAAAAAAGGTCAGTGATAATGTCAATACGCCGTTCTTTTTCAATCAAAGAGATGGTTTAAAATATTTTCTGCCCTTGGAATATACCGAGGGAATTAACGTTATTGAAATTAAATTTAATGCAAAGGATTAAAAAATGAATAAAGAAACAATCCTAAAAGAATACGAGGAAACCATTGAAAAAGAATTTGAACTTTCAATGCTGCTTTCAAATTTTGATAATAATACCGAGTTCAGTCATTCTAGCAGTCATACAAGTTATAATCTTTTACTTTTACTACAACAGAATTTAAACCAAAAATTAAAAATCCTTGAAATGATTGCTTTAAACGAGAATATCTATGAAATCTATGAAATTCAAAGTAAGCATTTTGATAAATTGACTGCAACTTCCGGGGATTAAAATGAGTTGGAAAAAACCTAGATATCTGAATGATGATATTGATAATTTAAGGAAGGAAATTTTAGAAAATCCATCTGAAGATAAACTTCAATATTTAGAATATCTTTTAAAACTTAGATGGTTTACTATGTTATATGAGAAAACATCATTTATTACTTTAAGTGATTTTAAAAAAGAGGATTTAAAAAATGAATAAAGAAACAATCAGAAAAGAATATGAGGAAACCATTAAAAAAAGATCTGAACTTTCAAAGCTGATTTCAAATTTTGATACTAATACTGAGTTCAGTCATTCAAGTTTAGATCTGTTATTTTTGTTAAGACAAAATTTAAATCAAAAATTAAAAATCCTTGAAATGATTGCTCGAACTGAAAAAATATATGAAAACGATGATATTCAAGACTTGACTTCAACTTCCGGGGAATAAAAAATGAGCAAGGAAAAGCTTATTGAACTTCGCAACAACCTAGACTGGATTGTGAACAAAGTTAAAAATAAGGAAGTCAGCGATTCTGAAATGCTTTTAAAATTAACAAGCATTTCACCGATTCTTGTTGAAGCTAGAAACCGTCTTGACAGACAGATTGAATTTCATAAACAATATGCAGAAAAACTGATTTGGTCAAAAACTTTTGGAGTGAGGGATTAATTATGAGTTATGCACTATTTGCAGTGAATGCGAAAACCGATGAGCAAGCTTGGGATATTCTTGAAGAATATTATGAGGTAAATAAATATGTTTGTTCAATCGGCAATACACATATTTTTGTTTGCTTTTATGACTTAAGTGTAGGTGATAATTCACCTAGGGATATCGGGGATAATATCATATTTTTGCAGGATGATATCAATCCGAATACAAAAATATATACTACAAAGGATTAAAAAATGAAGTTAGATAAAAGAATAAAAAGAGGTAAAAAACCTTTAACACCTTTAGATCTTGAAAAGGCATATGAATTTATAGGGAAAATATGTTTATTCTCAAATTACGCTTCATATTTTGAAAATTTTGATTTAGTAGATCCGAGGGCAGATTTTTATCAGTTATGTTCTATTAACGAAAAAGACGAGAATGACAGTCCGTTTCGTGGTATAGGACTGTTTTCAATGCACGGTAATTTTAGATATTGCTTACCAGCAGAATGGATAAAATTAAAAGAATTAAAATATCGTGTAAATTCGACCGAACAATGTTTAAACGATTTAAAAGAGGTTAAAAATGAATAATGATTTTGCAAAAACTTTAAAAAGTTACAGCATCACTTATTTGCCAGAATTACCATCAGCAGATCTAAAAGTAGAAGAAAACACTGTAATAGCAGTTCCGGCAGAAGAGAAAAACAAGTTTAAACTTTACACATGGTTTGAAAATAAGTGGGTTCTAACAACTACTATCTATAAGTCAGATTTTGATTTGAAAGATCTTAAAGATATCTACAATGATTTAAATAATGCAGCAAATAAACTCACAAAAATTTCAGCAAACACTGAAAGTAATGAGATGTTTTTAAAACTTGGAAAAATCACAAACAAGGTTTTGCAGGCAATGTATGAACTTGCCGATGATGTTATAGACCCTTTTGAAAAGACTTGCGATTCTTATAAAGATTACAAACGTGCTGAACAACAGCAGGAATACTTTGAGCATCAGCTAGAAGAAAGTTTGAAAGGGTATAATAATGAACAAGATGGATTATAAAAATGCCCTTAGAAAAATTTATACAAATTTTCAGTGATTATGATAAACTTAATACTGATATGTGCATTATTAAGTACGATAGTGCTGATTATGTATCATCAGAGTTCAAAGCATACACAAAACTTTCTGAAATACCGACATTAACAAGTATTAGTATGGATTCTAAGGTTTGCCATGCTTATTATGAAGATGGGTGTTTGTTCGTTGAACTAGAATCATAACTAGATGAATAAACTGAACAAAAACACTTTAAACGATGAGGAATAACATTGGATTATAAGAAAGAAGCTGAACGATGGCAGAAAAATTATGAAGCTATGCCATTTAAAAAGGGTTTGTATGCACCATTGTTCAAACGTTCCGAGCATGAAAGTGATGAAGAATACGTTAAAAACTGTGAGGAAGCATATACTTTATTGTGTTGTATGGGATTATACTCAAGCAGTGATGAAGCGATTCGAGAAAACATTAAAGAGTATATGGATAAAACATATTCTGATTGGACTGATAATCAACTTCTAGAATTGATGAAACGTGACCTTGAAAATGATAAAACAAAGAATGAGAATATTGAAGTTATTGAAGATATTGAAGGCTTTCAAATAATTCCTATTCCCAAAAATCCATTCAGGTCTTGAAATTGCTGACGATGTTATAGATTCTTTGAAGACTCTTTGAAAGCGGGAGATAAAGATGAATAATGAAGAAAATCTTGAAATTCTTAAAAATTACATAAACGAAACAATAGAAAAATATGTAGACTACTCTGTAGAAGATCTTACTAATATTCCAAAAACTAATTATTGGTGCGGTTATATAAAAGCATTGGAAGATTTGAAGGATTTTCTTGGATTAAAGGAAGAATACGAATGAATATTTTAAAAGCTATTAAAGAATTCTTTTTTCCGAAGATGTACACAGGAATTGAGATTGCTGAAATGGGAAAGAATGTATAAACTATCCCACACCGTAAAGGTGTGCTGCTTTAGGGGGGATTATGAAAAGATACAGTACTGAATTTTTTGATAAAGACATGGAAAAGCCAACATCAAGAATTGAAAAAGAGTTTGGTATACTTGGTTTGCTTAGAGCAGCTTTAGATGAAGAACTTAAAAGAGATCCAGAATATATTAAAAATATTGAATTTTTAAAAAATAATCCTAAAAGGGTTGAACCGTTCTATCATTATAAAAAACTTAATTTTTGGGTTGAACAGTTTCATGAAGATACGGAAATTGAATTATACAGTTATGGGGTGTGGTTTTGTACACCGTGGACTATTGGGAACTTTAAGGCAAGACGCAGTGAATTACCCGGAAATGTCATTGTTAAAAGAATTTTTAAAGGTGATAAAAATCAGTTAATTTTTGATATTGCTGGAAATATTGTTTATCTTCATAATAAAAACATTGTGGATGGTGGTTCAAGCATAGAGTTTGAGTATAAACTAAAGGAATGGGAAAATTTGCCATTCAGTATTGATGATTATGCAAAGTCAAAGATCCAAACAAACGTTTTAGAGGAGTCAAATATGAATGTTAAAGAACTTGTAGATTCGATTGAAAATTCCTATCTCGGTGATTTGTGGGAAATTGAAATTGAAGTTCAAAAAAATCAGTTTAAAAGATTTATCGATCTTTCTTTAGATGAACTTAATAAAAACGTTGATTTTTGGAAAATCGACTCTTTTGTAGAAAATAATATATACGTTCAAAAACTTATTATTAAAACAAAATTTAGCAAATCTAATAAACAAAAAATAGAAAGTAAAAAATCACAAACAAATGCCCCTATTCTTCAAGCAAGTGCATGTTATTTGCGTTGCCCAAAATAATCTTGAAAGTGACAAATTATGACATGTTTAGAAAATAGATTAAAAAATGCAGAAAATACTCTGTTTCAAGTTCAAAATGATTTAGATAAACTCATTAAAGAACTTGAAAACAAGCCGGAATTGTTTAGTATATATCTTAAAGTTTTAAAAATAAGACAGACAATTTTAGAGCGAGATTCAGAAGTTAAGACGTTTATTCCGACAAATTGAGGTTGAAAAATGAATATACAAATACCCTTTGAATTGCTTGGTAATTATGAATCCATTGTACTGAATACAGATGATTCATTCTACCAGTTGACAATCAGATATCGATGTGCTAACATAACAATCACATTGAACAGTCACGATATAGAATCGTATAATTTCAGGTATAATTTCACAAATCCTAACATGGATAACATAGAAAGAGTAAAAGAGGTTTTACCGAAATTGATTGAATATTTTGAGAAACTTGGACATAAAGATGCTTGTAAACTACCCCACCCCATAAAGGGGTGTGGCTTTCATTAAATAATAGTTTACCAGACTAAGTTTAGAGAAATCTAAGCTACGATATTAGGGTCATGCTACCTTTGATTGACGCATCAGATCAATGCTCTAGCATCTTAAAAAACTGATAAGGTTGATGTAATAAATGCCTTACGATAAGATATGTCAAGCCTTAACGTCATTGTCGAGATGAAGTCGGATTTTAATTGTGGTAACAGCAATTAAATACGCATAACTAAGTCTTAGGACTTTGAATTATATTCTTAAGGAATAATTATGTATTTAGTATACGTAAAAACTAAAAATGGAAAACCCTTAATGCCTACTAAACGGTGTGGTAGGGTTAGAAAGCTGTTAAAAGAGGGAAAAGCAAAAGTGATATGTAAATGTCCTTTTACGATTAAACTTCTTTATGACAGTACTGAGTACACTCAAAAACTGTCTTTGGGTATTGATGTTGGTTCATCACATATCGGCTCTGCCGTTGTTAATGAAAAAGGCGATAGTGTTTATATGGCTGAAACAACAATCAAAAATGACATAAAAGGTAAAATGGACCAAAGACAGATGTATAGGAGAAACAGACGTTCAAGAAAAACTCGTTATAGAAAAGCTAGATTTTTAAATAGAAAGAATAGTACTAAAAAAGGTAGATTGCCACCTACTTTAGTTAGTAAAATTCATTCTCATGAAAAAGAGATTGAATTTGTTAAATCTATTCTTCCTGTAACAGATAATGATCTAATTTTTGAAACAGCTAAATTCGATATGCATTTATTAAAAAATCCTAAATTGCATAATGAAAAATATAGACATTTTGGTTATCAAAAAGGAACGCTTTATGGGTATGCTAATGTCCGTGAATACGTTTTAGAAAGAGATAATCATGAATGTCAGATCTGCTGTAAAAAAGAAGGTTATAAGCATAAAAATAATGTACCACTTGAAATACATCATATTGTTTATAGATGTCAAGGTGGATGTGACGATCCAAGTAATTTAATTACTTTATGCCCTACATGTCATAAAAAAATACATGCTGGTAAAATAACAATAGATATTGAAGGAATGCCTTTTGGGGTTTTAAGACATGATACACACATGAATATAATCTCAAAAAGATTAATTGACCGTTATCCTAATGCTATAGAAACATTCGGTTATATAACTAAACAGAATCGTTTTGAAGCTAAACTGCCTAAACGACATTATATAGATGCATGTATAATAGCTAATGGCGGTCCAGATGTTAATTTTAAATCTGATATAGTCTATATTAAAAGAAGTGTTACAAAAGGTGATTATAAACAGACTAGAGGGGAACGGTCTGAAACACGAATGAATAGAGGTAAAATATGTGGATTAAAACGTTATGATAAAGTTCAGTATAAAGGTAATATATACTTTATAAAAGGTATTGATAGTAAAGGTTATGCGACTTTAATGGATATAAATAACAAAACAATAACGTTTCCTGATGCACCTAAAGGCGATAAAACACCTAAATTATCTAAAATAAAAAGGATAACTGCAAGAAACACATGCCTAATAGATATAGAAAAGGTTCACATTGCAAATACTCGTTAAAGGCACATATAATTTTAGTTACTAAATACCGTAAGAAAATATTATATGATAAAATATCAGATGTTCTTAAACAGATTATATATAAAGTGTCTGAATTAAAAGGGTATGATATAATAAGAATGGAAACGGACAAAGATCATATACATATTTTGATTGAGTATAATGCTAGTGATTCAATATCAAATATTGTTAAAATATAAAATGAGGGAAACATGGAAGATTTAAAAGAAGAACTTAAATACCTTGAAGAAGTGAACGATACTCAATTTGATGTGATTGGTAATCTTTACAGTACTATGATTGCAGCAGTATTGAATAATGAGATAAGTGCAATGCAGTTCAATACTATTTGCAAAGCATATGAAATTCTAGGCGGTGATACATGGGAACCGGAAACCATTCTGCATAAAGGCATCTCAATCTCTGACCCAGAAAACATTAACCCGGATTATTTAAAATACTTGAATAAACTGGCTGGAAACACCGTTATAGAACGTATTGAAAAATTGCCGAAAGACTTCTTTCTAGTTAGTCAGCCTTTTCAGGAACGTGTTGACCATGTATATTCACACTCACACAGCTTGGATGACTGGTTGATTTTAGTTTATATTAAATCAAAATTTCAATGCAACCATGGACTTGAAAACATTGTGATTCAATACGATGTATATTCAAGAACTTGCTATGTATTGTTTAAGGATGAGTACAATCATTCTGAAATCTTGAATTCTGCTGAAAAGTGTGCAGCAAAACTTGAAAATTATTTAAACAAGGAGTAATAGATGGATTTAATTGATTTTCCTTATGAACGAGATGAGCGTTTTTATGCGGAACTTGATATGCATGATTTGTCTGAGCAGGACAGAGTGCATTTAATGCTAAAAGTTGCAATTGATGCAAATTTCATAAACTATAGAAAAAGCCAGCTTGAACTGCAGTATTTTGATTACCTTAAACAGATTGAAAATTTTGAAACAATGAGGTATGATGATAATCTTGAAGATTTATATATAATAAAAGATAATATTTTATTTTTTAATTCTTTAAAATTTCACAGCCTTGCTGAAGAACTTCTCCGTTTGAAAGAGGATTTAAGGATTTTAAATTCTAAAGTTTCTAAAAATTTCAGCAAAGATATTGTAAGAATGCTCATTGAGCAGATGTTCTATGATGCTAGTCTGCATTCCGGCTATACAGTAACATATAAATTGATGTATGATGATACAATTACAATGCACTGCATTATGCATAAAGGTTTAAAACTTTATGATGTATATATAACAAAAGGCAGTCTGAGCAAAATGCTTAACGAACGTAATGATCGGATTGTAGATTACATCTCAAAGAATATTGAACAACTAGGGTTTAGAAAACCATCAAATGATGACGAAACTAATCTCATTTATAAAAAATTCAATACAAGTAAAAGGGAAATTACATTTGAATGACAAAATTTGGCATATTCATTAGAAAATTTAGACTTGATAGAGGAATATTATTGAGAGATATGGCAAAGGATTTAGGGATAAGTCCAGCATATCTTTCCGGTATGGAAACCGGACATAAAGATATTCCTCAATCACTTGCAGATCAGATAATAAGTGTGTATAATTTAAGTACTGAACAAACAAAAGAACTTAAAAAATCAATCATGCTTTCAAAGCAGAAAATCTGCATAACAACCGCACAAATTGCTTGGAAAAACGAGATTGTTTCAATGCTGAAAGAAAAACTTGATACCCTTTCAGAAGAACAACAGTTCAAAATTATCGAGGTTTTAAAAGATGGATCTAATTGACTTCGAGTACGAGAAAGAAAAATTTACTAAAAACATTTCGGAACTCGATAAACAGCAATGGCAGATTAAGCTTAATATGCGGAAAGCCTATTTAAATGCGAAACGTTTTGAACTCGAATTAAAGTATTTCGATTACCTGAGGAATAAAGAGCATTTTGAAACTTTAAAATATAATTCAGATTCAGATTCATTATATATAATAAAAGATAATATTTTATATTTCAATCATTCAAAATTTTTAGAATTAGCCGGTGAATTGACAGATTTGATGGATAATCTAGTAATTATGGAAGATTATTTAAAGAACACAGAATTTAAAGAATATACTTTTTCTCATCATTTTGTGTATATCGATAATCTTGATTCCGGTGAGGGGTTCACAATATTTTTTAAAGGTGTACCGGTATTACGTGTGGATTATTTAATATATAATAAACTCAAATTATATTCTATGCATATTGAAAAATCTGTATTTCAAATGCACTGTAAATTCATCGACTGGTTTTCTAAGAACCTAGAATCATTCGGATATAGAAAACCTAGATCACTTGATGAAATTAACTTATTCGACAACTTATACAAAAATGATTTAAAAAGGACTAAATAATGCTTATTTTAACTGACTTTTATAACTATGCTAAAGAATGGAATAACCACTGCAAAGAACAAGGCTACAAGGTAGCCTCGGAAAGTGAAACAGCACAGATGTTCCGCAAGATTGCAAGGCTCTGCTATTGCAATGAGAATCCATTTGAGTACACTAGAAAGCATTTTAAGAACATTGTTCAAGATGATGAGTTTTGTTATGTTGTAAAAGACATTTCAAGAAGAATTTTGTGATATATATCACAAAATTCTTAATGGATTAAATTCGTACATCGTCCAAAGATGTCAAAAAATCTACAATATATAAGATAGGGTTAGGAACATTTTGATTATCACCGCTTATAGTGTAAATGAGTGTGTTATTTTCATCGTACAATTCAAAGGTATAGAAGTCAACTTTGTAAGTAGTTGTTTGACCAAAGTTTCCCATATAAATTCTTAAATCTTGTAAGAGGTTTATATTAACTTTGTCAAGGAATTCGATGGTCAAGGTTAAATAACCGCTGGCTGGGAATATACATGCATCATGTGATATTCTTTGAAATTGCGCTAAGGCAAATAAGTTATGCGGTGCATAATCATCATTTCCGTTATCCGACCATCTTGAACTAACGGATATTTGACACTTGTATTCGTTTGCGTCTATATCGCTGAAAACAACCGTTTCTGACGTTGCAGATGGGTTACGTGGGGATAAACATCTCTCATAATGTAGATGCTCAAATTTGCCCCTAGAGAGCATTGTAAGGTAAGGATAACGATTAACACTCGATGCGGCCGTTAAAACTATCTTAAAGTTTTGAACAAGGTTCTTTTCTTCTTCATCAAATACAATATTCGGGATTAAGGTTCTTGCAGTAAGATACTTTTCACCGTTCTGGATTGATTCCTCAATCTTAACTAAAGGTTTCAAAGGGGTCTGAGTTTCAATAATTCTTTCAATATTGATATCTGATATGTCAATTCCCCCCTCACTAACAGATGATGTATAAATCCTTAAATCATTTTCGTATATATCAGGGAATGGAATACTGCCGATGATTACATCATCAATTTTTATATTACATATTGTTTTATTATAAAACTCTAAATAAATTTTAAATGATGTTTTAGTTAATCTATAATCTATAGTATTAGTAGAATCAACAATAGCCAATCCATGCGATCCATCTCGTTTTATGTCTTTAATCTGTATATAAGAATTATTACATTTAATAAAGCCGCATTCAAAGTTATCATCGTATTCGTTCAGTTCCACATTGAAACTTAAAACATACGGCTGATTATATGTTACCGAGGTATTTACATCAAAATGAAAATACAGATAATGAGCATTATATGCAGAGCCGTAGTTTGTATTTGAACGGAATACATATTTATCATCTTTTAATAAGATTTCACCGGGGTCTTCATATTCATAGGTGACTTGCTGACCGTAAATAGGTTCACCGTAGTAGGTATGACCGGTTATAACAGTAGTAACGATTTCCTTAGGTGTTGTTACTGCAGTTAACTCAAAATTTTTATATTTGTTAGTATTTGTTAAAATCTGTTTATCTTTAACAATACCAATATCTTCTGAGGAAAACCATTCATTTTCCAATTTCCATTTCAACGGCATATTTTAATCCTTTTTAGTTTTTATTATATTTATATAAATATTATATATAATAATTATAATAAAAATATTAAAAAATCTTATAAAAAGGAATATAAAAATGATTTTAACAGATAACGGTGTTTTAAAACTTATGCAACGCATTAAAAGTTTTATAGCATCTCAATTAAACACAAAAGCTGCATCTGTGCATACACATTCAATCTCCGAAATTGATAATCTTGCATCTCAATTGGGGGGGGGGTACTCTAAGTCTGAAGTAGATACCCTTTTAAATGATTATATCCCTAAAATGGGGGGGGTGATTAGTGGTACAACCTTTAATCGAACTGTTAATGATTCTTCCGTAACATTGTGCGGTGGCACAGATTGGGACGGCGGTGCATCTATTACTTTAAGCGGTAAAGACCGAACTAATGATAACGGTGACGTTATAATCAGAACAAAAGGCAATTCAAACGTTTCAGATTTCGTATTAAGACCTAATGGTACTGCTACATGGTGTAATAAGAATCTTGCTATGCAAGAAGATACAATACCTAGAAGTGGTGGGCAGTTATGACTGGTAACAAAATAGCTAAAATCGACATTAATACGGATTTATCGTTAATTGGTGGAACGAGCCTTGATACCGGTTCGTCAGTAAATGTTTTTGGCATGTCGTTTCCTCTTTATGGGCTAGCTGGGGCTGTAAGACTTATAACTAATGACGGTTCTAATTCCCCTAACATGTATATGTTCCCTAACGGCACATGGGAATGGCAAGGTACAGCTTGTCAACTCATATCAGACCAACGTCTAAAACAGCAAATAGCTGAAATTGACGATAAATTACTAGACGCTTGGGAAGATGTAGACTTAGTTCAATTCAAATATAATGACGCAGTTGGTGAGAAAGGTGACAACGCACGTCTGCATACCGGATATGTTGTTCAACAAATTGATGAAGCATGTCAAAAACACAACATAGATATATCTGAATACGGTTTATATTGTCATGAAGAATACCCGGAAAGAACTGAGGAAGTAGAAGTTACTCAAGATGATGGAACAACATCTAAAGAAACTAAAGTAATTGAACCAGCAAAAGAGTATTATTCATTACGTTATACTGAAACTTTAGTAGTTGAATGTGCCTACCTAAGACGTGAAAATGCACGATTGAAAGAAAGACTGCAACAGCATGATGAATATTTTTCAAATGTCGAAAAGCGATTGCAATCCCTTGAAAATTCTTAAAATATTTTTAAAATCTGTGACGTATGTCACAGATTTTTTAATATTTAATAATTCCAGTCTTGTTCCCACCAGTCATCGATATTTTTCAAGTCACGTACATCACAAAGAATGCCATCAGCATCGCGTTCAGAGACTTCAACAACTCTATGACCTTTTGAATTGATGTATGATCTGACATATATTGGATCATCATCATCAAACTTCACATCAAATTCACGTTCATACTTTTTTAATGCAACAACTGCTTTATCATTGAAATCTGTATTGTTCCAAATTGCAAGACAGCATGATTTTGAATACAAATCTTCATCAACAGGATAACGTTTATTTTCATATAATACATGTGTGAAATAAACTTTATCACTTCCTTCGATATAGTAATATTCAATCGTTACTTGGTCTAACTCGATTGTAAGAACTACATCGGTATCAATTTCACGTTCAGCCTGTTTAAGTGAATCGAAAGATTCTACTTTGTAAGTATCGGTAGGTTCACGCATGGAATCTGCAGCATCGATATAACCTTGATACTTTACAAGTTTTTCAAGATACTCATCAATATCAATTTCGATAAATGCTTTTTTAATTGTATACATTTGGATTTCCTCTATTTGAAATGTTTTATTGTATTTATATTTATACTATAAAAATAATAAAAAATCTGTGTCCTAGAACACAGATTTTAAAAGTGGATTGAAAATTGTTAAAAATAATAACTACAATATGTGTTGCAGATTTTTTAATATTTAATAATTCACAACTATTGATAAAAATACTTTTTTACCAATGAATGATAATGTGAATGAATCTGGGCGAATATTGCAAGTATAAAGTTTTACTGTAGTATCAAATTCATCAGATAACAATTTTTCAAGTTTTTCAATATAGAATGCTTTTGGAGAACTGAGCATCACTTTTTGAATTTTATTATTCAGTTCATCGGTCATTTCAAATTCATCATCCATGGACCAAAGATATGATATTCTGCCGTAATCAGCACTTCCATTATTGTATTCTGAACTTTCATTCATACGTGTTCTTGAAAATCTTGGGGTTCTTCTGAGCATTTTTATTTTTCCTTTCTTGAATTAAATTCACCCACATGGGGAGATGTCTGTTTATTATTATAATTATATTTATACTATAAAAATAATAAAAAATCTGTGTTCAAGAACACAGATTTTAAAAGTGGATTGAAAAAATTGTTAATTATTCATCTTCATCATCGTAGTTATCCTTAAAATACTCAAGTGCATTTTGAGCAGATTTAATATCAATAATAAATAAATTGTCATCTAAGATTAAAAATGCATAAATCTTAGGCTTATTGAAATACTTTTTAAGAAGCGATAATGATTTTAAATCCAACTTATAATATTTATTAACATAGTCTTCCAATTCTTCTAAATCATCAAAATTTGTGAAATGATGATAACCACATGAACCATCACATTGATAGCACATCTCATCGTCCATCAAAGAGTCTACATTATCATAGTTGATTGAGAAAGTTTCAAAAATAGCAGCGATATACTCTAGCAATTTATGATCTTCAGTATTGAATTCTACTACCCCATAATATTTTATCTCGCCAAAAGTTGGATAACCAGAATAATTTAACATTTTAAATTTCCTTTTAATTGAATTCACCCCATGGGGGAGTGTTTACTTTATTGTGGTTATATTTATACTATAAAAATAATAAAAAATCTGTGTTCTTGAACACAGATTTTAAAAGTGGATTGAAATTTTTGTTAAATATAAGAATTGCGATATGTGCTGCAGATTTTATTATTTAAAAATTCACAATTATTACTAAAAATACCTTTCTGCCGGTGAAAGATAATGCAAATGATTTTGAGCGAATGCTACACGTTCTATGTTCCACTTTAGTATCAAAAATATCTGATAACAAATCTTCAAGTTTTTCAATATAGAATGCATCTGAATAATTAAACATCATTTTTTGAATTTTATTATTCAGTTCATCGGTCATTTCAAATTCATCGGTCATAGACCAATAATATGATAATCTGCCGTAATCAGCACGTCCAGTATATGAACTTTCATTCATACGTGTTCTTGAAAATCTTGGGGTTCTTCTGAGCATTTTTATTTTTCCTTTCTTGAATTAAATTCACCCACATGGGGAGATGTTTTTGTATTATACACTATTTATATTTTATTTCAAAATTAAAACGAAAAAGCCTGCGTTCACAGGCTTTGGTCGTTCACTTACTAAGGAGTTATTTTGCTGTAATCGATGGGTGGAATTAACGCATCCACCCGTGCGTGAGGAAGAAAATATGACAATGCCCTTATCGGACAATTATGATTATCAACCTTTTCAAAATTTAAAACTGTGATATAAATCACATTTTACAATATTTAATTAATTTTGTGATATTCCTTGCAAAACTCATTATCATGTCTTGATTTCACTTAAAATAGGTGATAAATTCACAAAAACTGAAAAGGAATTTAGAAAATGAGTAAATTATCGCAAGCGAAAACAGATTTGAATTTTTTGAAAAATCGAATTGATGAGATTTCAGATGTTGTAAACAGTTCATGGTATCATACTGCTTGGGATTATGAATACTCTAAGCGTGATTTAGAAGCCTTGAAAAGATGCTATACATACTGCGAAACATATATTAAGCTTTTGGAAATTAAGAAACTAAGGAATCTGGAAAATGCTGAGAGAGTTGAAAACACATAAACAGAATCATTCAGACTCGGTATTTAAAGAGGAAACAAAGTGAAACGAACTTTAATGCTAGACCGAAAAATCAAGTACAATACGGATGTCAAGGCAAAATACTGCCCGGATTTTGATACCTTGAAAAACTTTATCGGATATAAAATATACGGTACAAACTTTATTGAAGATTTCAGAGATTTGAGATTGTGTTCTCACGGTTCTTTAGCAGATATTAATAATTCTGATTTTCCTTTTGTTTTAAGAGATTATGACGGTTACGAAAACGATTTGAAATATATTGTTTTCGAGAAAGATTTCCAATCGACTTATAGACCTTATAAAACTGTAAACGAAATCCCCTTTACTGTGGGTGATAGGATTTTTGTTAAAACTAAGGAATTTAATCTATCAAAACAATCAATGCATGAATCATTTGATTACAGTTATGCACTGGTTGAATCGTTTGATTTTCTACATAATACGTTGTATTATATCAATATCGGCGGTCGTAGAATGCCATTAGATATGCTGTGTACAGCATATTTATGGAAATTCAATGAGAAAGATAACTGGCAAACTTTCGGAGTGATTGATGAAACTTGATAAACGTATAAAAGATAACCGTATTGGTGATTGTTTCACTACTGAGGAATTTACAGAATATTTAACACAACCATGTTATTTTGCAAATAATATTGATGAATTCAAAGATTTGAAATTATGCAAGTATGCTAATCTGGTTTTTATTGCTCAAGATCGTGTATCGGCATATTATACTGCATTGAACGATGCCGATAGCTGGAAAGATAGCTGGAAATTCTGTCTACCGGCTGCATATGTCGAACCTGAATCAGAACAGAAAACTTTAAGACCGTTTAGAACTGTCAAAGATTTACCGTTTACGGTAGGTGATATATTGTATATATGCACTAAAAACAGTGAAACCGTTGAAAAATGTCTATGTACAAGTATAGTTTCTAATAATGATGAGTTAATACAGATTGATTTAGGTTCAACTACTTATGAGCCGCAGATCTTATGTAAACATTTAAAGTATAAGGAAACAGAAACCGGAAAATTTAAACCTTTTGGAGTCTTGGAATGAAATTAGATAAAAGAATTTCAGAACAACCGTTTCACTGCTTTGACAGTAATGATGCATCTTGTTTTCTTGGGGAATGGGGGTACTTTTCGGATTCTTTAGAAAATTATTCCGATTTATCAAAAACAGTCAAAAGTGTTCTTGATGAGATTGACTTAGGTTCAAGCAAGCCGTTTAGGAACTGTCCTTAAATTAAATCTAATTTTGTGAATCATTTTAGTTATCCTCAAATATGAATTTTGTATTTAATATAAATCGTATTATATAATCCACAATTTATCAAATCTGTGATTTATATCACAGATTTTATGATTTTAAAGGTATATTATACAAATAACAAGATAAACAATTTAACGGAATATAAATGACATATACAACATTAAAGTTAAAACACGATCCTAGAGGAGATGTCGATGCTTTTACGGCTCGTAGAAAGCAGTATAGTTCATTATTCCGTATTTTATATAATAAATTAGTTGATAACCCATCTTTAAAATATGATGATGCAGTAAAGATAGTATCAACATATAACAATCTTGAATTGAATGATTCATATTTAAGGAATGCTGCATTTCAAGATGCTAAAGCAGAATACGATTCAGATATTAAAAAAGATAATAAAGGTCATAAAGTTATTTTTGGTGGACAAGATAATTTTATAGCTAGACGTAAAAATTTAATTACTAAAGAAGAATACAAAGAATCGAGATTGCGTCCATTATATGTTATTGGTGAAGCCAATAAAGGCGGTAATGGTAGATTTAAAATTCGTAATAGACGCTATATTGATTATTACGAAAACGGAGAAGTATTATTTAGCTTTAGAATTAAAGATAAACGTTCACGTATGTTAGCTATTC
>Ga0256405_10002665_pt1 | contig 39681 bp, 36 predicted proteins | sample RumenRJG_02DNA_FD_189096 | JGI IMG/M metagenome (GOLD analysis project Ga0256405, IMG submission 189096) | Bovine rumen microbial communities from Lethbridge, Alberta, Canada - RJG_02 | ecosystem: Host-associated > Mammals > Digestive system > Stomach > Rumen | place: Canada: Alberta... | reverse complement strand
AAATTTAATTGCTGTTTTAGTGAAAAATCAACTTATTCTTTCATTAAAGACACAGCAGGAGCCATTATATTGTAAGCCATAACACCTTAGTAGCAGAATATTGAGATAGTGGTTGAGTGCGTATCTCCGTTCTAAGTTGCTGATTGTGTGAACACGACTGTGACACCTGTCCTTTCTCCTTGGGGATGATGCCGGGCGTGAACGGTACCCGCCATCCCATGATGTGTTTCGCCGTATGCGGACGAAACAGCATGCGGATAGCAATGTCGTTGGTGACATAGCCGATGACGCCACCAACCAATGGTGCGATAATATAAGATGTGATGATCATAATTCAAGCACTCACTCTATGCCTAAATCGTTAAACATGCTCCCTATCTCTGAGTAAGTATAGTCACGGTTTCCATTTCTCACATCAAAGAGCGACCTATTAGCATTGGCTATGGCATTAACGAAATTGCCACCCTGTTTCTCAAAGAATTGGTGAAGTGGATGTCCACGGAAGAATTTCAGCGTCTTGTCATACCCACATATCTTGTTTAGTAGAGTTTCGACATCATCAGAGGTTTGAAACTTCTGGGTCGTGTACTTGAAATAATAAATGAAGAATAGCCCTGTACAACGCTCGGTCTCATAGAAGCGTATCTGGCAATCTATGCCGGAACGCTTCTTCACAATATGAGCATTATGGTATTTCTTCTTCAACCTTTGATATTCAGCCATACTTTTGGCATCCTTCTTCTTGGTGTCCATATCAATCAGGCAGAACACCTGTGAATAGCCCATCTGAATGGAGCTCTCGATAGACCTTTGCAGCTCGGTAGACTCGTATTCTTCGGAGAGTCCGGCTTAATGTGCTGCAAGATACGGAACTCATCCTTTAACGAGTTGAGATAATAGAACTCCGTAGGACCTTCACCTATTATGATGGTTATATTTCTTTGTTTTCCCATATCAGTCAAGATCAATAAATGGCGAACCGAGTTCGGGCTTAGCTCCTAACCGGCCTATTCTGTAAGAGTTATAAAGAGAGAGGTTCTTGTGCAGACCAAACTTGTCAGCCCTTGTATAGACCGAAGACGCAGTCTCATGAGATTTCTCTGCGAACCACACGACCTGTCTGTGCTCGTTGATGAGATCTTCCGCAAGTAGAGAAGTTTCCTGCGAGGTCATGATAAGTTGAGAAGAGTCAGAGTTGTAAAGAAACACATTGATATAATATAAGAGTAGGTCATAGTGCAGGTCCTCGCCCAACTCATCAAGCATATATACATGGCTCCCGGTTATCGCATCATAGAGATACTTCAAGTCAGCAATGAAACGAATGGTACCGGCAGACTGGGTACTGTCGGGCAATTCGAAATCATCACTGCTTGTCGTATTCACAAAGGCTACGGTCTCATCGCGGCCATTCGACAACACATGGAAGTCCGAGATGTTAAAGTCGGCCTTCTTCAGCATCTGCATATAAAACTTCTTTCTTTTGGCATCTGCATCGACCTCACGCATCTGGGGGAGCACGTCACCATCATTCATTTTCAATATACCATGTACGTGGTCTCTTATCCAGTCGTAAAGTTTTGCCATCGGCTCCGCATCATCGGGCAATGCCACCTTGCCATAGGTAGACAAGACAGTATGATTATTGAGTGTGTTCTGGATGAGCGTATCAGTTGTCTTGGACTTGATTCCGACATTCGTACCAAATTTGATGCTCACCTGTTTGTTGTCACCATTGAATGTGCGTTCATAAAACAGTGACTTTGCCTTCTTGGGGAAATATTCCAGTAACTCTCTTATAATGTGTTTCCGTGTGTATTCAATAAGATAATCATAACGGACACTCTCGACAAAGAATGACACATACATCTTTGTCGGTTTGTCCGCAGTAAGGGCAAAAGGCATACCTGACAGCACGGGGTCGTTTCTGTTGGAGCGAGAAGTAAAGAGCAGATCAAAGACATTCTGCATAGCCTTCAACATGTTGGATTTACCTGAAGCATTGGCACCATATATTATGCCGAGCTTCGAGAGATACACGCCTGGTGTTGGCTCTACCCGCATCCACTCGTCCTCTTTGGACCTTACCTCAAAGTCCATTTCTTGACGCTCTTTGATGGAATAATAGTTCTCCACCCAAAAATCCCTTATCATAAGTTTAATTTCTTAATATTTTGCCATTTTTTTGTAAGTTTGCTACAAAAATAGGGGAAATATTTGGATAAAACAAAGAAATGCCTAACTTTTTACGACTTATCTTTGAACTAAGAAGTCGTGGTGCTGTTCCGTATGCGGGCGGAACAGCATGCGAATGGCAATGTCGTTGGTGACGTAGCCGATGAAGCCACCGACCAATGGAGGAAGTATGTAAGTCCAAATCATGAGATATAACGGGGCAAAGTTGAGAATCAGAAATGTGAGTGATACTGATAAAAGAGATGGCAGCAAACGCTGCCATCCCCCTAATGTCACAAATGGCTTTATGCCAGATTAATCGGACGGTAGCCGAACTTCAACATCAGCTTCAGCCGCCAGTCATGATCTTCAGCATTGAGCTTTATTACCGGCTCATCATGTGTTAACAAGGTACTAAACTTATCAATTTCCTCTGCTGGTATTGGCTTCCGCTCATAGAGAGCCTTTTTCATCAGTAAGGCCGTTATAGCCTTGTTAATAGGCGACTCTGTTTTTACATATACAACATTGTCCGGCTCTACCTTGACCTTTCTCGTTGTTGTGTCGCGAACGTAGTCTGCCTTTCCGAACGTACGTTTGTACGCCTTCTTAACAGTTCTGTAACTCATAGTGAATTTTTTGTTGTTAAACGTTGTTATCATAGTATGCCATCAAGCTTGGCATATATTGTCTTTTGCTCCTCCACAGCTTTGTCAATGGCGGCAAGGCATCGGGACTTGAAGGTCTGAAGGTACTGGCGGTAAGCTTCAACGCTCTTCTGTTTCTCTACAGCAGAGAGTTCAGACGATACGGTCATCATGGGGATATCCAAGACAGACGTAGTGAGGATGGTCTGAATGGCTGTGTTCTTCTTCTCTTCATCGATATCAAGAGACTGTATCTCGCTTTTGAGCTTGCCCTTGTTGTCCTCTACAGCCTGCTTCCACTCGTCAAACAGATGTTTCTGTATATCGGACAGTTGAGCATACAACCTGTTGGTTATCTGGTAATATTTCGGCTCCGACGACACGTTGGCCGTTGTGGATTTATTTCCATCTGCCACCTTCTTGGCAATACCGCCCGCAAGGACGACTCCGCCAAGTACGCCTATCTCAGTTTTGCTCAAGGCAATACCACCTATTAATATAGCTGCCCCACCAACCATCAAGGCTGTCGCTGCCTTGCCGTTTGCAGACGGGGTACTCCCACTCTGTACTACTGGCGTAGGACTTGGTAAACTTATTCTGCCAACGCCATTACTTGCAAATGCAGCCAGTTCGCTCCGCTTGGAGTCGAGGGCCGCGTTGTATTTGTCGATTATGCTCATAACTTTTGCTTTATATTATCAATCTCACCAATGGCCTCTTTGTATTGGGCCAGTTCTTGCTCTTTATTTTCCAAGTCCTTGTCAAGTTGGGCGAGATAAGCACCTATGCTTTCGTTGGCCTTTCCTTTCAACTCTTCTTTACGGCCTTTGAAGACATCTGTAACACCATTCTTCGAAGCTTCAAGCATGGTCTTCATGTCGTCTTGGAAAGCACTGCAAATTCGCTGCACATCTACACGTATCTTGTTTTTCTTTTCATTGGCTTCAGCCATCATATTTGAGCGAGCCTCGCTTTCCTCCATTTGGCCGAAACTTGTAGTAATCTCACAGTCTTGTGCAGCATTTATCACTTCTTCCTTTGCACGCTCAACGATGTTCTTTAGTTCGAGGGTTTTTTCATTGCTCATTTCAGCAATCGTCTCCGCGAGAATGTCCCTCAAGCTGTCGGCATCCACATGAGCCTCGGTGTCACGCTTCTCGGCCTCGGTGATAATATCTCCTATCTCTGTATTGATGGCGTTCAATATTTTGTCCGTGCCTTCTTCCCAGTAGTGTGCAAGTTCGTCAGCATACCGTTTGAAGTCTTTTACAAGCGTATCGATGAGCTTCTGTGTGTCAACTTTACGGTAAGAGAACTGAAAAGACTTGTTACTTCCCCAAAAAGTAGATTTGCGATTTGCCGTCACCTCCTCGTCAGTTGTAGGTATTGTGCCATTCCAAGAAAGAGAGACAGAGTTCCAAGTTCGCTTGCGCATTTCTTCGGCCTTTTGGTCGCAGACATTAGCAAGTCTTTCTACGCTTCTCTTGAAGTCATTACCTATTTTCTCCGTAGCTTCCCGTACTTTCTTCTTCTCTGATACATCTGTGCTGTCGAGGAACTTCACATGGTCGGCAAGTGCGCGCCGCTTGTCGTCAATAGCCTTGGTAAGGTTCGTTGTGGCATTGGCGAAATAGCCGTTCATCTTGTCTTGTATGATCTTGTCACGATTCTTGATGAACACTCCATCAAGATACTTGTCGCGAATCTCTTCGATGTTGGCAAGGTTGAAGAACGTGTCCTTAATTTCCTCATCGGTGCCAAAGTCGCTCGGATAAAACCGTTTCATCTGTTCTACGACATGTGCCTCAACCGTATCCCAACGGTCACGGGGCTTCTTGTAAATGGAGAAACCTATGCCCGAGCTGACCGTGAACCGAGGCTCCTCGCCTTTGTAGTCTGCCGTAGCGAGATTGCGACGGAACTGTTTTTTCAACTGTCGCTCGCAGTCTTCCCATGCATCGGCAAGGGCATCCGGGAACTTTGTGCCAACATCTTGCAGCACAGAGTCGAATTTGCTGGCAATCAGCACCACCGTGCCAATGCCCTCAGAGCCGATGCGCCCTGAGAGGAAGTTTACGTCGGTGCTGTCGAAGAATCTTCCCGAATAGCTGAGCAGGAACACACCGTGGCATTCACGCAGGAACTCACGGGTCCTGTACTCGCGCGACTGAATAGGGTCGTTGACACCCGGTGTGTCCACAATGCGAAGGTCTTTCAGCCGTTCATCGTTGAGATGGATGGTAAGACTCTTGACAACGGAGGTAAAGCGACCATCAGCTCCCACATAGTCGGCAAGGATGTCCTGCAGGTCACGAATGTCGGAGAAAGCCTTCGTGTCTGCCTTCATGTTTACCTTGGCGCGGGCAGCAGGGCTGCAGTTGCTTACAAGTTCCTTAGCCGATTTCGCGTCGTCTGGTAATCCTATTTGCTTGGCTATTTCTTCGTCGTTAAGAGCCTGTGCCTTTGGATTGTTCGCTTTGAAATCAGAAATGGCATTGTCATACTCCCGGGCCTTACCCTCAAACGTACTCCACTCACGATCGTTATAGTAATCTACAGAGAATTCGTTGTTCTCGCCATATTCCAACACGGTCAGACCGGCTGTCATGGGCGTGGAGGCACGTGGCAATACGTTCTCACCATCAAAGAACAGCGAGTTGAGAAATGAAGATTTGCCTGCTTTTACTTGACCAACAACACCAATCTTCAAAACCTTGTTGTCGCCAAGCACGGTGTCAGCGCCCTTGCGATAGGTTTCGAATGCTTCTTTCAGTTTAAGGAAAGTGTCACGAATCTTGGTATTCTCTTTCTGCGCTCCTTGGGCCAGTCCGTTTTCTATATCAGTGATGGCCTGACTATAATTTTCTTTGTTAATGGTCATATCGTTAGAATTTAGCTATCCATTTTTCAAACATATCGTTTTCGGCAAGCTCTGCGAGTGGCTTCGACTCGTCCACAAGACTTTTGTCATGGTCGATGAGCATCTCGCAGATGTCGCGGCAATGATACATAGCCGCCGTCTCCAAAGCGTTGTAGCCACGCTTGTCTTTCATGGTGAGGTCAACATCCTGATTGATGAGGAACTTCATCATCGTGTTGTTGCTGCACCGGGCGATGTAGGTCAGTGGCGAGAAGCCCTGTTCGTTGCAGGCAGTGAGGTCCACACCCTTGGAGAAGCAGTTGAGAAATTGCTCGGTATTGTCAGCAGCGATGGAGGAGAAAATATCGTTTTCTCCATTCTGTTGAATACCCTCAAGATGTGCGTTAATACGATTCAGTTCTTTCACGGCATGATCATAGCAGGATTTCAAAAGCTGTGAGCTTTCTATCTTCTCTTTGCCAACAAGCTCCTTAAACTTCCTCAGTAGCTTTATTCCGCCTACGGTTTTGTTGTATGCGTTTAGGACATCCTCTTTGTTAGACTTGTCTGACTCTTCCTGATCCTGGCACATAGCTTTTACTATATTGAGCATTTCCTTACGGTCCTCTAATTTCCAATATTGATAATCTGGAGGGTCTTTCTTAAGAAACCTTTCATATTCTTTATGCGACTTATTAGCTTGGCGTGTTAGATCCGAAGCATCACTGAAAAATCCAACCTTATTGGACCACTCGGCCTCGCGTTCAAAAGAATTGACCCATTCACCAACGACTTTCACCACGTCATCTCGATATTGGCTGGCAGCATCCAGAATCTCATCATAATTGGTAATCAACATATCTTCCAATGTTTCTACCAGTTCTTTTCTATCCTCTTTTTCGTCGTTGGCGTTTCTGAACGAGCTGTCTTTTGCATCGACAAGTTTCTGGCGTTCATTTTCAAATTCGTTAACCTTGTCGTCAAGTTCGGTCAATGTTTGGTCAAAGTACTTATACAGCGAATCTTGCCAATAGCTGAAGTCTTTGGCAGGCGGCATGTCTTTCTTCAACTTGTCGATAATGCTGGCAAATGCAACTGAAGACATCTGACCGCCATTTCGTTTGGCTCTAAACGATATAGCTGAAGCCACTTTTCCTAAGCATGAACAGGCAATGATATCAACAGGCTGGACTATCAAGCTCTTCTCGCATGTCTTGGCAGCCCTTTCCAAAATATCATTCACCTCTCCCTCAGGCTTCTTGTCCATCTTCGTGAAAACGATAAGCAATGAAGTCTCTTCATTGTCTCCTATGGCATCGTTCAGAACTTCAATGTCACGCTGGGTGATTGTGCCGGCCTCTATATCAATGCACCAGATAATGGCATCTGCTGACGATAGGGCTTTCACTGCAGTATCACGGTCTGTTGTACTATTTTCCACGTTTGCTGCCTCTGAATTATTATATCCAGGAGTGTCCACAAAGGTCAGTCCATCAATATGATTAGGACTACCTGCAGAAGGGATGTCGATGTACAGTGTATCCAGAACTGTTGCCACATAAACTTTAGACTTGGAAGAATGCTGGATACAGTCAAGAACCTCCTTGTCAAGAAGCACCAAATTCTTCTTTATGTTGCGTCCTTTGACTATCAGCTTATTTGTATTGTTTGAGCAATTCAGAAAAGTGTTAATCATGGACACAGGCTCGATGCCTGTTGGCAGGATATTGCCAATGCCTGTAAGACTGTTAAGGAACGAAGACTTGCCTGAGCTGAAGCCGCCACCCACAGCAATAATTCTCGATGATTTGCCATTCGTCCTCTCAAGCTCTGTAGGTGCATCAAGAGCGATCTCAAACTTCAAATCATCACCCAAAGAAGCCTTATGAGTGTCTATGAAATCTTTGGAATCATCATTAGCAGCCTCTACCAATTCTCCGTATTTCATTACTTCATCATAAAACTTCTGAGACAAGTTATCAGAATATTTGTAGAAAGGTAAAAACTCATCATCAACAGCTGTGTCCGTTGCTGATGTCATGATGTGCGCAATCAAGTTGAGGGCCATTTGCGGACTCTCATACTTGTTCACCTTTAGAATGTTCGACTTGGGCTTCTTGCCTTTTGCCGCATCCTTCTTTCTAAGATTGTCTAATCCCATTATCTGTAAGATTATATGTTCCAATATTATGGTCTGCCAATGAATTTGGCAGGCCATAATTGGAACATCGTGTTTTATTGTATCGCTTTATCTTATAATTCTTGCGCCAAAGTATTGAGCTTCCCTACGCACTCCTGCAGTTCTGCCACCTTCTTTGCCGCAGCCTCCTTCTCCAACTGCTGTTGCTGCTGTATGGCACGTATGTTGTCGTCGTACTTCTGCGTTTCGCTCTCGATAAGCTGCTTCAGATTGTCGTCAACCTGTCCGCGCTGTTCACGGATCATTTCCTCCATCTGTGGCCGCATGGCCTCTACTATCTTGCTGATTACGGTAGAAGAAATCTTTTCGCTCAGCTCGCTTATCTTCTGCTCCTTGCTCTTGCCAAAGATGAGACGCAGAATGTCTGGAATGATGTTGATGGCGATGGTGACGACTGGACCAATAACCTTGCCAAGGGTCTTAAACAGTAGCCCCAGTCCTTTGTAATTAACAAAACGCTCGGCAAGTTTGTCAAGGCCTTTCTTCAGCAAACCCTCCAATACGTCCTTGCCGACGAGGTTGCCTACAAGTTCTTCGGCACCAGCCAAGGCCTTGTTGTCTTTGTCGTTGAGTATCTCGTCTGCGTTGGCTGAGAATTCCTGCACAGCCTGACCGATAACATCTTGATACTCTGTAATCTCGCGTTTGAAAGAAGTGACAATGACCGGACGGATAATGGTCAGCAACTCCTGCTTGAATACGTTCATGTCCTGCCCATTATATAATAATGTGGCGAGATACCCTGCTTTAGCTCGCAATGCAGCGGCAATGTCATTGAGAATGTCATCGGCGGAGCCTTCAACCGACTGTGCGGACTCAGACTTATGCCTCAGCCTGTTGATGGCATTTTCCTTTTCTTCTTTCAGCTTTTGTATCTTGTCTTCGAAGTGGCTCTTGTCCTGAAGAAGGAGCTGCATCTGCAGCTGCAGTTCCGAAATGTAGCCATTGATGAGTCCTTTCACAAGTGGCTCATACTTTGTCTTGATGATCTGCTCCGAGTCAATGGAGTTGAGAATGTCCATCACTCCTGCAAAGTCCTTGTTTACGGCGGAGCTTGTTGCTACCTTTGCATCGCTGCCAACATACAAACGGGCAATCTTCTCTACAGTAGCTTTGATACCAGGGATATCCTCGACAGACTTCTTGTCTACCTTGGAAATGACTACTGCAACATCTGCGCCATACTTCTTCACCTCGTCAATAAAATTGATGGCTGTTTGGCGAAGAGTTCCACCTTCTGCGTCTGTGAGAAGCACAAAGTAGTTACCATCTTGTATGTAGTGTAGAATAGCGTTGTTGTGTGCCTCGATGCCGGAGTCAATACCAGGCATGTCAACAATGACGATGTTGCGGTCAAACTGGCTTTTCACGAAGTCGTTGTTGATGTAGACCTTAACAAAATTCTTAGGAGTAAGGTTAAGGTTCTTGATTTGCGAAAGTCCAGTGGTCTGTACGAGTCTGTCGTCCTCCCATAGCTCAAGCTTCTCCAGTGTGTCATAGTAAAGTTCATAAGACACTGCAGTCTCAGGAAGAATATTGGTTGGCAGCAGATCCACTCCAAGCATTGCGTTGAGAAGAGAACTCTTTCCTGCATTGAAGTCGCCGACAAACGGCACTTTGATGTAGGAATCCTTGCGCAACTGTGCCTCAAGATCGTCCTTATTGTCAGTTGCTTTTTTTACAGACTCTTGATTGCTGAAATTAGGAGCAGCCGTTGAGAATGCTTTCTCAACAACGGAGATGTACTGGTTTATCTTTTCCATTTGGAATAGGTTTATATGGTTTATAATTAAAATCTGTTGAATGAAAAAAGCGTGAGCAAACTCCTATCCAATCTGTTCACGAAGGCTCTGGTAAACCTGAATCGGCAGATGAGCAGAAGTAGCTCACGCATATACATACGCGAGCATCGTTCACTGCTACCTTACCGATCATTTCAAATGTACCAGATTTTCGTGAATCGAATGGCAGTGTGATGCAAATCACTTTATCCTCAATGTCTGGCAATGACCTGTGAAGATCAAAGCTAATGGCAAACTTACGAATTTTATTTGAAGTTGCCAACATTTTGATGAAGTTTTTTGCTACTTCTGCTATATTCCTACTTTTTCATACTGTGTTCTATTATATTTATCTCCTCACCCAGCTTCTTCCGCCATTGGTGGAATAGTACAGTCCACGGGTGGTGTTGGCGAGCAGGGTGTTGCCCTCATCCTGCAGGTTGAGGAAGTCGCCGTAGGAAGTATTCACACAACGGGGCGAGAAACTGCGGGCGGCGTTGGTGGAGACATAGAGACCACGGGAAGTGGCGGCAAGGATCTCACTGCCTACAAGGAGCAGGTCACGGAAGGTGCCGTAGGAGGCGTTCGTGCAGCGCGGAGACCAGGAACGGCCGCCATTGGTGGACACCTCAATGGTGTTGTTGCTTGGGTTGATGCGGAGAAGTTCTCCCTTGGAGAAGAGGCCTCCGCCTGTTTTGATGATCTGGGGCATGGTACTGTGAGTTTTTGAGTTCTTTAGTTTATAAGTTCTTGTGCTTTCAGTTTGACGGCTGTTTTGTGACACAGCCGCCATGGGCATGATGGCAATGAGAAGAAAGAGAAGGCGCGGGCATACCCTCCGACATTTTGCCCACGTAGGTTCTCGCACAACCCGAATCAACAAAACAGCAGGAGCAGCCCACGCCATATATAAAGCATGGACATCACTCGCTATCCTTTGACTGATTCGTTTCAACTTGCGAGATTTACGTGAATCAAACGGCAGCGTGATGCTTGTCATCTCAATCCTCAAAGTCTGGAGGCAATCTCTTACGACCGCCTTTCCGAATGCAAACTTACGAAGAATATCGATAGCATGCAACTTTTTGGACAAGTTTCTCGCCGCTCCTGCTGAAGTTTTTTCTTTAATCTATACAAAATTGTTGCAAACGAGTGCGATGTTTTTCAGAACAGCGAGATGATCCAGTCGCCCAATGCGATTGTCCACTTCACGATGTAATAGATCAAGACGCAGAGGATGATGATGAATATCGCCGACCACGTGGCTTTCCGATTGACTTCATGGATGACCGCCTTGTCATCGTTGACGTAACCGGTAATGAGTCTGAGGTTGGCAACGTAGCTGCGGTTGAACACATCGATGATGTCGCCAATGAAGAAAGGTATCGAACCGAGCAGTGCATCCTTCAGCACATTACAGATCACGGCGAGCGTCAACGGGATCGACCTCACCTGCACCAGAGCAAAGTAGATAAATGGCAGGGCAAGGGCACTGGTGAGTACGTCGCCCACACCGCCGGGAATCAGTCCGAGGAGCGGGTCGAGAAAATACTTGTCCATATATTTTGCGGTCGCGTCCATCACACGGTATGAGGTCGTATTCATCAGTGCCTCTCGCTTGGCCTGCTTCTCCTCCTGCCGTTGCTGTTCGCGCGCCAGAGCCTGCTCGCGCTGCTGCTCTTCCTTTTGGATGTTCATGCCCATGTCAGCCTGGGCCTGCTGTCGTCTGCTGTTTGCCATATTATGAATATTAAATATCTTACATTTTCGTTGTACACGAATTTCCACGAATGCCCATGGATTCTCACAAATAACTGTTTATGAATCCTTGATGAGTTATTTGTTGATATTCGTATTTACAATTCTATTGTTTTCTTGCCGCTGATGAAGTCCCGGAAGTCCTGCTCCGTCAGATTCTGTCCACTGAGCTCACTGAACATGAGCAGCGCCTGTTTGCGGTCGTCGTCATTGATGGCGAGGTGGGCGCGCCGCATCACCTCCCGCACGAAGGCGCTCTTGTCGTCGACAGCCTTGAGCTGTCTGCGGAAGTCGGAAGCGATCTTGTCAAACGCCTCATCATAAGCGGCAGCCGCCAACTTGCCGTTGAGCTGCAGCGTCTTCAACTTCATGGCACTGTCGAGCAATGCGAGGCCTTGTTGCAGAGTCTGCTCGGAAGCCTCAGTGACTTGTGCTATGTCATCCTCAGAATAGTGCCGGTCTTCGGCTTGCGTATCGCGATAGTCGTCCACGCCATTGAGCAGAGCCACCGCCAGACCGTGGTCAGCATGTAGATTGTCCGCCAAGGTAGAAGTAAACAACGAGAGATTGCTCTCAATATCGGCAGGCAGTTTCTCCGTAGCGTTGAAGTCCGGGATGTCCACGGTGCCAACGAGCCGCTTGTCGAGTTTCGACTCCATGATCTCACGTCCGAGGCGCAGCATGGCAATTACGGTACGCAGATGCGGCAGCATCTTCATTTGCAGCTCCGCTGAAGCGTTGACCTTCGCGCGAATCTGACGGTTGACCTCGTCGATTTTCTGCTTGACGAGATGCTGCTCTTGTTGCTTGGCCTTCAGGTCGCTCTGGTGCGAAGCCAGCTCGTCTTTATCCAGCTTGAGGTCCACCTGGTTGTTCTCATACTCCCGCACGAGCGGATAGCACACGGCATCCCATTCGGCGTAGTTGCGGCTATAGTTCTTGTTCGCCTGTCCGAAGGTGAGGATGTTGACGAGGAAGAAGGGCTTCGACGGCTTCCGCGCTATGGCATCGTGGTAGCCTACAGCCTTTGCGTCGAGCGTCTGCGTGAGGTCGCTGACGAGACTCTGATAGACATCGATGTTCTGCAGGTGGTCGTTGATCTCTCCGTCCAAGGTTTTCATCTGTGCGAGCAGCTCGCGTCGCTGGTCCTCCAATGGCTGGATGTCCACATTATTATATAAGGAGTCTGTGATGGCGTCGATGTCCGATGCCATCAGCTTTGCGGCATAGCGCAGATAGAGGTCAGCCTTGGGGATGACGACATCGTTGAGCGTCTTGTAGATGACGAGCAGTCGTCCGAGGTCTGCCTTGATGCGGGTGGCATCGTGCTTGACGCTTGTCTTGAACGTGGTGAGGTCAGAGCGCAGTCGCATGGTGCGCTCACTGGCTTGCATGTAGTGGTTGAGCATGCCCAGTCCTGCCATGGCGAGTCCTAACGTCTTATTGCCCTTGCCGGCTGAGCGGTAAGCTGCGACACTACTCCGCAAGGACGACTGGAAACTGTCAGAGATCTCACTGATGAGAGCCGAGCAGGTGTCGCTGATGCGGTTGTACTCCAGTTCCGTGTGTTTCAACATGCTGTCGACATCGAGAAACTGCACCTGGCTGAAGTCGAAGAGCTTAGGCTCAACGGCTTTGATGCTGTCGCCATAGATGTCGACGAGCCGCATGGCATACTCCTGATAGGTGGTGGCGATGTCGGTGCGCAACGTGGTGAAGTCGGCAATATTGCGACGCACCGTGTCCTCCCCCTCATGGTAGGTGCCCACCATTCTGGAATATCTGTCGAAGAGTGTCGCAGCCTCCGTGCGCACGGCCTTCGCTCCGCCGGTACCCGTCACCATGTCCATCATCTCCGATGCTGCCTTTGTCGCCGCCACCTGCATGTTGGTGTCGATGTCGCGTTGCAGTCGGGTCAGCGTGTGTGATGTACTGTCAAGTTCCTTTTGCGCGAGCGTCATGGCATCCTCCGTCTTGCCGTTGTCGAGCAAATCCGTCATCTGGTATTCCTCGATCAGCGGACGGCGGCAGTCGTTGGTGACAAACGCGCGCTCTATGTTACAGTCGTTGTTGAAATAGCGGTAAGCCTCAAGGACCAGGCGGCTCACGTCGGTGCTGTCGGTCTGGATACCATACTGCTTCAGTTCGTAGGCAAGGTCGGCACGCAGGTAGGTTTCTCCGTCCTTACATACTTTCGCGGCAATCGTACGGATGGCCTCGTAGATCGTTCTGTTATCATTCTGGCTCATAGACAATTCGTTTAATGTTTCGCTAATGGACATACTGTCCTGGCGTATCTGTCGGCAAAGGTATTGCACAGGTATGCCAAATTCTGTCAAAGAGGGAAGAAATTTCCCAATACCCAAATCTAAATCATTAAATAATGCTGACCGCTCTATCTCCGACACTTCTTGATGCGCTTTCTATTATTTGGCGATTTAACATTTAAGATAGCGGAAGTATAGCAGCATATCGACCTCCGCCTGTGGCTTGCCGGTTTTGGCGACACGGAAAAGAGCGTGCGGGCAACAATGCGACGGGTGAAGAGCCATCCACTCGTTCCTGACAACATCATTGTCCGCGGTTTTATCATCGACTCCACCACAGGGGCACTCACCGAGATAGGAGAATAGAACCAAGAAAGTGCCACTGTTGTCAGCAAAGTGTAAATATTTTAAGCATTGCTGACAATGATGGCACGATTTGTCACCAATTGTTTATAGGCATGGTTATTGCATTGATGGTTAGTGAAGTTCGGCCGTCGGACGAGGGCAACGAAAGGAACCTGAGGACGATAGAAGAACCGAGGATAAATTAAGAACGAATTAATTGATAATTAGGAGGTTTTGACTTATGTTGTATCCGGTATTGAGAGACATGAACAATTGGCTTGACAATGATTTCGACGATATGTTGAACACAAGTTGGATGCCGCGCATGAACGTCACAGCACCTGCTATCAATGTCAAGGAAAATGATAAAGAATACGAAATAGAGCTTGCTGCTCCTGGCACTACGAAGGATGACTTCAAGGTGAATGTCGACAAGGATGGCAATCTGACCATCAAGATGGAGCACAAGGACGAAAAGAAAGATGAGAATAAAAAGGAGCATTATCTGCGCCGTGAGTTCTCATACAGCAATTACGAGCAGGCTCTGACGCTGCCTGAGGATGTGGAGAAGGACAAGATTGAGGCAAAGGTTAATAACGGTGTGCTTCATATCACACTTCCTCGCACTCAGAAAGCTGAGAAGGAGACAAAACGCATTGAGGTCGCATAACCCCGGCGTTGCTGCTCAGTGGTATTACAGGGACTGTTCTCTTCTTGGGGAGCAGTCCCTTTTTGTTTTACAACATAATCTCCTATAGTCGGCATTGACCGGCGGGGCGACTTCTTGAATAAGGGAGCCGCCTTTTTTGTGTCTGATCAACTATGGCTATAGGCTCACCAGATTACTGTGAATGCAAGTTCCGCAAGTTGTTGGATTGTGAAACTTGACTTGCCAATTCTTTGTTTAAGCCTCTTTCGCGCCCACTGACACGTTGTTGTGTGGCAACTGGCGTATTGTTGGATGGCTACCGCCACACTGTTGGATGGCTACCGCCACACAGTTGGATGGCGACCGCCACACAGTTGGATGGCGACCGCCACACAGTTGGATGGCGACCGCCACACTTTGTGGTTAACCTGTCGCACAGGCTCAATAATAAGGATGAAATCGTTCCATTGGAGTTCTTAGTTTGTTCATCAAACTATCATTTCATCTCCAGAATGGCGCATACGGCATTGTCTGCCAACAGCTCTACATAGAAAATGCCATCCGTCGACAAGTATGTCTTGGGGACAATCACCTCCCCGAATCTGACGGGACGCTTGTATTCTACCCTTACATGTCGGTATGCGAATCCTTCAGGCAGATACTCCATAGCAATACGGATATAGTTGGCGTTGTTCACATGGCCGTTATAGTCAATATCGTTGTGGGTTACGGCGACAGAGGCCTGCTCTTTGAAAGCAGCATTTTGGGGCAGAATGATTCGTCGCTCACCGTAGGTCATGTCCTTCTTGGGCTCAATCATCACCGTCTTGAGAACCTCATCGGGTATTCTCTGCAATTTGCCGCTTATGCGGTCGACGAAGGCTCCCATTGACCAGGTCTTATAGCATACGTTGCCGTCTGAGTCATAGATGAACGTGTTGCGGAAGCCAAACATAGGCTTGACATCAAAGACCGATGTCTCCGTTCGGAGTCTCTCCTTGAACCGCGGTACTCTTACAATCTCCACCTCTCTTGATGCAAGCAGTTGTGTCATACCGGATTCCTCAAAGAAAGTCTTCACGCCAGGTTCTGACTCTATCCACATCTCTGAGCAGTCTTGCATCATCTGAAACGCTGAGAATAATTTCAGGTTGCCGTCCTTGTCACACGTGCTTGTTGTTACAATATTGTCAATGCTATACATATCTAATTCCATTTACTTAACGGTGGCACAAAAATACATAAATTATTTGTCGCTCGAAAGAAATATCGTATATTTGTGGCAAAAAGATATTGCTCTAAATGATCTTCATAGTCTTTGCTATACGGCACGCTTCCATCGAGTTCTTCACTTGCAGTTTGGCAAGTATTTGCTGGCGGTGACGGCTAACCGTGTTTTTGCTGATGGATAAAATATCTGCAATCTCGTAACTTCTCTTTCCAGAATCGATAAGTGTCAACACCTGCTTCTCACGTCGACTGAGAATCGACGAGTCGCCGGAGGCTGTCAATTCTTCAGAAACTCCCGTGAATGAATTGACGATCCTGTTTTTGCCAATGAAGTCAAAGGTGGGACGGCCATACAAGCATAATGCATGGGTAACAGTTTCTGAATCGTCGGCATAAATATAATACATCCGGTGAATCACATCTATTGTGTCTCCCGTTGCTGCCTTCATTCGCAATTTTGATACAAGATAATAGTCAGGACGGGCATGGCGTGGGACATGACGCAAGAAGTTGAAAAACCGAAGTTCGGCAAGATACTTTTCCTCACGTTGCTTTTCTGTCATCAGGTTGAGGATGGCTTTCTCCCAAATAGAATTCTCTTCAACGTAATTTGAGACTCCCAAAACGATGCCGAACTTTCCAGGGAATATCCGACTTATGCCACACCGCATATCGCTGACTACAACCGTGACATTCTCTATCTGAGATATGTTTTTGGCATAATCAAGCAATTGACTGACATCTATTGTGCCACCGTTAAAGGATTGACTTTTAAGAAGTTGATTAAGTTTCTTGAGACAGCTCATGATAAAAATGGTTATTTATAGCCATTGCACACTATATAACTATTGATTACCTTTGCAAAGTTAACCATAAAAAATGGTTATTAGACAAGATAAGACTATAAAATAACATATATGGTAAAGAAGTTTTTTATAACAGCATTCGTCCTGTTGTCGGGTCTGACAGTATCGGCACAGACACTTGAAAAGATGACCTGGTTCAATGAACCGTCGCAGTGGAACATCGCTAATAACAAGCTCACCATGTCGGTCACTCCCAAAAGTGATTACTGGCGTATCTCGCACTATGGCTTTACCGTTGATGACGCTCCGTTCTATTATGCCGAATACGGTGGGGAGTTTGAGGCCAAGGTGAAGGTGTCCGGCGATTATAAGGCGCGCTTCGACCAGGCCGGCATGATGATTCGCATCGATCATGAGAACTATATCAAAGCTGGAATAGAGTTTGTCGACGGAAAATTCAACCTCAGCACCGTGGTGACCCATCACACATCCGACTGGAGTGTCATCACCCTCAACAAGCCTGTAGATTTTATATGGATAAAGGCTGTCCGCCGAAAAGATGCGATAGAGATTTTCTATTCGTTTGATGACAAGGAATACACCATGATGCGCAACGCTTGGATGGAGGCCAACCGCCCTGTAAGAGTTGGTGTGATGGGGGCAAGTCCGGACGGAAACGGCTTTAACGTGACTTTCTCGGACTTTTCCGTGAAGCATCTTCCAGATGCAGTCCGCACAGAGTGGCTTGAGCACAACAAATAGTAACCGGGCTGCGTATCGTATCTTCAATGTATCTTATGGCAAGAAAGAATCCAGTCTCAAATTATTTTTGTAACGTCTTCTGTGATACCTACGTAATTTTTGATTCCTTGTAAAGATGGTTGCGGAAAGTCGCGATTGAAACGTACGAGGGTGGCGTCGGGGAATTGCGCAGCCATCTGCTCGAGGGGGAAGCGTATGATGCCGGGCGTGTTGAAGCCTACGCCAAACTCAAGGAGCAGGAGCGATTTGTCGGATGCCTTGTTGACGAAGTCGTTGTAGCGTTTGGCTTGCCGGTGCCAGTGACTGTCCTCTACGAAGGTATCGTCACAACGGAGATTCATGCTGACGGGTGCTCCATTCTGATAGCTGACATGCTCATCAGCCATCAGATACATGATGATATTCTTCAGATTCTCCAGTCTGTCCATGATCCTTATTACTTTAATAATCGGTTATTTGTTTTTAAATCGCGAGCCGACGAAACCGTTGCTGACTTCACCGGTCTTCAAGTTAAAATGCTTGAAGACCGGTGGGGTAGGAGTCAGATCGTAGTAGTCCAACTCGGCAATCGGCAGACAGAAGAAAGCCATTCCTTCCCAACTGTCGTAGAGGCGGGACAACACGGGATTATGGTCATAGATCCATTGCTTCACGCTATCCTCTACATCGAAGGTCACCATGCCTCTGCAACGGACTGAGATGTTGTCGGCGTATGCCAGTAACTCCACATGCTGATTTTGCTGTAGCTCCCGCCATACTGCTTTTTCAGCAGAAGTGGCAAAGTAGAGCATCTGGTCCTCACGTCGCATAATCTGAAAGATGCGGATTTTCGGAAGATCTCCCTCGCATGTGGCAAAGGTAATTTCGTTATGTTCGTCTAAGAATCTGAGTGCGGTCTGTAACATCGATATGCTTTCGTTCATTGTTCTACTTTTATTTTGATACTGCAAAAGTACTAACTTTCGGTATTTGCTGCAAGAAGGCACCAGAAAGTGGCTTACTTACCTTTTGGTTGGAAATGCGGAAATACAAGTGATAGTCGGACGTGTAAAAGTTGTTAAATCTGTAGTCTCCGATGTTTTCACTACAGGAGCACTCACCGAAATAGCCGAATAAGACCAAGGAAGTGCCATTCTTGTCAGCAAAGTGTAAATATTTTAGCATCACACTTCCCTAATTCTTCTTCCAAGAACTCACACGCATATCTTTTCTTGATTCCATTGTCATTGTTTGATTAATTCGTCTATCGGATCTTCCCTGACGATCTGCGGCTCAGCTTTTCCTTTCAGTACCAGCACTTTCTTGCCGTTGCGGTAGATATGGAGCTGGCGGGAACGGACGACCGCCGTCAATTCCGGGTCATCTTGTATCGTCTGCCAAATAGGATGATAGATGCCGTCAGCATCCATCAACTTGTGCCGCAGGTGCGAGCACATGTTGGTTGTGTCAATATTCTCCACTAACATTGATCAAGCGTTTAATCACATTTACTGGTCGTTTCTTCTCAGCCACTCCATGATGACGCGAGTGATATATATCTGTTCCTTTACGGTCAGCGGACGGCCTTTCGGTATGCCATGCCATTTCTCCAGACATCCGCGACAACAGCAGCCGGTGGCATGCTGGGCGATGAACGGCGGGAAAATGCCGTGGCGCATCGGTGTCTGCTTGCCGTCGTTGGGGATAAATGCCGGAGCCAGTCGCTTGGCAATCGTCTCCCTTGTGCCTTGTTCTATCTTTTCCCAACCTTTCGCCTTGATATACGCCTTATCCTTGGCGTTCAGATAGAAAGAGCTGCGGAACTTTGACTTGGCCAAACGGTCAAAGAGAGGCTGGAGGTCAATCTTGTCAACCTCCTGTCTCTCCTCACTTTCCGTGTCGTCGTCGGGAAACAGTGACAGTTCCCTTACATTATTTGAGTTGTGTTCCATCCTTGAAAGCATTGCCTACCCGCTTGCCGATCTCGAGATAGCCTAAGTGGACGGGATCGAATGTCAGCAGGTGCATCTTCTCCAAATCCGGTTTGCCATCCTCGGCAAGATACTCCTCGTTCACCCGGATGTTTACGATCTTTGCCACAATATAGTAGCCGGTCTCCGACTCATCAATCTTCCGTTCTATGCGGCACTCCATGGTCATGGGGAAGTCGGTGAAGACAGGAGCGTTCACGTGCTCGCCCTTTTCCACTTTCCAGCCCGTCTTAGCCACCTTGTCTTTCACTTTCTTTCCGCTCACCACACCGACAAAGTCAGCTGCGACCATCGTCTCTGTCGTTGCGAAAGCTATGGTGAAGTCGGGATTGGCATTGAGGTTGACGGTTGTCTGATGGTTGCCCATCGAGATCATGATCTTGTCACCGTCCCACTGCCCGGCCCATGCCGCATTCATTGCATTGGGTGTACCGTCAGCATCATACGTGCCGATAATGATTACTGCTTGTGGCATGAACCATGCCTTTGGATCAAAGTTCTTCATATTCTTCTTATTCTAAAATTGTTGCTACAATATGTCTGCTGCCACCGTCGTTGCGAAACTCGCAGAGATAGATGCCCTGCCAGGTGCCAAGGTTGAGCCGTCCGTCGGTGATGGGAATGTTGATGCTCACACCGGTAATGATGCACTTGGCATGTGCGGGCATATCGTCAGAGCCTTCAAGGACATGTCGATAGTCCGGCATATTCTCAGGTACGAGCCGATCGTAAATAGTTTCCATGTCACCCCTCACGTCCGGGTCCCAGTTCTCACAAATGCTCAACGCACAACTCGTATGCTGCACAAAGAGATTGAGCAGTCCCGTCTTTGGCAACTTCGGCAGGTGCCGGAGCACTTCATCCGTTATCAGATGAAAGCCGCGGGACTGAGGCTTTAACTTAAATACAACTTGCTGTATCATCAGAATTTTATCTCTTTCATTGGAGCTGAGAACGAGCAGAACTGCGCAACGCCGTCCGTGATGTAGAGCACAGCCGTATTGTCATCATCGGCAGAGTACATTCCCTTCAGTTCCGGATTCTTGTCAAGCACATAAGCCTTCGCCTCACGACTGTCGTCGTTGATGAGTTTTCCGCTGATACGGATCCACTCCGTGCCGGATGGCTTCACGGCAGTGATCTCAAACTTTGGGTTGGCCATCATCTGCTTGAATACCTTTTTCTTCTTTCCAGTCTGGATGTAGAGCTTGCCGTTAAGCACCTCCGCTACTCCGAACGGACGCACACGAGGCTGGTTGCCATCCACTGTTGCAATATAAAACACACCACACTCATGGAGATAGTCACGAACCTCTTGTACAGCACTTTTCGTCTGTGCATTTACTACCATTGTCGTCATAAGCATGAGAAATAAAAATAGTTTCTTCATCATTGTGTTAGCCATTGTTGTTATTAGAAGTCATCTATGATTTTTGATTGATGGTTCCTGCCATTTATGTAGTCATTAAACTCAGCATGAGTAGACCAATTATAAGGATATGTAAGCATTGTTTCGTCCATCAACATATAGCAATAGATAGAACCAAGGCCAGTATCAACTGTGAACGTGTTTCTGTTAGACTTGTCTATACCATCAGTGATATTATCTTCTCCGTATTTCGCAGAAAGAATAGATCGAAGATTGTCCATTTCTTCTTTTGCCCTATCATCAGTCAAACCATCATAGTAAACCTTGGCTCCATATACGGTCTTCGTATCTGGGTCATAGTAAACAGCGATATTCCCCTTCTTGCCTGCGAAGGTACCGATGAAACTTCGTGTTCCAACAGGAAGCAACTTACTTATTTTTGCGTTCAATCTGAAACCCTTAGCGATAAGTTTCTTTTGAAATTGTTCAATACTGCCGGTCAACGGAATGCCAGCAAATTTCATATGCTCTGTTTGTGCAAAAAGGACTAATGAAAACAGAGACATCAATAACAATAGAAATGCTTTTTTCATCCTCATACCTCCTCAAATATTTCGTTCAATTCCTTCCGCTTCTTGTCCGCCTGTGGGTGGTCGGGAGCGATATGTCCGATGGGAACGATGGCCACGGCTTCCTCCTTACTTGATCGGTTCGTCCGTGTACTTGTGCACGGAGAAGCGCCTTGTTGCTAAGTCCTTAAATGCCATAAGCTGATGAATTATTTATTTCAGCCTCAAAGGTACAACTTTATATCGACAAGTACAAGTATTTGGCAAAGAATAATCACTGACGAAAGCAGCAAGCCCGTAACAACATTCAACCGAGAGTGAAGCCTTGTATCGGGCTGGTTCCGTAGCTCAATGGATAGAGCGTCTGCCTCCGGAGCAGAAGGTTGCAAGTTCGAATCTTGTCGGAATCACGGAATATTTTTATGATATTGACTGTCGCATATAGCCTTAATGTGCTATATGCGACAGTACACTCACACTAATAGTTCTATTACATTATTGTTTGTCGCTAATAATGATATTAAGCATCTTTTTCTGATGCACTTTCATGTCATCATCATTCCATTCCAATCCAGGGCTTCTACGCAATTCAAAGTCAAGCATTTGGGCATAATTGTCCTGGCACATCTGCATCATAATCTTAAACTTCAGCGAAGCCACACTTACTTGGTCCGCCTTCTCATCACTATAATGATCCAACTTGGCTTTCGGGCTCCAATTGGAACCAGAACTGTTCGCGTCAGCACCAATCATGGCGAAGTTGCCAAAGCAGTTGATGGTTTCCGAGCTTAGCAGCTTACCTTCCCCGGCTTTCTCTTGTGGATAGAAATGCTCCAACGACTTTCTTGTACGTGAGAAATAGAAGTTGTTGAATGGATCAAGTTCAAAGTCGCTGCATCCAAGCGAATCGAAGAACTGGCTACGTTCACGTGAACCTTTCTTTGTCTTATTGCCACGCAACTCATCAGAATATTTTTTCCAAAGCTTATAGTCGGTATAGTTGAAGACATACAGAGGTATATCCATCGTGCCCCGCTTGTATATTTCATTGAATCTTGACTTATAGTCTACGCTGTCTGTTCCAATCTCATTCAAGTTCAATCTGCCGTTTTTCAGCACGACGTTGTCAAAGGCGTTTGGCAATGGCTGATTTCTTTCATTCAAACATTCCTGATTGAGATAAACGTCATAGAAATACTTGTCGGCGAGCCGACGCAGGAACTGTAGATAATCACGGTCTGACTGCATACCGTTCTTAAACAAATATGCCATACAGTAAAACAGGTAATTCTTTCGCTGCTTGGGAGTGAATGTTACTTCGAACATCGACAACAGATGGACCAGCTCTTTCTGAACGTCTGCATCTTCGGATAAATTTTTTAGATATTGTTTTTTGTTATTTTCTTTGTAAAGACATTGCAGTTTCCATGGATTGTCACCCACGGTCTCCTTGTTGTCCAAGGCATGATGGACAATATAATTATCGAGGAAGAACTTTGCTTTGAGCAGGTTGAATGCGAATTGTCGTGCAAAATACGCTTTGTCGGCGGCACCGTCTAATGACTTCTTAAATTCATCTAACAGCTCCTTATCGTCGAGGATGAAATCTGAAGGGACAAAGCCTTCTTGATTCATCATGGTCACTTTCAACACGATTAGCAGAAAGTTGGGAAAATCAATGATGGGCTGGAACTTATCGCTCTGTTCGTAAGCGGTAGATACATTTTGCTGTTCAATAGGCTTACCTAACAGATTGATGATAGTTTCTTTTCCATCCGACTCATCGCGCGCTGGTATCTCGGAAAAATTATTGATGGCAAAATCATTAAGATGATCCCCAAACATTTGCTTTTCAGAAAACGTCTGTTGGATGTAAGCATTCATCTCGCTACAAGCTTCCCACACCTTACCGAATGTTGCGATGTCGGTCTTGTTCAAGTGCTCGCTCAGCATAGACTTGACAATCTCATGTTTCTCCAACTGCTCGCCTCGTGAGTTCATCACCTCAAAATAGTGGTTCAGATCGACATCTTTCGGAACACTATAGTGTATGATATGGACATTATTCAGGAAAAATTGCATGAATTTTTCCCGCTCTTCGTTGCCCACAATATCATTCAAGGCCTTGTTTGCATATTGATAGCCGTCTCTGATGCCATTGTCTACTTCTTCACCCAAGTCTGGATAATTATCCAGATGCCTGATAGTCGAGGCTGATCGCTTACGGGCACTGTATGTCAACTTGTTAAAGACATTGTTAACCCTCATAGCTTTTAGTATGAGATAAATGGTGGTCAGACGCTGTTGACCATCAATGACCTCGTAAACATGATCTCCACGGTTGTAGGTTACCAATGTTCCAATGTAGTAAATCGTCTTGTCCGATTTCTTCATTGAGTCATACACATCCTTTATCAATGCGCGAATTTCGTCTTCTTGCCAAGCGTAATTGCGTTGGTAGATAGGTATCAAGTAGTTTTTTGACTCCTGGCCCTGACAATAGATGTCGTTGATTGAGCACTCCAAGAGGGGCAATTCCTTTGCCTTCATATTACTCATTATAATACGTATTCGATTTAAAAAAGTGCATGAAATTTTTATAAATTCCTTCTTCCTTACCTTTTATTTTTTCCTCATTGAGGCACCGGAAAGTGATATCCTCTTTTGATAGTGGCACCAATCTGTCAGCCAAATCACTGAGCAATGTTACAGGATTGTCGGAGGCCTCTATAATCTTATACATATTGAACGAGTTCTTTAATGGCCTGCCACTTCTCTTAAGAATGTAGTTCTGAGCGGACTGCCAACCAAGATTGGTGTACTGAGCACGGAGCGAATAAGCCCAAATGAAAGCATCTACCACGAATTGCTCAAAGAGATTCGTGTCCTCTTGTGTCGGATAGGTAGCCGGACAAAAGCGGTCTACATACAGAAGTAATACCGTGTCGAAAAGCAACCTTGTAATTTTGTTGCCAACCCCCTTGTTATAGAATTTGTCAAGCGTATTGACAATCACATTTCCTTTTATGTAGAATCCTTCGTACTGGCTGTTGTCCTGGATGTCTTCCAGAATTTTATAGTAATGTTTCGTGTAGTCGAAGAAAGACTTTCCGGCAATAATGGGCGAGTTCAGCTGAAAAGCATTCACTTTTCTTGTTCCCGAAACAAAAGGCATAGCCGAAGAGTTGACCAATTCTGCATAGGAATACGCGCTCTTATAGAACTGTGCGAAAGGAGTATGGGCATACCGTGTGATGCCCTTAAATTTGTAGATGTTGTGCTCGTTAAGGTTGTAAGCCCAGTTGCCATTAATCCATTCTTTGATACGGTAGATGTAGTCGCCAAAAAGAGAGGCCAATTTGGACTGAGGCGCACTTTCCCAGTCATTTACAATCTCTTCTGTTGTCTTTTCGTCAACATCGGTCATCTCTCTGAGGTGGTAGGCCTTCAACAAGTCGTGGGGATAAAGGGCTTTCCCTCTCGCATTCTGCGAGTCAAAGAACTGGAAGGCTTCAGATAGGTCGTCCGTAATGACAACGATCATTTCACACCTCTGCTCTATGAAGTCACGCAAATTCTTCATATCCCTTACATGGTCAATGTTCTCTTCTTCCCCTGGGTTCTTGTAAACCCTGCGTCTGAATGCATTTAGATTATTGGGTATGTTGCGCCTACTGTAAGCATTGTTATATACTGTTTGGTTGAGAAAATTGATTTCTCTCCTTTTCTCATCCGTCTCCATCTCATAGAGTGCATATAGCAAGAGAGAGAAGGTGATAGTGCGTTGTTGGCCATCCACGATGTTGTAACATCCTTTTTCATTATGCAGAATGAGCGTGCCCACCCGATAGACTTCTTTGTTGCCGTTCTTGGCCTCGATGATGTCATCAAGCAGTTGTATGGCATTTCGTGCAGTCCATTTGTATGGCCGCTGATAATCAGGGATGGTAAGCCTGACATTCTCTATGGATTTATCATCCTTGTCTTTTGAAATTTTCTCGTTTAACAGCAAATCACCTATCGATGTGATTGCTAACGTCAATTTACTCATGATTCATCATTAATTTTTCAAGTCTCCATCTTACTGTCCCATAGTTCCTCAAGCTTTTGGGCTTGACCCTCAGTGAGGAGTTGTCCGGAATGGCCCTTGTCCCAGTTGATTTCCGGAAGGATACTTTTCAATTCTTCCACCGTGATTTGTGGCTGTCCATCAGCAGAAGAGGCATCGAAGCAGTCTATGTCGACGTAATATCGCTTCTTGCTGGTCCCTGCCCAGTCCTCACCGAGGTAAGGGTCAGAAGTGAACTCCCCGCGGAAGACGATGCCTCTGCCCTCGTCTCCCAACCGTTCCATATAGAAGCGGTCGCCCTTTTTGGCTTTTTCCCATTCATAAATGCTCCAATTCATGCTGAAGCCATCATGATAAGCGCAGGCCTTTCTGTAATGCTCCAATTTGAAACTGCTGATGGTTGGATTCCAGCGGAGAATGTATGTCTTGGGGTGTGTGAGATAATCACCAGGTACTCGATCCATGAGTTGTTTCCAATCCTCATCCGACATTGGGTCGAGGGTAAACTGAGCAAAATCAAGACGATGGATATGCGCATTGCCGGATGTAGCCTTAAAGAAATCCTCAGCATCAGTAATCTTCACTCCATCTGACTCACATAGCACAATCTTTTGACAAACACCCACGAAGCACTTCATGTTTGAAACGAAGCGGGCGGTATATTCCTCTCCCGATGGATCTATAATCTTAGCAGGATCAACCGATGGATAGTCCTCGTAATCCCACTCCACAGATGCAAAGTCCTCGTAAGCCTTATAAGTCCATGCTTCAGGCTTGGCGTTTGGCTGCTGCTGTTTAACATACGTAGGGCAGATATGGAAGAGATGGTTTACGCCTTCTATCCCGATATGGTCATCCTGTTGCTCGATAACCTTGGACATGTTGTCAAGCCTGTAGAAAAATGTCTCCCGCTCAGCATCATCAGACAAATCGGCAATAGTGTTGTCATCATTTTGGTAGATGACCAATGACTCACATTGCGTCTTTGCATCTCTCAACAGTGTATAGCACAGCCGCACGTCTTCTTCTGAGGCAAATTCTGGTATCCGTAAGGTAAACACACCACTCTTCAGCAGTATGCAATCCAGACCCTGCGTAGATTTGCCTTTAACCATGAGTATCGTTCTGCCCTTCTCTTCATCGTCTGGCTCTATATTATGATGCAGCACAGGCACATGGAATTTACTGGCGGCATCGCCAATCATACGCTTTAAGTCGATATGACTCTCCACGGCCTGAAAGGCGAAAACATCTGAATTCAATTCCAGTTGATCAAACTTACGATTGTTATCTGCTGTCATTGTTTCAATTATTCTGTTTATATACCGAAATTTTCAACAAATTCTTCTCAAATGATGGTTATACGGGGAACGGTGTTCAATCCAAGCGCAATGCAAGTGAGGCAGATGTTTTCCGACACATATCCCGCATTGACAACTCCCATACGAGCCTTCCGTTTCGCAAGGCCTGCATCAGCGTCACTTGATTGTCCATGGTCGGTTTCGTCAGCTGGACATTGTCCTGCGCCTTTCATGATGTGGCTGCCATAAGAAAAGCCGCACATGCGATTGTTAGAATGTTCTTCATATTAAACCTCCTCAAATATTTCGTTCAATTCCTTCTGCTTCTTATCCGCCTGTGGACAGTCGGGGGTAATATGGCCGATGGAAACGATAGCCATAGTTTCCTCCTTGCTGACCGGTTCATCCGTGTACTTGCTTACGGAGAAGCGCCTTGTTGCTAATTCCTTGAATGCCATAAGCTGATGAATTATTTATTTCAGCCTCAAAGGTACAACTTTATATCGACAATAATGAACAAAGTATTGAGTAATACAAGTTCCGCAAGTTGTTGGATTGTGAAACTTGACTTGCCAATTCTTTGTTTAAGCCTCTTTCGCGCCCACTGACACGTTGTTGTGTGGCAACTGCCGTATTGTTGGATGGCTACCGCCACACTGTTGGATGGCGACCGCCACACTTTGTGGTTAACCTGTCAGAAACAAAAAATGCTTCTGACAACAATTGTTACCCTTCCGTATTAAAAAAGATTAAAGCTATTTCAGTTTCCGGCTGTCAAGAATTTCTATGTTGCGCCCATCAATTTTTATATTTCCACTATATTGATGTCAGCAGCAGTTGGCAGCAGAGGTATGAGTTTTGGTACAAAATTGTTGCGTACCACGATAAATACATCTTTGCCGTTGGCAATTGCAGTCATCAGCAATTCATAAAAGCCCTTGCCTGCCACTTCTATGCGCCCAATCTCGTCTATCCATATTTCCTTGGCTTCTGGATGCTCCTTATAATATTGCATAGCGCGGTCGAAGGCAGAGAGATGAACGAAATAGCTGCAACTGTGCATCAGCCCGTTGGTGAGGTCTCTTACCGCCAGAGTCTCCTTAGATGCTGTCTCCATGTCGACATCTGGGTCTTTCACAAAGAAAGGCATTATCTCGTTCTCAGGGTAGAGCACAAGATCGTAGGCGCAGACATTTCCATCATCGTCCCTCTTCTTCAGGGAGAAGAAGCAGAGACCGTTGCCACGACTGTGGTATTCGCGTATGAAGCGCGTCGACTTACCAGCTCCGCGAGGTCCTGTGAATAATGTAATTTTCGTCATAATATATTAACATGCAACGTTACAAGAGATTACAAGTCAAACGACACACTTACGTACCATGTGCGGCCAGGCATGGGGTATCCCTCAGTGTATTCGTAGATACGGTCGGCAGCATTGAGGACTCCAACCTTCAGATCAGTCTTCCAAATCTTCCGTGCAAGGCTGGCATCAATGGTGGCGAATCCTGCCGTGGATGTGCTGCCGTCGGAGGATGAGTAGGCTTTACTCTGTGCTATCAGACGCCCCTGGAGGCGTAGGTGCCAGATGGGTCTAAATTCCATGAAGGCTGTAAACTTACTCTTTGGACTGTAGAGAAACTTTAGGTCCTTATTGTCCATGTTGCGCTGATCGGTCATACTGTAGTTGGCATGAGCCGTCAGCCAGGAAAGTTCATAGCCGACACCTAACTCAAAGCCACGGTACTGTGCCTTGCCACGGTTTTGCAGCTGATAGATCTTTGGGTCGCTGGCATCGACGCCAGTAACCTCCTGAATGATGTCGTTTATGAAGTTGTAGAAAGCTCCGGCTTGCCAGGAGAGGTTATGCCAACGCCCCTCGTAGTTAATGTCGAGGTTGATGGCATTCTGTGTGCCTAAGTCTGGATTAGGGATCGCCTTGCCGAGCTTATAGGAGTATCTGTCCTTCATGCGGGCGAAGAGCGATGAACGGCCAATCGTGAACCGGAGGCGCTGGTTGACGGATGGGTGATAGTCGAGTGCTGCGAGGGCATTGATGTTGCTGTCGTGGGAGTTGGGCAAGTCGGATATACCTGTCTTGCTATTGTATTCCTCCACCTTGTAGCCTTGGCGTCCGAACCACCCCACAGATGCAGTGAGGGACAACTGGCGGGTGAGGCGTGCCTCATCCTCGGCAACGAAGGAGTAGATGCCCTCGCTGATATGTGCTACCGGTTCGCCCACATTATGAGAACGGTGGACATCATATTTGTAGTTCACGCCAAACTTCAGGTCGTTGTTTGTGGCTGTATACCAGATGAGGTTGGCATTGGCCCCCAAGGCGTAGTCGTTGTAGATACTCGTCCATCCCTGCTTGCCCTGCTGAGTGGAATAGGTAAAATCGTCGTAGGAGTCGAGTGTGTTTTTGAAGGTGTCGTACCACAGCCTGCTCTTGAACGTCAGGGCAGGTGCCAAGCGTGTCCTGGAATGGAAATAGACCTCGTCTTTGTTCCATTCAGGATAGATGCGGAACTGCACCTTGCCGTTCCCGCCGAGATAGGGTGGAATATGTTTTTCCGCGCGCACAAGGGTATAGCCCACTACATACTCGTCAGTGGCATTTGGCATGTATCCCACCTTAGCGTTGAGGTTGACGTCACGCGTCCGTGAGTTGAGCCGTTTGTGTCCGTCAAGATATGGCGAGCCGATAGGATAGCTGTGAGGGAGACGGAAGTTGCTGACGTTAGAATAGCCGAAGTCTACCTGCGCAAGCCACTTCCCCCATCGTCCACCCACGTTGAGGTTGCTGTGCCAGAGTGAGTTAACGTCGAAATGCAACTCCAGCGGCTTCTGGGGTTGTCGTGAGATGAGGTTGATAGATGGTCCTAAGGTGTTGCCGCCAAGAAGCAGCGAGCTGGCCGACTTGCTGATATCTATCTTGCTTAGCATTCCAGCGGAAAGACGGTATAGGTCTACCGTACCGTCGTAGGGAGCTGTCATGGGTACACCGTCTATATAGATGGGCACGTCGGCGCTGCTGATGCCGCGGAGTGTGAAGCCGGCTTCGCTACGACCGCCTGCCTCCTGGACTATAAGTCCTGGCACCCAGTTGAGGGCTTCGGAGACACGCTGCATGTCAGCCGACTTGATAAAGTCTTCGCTGACCTGATTGGATTTGAATGCAGGTTGGCGCTCAAACACCGTTACCTCACCCAAGTGGAACACCTGAGTCGTATCCATGAGGGGGGCGGCTGTCAGAGGCAGCGATGCCACGACAGTAGCTAATAATAGCATAATGTGATTGTGTTTTAATATGAATAACTGGAACGATTATCTTTTTATCATACGTTGGAAATAGTCGATAAGGTATCTCACGGGTATGGCTGTCATGTGCATCAGCTTGGTGAAAGGAAAGATGATGACGAGCAGGAAGCCGAGGAGGATATGAATCTTATGGGGCAGCGAGGCATGAACGATATAGTCGGATGCTTGGGGCATAAAGGTGAAGAGCCCCTGCGCCCAGCGGTCGAGGTTCATATAGTGGTCGAGGTCGCTGTTGACGGTCTCTACAGTTCCCAGCAGTCCTGTGACAATCTGCAGGAAGATGAGTACCACAAAGAGATAGTCGCCGAGATGACTATTGGCCACGACACGGCTGTTGGTGAAGCGCCGCAGCGTAAGCAGGCAGATTCCCAAGAGGGTAATGAGTCCTGCGCCGGTACCCATGACGATAGCAAGCTGTCGTTTCTGCTCGTTGGTGATGAGCCAATCGTAGGACCACTCAGGAGCGAGCAGTCCGAAAATATGACCGAAGAACACAAGGATGATGCCTACATGGAAGAGATTGCTGCCCCACTTGAGTAGAGGGTCGTTGCTCAGAAACTGAGTGGAATAGGCTTGCACCGTCTTACCTTGTGCTGCGATGCGGTAAGTAACACCACAGACGAACAGTGCGCCGGCGATATAGGGGAGATATTGGAATAGAAAAGTGTGCATAGCGTCGGGTGTTTAAAGTTCTTTCAAGAGTGCAATGAGCGGCTCGTATGGATGCTGCTCTTTACGGAAGCGGTCGTCCATTTTCGAGAGTACGCCACGGATGTCGTCGATAGCGGCATGTGCCTCTGTCTTGCTGCCCATGCTGGCAACATACTGCAAATACATCGGCAGATAATCTGGTAGCTCGTCTTCGACAGGCATGAGTCCTGCTTTGAGATACTCCTCTTTCAGGTCTACCATGGCCTGTCCGCGGTCGCGGCTCGTACCATAGACCATGTCGAAGAGATAGAGATTTGTCTTCGTTGAGGTATCGAAGAGATCGCTGTAGGCTGCTTGCCAACTGCGTGAGTTGGCAAACGCTGATACATAGTCGAGAAAAGTCTGCACGCTCCTGAGAGCGTCCTCTCCGAGCACGCCGTTTGCAGTAAGCGTCGGGAGTATATCATTGCGGTTATCCCACAGTGTTTCTGTGGGATAGTCGAGAAGGAGTGAAAGAATGTTATAAGTCTGTATCATCGTCTATGGCTTTGTTTACATACCGCCGAAGAGGTTGTGCCGTTTGCAGCCCTCTACAAAATTTTGTTCTTCATCGTCGAAGCCGAGGCTGGTGCGCTCATCAAAATGATGGCTGCCTTGCTGCTTGGGTGCTGACGGAATAACGAAGCGGTCTTCATAGTCGGCAATGGCAAGCAGACGATACATGTCCTCGTATTGCTCTGCCGAGAGTCCCAGTGCTTCGGGCACGTCAGGGTGCTCCACACTGTCGACAGTCTTCTTGCGCATGAACTCACGTAAGGCGACGAGCTTGGCGAGGGCTTGGCGTATGGGTTGTGGGTCACCGGCTGTCAATAGATTGGCGAAATACTGTGCGGGTATGCGCATGTCGTCAACCTTGGCGAAATAATCCATCTCCGTAGTATTACTGCTGTCGGCCTTCTGCTCTTCTTCAGATAGTTTCTCTTTCTTTGGACTCATGGCTGGTACATACCACACCATGGGCAGTGTACGGTACTCTGGGTGAAGGGGGAAGGCGATGGCCCACTCCTTCATCAGTTTGTACGTAGGACTCTTCTGCGCAGCCAAGATATAGTTGTGGCTGATGCCCTGTCGCTCAGCCTCAGCGATGACCGCAGGATCGTTGGGATCGAGAATCATCTCACGCTGACGGCTGACCAGTTCGCGCTCATCAGCAGCGGCGTAGTCGTCGATCTTCTCTGCGTCGTAGAGGATAACACCGAGGTAGCGCATACGTCCCACGCAGGTCTCACTGCACACCGTGGGCTGCCCGTCCTCGATACGGGGATAGCAGAAGACGCATTTCTCACTCTTCATCCGCTGATGGTTGAAATAGATTTTCTTATACGGACAGGCCGACACGCACTGCCGCCAGCCACGACAACGGTCCTGATTGATTAGCACCACGCCGTCCTTGCGCTTGTAGATGGCACCCGAGGGACAGCTGGGGATGCAGGCAGGATGCAGGCAGTGCTCACACAGTCGCGGTACGTAGAACATAAACGTACGCTCGAATTCCTCGAAGCCCTGCGTGTCGATGCCACTGAGATTAGGGTCACTCTTGCGTTCGTCAAACGTTCCTGCGAGGTCATCCTCCCAGTTGGGACCGTCCTTGACTTTGTCCATCTGCTTTCCTGTAATCATGGAGAAGGGTCGTGCCGATGGTGGTGTCTTCAGCCTCCGCTTGCCTTTCAATGATGAGAAGTCGAAGGTGAACGGCTCATAATAGTCGCTTACTTGTGGCAGATAGGGATTGGAAAATAGTTGCGACATTACTTTGGGGCGGTTGCCCAGTCGTAGCGTTGTGCTGCCGTCCTTGGCCCGTCTCCATCCTCCGCGGTATTTATCCTGGTCTTCCCACGTCTTGGGATAGCCGGGTCCTGGCTTGGTCTCTACATTATTCCACCACGCATATTCCATACCCTTGCGTGATGTCCACACGTTCTTGCAGGTCACGGAGCATGTGTGGCAACCGATGCATTTGTCCAGATTGAGGACCATTGCTATTTGTGTCTTGATCTTCATCTTATTCCCAATTTACGTTGTCGACTTTTCTCAACAGCACATACTCATCGCGGTTGGCTCCTATTGTGCCGTAATAGTTCAAGCTGTATGACAGTTGCGCATAGCCACCTATCATGTGTGTAGGCTTGGGACAGAGTCGCGAGATGGAGTTGTGAATGCCTCCACGGTTACCTGTCAGCGGACTGAGTGGCACATTGACGGTGCGACCTTGGTTATGATACATATAGAGAGCGCCCTCGGGGATGCGCTGGCTTACGCAGGCCCGTGCCATGGCAGATCCGTTGTCGTTGATGACCTCCACCCAGTCGTTGTCCTGGATATGGAGCTTGGCAGCATCGGTCTCACTCATCCAGATGACGGGACCGCCGCGCCCAAGTGTGAGCATCAGCTGGTTGTCGTTCCACGAGGAGTGGATGGTCCATTTGTTGTGGGGTGTGAGCAGGTTCAGTGCCAGCGTGTCGTCGCTGAGGTGCAGCCGCTCCTTGAGGTTGTTGATTTCCTTTTTGGCCAATGGTGGCTTGTAACTAACAAGGGTCTCGCCGAATGCCTGCATCCATGGATGGTCCTGATAGAAACTTTGGCGACCTGTCACCGTGCGCCACGGAATGAGATAGTGGACGTTGGTGTAGTTGGCAGTATATTCAGTGGTCTTGTTGTTGATACCCGACCAGATGGGTGTGGGCAGTGATACACGCGGTTGGACAACGAGGTCCTTATAGGTGTATTTCGTTTTGCCAAAGTCTGCAGTTAACGGCTCTGCCAAGGACAGTCCTACACTCTTCTCAAGGGCTTTCCATGAGCGGTAGGCGGCATCGCCGTTGCTTGTGGGGTCGAGGGTGAGCACAGCGTCACAGGCCTGTGTTGCCTCGCGGATGAGCGGCATGCCTTGGCTGATGCCTTCCTCGCGGTCCACACCGTTCATGGCTTTGAGCTCGTTGTATTCCGTGAGTGCCGACCAGCCGATGCCCTTGCCGCCGATGCCCTTGTCGCGGACGTTGGGGCCTACGGTAGTAAACTGTCGATAGATGTCGGGGTAGTCGCGCGTTACTACGACGAGGTTGCCCATGTTGCGCCCCGGCTCTGGCATTTCTCCCGTCTCTTTCCAGTCGCTCACGTCAAGCGGTTCGCTGATTTCTCCGGCGCTGTCGTGTGATAGAGGCGAATAGACCACATCTTTCTCGTGGCCAAGGTGTCCGTTAGCCATTTGGGAGAATACCTTTGATAGTTCACGGAAGATATCCCAGTCGGTGCGACTCTCCCATACCGGGTCGACGGCTTTGCTGAAAGGATGCAGGAAGGGATGCATATCGGTTGAGGAGATGTCCTCTTTCTCATACCAAGTGGCGGCGGGCAGGACGATATCGGCGAAGATGCTCGACTGCGTCATGCGGTAGTCGATGTTCACCACGAGGTCAAGTTTGCCAACGGTGTCCTCAGAATGCCATTTCTCGTATTTGGGCAAGGGTTGTCCACACTGCTCCAAGTTCTGGCCAAGCACGTTGTTCTGTGCGCCGAGAAGATGCTTCATGAAATATTCCATGCCTTTGGCTGAGCAGCCGATGAGGTTGGCACGCCAGATGAAGAGAACCTTGGGGCTGTTCTCCCTTGCGTCGAGGTCCTCGGCCGCTAACGTCAGTTTTCCTTCATGAAGTTGCCGACAGACATAGTCTTTCTCGCTCATTCCGGCCTCTGCGGCTTCGCGGCAAAGGGTGAGGGAGCTGCGGTTAAATGCCGGTGATGACGGCAACCAGCCCATCCTTTGACTCTTGATGTTACAGTCGAGGAGCGTCAGACCCTTCCATGGCTCTTTATTGGCAACGGGTGACAGTTGTTCGTCTACGGTCACCTTCTCGTAGCGCCACTGGTCTGAATGTTCATAAATATAGCTCACAGTATTCATGTGGCGTGGTGGGCGCTTCCAGTCTAAGGCGAAGGCCATCTGGGCCCAGCCAGCTTGTGGGCGCACTTTTTCCTGGCCAACATAATGGCTCCAGCCACCGCCGTTGACTCCGAGGGTGCCGCAAAGCATCAACATGTTGATAGCTGCGCGGTAGGTCATGTCGGTGTTATACCACTGGTTGACGCCTGCTCCGATGATGATCATGCTCTTGCCGCGTGTCTTCTCTGCTGTGGAGGCAAAGGCTCGTGCTGTCTGGATGACTTTTTCGGCTTTCACGCCGGTGATTTGTTCCTGCCACTTCGGTGTGTAAGGCAGGTCATCGTTGTAGCTCGTAGCACAGTTGGGGTCGTCGAGTCCGCGGTCTATGCCATAATGTGCCATTAATAGGTCAAAGACATTGGCGCAATATACTGTTCCGTCTTTCGTCTCCACCTTGATGACGGGCACTTTGTGCTCGATGATATCGGGATGACGAGTAGCGGTGAAATGGGGATTTTTGTAGTCTGCTCCACCGAAATAGGGATCAAGAAGTGTTACGACGTCGTCGCGGTGCTCCATGAGCGAGAGCCGTGGTGTGAAGGGCTTACCCGTGCGAACGTCCTCGCATTTGAGGTTCCACCGGCCTTCGTCGTTCCATCGGCTGCCGATACTGCCGTTGGGTGTGACAAGCTCGCCCGACACGTCATCGATAGTGATAGGATACCATTCGGCTTTGTTCTTCACGCCGAAGTTATCCTTGAGGTCAGCAGCTCGAAGGAGCATGCCGGAGGCATAGCGTCCGTCGCCGGTATCTTCCAACTTTACGAGGAAAGGCAGATCGGTGAACTTGCGCACATACTCGTCGAAGTAGGGCACCGTGCGGTCTTTGTAGAACTCCTTGAGGATGACATGCCCCATCGCCATGCCCAGTGCTGAGTCGGTACCTTGCTTGGGTGCCATCCATACGTCAGCGAACTTCGAAGCATCGCTATAGTCTGGTGAGACAACAGCAACCTGTGTACCTTTATAGCGCACCTGTGTGTAGAACGGCGAATCTGGAGTGCGTGTAGTGGGCACATTGCTGCCCCAAAGAAAGAGGAACGATGCGTTGTACCAGTCTGCACTCTCCGGCACGTCAGTCTGTTCGCCCCACGTCTGAGGCGACGATGGTGGAAGGTCGCAATAGAAATCGTAGAAGCTCAGGCAGGTACCACCTAACAGACTGAGATATCGGGTGCCGGCGGCGTAGCTAAGCATGGAAAAAGCAGGAATCGGCGTGAAGCCCACCAGCCTGTCTGGACCAAACTTCTTGATGGTATAGATGTTGCTTGCTGCCATGATTTGCAGGGCCTTGTCCCAGTCGAGGCGCACAAAGCCACCGAGCCCACGCACTCTCTTATAGCTGTTGCGTTTCTGCTCATCTTCCATGATTGTAGCCCAGGCGTCTACGGGATCGTGAGTCTTGGCCAATGCGGCATCCCAGAGGTCAAGAAGTTCCTTACGAATCATGGGATGCTTCACACGTCCGGAGTTATAGAGATACCAGCTGTAGCTGGCACCACGTGGGCAACCGCGCGGTTCATGATTGGGTAGCCCAGGACGTGTCGCAGGGTAATCGGTCTGCTGCATCTCCCACGTGACGATACCTTTCTTTACAAAGATGCGCCAAGAGCAGGAACCGGTGCAGTTCACGCCGTGTGTAGAACGCACTTCTTTATCATGGGCCCAGCGGGTACGATAGAAATGCTCCCACTCTTCGTTGGTCACGTCCTTGCGGTTGATGAAATATTTTAGATTGTTGAATATTGTGTTCATATCATAAAAATAAAGTTCGAGTCATGATTTGTTGCGCATCATGCCAAAGTAGTTGATGACCATCACGAGCACGGCAAATCCAGTGAAGAGCAGGAAACCAAGACCGTATCCATTTGTCGGCGAGAGGTCAACGATGCGACCCATCAACGGAGGGAATACGAAACCGCCGAAAGCGCCGAGGCCACCTACCCAACCGTTGGCACCGCCCACACCCTCACTGACATATACGGGTACGAGCTTCATCGTGGCGCCATTGTTGAAGCCAAATGCCACAGCGATGAGTAGGCTGACGAAGAAGAGGCCCACCCATCCCATTGGAATATTCATCAGCAGACCGGCAACTGCCAATAAAGCAAGGGCGCCCATGGAGACCTTTTCGCCGCCGATGCGGTCGGATAGTCTACCACCTGGCACGCGTAGCAAGGCAGCAAGGATAGAGAATGCTGCCGTGAGACCTCCAGCAAGCATCGGGTCCAGTCCCATGCCTTTCTTCCAGAATGTGGGAAACCAAGCTGTCAAAGCCATAAACCCGCCGAAAGTTGTGAAATAGCAGAGAACGAGCATCCATGTCTGTGGTATCTTAGCAGAAATTTTTAGGCTCGTTGTGGCACTTCCTTTTGGGAAAAGCTCTTGCCCGCAGGCCAGTGCGTTGTCGCGCGCCACCTCTGCGCTTTTCCCGGCTTTGAGAAACTGGAAATAGGGGGGATTGGCACCAAGCCATATATATAATAGGAGACCGAGGAGCATCACGCCCGTCAGAATATAGTATGCGGCCGTAAACCCAAAGCGATGTAGCAGTAGCGGAAGTGCGAAGGCCAGAATGCCTGCGGAAGTGGTGCCCAGTCCGCCATAGATGCCGGAGGCATAGCCCTGACGACTCTTGGCAAACCAATAATTTGACTGTGAAGCTCCAACAGAGAATGTGGCGATTCCGCATCCAGCCAAGCAACCAAGTAACAGAACAATGGGGTAGAGACCCGTCATGCTCCCTGGTGTCTCTACGGGATATAGAGTGAAGAGTATACTCAGTGCCCCAAGCCCTATGACAGCCGCGGCGAGTAGAAAAAGAAATCCTCGCCGACCGCCATTGGTGTCGACCATGGCGCCGAAAGGTATACGCAGCAGAGAACCGGTGAGTGACGGCACAGAGACGAGCAGACCGAGCTCTGTAGCGCCCAATCCCATGGCTGCACCAAGTGTTGTGCTCGTAGGACCGAAGAGTGATATGGCCATCACGCCAAAAAAGAAACCTAATGTGGCTCCCAAAAGTGCTGAAGATGGCGTTCCTTTTATTTTAAATTGCGATTTTACCATAATGTTTGATTAAGGTGTTTGCTATATGATTCATTTTCTCAAATCGCCCAGTCTTCCGGCCGGTTGATATTACTGAGTAGTCGATTGTAAGGTGACATGATATAATATGTGTCTAAGTCTCTGAGTAGTCCTTTCATGCTGAGGCTGCCTGTGCGCATTCGGCTTTGGATTTTAGGCAGTGCGCTTCGCTCTATAAGTAGAGGAAAGGGTGAGATGCTTCCGTCACAGCGTTGCCAAGCGAGAGCGTGGGGGCGATTTCTTTGACAGAGAGCGTTATCAAGCTCTCCGGTAAGGCTGCTGATCATCGTAACAAGTGCGTCTTTGTCCACAAATGGCATGTCGCATGTGAGAACAAGCAACCATGGCGTAGTACAACGCTGGAGAAGCGTCTCCAATCCACCCATTGGACCGCTGTCTGGATGTTGGTCTACAACGATTTCCAAGCCAAGAAAATCATAATCCCCTGCGTTTGTCTGACTTGCGCTAACGAGAACTTCTCTTGCAACAGATCGGAGCAGTCCTGCAGCTTTGCTGATGAGAGTCTCGCCATCGGGGGCGAAAAGCGCCTTGTTACTCCCAAACCGGCTACTGTGGCCTCCGGCTAATATGGCACCCGTAAGCAGAGACGAAGGCGACGATAGAAGGGAAGACATGGTAAAGGTACTAACCCGCGATGATAGTCAGTGCTACTGCCACGGCAAAAGCTGGAACGGCAAGGCGTGATTCCCACAATGACATGTTAGGACGCGGTTCCAGGCGTGAGCGGAAAGAGAAGAACTGGCTGACAACGGTTATCATGGCTCCCTCCAAAAGAATATAGAGCGCTGGATGGAGCACTCCTACTGCGCCACCGGGAAGGAAAAAGTCACACATTTTTATTATTGCTGCCACGACAGCGGTGAGCATGACTGCAACAGAACCTTTGCCAGTACGGGCAGTGGCGGAAAGCATACAGAATATGCCGAAGGCAAAGAGAATGTTCGACGTGCCATGATGGAGATGTGTGGCATGGAGCACCCATCCTAAAGTTGCTTCAATGATACCCCAAATGCTCCCCCAGAAAAGCACAGTCAGCAGGAATTGTGTTTTGGATTTCATGCTTTTTATTTTTAGTTCGCCACAAAGTTAGGTAATTTCTTCGAGTTCGTTATCTTCTCACCGACTTTTTTTTTAGTGAATTTTATTTTTTTTCTTTCAGTGGTAACATTGTTACCGCAAATACTTAATGTTGCTTAAAGTTTAAGGCGATGAGTCCGGTTTAAGGGCACAGCGGATATTTTCCGTGGAATCATGGTAAGTTTATGGCTGGTTCTATAAATTAGGTCGAGTCGTATTGGGCTTACGCCCACCTTTTCTCGCCATGGCAGAGTCCAAGCAAGCTTGGCTCTGCTCATTTGGCTTATCGAAAAGGTTCTGCAAGCTATCGGGACTCAAAACGTAAGTTGAAGAGGGAGTGTAGCGGGCTACACGACCGATGAGACTTGACGTTTTGAGACCGATAGATGCAGAAGACGACCGAAACGACAACTGCACTTTATCGATTATTCTATCAGCCTAATTTATAGAACCAGCCTTATATGTAAAGGGGAAGGAAAATGGTCATGTCCAGGCTTACGCTCCTAGTAGGGAATGAGGCTCAAGTGGGATAGCCTTACGAGCAAGCTCGACGGCTATCCCACTCTTAGAAAATTGACTCTTTCGTTTCGGTGGTGAGTAGTTCAAGTGCTTTCATTCCCATGACCGAATTGCCTTTCTTGTTGAGTCGCGGACTCCATACCGCTACGGAATAGCGGGATGGATAAATGGCGGCGATACCTCCGCCCACACCGCTTTTTCCGGGTAGTCCTACAAGGTAGGAGAACTCGCCAGCCTCGTCGTAGAA
>Ga0256405_10002662_pt1 | contig 39727 bp, 33 predicted proteins | sample RumenRJG_02DNA_FD_189096 | JGI IMG/M metagenome (GOLD analysis project Ga0256405, IMG submission 189096) | Bovine rumen microbial communities from Lethbridge, Alberta, Canada - RJG_02 | ecosystem: Host-associated > Mammals > Digestive system > Stomach > Rumen | place: Canada: Alberta... | reverse complement strand
AGGGAAACATAGGCAAATAGGTTTTCGAACAATCTAAGATTGTTCGTTAACTCACGACAAGAAATCACAACAAAAGGGCCGTCCTTTTTGCTCATTTTATTTCATGAGTTTTCGAACAGCCCCTTTTTCCTTCGTCGAATAGGTCAGTCTCCAAGGCCGGTACACACCTTAATGCGCGCGTATATTTATAAGATTATTTAGTCACCGTAATCCGATCCGCGGGATTTGTCTTCGACGAAGATTCCAAGCGGGTCGCTTAAATCGAAAATCTCGCGGTAAATGAACCCTTCGCGGCTGATCCAAGGGTTCTCGAAATCCGCGGTGAAGATGACTTTGTGGTTCTTCTTCACGGTCATGTCGAGTTCTTTCATTAAGTCGTCGAAACGCTCCGCCCGTTTTTCCTTAAAGCCGATTAAGCCGTCGTAGAAACCAGGCTCTACATAGAAGCGGTTCCCCTCTTCGTCCTCATAGCAATGGACGAGATGGTTTTCAGGGTCTTTGATATCCTTATAGGAATCGAATTCTGGATAAGTCATAGGCGTCTCCTTTATTTATGGTAGGGCTCTCCGCGAAGAATGCGGAAGCTACGATAGAGTTGTTCTAATAACATGACGCGGGCGAGCTGGTGTGGGAACGTTCCTAAACCAAACGAGATGGCTTCGTTGGCCCGCGCTTTGAGCGCGTCGGATAAGCCAAGCGACCCCCCGATGACAAAGCTAATGTTCGAACCGTTTTGGACGAGTTTTTCCTCGAGGCGCTTTGCAAGAGCAACGGACTCATATTGCTTCGCGCCAAGGTCGAGGGCGATGAGATATTCACCCATTTTGAGTTTGCTTAGGATCGCTTCGCCTTCTTTGTCTTTGACTTCCTTCATTTCCTTTAAAGAAGCCTTCTCTTTGCAGGCGACGTCGCTTACTTCAATGAGGTGGAAATCGCAGTATCCCTTTAGCCTTTTAACGTATTCGTTCACCGCGTCTTTCCAATAAGACTCCTTTAAGGAACCCACGCAATACAGGGTGATTTTCATAATAAATCGCCCCCGATTTGCAATGTTTTCTGCGGAATTGCGACGAGTTTGATCTTTTCTAACGAGACTTCATTATCGCGAAATACTTTACGGTAGGTTTGCTCCGCGATCTCGGGCGTATTGTTTTCATCCGAGATATGCCCAAGGAAGATTTGCTTCGTCCGCGGACCGATGAAATTGCTCGCGTATTTGGCCGAATCGATGTTGGACAAATGTCCGTGCTTGCTGCGGATACGGCGCTTCAATAAGGGCGGATAAGGTCCTTCCGCAAGCTCCTTCACGCCGTAATTGGATTCCATTAAGTAGAAGTCGCAGTTCTTCAATAAAGCAACTCCATGGGGGCGGATGAATCCCGTATCGGTGACATAGCCGAACTTCTGCCCACCCGCGAGGATGATGAAGTTCATCGGGTTGTTCGCGTCGTGGCTTGAACGAAACGGCATCACGGCAATCGAACCGATATCCACCGCTTCCCCTTCATGGAGCTCGTGTTCTTCCGAGATGTCGGGCAGCGTGCCTTTGCCGCAGTAGACCGGATAAGCGTCGCGATATAGAGAAAGAGTGCCGACGTGATCGGCGTGCTCATGGGTGATAAAAACCGCCTGGATGTCCTTAAAATCGCGATTCAAAAGATCTAATCCTTCGCGGATCGCTTTCTTGGGGACACCCATATCGATTTGGATGAGGGTGTCGTCTTGCTCGATTAAAGTCGCGTTGCCCTTAGAGCCAAGGGAAACAAAGACGATGTTCATTATTCCTCGAATCCCGCGGCAAGCGCCCTAGCCTCGAATTCGGGGGAAGGATCATCAAAGCGCGAGAAGGCTTTTTGGAAGAACAAGGACACGGGACCGACTTGACCGTTACGGTTTTTGGCCACGTTGACCTTCACTTCGGAGATATCGCCGTTTTTCTGACGCTCAGCCTCGCTCATCTGGGGTTGTTTCTCCTGCGGCTGCTGCTGATTCTGGCCTTTGTTAAAAGGCTTTTTCGCGCCTTGGTTGGCGTAATAGTCCGCGCGATACATGAGCATGACGATATCGGCGTCTTGCTCGATGGAGCCCGATTCACGGAGGTTGGCGAGGCTTGGTTCCTTGTTCTCGTTGGATTCGGTGTTGCGGTTAAGCTGGCACAAAACCAAAACCGGAACGTTCAACGTGCGGGCCAAGGTCTTTAATTCGCCTGAGATATAAGAGACTTCCTGTTGCCTTGCCGAGGCATCCGCTTTGTCGAAATAACGGATACGGCCAAGGTAGTCGATAACGATTAAGCCGAGGTCTGGATGGGCCGCTTTGAGTTTCTGTGATTTCGCGACGATATCGCCTAAACGCGAGTTCGGCGTGTCGTCGAAGAAGATCTGGGTTTGGGAGATTTCCTTCACCGCCCCAAGGACTTTCACGCGGTCTTGCTGCGAAAGGCGTCCGGTCTGGATCTTGTCGTTGGAGACGGAGCTGCGGCAGGCGATGAGACGTTCCATGATTTTGTTCGCGGCCATTTCCAAAGAGAAGAAGGCCACGGGGACGTTGCCACGCTGGGCGGCATTGAAGGCGAAGTTCATGCCTAAGGCGGTTTTGCCGACGGAAGGACGGGCGGCGAGGATGATCATGTCGCCTTTTTGCCAGCCGTGGGTATATTGGTCAAGTCGGCGATATCCTGTTGTCACGCCCAAAAGCCCGCGGTCATCCGCGCTTGAACGCATGATGTTGTCTTGTACCGCTTGGGCGATTTCGGCCGCGCTTTGCATGCCTTTGACGTTACGTTTTTGGGCGATGTGGGCGATCTCGTCGTTGCTATGGACGATGAATTCGCCGATGTTGGCGACGCCTTGGGCGTACCGCTTCTGGATTTCCTCCGTCTTCAAAAGCAGTTCGCGAAGAAGCGACTGCTCCTGCACCATGTTGATGTAATATTCGACGTTGTCCGGATTGATCACGCCATTGATGAGCTCGTAGATATAGGCGTTCCCGCCGGAGGCTTTTTCGTATTTGAGGTTCACGAGCATGTTGATGACCGTCTGGGGGTCGATCGGCATGTCGTTTTCATACAGTTTGGTGATGGCTTCGAAGACGAGGACGTTGCGTTCATCCGCGCCCGAAAAATCCTTGGTGGTAAGCGCGGACAAAGCAAGTTCGGCCGCCTGGGGATCGATGATGGCCGACCCTAAAACGACCCGCTCGGCTTCGACGTTAGAAGGCAAGGAGACGTTGGCCATCCTTACTCCTCCTCGATATGGACGACGACGGTGCCGATGACGGTGCCTTCGCTGCCCTTATAGAGTTCGATCTTAAGGCGCGCATAGCCTAAGGCGTTGACGGGGTATTTATCGATGAATTTGCGCTTATCGATATCGATGTCCCACTGCTTCTTGAGCCCTTCGGCGATTTCCTTCGGGGAAATGGAGCCAAACATACGGCCGTCTTTGCCGACTTTGGAACGGAACTTCACTTCGATATGCTCGAGGCGCTCGGCAACCGCTTCGGCTTCTTTCTTGAGTTCTTTTTGGCGTGCCGCCTCGGCCGCGTTATCGCGGGCTAGTTGCCTTTGGGTTTGTTCGGTGGAGAGCTTGGCTAAGCCTCTTGGGATAAGGAAGTTCGCGCCATAGCCGTCGGAAACGGTTACGGTTTCCCCTTTCTTACCTACTTTTTTCACGTCTTGGAGAAGAATGACTTTCATTGTTAATTACCTCCCATGTCACTTCGCGCGTCGTCGAGATAGAGTTGCAGGGTGTTCAACAGCTTCCCTTCGACGACGGCAAGGGAAGAGTTGGGGAAGGCGCAGGCCGCCATCGAGAAGTGGCCGCCGCCTCCCATTTTTTCGCATAAAAGCATCACGTTGATGGATTGGTCGCTTCGCGCGGAGATGCGCCATTCGCGTTCGGCGACTTTGCCGATGACAAACGCCGCGTTGGTGTCCTTTAAGGCCATCAAGGTGTTCGCCACCTTGGCTAAGGTCGCGCGGTCGATCGTATCCGATTCGTCGCAGACGGCGTAGACGATGCCGCGATAAGGCGTCTTCATCGTCGAGGCGATCTTGTTGACGAGCAGATATTCCTCGTATTCGTCCTTCAGATAATCGTCCGCACGGCGGGGATCGGCGCCGAAGTCACGGAGCACTTCCGCCGCTTCGAAGGTACGCACGCCCACCGAGTTGGATTTGAAGAAGTTCGTGTCGAGGAAGATGCCCGACATCATCGTGGTCGCTAAATGGGCGGGGACTTCGATGCGCGGGTTGCCTGAGGCGTAATGGATGAATTCCGCCATGATTTCAGACGCGCTCGAAGCCGAGGGGTCGATGTATTCGAAGACCGGTTTATCCAAATAGGATTCGCCACGGAGATGGTGGTCGATGACGATGGTCTTGTTCGCTTTGTCGAGGGCCTTCGGCGCCATGACGTTGGATGGAACGGAGACGTCGACGACGGCAAGAAGGGCGGAGGGGACCGCCTCCAAGCGCTCTTCGGCTTGGCGGGGCGAGATCGCGATGCGGTCACGGGTCTCCTTATCGAAGGTAGCCAAGAAGGCGTAACGCGTTTTCTTTTCGGTGCGCTTCTGGTCGATGATGATGGAACACGGCTTACCAAGATGCTGGCAGATCGCATAGACGCCGATGCAAGCGCCCAAGGCGTCCATATCCATGTCGTTATGGCCCATGACAAGCACTTCTTTGGAGTCGTTGATGATGTTGATGATCGCGTCGGCGTTGGTACGGAACTTAACCGCGGAACTATTCTCTAGGGCCGCCGTCTTACCACCATAGAACTTGATGTCGTCGCCATAACGGGAAACGACCGCCTGGTCGCCGCCACGCGACATGGCCATGTCGATCGCGGAGGAAGCCATTTCGTTAAGCTTGATGACGTCAGGGAAATCGTGGGCAAAGCCGATGGATAAAGTCGGGGCGATGTTTTGCCCTTTGCCAAGCATGCGGACACGGGTAAGAAGGGCGAAGCCATCTTCTTCCATCTTTTGTAACGAAGCGTAATTGCACACGGCGAAATAAGAGTCGTTGCGGAAACGGCGTAATAGCACGCCTTTTTCTTTGCAATAGTTGAGGATTTCCTGACGGATCGCGGTGACGAGGTCGTTGTTTTCGTCTTCGGTCTTACCGACGATTTCGGTGAAGTTGTCGATCATAATGACACCGACGACGGTCGCGTTGGTTCGCGAATAATTGAAGATCGATTCATATTCGGACGTGTCCTTGAAGATGTATAGACGCGCTTCCGGAAGGTATTTGACGTTGTAGTTTTTGCCATTGGCCTCAATCTTGACGACCATATCCGGAGGAGCGTTACGCAAGTCACGAAGCGCGGGTTGCCACTCCAAGATATTCATGTCCAAAAGGTTGACCTGGCGGTCCTTCAAAAGGTTGTTGCACCAGATGACGGTGTCTTGGTTGTCGGTGACGACGAGGCCGATTTCGCCGAAGTTGTACGCTTCCTGAACGTCGGAGCCGATGACAGTCGCGGCCTCAAGGTCGGTCTTGTGGCGTAACGCCGACATACGGAGCATCGAAACCCAGAGGATGATGACGTTGATCAAAAGAACACCCGCCATGGCAACGAGCCAATATTGGGTCGTCATGATTTCCTTATAACCGGCGGGGAAATCGTAGTAATAGAAAATGATCGCCGTCGTGATGATCGCGACTTCGATGAACGTGTAGATGAGCAAACGGATACGCATGGAGCGTAACGCATCGGACATCGAAACATTGTGCTTGCGGATGCGGCGGGATTTATCGGGCATAGGCACATTATACGCGCAAGCGTTGCCTTGGCGTAAAGGTTATCCCCACCGGTGTAAGAAAAACCGCTGCGAATGCCAGCGGTATCGGTTTATTCCCCTTCTTGTTCCGAAGGCGTCTGCTCATCGCTAGGCTTGTTGCGCTGCGCATAAAGATAAAGGCACACCGCAATCGTCACCGCCACTAAGGCGATGGCCACGATAATCCCAATGATCGAGGAGGAGTCCATATCAGTCCTTCTTTAACAAAGAAGCAAAAGCTTCGTTGGTGAATTCTTCGCTCATCGCACGCTTTTGCAATGTGCCGGTGGTCGCCTTCTCAAGCTGTTGGCTGAAGACGACGCTTAAGACGTCGATGGCGAGGTTCGCGACGCCATCGTTATTAACGATTAAGTCGGCGTAGATGGAGCTTGGTTCAATGACTTCGTCATACATCGGTTGGACGGTGGCGAAATACTGGGAGACGACGTTTTCCATCGTACGTCCACGCTCCTTGATGTCACGGATCATACGACGGAGGAAGCGCCGTTCGGGTTTGGCTTGGATGAACACGCGCACATCCGCAAGGTCGCGTAATTGACGGTCCACCAACGCCATGATCCCCTCGATGACGATGAGGTCTTTGGGGACGATGACTTCGGTTTTGCCCGAGCGGTTACGTTCCTTGAAGTCGTAGATCGGCTTTTCGATGGGCTCACCTTCTTTGAGCATGCGGATCTGCTTTCGCATCAAGGGCCAGTCAAAGGCATTCGGGTGGTCATAGTTGACCTTGAGGCGTTCTTCCATCGACATCGCGGTTTGATCTTTGTAATAGTCGTCTAGGGTCAGCAAAGTAACCTTGTCCTTGCCGATGGCTTCGGTCACGGCGCCGGTGAGGTAACTTTTTCCTGAGGAGGAACCACCTCCGACCAAAATGAGTGCGGGCATGTTTTTTCTCCTTAAGCTTGGGCGAAGATCTTCAACGAGGCCGCGGAAGAAGAGCCTTGCCACGTCCCGTATTTATCCGAGAAATTCAAATTCACCGTACCCGAGGCGAGTTTCACTCCCGAGGTATCGGAAGTCGCCTTCCATTCGTTGCTCAGGTAGGACTTCTCTTTGCTATCGAGCTGCGCCGCTTCTGCTTCATCCTTTGCGATCATGATGGAGTAATACGGATTGGCTGGCTTCGAAGCGTTTGGCGCGGTGTAGCCATAGAGATATTTGCCAGAAGAGGTTTTGAAGCGAAGCGTTCCACTGGTGGAGCCACTTTCCACGGTGAACCAAACCAAGGAATCATCGTCCACTAACTTACCTTGGTAGAAACCGACATCAGCGCTGGCAAGATACCATGGGGTGGTGTCTTTGTTCGCGCGGTCGCAAAGCATTTTCGCGCCGGTGGTGATGACGACTTTCTTGCCCGTCATGTCGGTGACATCGGCCAAATCGTAAAGCTTACCCGAATAGGCGGAAGAACTCGAATCAACCGGTGGATCGATGTCCGTTGGGGCAGAGGTGCGAAGACCATTGTCGTCCCAGATCCATTCGGCGTATTCGGGGTGATCGACGAAGGGATTGCGGCGATAGCCCATCTTGTCATAACGATCATTCACCGTTTTTTCAAAGGCGGTTGGCTGATAGGTGCGGTTCCATTGGAGCAACGTCTTCAATGTACCCATCGTCTTCATCGTAGAGGCATCTTTGGGGTTATTGGATAAGGAAAGGCCATGCGAAGAGCCGTAGCAGGTCGCGACATAGAGAATGATGCGGGCCGATTCGCCACGGGCACCTTCATAACCGCAGTCCGCGGGATCCCATTCGTTGCTTCCCGTGCCATAGAAATTATTGCCACGGTCGCTGTTATCTTTCGTCAAAGTCGGACGGACCATGATGGGGTCTTTTTCGATTTCGCCTCCGCCAGCCTTATCTCCGCCACCGCGGGAATTGGGCCAGGTATGCTCGCGGTTGCATCCGCTGGTCGTGGTCTTTTCGGAATCCTTCGCCTCGTGATAGAACGGGATGAAGGTGTTCGAGGAATAACTGGGATAAGCGGCTGCTTTGGCGCCGGCGCTTAAGGTCGCGCTATAAGAACTGGCAAGTCCGCCGGTTTTGCGGATGAGTTCTGCTAATGAATCGCGGAAGGTTTTGCCATAGGTACTGAAATCCAAATTCCAACGAGTGTCCTCTTCCGGGATGGAAACGCTCGTGTATTCCGAACTCGTGAGGGCGCTGGTCTGAGAGGAAGTCTGACTGCTTTGCTGAGAAGATTGCTCGGAGGATTTCTCACTGCTTTGCTGGGAAGATTGCTCGGAGGATTTCTCACTGCTTTGCTGGGAAGATTGCTCGGAGGATTTCTCACTGCTTTGCTGAGAACTCTGTTCCGAGGACTTTTCGCTGCTTTGCTGAGAAGATTGCTCGGAGGATTGCTCGCTGCTTTGCTGGGAAGATTGCTCGGAGGATTCCGAGGAGGGGGTTGGTTCGCTCTGTTGGGAACTTTGCTCGGACGTAGGGGCGCTGCTCGTGTCCGAGGAAGCCTCCGAAGTCGCTGTCGGAGAAGACGCCTGCGAAGTGCCTTCCGACGTCGCGCTGGTGGTCGAACTGTCGATAGAACCAGAGGACGAGAAAGGAATGACCGAGCACGAGGCCGTCGTTAAGGCCATGCCCAATAACAAAAGGAACGGAACTTTGGTTTTCATGCCCTATACGATACCCCGATTACGCGCACGAAAAAAGACCCGCACAAAAAATAGCCATACTATGATGGCTATCGAGAAACTTATTATTCCGCCTCTTTCGGGGCTTTGTAGATGAGGAACTTACGGGTGAGGTAATTGAAGACCATCGTAAACGCCGTACGGATGACCATGACCACCGCCCAAGCGAAGAACACGTTGAGGTTCCCTTTGTTGAACATGGCATCGAAGTTGAATCCGCCGAGGATATTGATGTTCCAGCCGCTCCACTCCAAACAGATCATGTAGCCAAGGAATTGGATGACCGCGCCGCCTAGAAGGCCAACGAACGCCCAGAAGGTGAACAAGAGGCCGCCTTTGATCGAACGCGCTTTTTCTTCGGCGTTTTTCTCGACGTTGCGGAAGCCCCAGATCGAAGTTAACGACCACGTCGCCGGAGTGGAGACCAAGAAGCCGACGATGGAGATGGCGAACATCACGAAGAAAGCGGCCACATGCCCCATCTCCGCGGTTTTGCTTGAAGCGACGGAAGTAATCCATCCTTCGATGGCGAAGTCGATCAACGTGCCATAGACGCCGATGACGACGAAGCGGACGAGTTCTAAGAAGAGACTCTTATCCTTATCGAGTGATTTGGCCATTACTTCCCCTCCTTTTTGGTCTCGTGGTATTCCTTTTCCGTATTCACGTCCCACACGGATTCTTTCTTGACGTGCTCAGGGTCTAGGATGGAGGACACCGCCGTAAGCGCGGTGAGGATCGAGTGGTCCATGTTGTTATAACGGTGCTGACCGTTGCGCCCCACGCAATAGAGGTTATCGATCGAATTGAGGTGATTCCGGACCACATCGATGTCGTGATAGGAATCGAAATAGGCGGGATAGGCTTTCTTGACCTTGATGCGCACGGCGTCGAGGACATCTTCCTCGTTGATGACGTGGATGGAGGCGAGTTCTTTTTTGGCGAAGGCGATGAAGGACTCATCGTCCATGTTCCACATCTCGTCGCCTTCGTTGGCGAAATACTCCAAGCCGATCCAAACGGTGTTTTCCACGTCGTTCACCATATAGGGGGACCAGTTATTGAAAATCTGCAGACGGCCGAGTTTCACTTCCCGTTCCTGCACGTAGATCCAGGTATCCGGAAGGATGTTGGAAACCGTTTTGAATTTGGGTTTTTCGCCATTGTTTATAAGCAGCTTTTTGCACAGCAAACCCACGGTGATGAAATCGCGGTATGGGAGGGTGGTGGCCACTTCATAGGCGTCTTTTGGAGTCGCGGATTCGCCCATCGCTTCATAGAGGTCTTTTAAGGGCATGGAGGAGATGATGTAATCACCCGTCACTTCTTCCTCGCCGTTAATGATGAGGCTCTTGATATGGCCCTCTTCCATACGAATCCCGGTCACTTTGGAATTCATGCGGATTTCGCCGCCTTTTTCGCGGATGAGGTCCGCCATGGTCTCATAGAGTTGGCCCGGGCCTTTCTTCGGGTAAGAGAAGGATTCGATCAACGAAGTCTCGACGTTTTTGTTCCCGCGGCGGAAAGGCTTAGCAATCGCGTTTCCTAACGTCTTCCATAAGGAAAGGCCTTTGACGCGCTGCGCTCCCCAAGAAGGGTCGATCTTGTCGGGGTTACGGCCCCACACCTTCTCGGTGTAATCCTCGAAGAACATTTGATAAAGCGGCTTGCCGAAACGGTTGATGTAGAAATCCGCGAGGGAGTTCTCTTTCCGTTTATGCAAACACGAACCGATATAACCCCATCCCGCTTTCCACGTCCGGACAAATCCCATGTTATGGAAGGTGGAAAAGCGCATGGAGACAGGGTAATCGAAGAATTTATGGAGGTAGAGGATGCGCGAAATGCGGTGCCTGGTGAGCATGACGCGATCTTCTTTCTCAGGGTCGGGACCATTCACGCTTAAAGGTACGTCGCGGCCAAGTAACGCGTCGTCTTTGGCTGGGGCGCCCTGCATGGGCATGATTTCATTCCATAAGTCCACGACACGCTGATCCTTGGAAAAGAAACGGTGTCCGCCGATGTCCATGCGGTTGCCTTGGTGGACGACGGTTTTCGAGATGCCGCCGATATCGCCGGATTCCTCGAAAATGATGGGATGGATGTTTGCCTCGGGGTGCTTTAAAAGCTCATATGCCGCGGATAATCCCGCAGGACCGGCGCCGATGATCAAACAGACTTTCTTTTTCATGTGCTGGATAATCTTACACCAACAAATAAGAACGCGCTCGCCTCGGCGACCTATTTCCTGTTTCCGCAATATAAATTGGAAGTTTTCACTAACGGATTTAAGAAGGAACACGATGTGATATGCTTTAGCAAGCAAATGTTCTACTCCCTGGTCAGCCTCACCGCGTTTGTCGTTACCTTCGTAATCGGTTTAGACGTCTTTTTAAGCGCGCGCAAGGACCGGGCGAAGGGGCGAATGGCTTATCTCTTCTTGCTTGGCATGGCCCTTTTTTACTTTGCAACCGACTTTTTATGGGGCATCTTGGATGGTTTGGAGAACAAAATCTATGCCACCGTCGACACCGTCGCCTATTTCCTGGCCATGTCCGGAACGGTGCTCGCCTGGACGCTTTACGTCGCCTCTTCCTTTAAGAAGCACCGCGTTTTCAACCGCATCATGATCGTCGGCGGATCGTTGATGTTCCTCGCCGCCGTCACCTTGATCGTCATCAACGGGTTCACTCCCATCATGTTCACTTACGAAAGCGGCTCCTATCAGGCGGGCAAAGGGCGGTATATCTTCCTTGGCACGCAGATCGTGATGTTCGCCGTAACCACCATCTATTCGGCCCTTCTTTCGATACGCACCAAGTCCAGGTCCCGCCGCATGCGTCGAATCGCCATCGCTTTCTTCGGGCTCATCATGTCCGCCGCCATCGTCATCCAATGGTTCTTCCCCCTCTACCCCATCTACGCCATCGGCCTCTTGATCGGACTCATCGAAATCCGTACCTTCGTCATCAGTTCCGAACGCCGCAAGCTCGTGGAAAGCGTCGCCGCAAGCCTTGGCAGGGAGGACCAATCCCAGAAAGAGCTCGCGAATGCCCGCGACATCGCCTACCACGATCCCTTAACCGGGGCGAAAAACAAATACGCCTACGTCGAACTCGAAGACAAAATCGACTCGGAAATCCGCGAGAAAACGGTGTCGGAATTTGCCTTGTTCGTCATGGACTTAAACGATCTCAAAGTCATCAACGACACATATGGCCACGAAGCGGGTGACCGTTACATCAAGGATTCCTATGACCTCATCAAGAACTTCTTCCCCGACTCGGAGGTGTATCGCTTCGGTGGCGATGAATTCGTCACCCTCGTCACCGGCAAAGCCTACGAGGACCGTTACCGCATCGCCGAGGCGTTCAACGCCGAAGTCGATAAGAACGTGGGCCAGGAACTCACCAAACCCATCGTCGCTTTGGGCTTATCCGAATATGAGCCCGCGACCGACAACACCTTCCGCTCCGTCTTCCTCCGTGCGGACGATCGCATGTATGCCCGCAAACAACGCCTCAAGGAAGCCGCCGGCGAGGATGCGCCCGCCCGCCATAGCGTCATCGGTGGCGACAACATCCGCCAGACCACCTACGACCTCTTCTACCAAAACAACAAGAAGAGCCTCTTGTTCGCCTTAGAGTCCTCCAACAGCGACGAAATCATCGACGTCGACATCAACACGATGACCTTCCGCTCCGTCTTCCACACCGAAGGCAAATACTATCTGCCGCCGATCGAACGCTCTTTCCCCGAACTCACATCCTTCGTCGCCGAACGCGTCGTCCACCCCGAGGACCGCGACTTCTATATCCAAACGATGCAAATCGACGGGTTCATCGACCGTCTGCATAACGCCCGCATCCCGGGTTTTGATTTCGCCCATTTCCGTTTTCGCCTCCAAGACGGTGGATATCGCTACGTGGAGCAAGCGATCATCATGGGCGAGGAATACGGCGTGGAAAAGAACCATTTCCGTCTCTATATCCTCGATATCAACAACATCAAACTCCGCGAATATGGTCAGCGCACCACCAGCCGCGAATCCATCAACCGCGAATACGACGTCTTGACGGGCCTATTGTCCACAAAGGCGTTCTTGCTCCGCGCCGAACAACGGATCCGCGAAGACACCAAAGGCAACCTCTGCCTCTTTTTGCTCGACATTGAGAACTTCAAGTTCTTCGACGAGCTTTATGGCCGCGAAAAAGGGGACGAACTACTTATTCGCATCGCGAAGAAAACCGAGGAATTCACGACCTCTTGCGAGGGCATCGCAGGCTATTTTGGCAACGACGACTTCGTGGTCGTCTGCCCCTTTGACGCCGACGCGATTCACCAATATTACCGCGACGTCCGCGCCATCGTCGCCTCCTTTGGCATGTCGGCGGGCTTTGCCCCCGCCATCGGCGTCGCAGAGATCTCTTCCGACATCCAAGCCGTCGACGCCTATGACCGCGCAAGCATCGCCTGCGCCAAAGCGAAGGAAGACCTACGCTTCCGCGTATGTTTGTTCAGTTCCGACATGCAGCATAGCGAAGAGGCCCATTACCGCGTCTTATCCGAATTCATGAAGGCGATGCAGGATGGGGAAATCACGTTCTACCTCCAGCCCCAGGTCCGCATTGCGACCAAGAACATCGTCGGCGCCGAGGCCTTGGCCCGTTGGATCAAACCCGATGGCACCGTCGTCTCCCCGGGCGTCTTCGTCCCCACCTTGGAGAAGTTTGGCTTCATCTCCGACCTCGACCAATATCTTTGGGATAAGGTCTGCGCCTGGCTCAAAGGGTGGATCGACGCCGGGCATAAAGCGGTTCCCGTGTCCATCAACGTCTCACGCGCGGATATCTACGGCCTCAACGTATGCGACCATTTGGTGGAGCTCACGAACAAATATGGCTTGCCCCATAAATACATCAAAGTCGAGATCACCGAATCCTTCTACGTCGATAACCCTGAGCTCGTGAACACCGTCGCCAAAGACCTGCAGAAGAACGGCTTCCTCGTCTTGATGGATGACTTCGGCGCGGGCAGCTCGTCCTTAAGCATGCTCTCCAACGTCCCCGTCGACGTCATCAAACTCGACGCCTCCTTCTTGCATTTGGACGACAAGGGAATCGGCAAAGGCATGCACATCCTCGAGTCGGTCATCAACCTCACCAAATCCATGGGCACCCCCATCGTCGTCGAAGGCATTGAGACGCAAGAGCAAAGCGATTACCTCGAAGGCCTTGGCTGCCGTTATGCCCAGGGCTACCACTTCTATCGACCGATGCCCGTGGCCGATTTCGAGCGAATCCTGCTCGACAAGAAGATGATCGATTCCCGCGGCTTTATGCTCAAGGCCAACGAGCAATTCCGCCTCCGCGAATTCTTGGACGAGAACGTCTACAGCGACTCCATGCTCAACAACATCATCGGTTCCGTCGCCATCTACTTGCTGCGCGATGACTGCCACGTCGACATCATCCGTTATAACGAACAATTCTATGAATCCGTCGGCGTGCCCGACTTCGACCAACGCTTGATCGGCATCGAATCGATCATGCCCGAGAACGACGGCCAGATTTTGATCAATACGTTGAAGGAAGCCATGAAGAACCCGCTTCTAGGCGCCGAATCGTATATGCGCTTCGACCAATCGGATGGCCGCTGCGCCTTCTACCGCATCCACTTCTATTACATCGGCCACAAGAGCGATGGCGAACGTTTCTATGGCTCGGCGACCAACATCACCGAACTCGCCGATTTACGCGCCGTATCCTCTTTGGTGGCCAAAGGCAGTTCCAGCGGGCTCATCTTCATGGGCAGCCTATTCGGCAAATGGGAATTCAAAGTCTATTCCAACAACCTTTCAAGCCTCTTCGCCATCACGCCGGATCAACTTAACGAAGAGCTTAACGACGGCTCCTTCGCCAAGCGTCTCAACCACCCACGTCAATGGAAGATCCTTTTAAGCAGGGCATCGAAGGCCATGGATGAAAAGCGCAATTTCTCCACCGACATCACCGTCGTCGCGCCCAATAAGGAAGAGATCGTCGTCTCCTTGGAATTCACCTATATCAAAGACGAGGCATACAACTTCGCCTTCGCCTTAAAAGCCTTGCCTCGAAAGAAGTAACTAGCTGTCCTTGCGGGCACTTGCCAAAACGTCCCACACATCCACGATCATCGAACCAACGATCGCTTGAAGCGGAATCCATATCGGCATGAGGTAACGCGCGTTTTGGGAGCACCCCACCGGGTATTTGTTCACGAAGATGATGTAATTGGCCGCATAGACCAATAGCATCACCAGAAGCGTCGCCTGCATGAAGAATCCGTTTTGGTATTGTTTCTTCCGCACGAAAGCCACGACATAGAAGATGCCTGCGAAAATACCGAGGAACACCAGGAACACCTGGGTGTACATCGCGGTAATCAACAAACCGTTGACGAATTGGCCTTGCTGCTTGGCAAAGTCGTTCCATTCGTCGAAGAACGATGTCTTGAAGAAGGCGGTCCAGCAGTTGTAATCGATGACGCCATATTGGTTGACGTAGACGCCATCAACCTTGTTTCTCCAGCGGTAATTGAAGGGGCTATAGAAGAAGTCGCGGGCCGGGAAGAGGATGCACCGTTCGAAGAAGTTATAGAACGAAGGATCGATGAACATCCCATAACGTTCCTTGATTTCCTGGGTTGGCGTAAGGTCGAGGACATAGCCAATAGGCATGCCGTATTTGACCTTATAGAGAATCGGCGTCCATAAGCCAAGCGGGAAGACAATCACCGCAAAAAGGGCGAATCTTCCAAGCAATACGAGGAAATCGTGCTTTTTCTGCGCGCTTTTTCTAAGGTTGTCCAATAAAACGTAAACGAAGATGAACGCCATCGGAATGGCCATAAGGGCTGCGTTTAGTTTTGCCATCATGCCTAGACCAAGCGTCGCTGCAGAAAACAATAACGGCAACACTTTCTGAGTTCTCTTGAATTCCAAGGCGAGCGCCAAAGCGACGAGCGATAACGTCAAGGCCAAGCCATCGTTATTGAGGAAGAACTGGATGAACCAGAACTCGGGAATCATCACCGTGATCGCGGTGATGACCCCCACTTTCTTATCGCTTAAGCCAAGGCCAACGAAAATGCGGTAAAGGGCATAGAGGCTCGTGATGCCAAGGCCGATCATGAAGACGCGGGTCAATTCCAAGGCATGGTATGCGCTGATGGTATAGGCGGAATAGGAGGCTTGGCGCATCGCATCTGTCGCCACCGGAGCATCGCCTAAGCGAATGAATAGCGTATTGAACTTCATTAAAAACGCGATCAAGGCGTGGAAGAACTTCGGCTGGTAATACTGGTTGTTCATATTCACCGGCGGAACGTTCCCCGTGGCGTAGATGTCGTAAATGATGGACCAATGATTGCCCCCGGAAAGCGCACCGGCATCATGATGATGGCCACCGTTAAGGTGATGCTGGAATCCCCAAAGCGTCATCAAAGTCGAAGCGATCACCAGGAACGCCCAAACCGCTTTTCTTCCCGTAAGCAGACGGAATGCGTATTCCAGGATGACATAGGCCAGGGATAGGGCGATCATCACCCCTCCAAAGACGCGGGCGAAAGTTCGGCAGGTCGCATCGCGATAGCCAAACTCCCCATAGGTCGTGTTGGTAAAGCAAAAGATGAAATAGAGCGCGGTGATAAAAAGCAAGAGGGCCGGGATGGTGATCGCCCAGTGCCACTTCTTGCTGAAATAGCGCTCCAAAGCGCCATCGAATGCCATGAATCCTTTACGCACCCGTTCCATAGTTTTAAAGAATAGCACAAAGCGCGGAAAGGAAGAGAAAGCCCTTATTCCTTCGCGCGTTCCCAAATGGCGACGATTTCGCCTTGATAGAGGGTATGGACGCCTTTGCTCGCATACCATTTCCTCACGCCTTCGTCGACCGATTCGGGATCGAATTTGCTTTGGCCCATCTTATGGCAAAATACGATGAGCTCGGCCTCCTCCGCATAAGGAGCGATGCCTTCTTCGATTTTAAGGCCACCATGCAATGATTTATCTTCATCGCGGCCAGAGACCGTACCGTAATATTTCACCGCGTCGCGCTCCTTGGGCCCGAACCAGCACACGGAAAACGTCTCCGCGTCATCGAAGATCTCGCGGCTATAACGCGTTTCGTGGATATAGACGGTGCAAGTCGGTTTGTTCCAAAGGACTCCAAAGGCGCCCCAGCCGATCGTTAAGCCATTGACGCGCCCTTTTCCTTTGGCAAAGGCGATCGGTTCATCGTGGAACAAATCAAACGCGTTGCCGCGGCGAAACAAATCTTTCAGCGTTATTTCATTAAACCGAGCCATAAGATCTCCTTAAGCAAATAGCAATGCGATGAGCATCATCATTTCCTGATTCGTGAGGAAGCCTTCGATCTCATAGAGATAGGGGCCACAGTATTGACGGATCTTGTTGCCCTCGATCGTGGCGATGGGGCTGCCGCAATAACGGCGTACTTGGTTACCGTTAACCTCCAGTAAATAACCGCCGCAATACCTACGGATCCTGTTTCCTTCGATTTCGAACTGAAAGCTGCCACAGTACTGTCGGATTCTATTCCCTTCTAGTTGGTACTTATACGAACCGCAATATTCGCGGAGCTTTCCTCCATCGATCTCGGCGATGTAGCTCCCACAATAACGACGAATTTTAGCCATGATCTTCTCCTTTTCCTAATTCAATAACGGGGTCGGCTTTTTGCCAAGGCAGATGCCTCGAATCATTCTTCCAGCAAACGCCCATAATCGTTCCACTCCCCATACATCTCACCCTGCTTTGTCTTTTCGATTAAGTGAGCTAGAGCCGCTTGGTAAACACGCGGGTCGCGGAGCTTATAGAAAGCGACGTTATACATTCGAATGCGTTGATATAAATGCGGAAATGCTTTGAATTTGCTGTAAACCCGGGCTTTTTTAAGCGCATTAATTACGTCTTCGTCTTCATGGTAACGCATCTTCGGCAACACCTTTTTGCCCTGGGAAGTCATTAGGCCCAAGCGAATCAAGCGCCGGGCACGCGCTTTGTTGAGCTCCGTCCAAGGGCTGTATTTCTTTCGGGGCGAGAAGCGTTGATAAGCGACATCGTTTACGTTTTTGTATACGCTGTCGATCCAGCCAAAGCATAACGCCTCCTCCACCGCATCGAGATAAGTAAAATTCGTTCCGTCAGGGCAAGCGCGCACTACCGGAACCCAACATTCCTTTTCCGTTTTCGCGTGCTCGGAAAGCCACGCACGGAATTCATCGCGATGATGGATGGACAAGACGTTTTCCATGTTCTCGCGCTAATGATACACCCTGGCCACGAGCGCCATGGACTAAGTCGCTATAATTGAGGAATGTCGAAGCTTAGCCGCGGGATCAAAGGAGAACGCAAAGTCGCCGCCACGCTCCAAAGCCTGAACTTGGAGCACTACGTTTTCAATGATGTTACGTTAATCAACGCGACATCCAAGATGACCCACCAAATCGACCACATCCTCATCCACCCACACGGCTTATTCGTTATCGAAACGAAGAACTATTCAGGCACAGTAAGCGTCGATGAAGCAACCGGCAATTGGTTTAAGACGCTGCGCCATGTCCGTTCCAAGATATCGAGTCCCCTACTACAAAACAAAGCACATGCCATCGCCTTGCGCAAAGCGATCAAGAGCAAATACAAACCCATTCCCGTCGTCGTCTTCACCCAAAATAACGCCCCCTATCTCGCGGATGAAAACGTCATCAATCTTGACGACCTTCCGCTCTTCATCGATTCCTATCCCTATGCACGGAAATACACATCGCGGGAACTCACGGAGATGAAAGCGCTCATCGAATCCGTGTCGGCAAAGGTTACGTTAAAGGAGCACTTAGAGAACATCGCCACGATGAAGAAAGCCCAAAAGGAAACGAAGGCGGACATGACCTATGCCATCGAACGTGGCCTTTGCCCCGAATGCGACCATCAACTAGTCATCCACGGCTATGAATACCGTTGCCCACATTGCGGCTACCACTTCAAGCTCTGATTCGCGGCTTCCTTGATAAAAGGAAGTCCAAAATCTATATTATGGATACTCGGAGGAATCCTTATGCCCCATTCTTCAGGCGGTGGCTCTAGCGGAGGCGGCTTCCATGGTGGAAGTTCCTCAAGGGGCCCATCCTACCGCACTTCATCCCGCATGTTTCCAGGCGCGACCTGCTATGTCTACTATGGTCGGCGCGGCAGAATGCATACCGTTTATACGAACGGACCCATTGAAAAATCGCGCAAAAAGAACATTCTTTCCATTGTTTTGCCCGCAGTCATGATGGTCGCTGGCGTGGGCGTGGCGATCTTTGGCAGCTTCCATAATCCCACCAAACTTTCCACTGATTATTCCACGACGATTACCATTCAAGACGACATCAACGTCCTCTCCGACGAAGAGGAAAACACACTCCAAAACACGTTCAAAGAGTTTTTCGCTTTATCGGGCATCTGTCCGAGTGTACTCACCGTAAACGACAGCACATGGAACACGCATTACGGCTCATTGAGTGGCTATGCTTACGATGCCTATCTCGCCCGTTTCAAAGACGAATCCCATTGGCTCATCGTCTATAGCGAAGCCTCCGCCGATCACACGCATTGGGCCTTTGAGGGAATGCAGGGAAACGATACGGATAAAGTCCTCTTCTCCAGCGTCACCAGTCGCTTCAACGAGTCGTTGTACGGCAGTCTCAGCGCATCGAAGCCCTTAGGTACATCCTTAGAAGGTGCCTTCCGCCAGATTATGCCCGGCCTAATGGATCAATCCTTTCACATGGAGATGCCACTCATCATCTTCCTTGTGGTTTGGGAAGCGGTTTTGACCCTTGCCTTAGTTTCAGCCATCATTAACTGCGTTCGCCACAAAGGCATCGAACACGGCTTTAAGGTCGAAGGTTCCGCTGAAAGACTTCGCTGCCCCAGTTGTGGCAACGAATACATCAAAGGAACCATCGCCCGGTGTTATCGCTGCGGGCACATCCTTGAGGAAAGTGCCTTCGAACCCCACGTATAGATACCACGAATAGCCATACGTTATTAGGGCTAGACTTTTTGCCTTTTTGGCGTTGACTGCAAACAACGTGCGCTTATGGTGTTGTTATGGGAATCATAACTCCATTTTTGTCACTTGCCGTTCCTATGACTTCATCAATTAATTGTTGTATTGACTTGCAGCAGTCGATTAGTGACACATATCTTACTGTTGATCAATACGCCTATATCGGAGGCACGTGTATCAAATGCGGAAGGAGGAAGTTCGGCGGTGGTTTCTAAGGCTAGAGAAAGCCTTGCCCTCATCACCCTTGCGTTGGGTCTTCTTTCATGTATCCCGAGGAGCGAGGCTCCCACACCTTTCCCAAATCTTCTTTTCTACCAAGGGCCATATCACTTTTCCTTTGGCGGGGAGCGAAAAGCATTCATTACCTCCGTTCCTGGAGAAAACGGTGAAAGACTTGCCATCGCTTCGATTCACGATGATTTCTATTCCTGTAGAGGGTTCTTGCTTTACATATGCTCTTTGGAGAATAGTCCCGCCGACTACCAACTGTACCGTTACGACTATGCCACTTCCGAAAGCACGTTTATTTGCGCTATCTCTTCTCAGCGTGAGCCACAATTCTTTGCCTTGGATAACGATTACTCTCCAGGTTTCTTCGTAGATAAAGCGGATAAGGAGGCCTACGCCTTTTTAGGGGAGAGAAACGAGATAGTCACTTTTGACGGCGAGGATACTCCATACTATGCTTGCGAATGGGGATATGCGACCTCGCTCCGCAATCAATGGAATAACTACGAGTTCGATCACAATACGAAAAAGGAAGAAAACAATATTTTCCGCTTTTATGATGGTACGACCGTGCCGATAAAGAACGGAGGCAGAACCATATCCGCTGGAGAAAACAAAGTTCTGTTCCTTATATCTAGTGCGGATAATCGTTTGGCACAATTTGATAAAAAGACGGGGAAAACAGAGGTTTTTGAAGGAAATTATGATCTTCGGGATATCTATCCCGATCGCTTTTCGATCTCTACCAACCACATGATCAAAAGCCCATTTCTTTGGCGCCACGACTACAGCACAAAGACCGTCACCATCACGTCCACGGACAAGGGTGAATTCAAGGAGAATAATTTTAGTTATGCGCCCGATATGTATACCGGAGTTGACCTTTGCTGGTGGCTCGTGGGATCGCAAACCTTTTTGGCCATGGCATACCATGATTTCCTGAAAATTGACCTCGAGCTTGGAACGATTGAGCCAATACCTCGGTACACTTCTAAGATTGATGGCGCGATTTATTTCGACCCCTTCGACCAAATCATTTACAAAGACAGCCAATATGAAATCGTTGAGCGCTATCTTCCGTCTTTATCTGGAAACCATCAAACAGCCTACTATGTCCGAAAGGGTGGTTCGAGCGAATTAACGCTGCTCCAACCCTATAGTCGCGCACGCCTGTATTACCAAAAAGTCGTCGTTAAGGACGAATGAATTCAAAAACTGCCCCGCGCTCGGGGCAGTTCTATTAACTTCGTGCTTAAGCCTGCACCTTCGATTTGAGATAGGCGACGTACATCTCGTGGCTATGGGCAGGGAAGACAAACTTCATGGTTTCGATGAAGGTGACCGCGTTCTCGATGTCTTGAACGAGGTCGTATTCCGCGCCGGGGTTGAACAAGACCTCCACTAACGCTTGTCTTAGAAGGTCCGTCTGTCCAATCAAGACGTCCATGTATTTGCCGTTATGATCGGTGCGGCATTTCTCCAAGAGCTCGACGATGGAACGTTCCGCCATCTCCTCGATGGTGATCCGTTTTCCTTCTTCGTCTTTAGGCATCGCAAGATTGAGCACTTCTTCGGCGATCAAATCCAGCGAGACGGCTTCGTGTTCGACAACCTTACCATCCGAATCGACCATGCCGCGGGTAAAGAGGTTCTGGATGTTGGTCGCACCCGGAAGGGCGAACGCCACGACAAGGCCAAGCAAGGAATAACGGAGCTGGGCTGGCGTCATATTCGGCAGGTCTTCTCTTCCTTTAACGAAGATCTCGAGCAAGTCGCCGAGGGCAGCCTTCGTCACCGAACGTTGATCCGGATAGATTTCGGGATCATATTCTTTTCCCGTCATGCCCGGAATCATGCTTGCGTAATTTTCCGGTATTAATCCCGCTAATACGCCAAGAAGCTCATCGACATCATCCTGTGCCCTATTGTCCGTGATGAACTTGCAGAGAAGCTCAATAAGAGCGTCCGCTGTCTTGACGATGATCTTGTTCTGCTTCGCATAATCCACGAGTTTCTTATAAAGCTCGCCATAAGGCGCGGGGATCAGCGAAGAAAGCATCGCTAGACGCGGCAAGGTGCGCACATCGGTTTGATAGTCATTAACGAGGAAGTCCAAGAGATCCTCAAGGAAGTCGACGTCGGTATAGGCTTTGTCTTCACCTGGCTTCTTTCCAAAGAATTGGGCGATGATTTCCTCAAACACCTTGGCATCGCTTAATTCGGTCTTTTCTTGCGCCGCGGAAAGATAAGTGAAGGCACCGGCTTTGATGGCGGTGGGGATGTTGGCCTGGACGCTATCCATGAACCCTTGCAAATCGTCGCCAAAGATACCCGCGAGGGCGCCAAGGACCTTGTCGCAGCCCGACTCAATCAATCCTTGGCGGCCATTCACGATGCTCATCAAGGCACCAAGGCGTTCCGCGATGATCGCATCCGCGGACTGCCTCTTTTCCGTGTCAACCAAGTTGAAGGTCTTTAGATCAAACGTCTTTCCAGGAACTTCGGTGGCGAAGTTCTTATCGACGAAACCATCCGCGGTTTCCTTGCTGTAATAGTTGAGGAACTCACGCATGTGCTCGTCGCCATAAACCACCTTCTCCGTCACGCCATAACGGGTGAAGCCCCATTCGGGAGAGGGGAGTTTGGTGATGTAGTCACCCACGGCGACGAAGTTGTGGATGTTTTGATAGCTCGCATCGGAAGGATCGACCGTCCCCGCTTCACCTTCATAGGCATAAGCGGGAATGTCCGTGTCTTTATAGGATTCTCCACGAGGCCCGGCGACGCTTAAAACGCTCGATTTAGCTAGGCCAGAAGGAATCGGATTCGGCGTGCCAATGGTATAGACGAAGAGGTCTTTGGATTTAAGGCTGATGTTCTCGCCCAAATATTTCGGGTTATCGTCGAGGTACCCGCCCAAAAGGTTTGTCGCGGCCGCGCCACGGCTATATCCGGCAGCCCAAAGCTTGATGGAGCCAGTGACGTTGCTCTCGGTAATGTATTTCTTCAGGAAGCGAAGCAATTCGTCACGGATTTCCAAGAAACCCTTGTGAATACCATCGACGCCCACGTTGAAGTTACCGACCCATTCATCGCGATACCCCGCGTTTCTGGGGAATAAGGCCACGAGGGTATAAGGATTGCCATCATAGTCCTTGATGGCTTTCTTACCGACGATCGCGCCGATGGAGTTCTCTAAGGTAAGGTTTTCGGAAAAATAGGTATTCAGACGAATATCGGCATAACCCATCGCCTGCATCAACGCATTAATGCGCCCACCTTCCCCATCTTCGGTATTGGAATAGGAAGTGCCATCGACGATGCTGGACATGACTGCAAGTTCCGGGTTGAGGATGCTTGAATCCTCCAAGAACCAATAGTCACTATAGAGGCATTGATCTTGGATCGTGTCTTCGGCAAAGGTCTCGCCAAAATGGCTGATCATCGTGGCGTCGACTTGTTTACGAACCAATCCTTCGATTTCGCGAGAAGAACTTTCTTCGCTTGTTTGTTGGCTACTTGAGGTTGGTGATGGTTGGTTCGAGCAGGCGCCAAGAAGCAACGCGGGAACTAAGAGAAATAATAGGTGGCGTTTGTTCATAGTAAGTACCGTTCCTTTATGGAAAATTGTAAACTCCGTCCGCCCTAAGCAGTACCCACGATTTTTCGGACTTTGCATTTCGTTTATGGGGGAGGCGCATATAAAAGAAAACGCCACGCATCGCTGCGTGGTGTCACTTGGCTTTCCGGTTTTGCGGCTTGTCTAGCTCCAATATCGCCGGGACATATCGTATTTGAGGTTTACCTCGTGGGAGATTCCAGCCAACCACATCCTTTGCAGGATTCGTTCCTTACCACCTCCAGGTCCTAACTCAAGAGGGATTGGGGAACAAGTTTTTTGTTTCGCGGTGTACCGCTGAGAAGAACTCTTATCTTCCTAGGCGAGCGTAGCGTCAACGGACACTTGCTCGTCTCGCCCTTCGCCCTAGGTTACGTCTTCATTCACCTAGATACTTGGAGCACGTTCCGACTTACGAATTGCAGGGTGGAACGACTTCCTCCGGGGGCAATTGCCTCCGATCTCGCTTAGGATTGCTCCTAGGCTTGAGGCTTTTCCAGCGGTTTACCGCGCGCCGGGCCTCTTTTGGCACCGCCTGGTTATGAATTCCCAGACGTTATTGGACGCTCCTGAGATCCGAAGAAGACCGAAGCGTTCACATTCCCTGATTTCGCGTTTCACGCACTGATGGGATCATCAGCGTTCCCAAGAGGAACCCAAGGGAACTACCTGTCCGCGTAGAGGGCTTACTAGGCCATATCAGCGGGAGGAGCAGAGCTTTTTAGGTTTACCAAGGCCATCTGCACGGCCCGAGGTCTTTCTCCTCTTTGAATCTCGCGATCCATCCAATTGGAATTTTGTGGTTCTACCACACAGCGATTTGGAATTCGCCGCGAGCATCGACTTTCATCGCAGCCCGTTGACCGCTTTGTCCTTGACTCTTGCGAGTGAAGGTCCGAGGCGGTTCCCTTGTTCTCAGAGCGTATCTGAAGGATGGGGTGTTCCTTACGAAGGCTCGCACCTTCGCCTTGGATGGTTTTGCTTGAAGCGAATCAAGTTCCACCACCGGCCTTGCTTTTCCTGGTCTACCAGGGGGAGGCAGGATTCCTCCAGGGGGTTACCCTTCGCTGAGGTATCTCTCTATCGCAAGAGAGCTTCGTCAGCATCACCGCGATTCCTCGTTTACGAGCCAGGGGGCGAATCCTGGGAAGGGTTGCGACGAAGTTCGCTTGGCCCTTCTGGCGGATGTTCCTTTTTCAAGGCTTTCCGCAGATCCCTTTCTTTCAAGTTTCACTAGCCGCCAGGGTCTCGTGGCGGTGGCGTTCCCGTTCTGCGCGGGAGCCCTTAGGGAAGGAGTCCTCGAGAATCCGTTTCAGGAATCTCTTTCTTCTTTCCTAGCCCCATTTTCTGGTTTACCAGGTGGCGGGCGGTTCCTTAACGAGTCAAGGGTTAGTCCTTAACTCGCCTCACTTCTTTCGAAGCAGCAGGCCTTTGAGGAAGCAAGCTTCCCTCGGGGCGTCTTACGTTCCCCGCACCTTAACTTTGTTAAGGTGGTTACCACAGTTTCGCCCCGATTTGCATCGCTGCGTTCCCTGCGGAACACATAACTATACGCGCCTTTTTGAGGTGTGCAAGTATTTTTTGCAAATTTTTTTGAAAAAGTTTTGTAGATACAAAGTATCTAAATTTTTAGAAAATGTTTTTGGTCATTTCTATACGCGCGTATACGTACTAATAAATAACGTACGCGCCCTTAATTCATATATTTTTGTGGACTGGAGATCACTTTCTTCAGGGCATCGAAATCCCCATCGTCCATTAGACGAAGAAGGAGCCTTGGTGTTTCTAGTATCACGTCCATAAAGCCTATGCGCTTGCGGGAAGGAATGCCTTCGTCGTTAAATCGATGGCGATGTCCTTGCCATAGCTCTTGTCATAGAACATGTTCATTACGTCCACTTTCTCGCCACCGCTATTGAGATAATGGCAATATTCCTTACCCGCGGTAAGGTCGGCGTTTACATAGAAGCCAATGTGGCTCTTTGCTCCGGTGATCTTCGTATCGTCCTTGAACGTGAACCCTTGTTTGCTGACCATGAAGGACGGAAAGTTGAAATCGGTGAGATAGCCACCATACTTCTTGTTCTTGTAATTGGGGTTATAGGAAAGTTCCGTAAACGGGGTGATGAGGCCCGGCTCGAAGATCATGAGCTGGTGTTGATGGCCGCAAAGATACATATCGATGTCCATCTGATTGAGCAAGGTGGTCATGCTCCGCTTGACGTGTTCGTGGTTCAAACGATAGTTCACGAACGGAATCGGGATATGGGAAATCACGACGCGGTAGGGATAATGTTCATAATCCTTGCGCGCGATTTCTTGCTCCAAAAACGAAATCTGCTTCTGATGGTAGTCCGCGTAATGGGCGGTATCGTAATACTCCCACCAGTCATCGTCATGGTCTTCGCCTAGGTCGAGGACCAATCCATAGATGTCCTTGAAATAGAAGTTGTAATAGAAGCGTTCTCCCTTGGCCCCGACGAACTTATGGAGTTGCTGACCATAACGTCCTTTGATGTCGTGGTTGCCGCGGGCATAGACAACAGGGATGCGCCCCCGGGTGATATTGAAGGCGACTTCGTTATTGAAATTCGCGTCATCGAACGTCTCCACGTCCGAGATGATGTCTCCCGCCAAAACAAGGAAATCATAGTTATCGACATAGGAAGCGGTCTTGCCCGCAAGAGAAAGATTCATGTGGATATCGCTGAAGGAAAGATACTGGATGCCATCGTCGGTATTCACGGGTTTGAAGTCGACGCTTTGGCTGATATCGCGACCCAGAAATCCTCCAAAAGGACCGCAATACACCGATTTTTGCGTGTGAACCGTGTATTTCTTGCTTTCGTCGAGTTTGGCCATCGGCACTTCGATTTTGTGGATGCGGTCAAACGTCCGCGTCGTGCCATTATAGGTGTCGTAGAACTTCTCTCCCCCGATTTCGACATAGGCGGTCGCCTCGGTGCTCGTGGAGAAAACGATCTGGTATTTATCCTCGACCGCATAGACCACTGGGTTCACGGTGATCCAGTTGAAGGTAAGGTTGGCGAGTACGCCGACGGTCAATACGGAGGCAATGCCCAAGAGTCCGTACTTAAAGACTTTCTTCTCGCTGAGGAAGGTATGAGGATAAACGAACAAAAGGAAATATAAAAGCAACAAGGCCGCAACGGCGGCAAGACTTGTGAAGAACTTCGGCCAAACAAAGCGCATGTAATCCACCGCGCCGAGAGCGATGATGACCATGATGGCGGCGAAGAAGACGACGTGATGAGAAAGGAAAACGATTTGGAGCCAATTCTTTTTGAAGATTTTCTTCAGGATGAGATCGCACAGCAAAAGAACGAAAAGAAAAATGCAAAGAACTAGCGGGAGATAGAGCAAGAACTTATTCGGCCCGCCCTTATATCCCAAAGTGGAGCTGATGCCGCTCCAACATGGGCGCATCGCAAAGAACATCAGCAGGTTGAAAAACGCCAGGACCGTACCCGCGATCCGAATCCCTTTAAACACCGTTGCTTTCATCGTCATCCTCCGTTGAAAGACTCTATAAATTGATTATATCCGAAGACGGATTACTCATGTGCCTCGCCAGTCGCCGCAACGGGAGCTTCCCCGCGTCTTATGATCGAAGCCTTTTCCCATTTCTTTAACGCCCACATGGAGAATAAAAGAATCCCGCGACACCCTTCGTCTAAAGCAAGGGCGAACATACATCCAAGCACGCCCCAACCAAGGACGATGCCAAATAAGTACGTCCCACCGATGGCCACGAGTGCGTTGGCGATCAAACTATAGACGGATGGGACGAGGGAATATCCGCTGATTTTAAGCGCTTGCCCCACCACGAGATTCGTCGCGCGCCCAATCTCCAAGCCGATATCGATGAGCAAAGCGAACTGCACGGCTTTGATAAGTGCCTCATCCGCGGTGAACGTCGAGGCTAACGGGCGTCCTAACGAAGCCAGGATAATCTGGCATCCGACACCTAGTCCAATCGCGATAAGGCATGCCTTAATCGTCCCTTTGTAACATTCCTTCATTTGATTCGCGCCAATGCGCCAACCTACGAAGAAGCAATTCGCCTGAGATAACGCAAAAGCGGCGCAATACGAGAAGCTGCTGATTTGTTGTGTGTAGGCGAGCGCGGTCGCATTAACGCCATCGGGATCCATTTTGTTCACAAAGCCCACCACAATGGCCATCGCCACGCTATAGGAAATGCTTTCCACGGCCGCGGGAAGGCCAATGCGCAAGATGCGGCACAAGATGAGTTTTCTGGATTCTCGTTCCGGAAGTTCTTTTCCTGGCGCGCGGCGAAGGCAAACGATCGCCACGATCACTAACGTGCATAACTTGCCGATAACGGTCGCGATGGCCACTCCCGTCACGCCCCAACCAAACGCATACAAGAACAGCGCGTTCAACCCGATGTTGATGATGTTGCCAATCGCCGCAACCGTAAAGGGTTCACGGTTATGCCCGAACGCGCGGAGGTAGGAACCATAGATTAAAGTGATCGCGTCAAAGAGATAACCCACGGCCACGATGCGCATGTACATCGTCGCTCCAGGAATCAATGCCGGCGCGGTATTGAGCCAGCGCAAAACCGGTTCCGCGAGTAGCGCCAAGGTCCCTGCGATGACAAGCCCCAAGACGGCGTTGCAGATCAACGCGATTTGGCGTGCTTGATACGCAACCCCCGGTTTCCCCGCGCCGATATATTGGGTCACCACCGCAAGCATGCCTCGGGATACCACCATCAGCAGAATGAAGAACATCGAAACGTAAGTGTTCGCCGTGCCAACCGCCCCTACCCCATTCGGGACCGGGGAGAGCATCAACGTATCGACGATGCCCGTCGCCATTAAAAAAAGGGTCTCAAAGTAAATCGGAACAAATAGCCTTAGCAACGAATTCTTTTTCTCGGACATGGGTTAATTTTCGTATAAGACGCACGAAATAAAAAGCGGATATATGCGCAAATCGCGACGTTTTATCAAAAAGAGTCCGCAAAAACGCCTTGAATCAAGAAACGAGGAATAATCCAAATAATGCCGCGCTGATCGTGGGAATGGCAATCAGGAATCCGTATTTCATGAAATCGAGGAAGGTATATTTCACTTCGTATTGATGGAGCAACGACGAGAACATGATTCCCGCGAGCGCTCCCATGGGGGTTAAGAAAGCGCCGATGTTACTGCCGATGACGCTAGCGAAAATCGCTTGGGAGAAGGAAGGTTCCGTTAACCCCACCGGAAGCGAGGAGAAGAGAATGCTCATCGGAATGTTGTTGATGAGGTTCGACGCAAAGAAGGAAGCATATCCATACGCCCAGATCGGGGCGCCCCCATTCAAGAAAGACCCTAGCTGTGCCGAGACACCCTGAACATTAAGCCCCACGACGATGACGAACATCGAAAGAACGAATGGGATCAACGCATAAGGCAGACGCTTAAACGAATCGCCGAGGTATTCCCAATGCCGGTGCGTGACCAATCGTTCGATCCAGGCGACGAGGATCAACGATAACGCGCATCCCGCGGAAATGATCCACATCTCAAACGAGGCATAACTCGAGACGACCATTAACACCAAGCAGATGGCTAATAGGCTCACCCCAAGGATCAAATCCGGTTTGCTTTCGATGCGGTAATCCTCCCCTTCCGACGATATCGGTTGTTTTAGGTGCTTTCGGAAGAGCAGGAAAACGAGCAAGAGTTCCACCGCTCCCGCGAATAAGGTCGGAAGCCACATCGTCTTGAAATAGCCCATGAACGTGATTCCGGCGGAAGTGGCCAAATAGATGTTGGTCGGGTTACCGATGATCAGCATCATGGACCAGGTATTCGCCGCGGCGAACTCCGCGATCAAAAACGGCAGAGGATTAATCTTCGCGTTTTTGGCAAAGAAGCAAATGAATGGGGTTAACGTCAAAATCACGATGTCGTTTGAAGTGAAAATCGTAAGGACGGAAGTCAGCCCATAAAGGATGAAGAATAGCCCAAACTGGCTTCCTTTCGCTTTCTTCGTCGCCACGCTGGCGAGATGGCGAAATAGCCCCACTTCATCCAGGTAGATCGAAAGGATCGTCATCGAGAAGAATAGAACCAAAATCTTTAACGGATTCACGCTTCTAGCGGCGGTCAACTCTTCATAGACGCGCTGAATCGGGGCAAGCGAAGTAGCAAGCAGCACGGCGGCTCCAACTAAGGCCACGATCCAATATGTTCCAAGTTTCACCTTGCCGATCTTAATCACGGGAAAGAAGACGATGGACAAGGTCATCAAGGCAAAGGCAATAAGAGCGATGACAAGCGTGGCGACCATAACGACCAAGCAACGATTATCCTCTTATTTTTCCGTAATGGAATGAACAAAAAAGGACCGCTTCCTATCTTAGAATACCAGTCCGATGCGATTAGAAGTGGGCAAGCATGTTCATCAAGATGCGGTTGGAGTTTTCCGCGGCCACGTCACCGAAATCTTGATACGCTTCTCGGGCTTTGCCATCTGCTTTGTCGCTTAAGGCGCGAAGAATGGCGAAGGGGACCCCATAGTTTTGGCAGGCCACCGCCACCGCCGCGCTTTCCATGTCGCAAGCGTAAGCGTCATGCTTTTCTTCCAAATAATCCACATAGCTTTCCGAAGCGACGAATTGGTCGCCACAGGCAATCGTTCCCTTCCAAACGTGTTCGCGGCCAAGGATCGCCACCGCGGATTCGTAGGCAAGCTCCACTAAAGCGGGATCGCACGTGTAATATTCGCCCGGGGTTCCACCCATTCCAGGGTCTCCCCCTTCCCAGACAAAGCCCTCATTGCCAAGATGGCCATAATCGTGTTGGCACACTCTCGTGGCAATGACTTCGTCGAGCACTTTCTCTTCGTCGCGGATGCCGCCGGCAATCCCCGTGAACAAGGTTTTGGAAATCTTGTAGCGGTTAAGTAAAGTCGTCACGCCGGCAGCGGCGCGTACTTTGCCAATACCCGAATGGCAGATCACGACGTTTTTGCCTTGCAACGTTCCCGCGTGATAAGTAATCCCACCGATGGTCTCGGCGCTTTCGATTTTCGCTTCCTGGAGCAACAAGTCGATTTCGTTATCCATCGCCGAAACGATGCCGATGTATTCTTTCGGCTGATTGGAGCAACCGCTTAATAGGGTCAAGGCGATTGCGCTAAGGAAGAGGGAACGGATGGTTTTCATAGGCTTTGGTACGCCCTGTAAAGTCTACTGATAATTTGGCGCGTTTCAATTCAAAGCGTCAAACTTGCCCCGCGGATTCTTCTCACTAGATCGTCCGCACCGAAATATAGATGTGCGTCGGCGCGAAGATCAGCGCGAACATCATTAACGGGACCGAAAGGACCATGATTCCGGAAAAGATAAAGATTACTGACGGGAGCAAGGAAAGCAGCAACGCTTTCACGATGCCCTTCTTGTTCCAAAACACAAAGAATAGCGCGATATACGCCACGACCAGCGCCGCGTTTACGATGATATAAGCAAGAAGCGTCTGATCAATGAAATACGAGGACCATGTATAAGGAATGTTGAAAACCATGAAGGCCATCGCGCCATAACGTCCGAGGTTTTCCGCGATGGGCATGTATCTTGGAATTTCGTTATTCTCAGGGAATTTATGCTTCAATGCATAGATGACATTCGGCACGAGCATCGCCACGACGATCATAAGTCCGATGTAGTTAAACCAATCCATGATCCTATTATCAAGCGCGTATCGTTTTTTAATACTCCCTAATAGGAATAACGCAGGAAATGAAGGGCCTTATATCGGCAAAGGTATTCAAATAAGCTCTGCAAGAGAAAACAAAGTCCGACGCAGATGAAATAAGGAAATGCGAGATAGAGGAATTGTTCGCGGAAAACGTTGTTTCCCATCGCATCCAAAATCCAGTGCATATAGCAGAAAAATTGGATGTGGAACAAATAGGAGAAGCTTCCTACTTTCTTTAATTTTTTGGCCACATGGGTAAACCTTTCGTTTTGGACCTCTATCCCAAGGAGCAAGTTCATCAGGAAGAACACGAACAACGGTAACGTAAAGAAGGCGTCTGAATATACGAATAAGCCCGTCTGCATCGTGAGGAACAATTCTCCAACCATAAGCGCAAACGCAATCGGAAGAATGAAAGCGTATCCCTTTATCTTGAACGTTCCGCACGTTGCGAAGATCTTTCCCATCGCCACGAACAAAAGCGCCTGCAGAGAAGAGAAACTAAGTTCGAGATATTCCCCTGCTTGGTAAAGTGCTTGGGAAAAAGGGTCACTCCTTGTTTTAAAGATGCCAAAATACGCGCAGTTTAAGCATCCATAGGCATACAAAACACCCGCCACAGCCGTTAAAGCGACCATGGCTTTTTTGGTATTACATGCGGAGGCGATGACGAGCGAAAGGGCTAAGGAAACCAAAAACCAGAAACCCCGTGGCGCGCCTTTCCATAAAGTGATTACGACATAGCGAAGTATTCCTCCCGCATCGCCTTGGGAAGCAAATCCCACGATATCTTTGATGGCGAGAGGGAGCCCCGTCACGTAATAGAAAAGGTACAGGAAAAGGAGACGAAGACAAAAGCGTCCAATATGGTTCCATTTACATTCAGGCTCCTCCTCGACCTTCTTGAACAAGAGGAAACTGCTGATGAGGAAAAACACCGGAACGGCCACGCGTAAAACGGCATTCATAAACGAAAGGCCAAGCAACGTGGGGATCGATTCATCCAGTCCTATGCCCGCGCTCGTCGAACCCTCGGGGAAGATATGAAGCCCAATGACGAACAAGGCCGCGACAAAGCGCGTTAAATCCAAAGCAGGATAATACTTCTTACCCGTTTTCTTTGGTTCAGTCTGCATACGCTTCTTCTTTTTTCTTTTTGCTTTGGATGTGCTTGGCCAGTGGATAATAAATCGCGTAGAAGAGTCCGATATATCCGCATTGCATCACATAGACGACGATTTGGTATCCGATGAGGTTTTGTTGCACCCAATTGAAGACGAGTTCAAACGGCGTACCGTCTCCTCCTAAAAGGAACATATAGTTCTTGCCCGTGGCGTAATCAACCACCAAGGCGATGGTCATCAAAACAAACAATATCCCGATAACGAAAGGGATGTCCCTTTTCTCCATCTTGTTTAGATGCGCCTTAAACACGAACATCGCCGCGAATGAGGCAATGCCATGGCTAAAGGCGCTGATCAAAGACAAATAGCTAAAGGCGGGGTGGAAGCTATAGATGTTCCCGGCGAAGTAATTACCCATAAAGCCCATCAAAAAGCCGCAGATCGCGATGAAATCAAGGCAAATGTTCTGCGCTCTTCCCCGCGCTAAAGCGGCGATGGGCACAACGAAGATGATCGCGTCGCAGAAGAACAAAGGGATGTTCTCCAAGAAGGTGTTTGCAATATCGCTCGTCGTCGCCAAAAGAAACCCCATCTTCATGATGTAAAGCACCCATATGGCAATCGAGGCGACGCCTAAGACGATTCTTTGCCCTTTGGGGTTATCGCGATATTTCTTCCCAAGGAAATAGGCCCATACGATAAGGCTAACGAGAATGATGGTGACGCTTAATAAATGCGACCAGGAAAATAGTCCCGCCGCCGGACGATCCTTTTCTAGGAAAAACCATTCATAGAAATTCATTGTTTCCCATTTTACCACGATGCTTCGAGCCACTCCTCCCTTGCGCCCATATCCTATCGTGCGTCACGCCACAAACATGTCACACGAAAGCATGAAGAAAAGCCGACCGGCGAGAACGCAAGTCGGCTTGTTCGTTATTGTTTGTCCAACGGGATTAGTTGTTGAACTGCGAGTTGTAGATCTCGCTGTAGAGTCCGCCAAGAGCCATGAGACTGTCATGGGTACCAGTCTCGACGACGTCACCGGCCTTCATGACGATGATGAGGTCGGCGTTCTTGATGGTGGAGAGACGGTGGGCGATGACGAAGGAGGTGCGTCCTTTGGTCAAGGAGTCCATCGCGCTCTGGATGAGGATTTCGGTACGGGTATCGACGTTACTGGTCGCCTCGTCGAGGATGAGCATCGGCGAGTTCTCGGCCATCGCACGGGCGATGGTGACGAGCTGCTTTTGTCCCGCGGAGAGAGCGGAATCCTTTTGGATCACGGTGTCGATGCCGTTAGGCAAGGTGGAAACGAAGTGGTCTAGTGAGGTTTCCTTCAAGATCTCGTTGAGGCGATCTTCGGAGACGTCTTTGAGGTTATAGACGATGTTCTCGCGAAGCGAACCGTTGATGACCCAGGTCTCCTGTAAGATCATGCCGAACACCGAGCGGAGTTCTTCGCGCTTCATGTCGTGGATGGAGACGCCGTCGACCAAGATGTCGCCTTTGGTGGTCTCATAGAAGCGCATGAGCAAGTTGACCAAGGTGGTCTTGCCTGCGCCGGTAGGACCGATGATGGCGACCTTCATGCCCGGCTTGATCTTCTGATTGAAGTTCTTGATGGTGAGCTTGCTCGGATCATAGCCGAAGGCCACGTTGCGGAATTCGACTTCGCCACGGATGTGGTCGTGGTCAAGCAGGTTCGACGGCTTCTCGGATTCGTCGGGGAGTTCTTCTTCGGCGAGGAAGTCGAAGACACGTCCCGCCGCGGCGATGCCAAGTTGGACCGTGGAGCCGATTTGACCGATTTCGGAAAGCGGCTGCTGGAACAAGGAGACGTAGACGAGGAAGCCCGTGATGAGGCCGAGTTGGATCTGGCCTTGGGTGAAGAGGATGCCACCGACGATCATGACGGCCGCATAGGTGAGGTAAGAGAGGACGCTCATGACCGGCTCGATGATGCCACCAAGCGCCTGCGAGGAGAACAAGGTCTTGCCAAGGGCGCCGTTGCGCTTCTCGAACTGAGCGTTTTTACGCTTCTCGGCGCCGAAGGCCTTGATGACGATCTGGCCGGTGAAGCTTTCTTCGACTTCGGCGTTGACTTCGCCCAAGAGGGTTTGGTTCTTGCCGAATAAGGGGGTGGCAAAGTGGAAGATGACGAAGATGGAGATGAGGATGATGGGGAGCGAGATCAAGACGACGAGGGCCATGTGCCACTCGGAGATGAACATCGCGATGATGACGCCAACGAGGGTAACCACCGCCTGAACGGCCAAGGTAATGGAGTTCTGCAAGGAGGTCGACAAGGCATCGACGTCGTTGGTGATGACGGAGAGGATGTCACCGATTTGCTTCGTGTCGAAGTAGTTCAAGGGCATTCGGTTGGTCTTCTCGCTGATGGAGGTACGGATGTCGCGGCTCAGTTTTTGGACCGCCACGTTGAAGACCATGCCTGAGACCATCGAGAGCAAGAAGCTGATGACGATGAAGAAGAGCAACGTGATCGCGGTCTTGGTGAAGGCGTCCATATTGACATGGACCATGCCATCTGGGCCAACTGTCGGTTCCAGCGCTGCGGGAGAGATGAGGTCGGTGAGCGTTTGGACGTAACGCGGGGTGAGGATGGATAAAACGGCGGAACCGATCAGCAACACGATGGAGAGCACCATCGGCGCATAGTATTTGCGGGCGAATTTGAAGAGGTCTTTCATGCGGCCGAAGTTATTCGCTTTTTGCGCGGCAATTGCTTGGGACATCGTTAGTTACCTCCTTTGGCAGCGGCTTGCTTGGGAGCAAGGCCGAGCTCTTCTTTGCTGAGCTGAGAAAGGGCGATCTCTTGGTAGACGGGGCAGTTGCGCACGAGGTCTTCGTGTTTGCCTAAGCCCACCACTTCGCCCTTGTCGAGGACGACGATTTGGTCGGCATCCATGATGGTGCCGACGCGCTGGGCGATGATGACGCGGGTAACGCCAGGCATCGAGTCCTTGATGTTTTTACGAACAATCTTGTCGGTGCGGTAGTCTAGCGCCGAGAAGGAGTCGTCGAAGATGAGGATTTCCGGGAACTTGGCGACGGAACGCGCGATGCAAAGGCGCTGCTTCTGGCCGCCGGAGAAGTTGGTGCCGCCTTGGGCGACTTCCGAATCATATTGCTCGCGCTTTCCTTCGATGAATTCGCTGGCGCAGGCGATATCGGCCGCTTTCTTGATATCCTGCATCGTCATCTCGGGATTGGAGAAGGCGATGTTCTCGCGGATGTTCCCTTTGAAAAGGAAGCCACGCTGCGGGGTGTAGCCGATTTTCTTGCGGAGATCTTCTTGGCGGACGTCCTTGACGTTGACGCCATCGACGAAGACTTCGCCGCTGGTCGCATCAGCGAAACGCGGAATCATGTTGATGATGGTCGTTTTGCCCGAGCCGGTCGCGCCGATGAAGGCGATGGTTTCGCCCTTTTTGACTTTGAAGCTGACATGGGAGACCGATTCCTTGTCCGCGCCAGGATAGGCGTATCCGACGTCGCGGAATTCGATCGTGCCCTCTTCCTTGAACTCGACGGGGCTCTCCGGATCGACGATGGATTCAACGTGCGTCAGAACTTCGCGGATACGGCGGGCGGAGACGGTCGCACGGGGCCAAAGGAGGATAATCGAGATGAGCAAGATGAAGCTCATGACGATCTGCGAGGCGAGCATGACGAAGGAGTTCGTCGCGGCGAAGGCTGCCGTGGCCTGTTCGAGATTGAAGTTGCCGTTAAGAATGAGGCAAGCGATCCACAAAATGGTCAAGGTGAGACCCATCATGACGAACATGACGAACGGGGTGAAGAAGGCCAGCGCCTTGGCGACGAAGATCTGTTTCTTCGTGTAATCGAGGTTGACCTTTTCGAACTTCTCTTCCTGATATTTTTCAGCATTGAACGCGCGGACGACGCGGATACCCGTGAGGTTTTCGCGGCTTGCGACGTTCAAGGCGTCGGTTAAGCGCTGAACCGCTTTGTACTTCGGAATGACTAAGAGAATCAAGAAGATGACGGCGACGACGAGCAGCACCAGCCAAATGATGGTACCGATGGTGAGTGACGCAACGCCTGTCTGGACGAGCATGATGATGGACCAAACCATCGTGATCGGCGCGACGAATACGGTACGCAAGGCGGTGAGGAACGCCAAGTGGACGTTCTGGATGTCGTTGGTCGTCCTGGTGATCAAGGATTCGGTGGAGAATCCAGCCATGTCGGCGAGCGAGAGCGCGTTGATTTTCTGATAGAGCTCATTACGGGTCCTCGTGGCGATGGAGCTCGCGGTGGCGGAGGCGATGATGGAAATCACCGTCTGGGCGATGGCAAGAAGCAACGCGGAGAGGATCATCCAGAAACCGTTTTTCCAAATTTCCTGGACATCACGACGCTGAACGACGGCCATCAATTCGTTGACGCAGCCGACGACGGCCATCGTGAAGTACACTTGCACGACGGTGAGCACTACGATGGCAGCGATTGCCAGCCAGTTCCGCACGGTGAATTTTTTGAATAAATAACCCATGTGTTTTCCTTCCTTTCGTGGATCTATATGGAGCCCCGGAAACCGAAGCATGAACAGAGTTAATGTCCCCGTGTAGCGTTTGGCCAATCTTTTTGATTGGTTCCGCCCTAACGCGAAGAAGGCAAGCCGACTTGATCCTTAGCAAGGCTTTTCCGTCTTATCCCAAGAAAAACGAGGCAATATCAAACTTTATTTCGCCTCGTAATTGGTGGCTTTAACGAAAAACGCTCGGCAATGCCATGGGATTATTTAAGCACTGGCGATTTCTTTAAGAAATCAGAAAATCGCGTTCTTTCACCTTGTTTTGTCGTTCGTCATACACTCGATGGCGAATTGGTTTACGAACAATGGAATAGGCTGTTTATTTAGCGTCGCTAGACAATGCCTCTCCGTCGCCATCGAGAAGAGCGCGATGCAGGATGGAAAAAGTTTTGGCAACGATGTGGCACGCTTTTTCGATGTCCTGGCGTCTTGAAGGTTCATTGGGGTCTTTGGCCATTTTCTGCATATGGCATTCATAGATGGAGCGGAACGCACCGAACACGAAGTGGACTATATATTCGTTCTCTCGAGTGACGTCCTTACCGATCATGGAAGAGAAATAGTGGCGATAATTGGCAAATAGCGCAGAAAACACTATATCCTTGGGCAAATCTCCGGAATCGGAGACCAGATGCGCGAATTGGGCGCGATATCGCTCAAAGAAGTCGACGATGAACATGAGGGCTTGGTAGTTCGCCTCGTCTAAGCCCATGCTCTCAATCTCACCGGCTCGTTTGGCGATCTCCGCGTTATATTCCTCGTTGATGCGCGAGGTAAACGCTTTGGCTAACGCATCGTATTTGCTCTTGTTGTATTTGTAGAAAGTCGCCTTGTTCACGTTTGCCCGTTGATAGATGTCTTGGGCCGTAATGTATTCGAATTCTTTTTCGCCAAGAAGAACGAAAACCGCGTCTTCAATCGCCTTTAGGACACGACGGGTTCTTTTGCTAGTCTTTTCCGTTTCCATGGGGATGTCACTTTCTGTGCTTGCCTATGTATTATCCTATTATTCGCAGGGCGGAAACAAACGCGAAAAACAAAATGGGAGGGCGCATCGGGGTCTATTTGATTTTCAACGTCTTTAGATAACGCTTGTGTTCTTCGCTTACGCGATAGGACTCAATGGCCTTTTGGATGGCTTTGTTGTGGATGGAGGGGACGAAGCGCTGCTCTTCGATGACTTTGATAAAGGGCTCGTAGTTTTTTGCTAGACCCGTAGCCAGATACCAGGCGATCATCATCCGCACGTAATAGTCATCGAGCTTCACTTCCGCGACTTTTTGGATGTGTTCTTCCCTAAAGTCGTCGCCAAGGTAATAGTTCATCAAGCACTTCACCGCATAGCGGACCCGATAGACTTCACTGCTTTTAAGCCACGTGTACACCGCTTCAATCAGTTCTTTTTTATGCTTGTTCAGGTGTTTGTTACAGATCGTGTCGCAGACGAACCAGTTGGCGACAAACGGAAGGAAGGCATCGGCATAAGAAACGAAGGAGTCGTAATCCTTAATATTAGAAAGAATGAGCGCGTGCAGGATGTTTTCCTCATGATATTGATGAGGGAGAGATTCCAGGAATTCTTCCGTCTGCCTTGGGCCAAGTTCTTTCGCGTATTTCTTTAGCGCGGGCAGGCGCACCCCGATGAACGTGTCCGGATCGATGTTTGGAATTAAGGGCAACGTAAAATCGCGGTATTTTTGGTCGGCTTGGGAAAATAGGTATTTTTGGATGTCCGTCATAAAGCGAGCGACTTGCTCGTCAAATTATACAAAAACGCCGCCCTGGGTAGGACGGCGTAATAGTCAAAGCTTTGGCCTTAGTTCTCCGCCAGAATCTTCTTTAAGGCCCCTATCGTCGTCTTCAGATTCACATAAAGAATCATGCGATCGGTGATGACGTTGGGTTTTAAAACAAACAATTCGAAGATATCGTTCGTCGTTTTGCCTTTGATTCTCTTGGACTCAATCGTGAAGGTCGAGTCAAAGGGAATTTCCTGCACCTCAGAGCTGATGGGGTTGTCGTTGGCAGGCGCATCCGCCTCAAGCACGAGGGTCGTACCGTCTTCTTTGGCGATCGCGAAAAGCGCGTCGACGAACTGCTTGAGGAAGGGCGATAACTCATATCTCAGAGTCGCGACGCCTTTGGAGAACAGCCCTGCGTTCTTCCATTCGACAACCTTGAAGTCGAACGGGAAGCAATAGCCATCCACCTTCGTGCCCGTGGCTTTTTCAACTGGATACATCATCGGCCACCAATAACGGTAACGTTCCGAGGCGGGTTTGCTGTCTTTTTCATATTTCCGGAACAACCCTTTGATGATGGAAGTCACTTTTTCTCCGCCATACTCCATTTGGGCGAGGTGCTTTTGGAACACCGGGCTCTCCAAGAAGGTGCCCGCGGAATATTGTTCGCGGGGATCATTGAAACGGGCAAGCAGCGATCGGTTCTCGATTTCTTCGTCGTCGAGATAGCCTTCGTACTCTTCTTTGTTTTTCCCGTATTCCCACGCCGTGACGGCCTTGAGGTAATTGAGATACATGCCGGCGAGTTCTTTAATAAAGTCGGCTTTGTTCTCTTCGAATTTGACTAATAATGCGTCGTCCATAAGTAACGCTCTCCTTTTCTTCGGTGGCTAGTTAGATACAAATAGAAACCCGCCGGACAATCCGGCGGTTCTTCATAGGCGGGCACTTAAGCCCTAGGATACCAGCGGCCGCTTCAACGCGGCGCGAGGCGGACCAACGCCTGCATCAGACCTTGTGCCTACCCGTTAAACGGGTCTCCGTCGAAGTCGATCGTCAGCTGCACGACAGCTTTGTCTTCTTCGAGCTGGTTTCGGATGTACTCCGCGATCTTCTT
>Ga0256405_10002661_pt1 | contig 39766 bp, 70 predicted proteins | sample RumenRJG_02DNA_FD_189096 | JGI IMG/M metagenome (GOLD analysis project Ga0256405, IMG submission 189096) | Bovine rumen microbial communities from Lethbridge, Alberta, Canada - RJG_02 | ecosystem: Host-associated > Mammals > Digestive system > Stomach > Rumen | place: Canada: Alberta... | reverse complement strand
TGTGTCTGTTGCTGCGGCATATGTTGATGCAACGGAAGATGACGCAACGGTAACGCCAACTCCGTCTATCTTTGTTCGGCGCAATGCTTCGTTGACCGTTACAAGAACAGCCTAACGGGAAGGAGGAAATACAATGCACAAACTGATTGATTTTGTTTGCGACGAGCTGGAAGACATCGAGCAGAAAGCATCCAAAGGCGAGCTGTCGATTTCCGATGTTCAGTACGCTGACACGCTGGCCCACCTCAAGAAAAACCTTCTCAAGTCAGAAGAAATGATGGAGGAATTTGACGAGGGCTACAGCTCCGAAATGCGCCCGATGAATGGCACTATGCGCGGCGGTTCCTATCGCTATGATGGCGGTATGTCTTACGCCCGTGGCCGTGGTAGTCGTGCAAAGCGTGACAGCATGGGGCGGTACAGCTCCGAGCGCGGTTATTCCCGTGACGCGGCTGACATGACTGCTGAATTGCAGGAAATGATGGACGATCCCAAGTATGCGCCCGTCAAGCACGATATCGAACGGCTCATGCGTAAAGTCGAAACCATGTAAAGGCGGTGGCCTCTTGTGATAACTGAAAAGGACTTGCAGGAGGCTATTGCCGAGTGCAAAGGAAAGCGGAACCCCGACTCAAGCACTTGCATCAAGCTGGCGGCATTTCTTATCATTCAAGAACATCTCTATGGAAAGCCGTCAGAGAGTGAAACTGTCCCGGCCTTGCCCGCCTACTCCTACGCCGCACCGCCCGAACAAGTCGAAACATATATTGAAACAAACGGCGACAGCGAATTTCTAAAGGCGGTTGACGGCAGGAAAGCAGACAAGGTTTGGAAGCTGATAGATGAACTTGTGGAGGCGGTAAAAATCCTGCATCCACGGATGTACACGACTTTCATCGACAAGGTACAAGACCTATAACAAAAAAGAGGGCAGCACCGCTTTTGGTGTTGCCCTTTTTATTTATGCCAATGCTTTCAAAATGTGTGCAATTACATCAACCGTCCAACCGTTGCCGATTGTAGTGTATCTGTGGCTGTCTGCAAACCCATCTGTATATCCATCAGGTAGGGTTTGCAACCGTTCATATTCTAACGGTGTCAACTTGCGACATCTTCCATTATCAAGCACTTTCTTTTGTGTGTTTCCGCCGCCACAAGTAGTTAATGTCTGACATTTCGCAAACGGAGAATTTACTCTTTTCAAAATATCGTGACCGTTGATGTGAAGTGTTGCACACACCGTCTTATCAAAACCAACAAAATCAAACTTGCAGCTATAAAAATACTTTTCGTCCACCTTGTTTTCAAGAACATCTTTTAACACGATGTTCGATGGGGTGAGAATAGGATTAAAGGGGAAGTTTGTGCCATAGACACGCCCTCTATCTTGTGCGGAAAAAGCACTTGAATTTTGATAAACGAGTTCAACGCCCAAGCATTCTTCGATAGCCTGCTTGCTTTCTTTGCTCATACTTGAAACATTTTCAAACAAAAACTTTACATTTGGATTGTACTTTTTGATGTGGTTCAGAATATCAACAAACTCGAAGAACAGCTTGCTTTTTCCATTTAATCCTTGCCTTGTTTTACTTTGGGTTATGCTCAAAGACTGGCAAGGGCTGCCAGCAAAAATAAGGTCAATTTCTTCCCACGGAATATCCCATTCTCTCCATTTGGTAACATCACCCAAACGGATAATATTGGGATAGTTTTTCTGCGAAATTGCGATTGCGTTTTTATCAATCTCACTTGCATAGTATGCATCAACTGGAATGCCGGCTCGTTCAAGTGCCACCATTCCGCAGCTGATGCCGTCAAACAAACTTAAAACTTTCATATAATTGCCTCCTAAATAATCTATCCAATCATGGACACCCCTATTCTACCACACCAATTCCAAAAAGTAAAGAAAAATATTTATAACTTTTTTAGAATTTTTTCAAAATAGTTGTTGACAAAGGGGCGAGGCGGTAGTATAATGATTACAGAAATTAAGGGTTGCGACCTACCGCCGGAGGCAAAATATGATGTTCAAATGTTGCGAGTGTGGGCATTTGTTCGAAGACGGCAAACAGGCTGTTTGGGAAGAAAAACACGGTTTTATCGATGGCCCATTTGAAAAATGGAGTGGCTGCCCTCTGTGCAAAAGCGATTACGAAGAAGTTCACCAGTGCAAAGAGTGTGGAGATTGGCACTATGAGGACGAGCTGTACGACGGCTGGTGCGAAAAGTGCCTTCGCGAAACCATAAACTATGACACATTCTTTGAGTATTGCGAGGCAAACAAGGGCGACAAATACCTTGATATTTTCGTGCTGTCTGAACTGCTGGGCGGTATGGATTGCCCCGACAATATTTCACCGGAATTTCATCAGCTTGTGACGGAAACATACAAGCGGAGAGTTGCAGATGCAAAGTTGCTCAAAGGGAAATTTGATTTTTTGGCAGATTGCATCCGCTTCATTATGGACGATGATGGCTCTATTGGCAGAGAAAACTATGCCGATTGGCTGAATAAAAGGGAGGTGAAATAATGGCAGGAAGAAAGCCGATTTTCAATCGTGAAGAACAGAGGAAGAACCAGGTTGTAGTTCCTCTGTCCGAACAGGAGAAGAATCAGATCAAGGAAGCGGCTAAGGGAACTGACCGCAGCATGGCATCGTTCGTCCGGATGGTGCTGAATGAGCATTTTACAAAGGAGGCGGAATAAGTGTTAATCCCAGAATTTGTGTGCGGAATCTTGGCAACAATCGGCGTGGAAATCCTGTTGCTGATTGGATATGCCATTTTCAGAAAGAAGTAAATTGATTTTTAGGAGGCAAAAAGTATGTCAGTTTTAGTGATGATTTACGGGCAAAGTGGCACTGGCAAATCCACGAGCTTGCGCAATTTCAGCCGTGACGATGTGGCGATTGTAAATGTGTCCGGCAAGCCACTTCCGTTTCGAAACAATCTGAAAACTTACAAGAGCGACAATTACCAGCAGATTATGAAGGCGATTCAGGCAGCTCCTCAGAAATCCATTGTCATTGACGATGCCACATATTTGATGGTCAATGAATTTATGCGCACAGCCAAGCAGACCGGGTATCAGAAATATACGGACATGGCGTGTTCCTTTAACAGCCTGATTGAATTCGCGGCAACCCTGCCGGATGACAAGATTGTGTACTTTATGGGACACAGCGATCAGGCAGACGATGGACGGGAGCATTTCAAAACTATCGGCAAGATGCTTGATAACTATGTGACCGTGGAGGGCCGCTTCACAATCGTCATGAAAACCGTGGTGCAGGATGGGCGATACCTTTTTAGTACCCAGAACAATGGTCAGGACACAGTTAAAACGCCGATGGGCCTTTTCGATAAGCCACTTATTGACAATGACCTGAAAGCGATTGACCTCGCAATCCGTGAGTATTGGGGCATGGATGGAGGCGAAGAAGATGCCTGACTTTGAAAGCGGCGTTGCATCCTATATCCACGGTCAAGCAACGGTCGATGTATACTTCCCTGTTGACAAGCGAGGAGCCGCCGATATTTGTTGCTATCAATGCTGGTATTTCAGGCGAAACTATCAAACGTGCGGATTGAACGGAGAAATCTGTCAGTATCCAAGTAAGTTCGTTGGATCAATGTGCCCACTAAAATTTATTGATAATATGGAGGAAACAAACAATGAAAGCATTTAACGGACTGGACTGGAAATCAAGAGAAAGGAAGATGAATAGTTAAATGGAAATATGGGTTCCTGTCAAAGATTTTGAAGAATTTTATGAAGTGAGTAATGAAGGCGTTGTGAGAAGCAAGGACAGGATATGTGACAAAGGCAGATCGTCAAAAGGTATAACGATAAAGCAATGGGAAAACCACCGTGGATACAGAATGGTTAGTTTGAGCAAGCATGGAAAGCAAACACACTTTCCTGTCCATAGATTGGTTGCTATTGCATATATTGAAAACCCAGAAAATCTTCCTTGCGTCAACCATAAAGACGAAAACAAGAAAAATAACAGCGTTGAAAATCTGGAATGGTGCGACCATCAATATAATAACACCTATCGAGAAAGACATCTTGTTCGTTCAAGACCGATTGCGCAGATTAAAGATGGAGAAATCATAGCAACATATAAATCTGTTAGACACGCAGGAGAACAAACAGGAATATGCTATGTGACCATAATTAAATGTGCTCAAGGAAAAAATAGACACGCTGGCGGTTATCAATGGAAATATTTATAATTTGGAGGTAAACAAAAAATGATTAAATTGTATGATGGCTATCAGGCAAAGAAGGCAAATTTTGAAACTCTGGATGTTGGCGGCTATATTCTTCGCATTTTGAATGCAAAGGTTGAAAAGAAACCAGCTTCCGAATGGCTTGTGTTCTCTTTTGATATTGCAGAAGGTGAACACAAGGATTTCTACAATAAGCGGTATAAGGAAAATACAAACGAGGATAAAAAGTGGGGCGGTACTTTCTGGCTGCGAATCCCCGACCCAAACAGTGAATATTTTGGCAGACAGAAAGCCGACTTCGAGAATGTAATGGCTTGCATTGAAGAAAGCAACAACGGATACCGCTTTGACGGCGAGGAAGCCAACCTGAAGGGCAAGCTTATCGGCGGTGTGTTTGGCCGAGAGGAATGGGAAAAGAACAATGGAGAAACTGCATGGTCTGTAAAATGCCGTTATTTCACAGATGTTGCAAGTATTCACTCTGGCGACTACAAAATTCCAAGGGATAAAGGTCTGAAGAACAAGACGGCAAGCAATGCTCCTGCATCCAACTTCACCGTTCTGGATGATGACTCACTGAGCGATCTTCCTTTTTAGAATGTAAATCTTGATTCACCGCCCTGCTCCATTGTGGGGTGGGGCGGTTAAGTTATGAAATAGGAGGCAAAGATGATTACGCCAAAAGACAAAATCGGTTATATCTGCAAAGCCACAGTTGACGGAAAAGAGAAATTCAAATTCATTGAAGCAAAAGTAAAGTCTGTACGAATTGGCAAAAAAGGAACATCTGTTTACACTGATAAATTCTATGCCCTTGATGCTGAAGAAATTGAGTTTAATACCTCTATGATTGGCAAGGATAGCGGAATTATGCTTGTGAATGAGCCTTTTATTACAACAGACGAGTATTCCGAGCGTTGCAGAAAAACCGTTGATTATTGGAACGAACACGGAGCAAAAAGCATTTTGGACGAATTGGCGGCGCAAGAATGAACAACTTCGATCTTGAAAAAACATTGTCAACGATGACAATTATCTGCGACAGCCGCGAACACGCAACAGCCGAAGCCAAAAAGCGATGGGAATCCTTCGGGGTTCCCTATCGCATACAGGCGTTAAAGAGCGGTGATTATACGGCAGAGTTCATCTTGCCAAACGGGGAGACGTTCAGCCTTGAAAATATATGCTTAATCGAGCGCAAGATGTCAATCGGGGAGCTGTGCGGCAACTTCTGTCAAAACCGCGCACGGTTTATCCGGGAGTTTGAGCGTATCAAAGAAGCAGGAGCAAAGGCGTATGTCATCGTTGAGGGCGGTGCAAGCTGGGAAGCAATATACAATCATCGGTATCACTCCCAAATGTCGCCACAGGCCCTTGTAGCGTCTATGACGGCATGGATGGCGCGATATAACGCGCATATTATTTTCTGCCGCGCTGAGACGTTCCCCAAACTTTGCCGGGAGATTCTTTACAGAGAAGCCAAAGAGATTTTGACGAATATTGAGTTTGATGCTTGAAGGCTGATTGAATTGATGGAAAAATAACCTCCATCCCAAAATTAGTGGTTGATTTTATGCGGTTTTCGTGATATACTATCTATAGTCAATGATGTTTGGCCGGGCATCGTTGATACCTAACTTAATATCATTGACTAACAAGACCTCATCCAATAGAGCGGCCACTCTTGCGGATGGGGTTTTGTTGTACCTAAAAATTATGGATTATGCAAGAGAAATAAAAGACCGGCTGACATTGCCGGAAATCGCAAGACATTACGGCTTCACACCAAATAGACAGGGTCGTATTCCTTGTCCGTTTCACAACGGGAAAGACCCAAACCTTGGACTGAAAGACAGATATTATAACTGCTTCGTATGCGGAGCAAAGGGCGATGCTATAAAGTTTGTTCAAGAGCTTTTTGGGTTGAATTTTCAAGATGCAATAAGCAAACTGAACGATGATTTTTGTTTGAGGTTGCCCATCGGTCAGAAAATAGACCGCCGAAAGCAACTTGAAATGGGCAGGATCGCATTTGAGCGAAAACACAAGGCAGAACAGCAGCAGAAAGAACGACAGCAAATCGAGGACGATTATTGGACAGCTTTTGACGAATGGAAAAGGCTGGACGATAACAAACGCAATTATGCCCCTAAAACGCCGACAGAGCCGTTACACCCGCTTTTTGTGGAGGCGTTAAAGAATATAGCCGGTGCAGAGTATAATCTGTCCTGCGCTGAGATAGCGAGGTATGAGTATGAAAAACGAGATAAGTAAAATTTGGTATTGATTTTTTCATTTCCACGATGTATAATGTCTGTGATGGGTGGTTATCAAAGGTTGCAGCTTGATAGCTACTGACAATTTGATAATCACCGATAATCCCTGCATATACATTGCTGCAACCAGTGTATGTGCAGGGATTTTGTATACCAAGAAAGGGCAAAAATGGCATACACAGTTTACAAGCACACATCGCCAAGCGGAAAAGTTTATATCGGTATAACATCTCGGGATGTAAAAGAAAGATGGGGCTACGGCCAAGGCTATCGAAATAATGAGCATTTTTGGAGAGCCATACAAAAATATGGATGGAAAAACTTTGAACATAAAGTTTTGTATGAAAATCTCACAAAGGCAGAAGCGTGCGAAAAAGAAAAAGAATTGATTGCTTTTTATAAAAGCACCAATTCAGAATATGGCTATAATCATAGCATTGGTGGCGAGTCCGGAAGCAACGGCATAAAACATTCTCCAGAAACCATCGAAAAAATAAGAAATTCTAATATTGGCAAAAAGAGATCTGCCGAAACAAGGGAACGAATTAGAAAATCCAAAATTGGATTTAAGATTAGTGAAGAAGCAAGACGAAAACAGTCTCTTGCCATAAAGGGGAGAAAATTCTCTGACGAAACAAAAGAAAAAATCGGCAGATCAAACGGCAAAACTGTTATTTGCATCGAAACAGGACAAACATTTTATTCTGCCGTTCAAGCGGCTTCACATTTTGGATTAAGCAAGTGCGCCGTTTGGAACGCTATAAAAAATGGGCAAAAATGCAATGGTTTCCATTGGAAGTATTTGGAGGACGCAGAAAATGAAAACTGAAATAGCTATTATACCTGACTTTACCGCCGAGCAATACTATAATTCGAGTGAACCTTACGAATGGCTGTATCAATATAAAAACGATAAATTTTTAATGAAACAGCTTATGCAAAAAATGAAGGCAAAAGCTGGGGCTGTTGGCGTTAAGTGCTTTGTGGCGTTGTTTAACGCATACTGCGAAACTGTTGCTTCAAAGGCTGGAATTTCTCTTGATAATTCCACGCAATTTGAGGGGCAACCAGTAGAATTGTTTTCCGGCCAATACAAGTGCGAAGAAAGCGGCGTTTATTTTATGGACAAATTTGGCTATGAAGTAAATGTTTGCAGACACCCAATTATGCCAATTCAGCGGCTTTGCAACGCAGATACCGGCGTAGAAAGTCTTGAAATAGCCTATAAAAAGGGAAAGAATTGGAGAACAGTTATTGTAGAAAAATCTGTAATAGCATCAAGCAGTAGCATATTGCAGTTAGCATCTTATGGAATACTTGTAAATTCCGAAAATGCAAAAGCATTAAGCACATATCTTTTGGAAATAGAAAACCTTAATTTTGATGTGATCCCGGAACAGCAATCTATTGGCCGTTTAGGTTGGATTTCTCAAAAGCACTTTTCTCCATATGTCGAAGAATTGGCGTTTGATGGAGAAACAAACTTTAAGCATATGTTCAATGCTATAAAATCTTGCGGGAGCCGTGCAGCTTGGTTATATGCAATGCAGGATTTAAGAAAAGAGAAATCTTCTGGCAGATTGTTTCTCGCCGCGAGTTTTGCCAGCGTTATATTAGAACCTTGCGGATTGTTACCGTTTTTCTTGCACGCTTGGGGTGGAACTGAAGTAGGAAAAACGGTTGGGCTTATGATTGCTGCAAGCGTTTGGGCATCTCCAAGATTAGGGGACTACACTCTTACGTTCAACAGCACGCTTGTTGGCCAAGAAATGACGGCTTCTTTCTTGAATAGCCTGCCAATGTGCATTGATGAGCTTCAAATCCAGTCAAGCTCTGGCATTCGAGACTTTGACCGCATTATTTATCAACTGACTGAGGGCGTTGGCCGTACGCGCGGAGCGAAAACAGGTGGATTGCAAAAACTGAATACATGGAAAAACTGCATTATCACGAACGGCGAACATCCTATTAGTAACGCGAACAGCGGCGGAGGTGCAGTCAACCGTGTTATCGAATTTGAGTGTGATGAAAAGGTTTATTCTGATCTTGTTGGAATCTGCGCTGTTATATCTTCAAACTACGGATTTGCCGGTCGTGAGTTTGTCGAATACCTCCAGACAGATGGAGCCTTTGACCGTGTAAATGCGCTTCAGAAAGAATACTATCGGGAACTTCTGAAATCTGATAGCACAGACAAGCAGGCGGCTTCTGCATCCGCTATCCTTGCAGCCGATCATATCGCAACTGAATTGATTTTCAAGGACGGAAACAATCTAACTGTTGCAGACCTTGAAAAGATTATGGCAAAGAAAAAGGAAGTCAATGTAAACAATCGTGCTCTTGAATTTGTCTATGAATTGGTGGAACGCAACCCAAACAAATTCAAGGCAAACGACTTCGGAGAGTATCAAGGCGAGGTTTGGGGCAAGCAGGAAGTGGATTGCATCTATATCATCAAGTCTGTTTTTGACCGAGAGATGGGGAACGGCGGGTTCAATTCCACGGCGTTCCTTGCGTGGGCAAAGCGAAACGACATTATAATCACAGACAACGGAAAGCGGACAAAAAAGGCGAGAATTACTGGTTCCGCTACGAATTGCGTGTGTATTAAGAAGAATTTGAGTGAATTCGAGACAGCACAGTTTGAAGAAATGGATATGTTGCCGCTTTAAGTGTTCCCCCGTTCCCCATCATTCCCCCTGTTTTTGATATGCTTATATATAGAAAAATATATATGCACGAGGAAATGATGTATATATTTCTCCCGCGTGTATATATTCAAAACATGGGGAACGGGAACGCTTTTAGGGAACAAATCAATACAAACACCCTAAAAAATGAAATGGAGGCAAAGGAAGATGGCAGATGATCTGAAAGAGTTTGCAAATGATGTAGCATATCAATTTGGCTATTACTGTCAAAACAACGGAAGGCTTTGCATCACGCACGGAGGTCTGTCCACATTGGAATGGGCGTTTGATATTCTTGGCTGGAAAAACCCGCATCCTGTGCCGGAATGCGAATGCGAGTTTGACGGATGCCACGAACACGCAACTTGCGGAACACCGACCAAAGACGGCTATAAAAGAGTATGTGGCAAACATTTTAACGAATTGCAAAAGGAGGCATAACAATGGATGTTAGGGAAAAGCTGGTGGAGTTAGTCAAAAACGCACTTGCGGCTTATGGCAGCAAAACAAATGAAGTGCTTGAACCGTTCGAGTTTATCGCTGATTTTATGATGGCAAATGGCGTAACGGTGCAGGAGTGGATTTCGGTCAAGGATGAAAGAAAACCGAAGCAACTGCAAGAATGTCTTTGCGTTTGTAAGTTTGACGATGATACGAAAGGTGAATGGAGATTTTACAATGTGCTGAAATGGCACGATGTACCCTACCAAGATAATGGAATTGTGAACAGACCGCACTTTACAGACGAGGGCGTACACGGAATGGTTGTCACACATTGGATGCCGTTGCCTAAATTGCCCCAACCGCCGAAAGGAGAATGATTATGGGACTTGATGTGTCTGTTATCCGTAGAAAAGATTTGGTTTGTCCGAAATGCGGCGAAGTGGTCAGCACAATCAGTATGGACGATGTTGACTCTGGTGGTCGTGTATGGTATCCGTTTTTGGAGTCCATCGGATATTATGTGCCTTATGATCAGCGGACAGAAGAAAATGATTGGTACGGCAAGGATATGAGGCTGACCGAAACACAGGTGAACGACCTATACGACTTTGTGAAGAAAAGCGATCTGTACAATTCGGGCGAAATTATGGCTTTGATTGCATTGGCTCGAATGGAGAAACAAGATGTGATTATCAATGCTGACTGGTAGATAAAAAGTTATAAAAAATTATAAGAAAGTTGTTGACAAATAAGCAGGGGTGTGGTAATATATACTCACAGGGGGCAAACACCTGATATTGATTTTGGAGGCAACTGAAATGAAAAAGACTATTAAGGTTTATTTTGATGGTATTCTTGAGTGTGGTGCTTATATTCATGGCGCAGATGTTGAAGTTCGTGAGGATTATGGAATGAATGAATTGGTTAGAGCAATTAAGGCGGCAGGATATAAGGCTTTTATGACAGAGAATATGAGAGTTCTTGCAAAAGTGTAAGGGGGCAACAAAATGTTGAGAAATCACAGGACGATGACATTAAAATTGTCAAGACACGAAGTTTGCGACTTGCTGATTGCTTTGGTTGCTACAAAAGATGCAAGCAACGCTGAACATTGGAGTGAATTGCACGATAAAATCAAGTCAATGCTTGCAGATTTTGACAAGGAACTTGATAAGGAAAACGAAGAACGAGACCAAGCAAATGAGTTGAGAAGATTAAAATACAATGCTGGCAAAAAATAAGGGCGGCTAACAACCGCCCACAGATAAAGGAGGAGGCAAAGAAAATGGAATTCCCGTTTGAGCGCGATGCGATGAAAGGTGAGCCTTTGCCGAAGAAGCTCGATATTGCAGATAGTTGCCTGTATATGTCTTTGAAGTACCTATATGCAATGTACCGGAAAGGTTTGATTGATCGCAAGAGGGCGACCGAAGAAAAGAATAGGCTCGTTTATAATTGGACAACGGACAAATCCAAAATCGAAGTGTTAAACAGGGAAAACGAAGCGTTGCGGGAAAAGATTGGTGTATCTTCTGATGCGTATAGAGATAACCCAAGCCTTGAAACGGCTGATGCACTTTATGCAGCGCTTTACAATTTACCGACTGATTGGAGGACAAAGAAATGATTATGCAAAAGATTGTTGCGGTTTTGTTGGTGGCATTGACCATCCCGGTTATCGTTCTTGATCGTGACGCAACATCGACGGTTTTTATGATGCTTTTGGCTGTGCCGATGTTTTTCAGCAAAAAGGAGTGGTTTTGTTGATTTTGGCACCGTGTAAAGATTGCGAAAACAGGAAAATCGGATGCCATAGTCGTTGCGTTGCGTATATAAAATATAAATCGGAACTTAATGATGCCCAAAAAGGCATTATTGAATGTCAAGATTACAAAACATATAAAAACGGTAAAATAACAAAAATGCAAAGGGAAACGATAAGAAATATTAGGCGCGGAAGGAAAAGATGGTGATATAATGTTGCCACTATTGGAAATCACAAATTTTTTAAGGAGCGTTAACTTTTATGAAAAGTAAAAAAGTAAATCCAAGAAAAAGGCCGGCTACTGGAGCGGACGTTGAAAAGGCGAAGAAATACGCTACAAACGAAGCAATTAAAAGAATCTTATATCTTGTACTTTACATTTTGATTGAAAAGCATGATGCGCCATACGATGATATACAACAGTTGGCACAAGAAATCAATTATTACGCAGATAGTATAACAAGGGGTTATGTCTCATGGAAGGACATCGAACGTGTTGTAGTTGATGAATACGAAGTTAGTTTACCGTGGTAAAGTGGAGGAGTTATGAAAAAAACAGAACTACGGGCGAAGTTTTTCAAAGCGAAACAGAAGCTGCTAAAAAATATGGGGTTACTTCTCAAGCTATATCTCATGCTTGCACGGGAAAAACAAGAACTTGCTGTGGCATGGTTTGGAACGAAGAAAAACGCCCTGACTTGATGGACATTCCGGCAAGACTTGCAAAAGAAGAAAAATAATGCTAAAATAGTGTATATTGATTGGAAACTGTCTGTATGCACTATTTTTTATGTTCCGTTAGCTCAAAGGTAGAGCGGTCGACTTATAATCGATTGATGGTTGGTTCAAGTCCACCACGGAATACCATTATGCACTATTTTTCTGTTTGGAGGTGAGGCTGGATGGCTGGAAAAGAGAATTTGCGACCTGTTTCAAGCAAGGACGAAGCAAGGGAGCGCGGCAGAAAAGGCGGTTTAGCCTCCGGCGAGGCAAGACGGAAAAGAAAGACACTTAAAGAAGAATTGCTTTTGATGCTTTCTGATGGGGATATTCAAGAGAAAATCTCCCTTGCGTTGATCAATGAAGCAATTAACGGAAACAATGCAGGAAGCGTTACAAAGGCGTTTGAGGTTATACGGGACACTATCGGAGAACGCCCCGTCGAAAAGGTGCAAGCAACACAGACAGTTGTTGATATGAGTGCTTTTAGCACGGAAGAAATAAAGGCGATGCTTGACGATGACATACCGTGATGTATTGCGTTGCGAATTGGCAAGGCGCGACTTTTGGGAATACTGCAAACTGCTTGCACCAGACTTTTACAAAGAAGATCGCAAGTTCCTGAAAGATAAATGCCGTGAGTACCAGGATTTTTATGAAAGTCCAGACGAATACTTGATTGACAACGAACCTCCACGGCACGGCAAGAGCCGAACGGCGACTTTGTTTGTGCAATGGGTTATTGGCAAGTGCCCGAAAGATAAAATCATTACTGGCTCATATAACGAAACGCTGTCCACCGTCTTTTCAAAGGGCGTTAGAAACAAGATACAGGAAACTTCCGCTGATGGCCGTATTGTTTACAATGACATTTTCCCTCATGTGAAGGTGAAGCGTGGCGACGGTGCAGCTAACCTATGGGGCATTGAGGGGAACGACACAAACACATACCTTGCGACATCTCCAACCGGCACGGCTACTGGTTTTGGTGCTGACTTGATGCTGATTGACGATGTTATCAAGAATGAGTATGAAGCACGAAACGATAATGTCAAAGAACAGCATTGGAAATGGTTTACTGATACGATGCTATCCCGCCGAGAGGGAAAGCGTAAGGTTATTGTGGTTATGACCCGATGGGCTTCTGATGACCTTGCAGGACGGCTTATAGAGGCACTTAATCGGCAAGGTAAAAAGTATCGCCTGATTTGTTATAAAGCGTTTGACGGCCATTCAATGCTCTGTGAGGACATTTTGAGCCGTGACCAATATGAAGATATTCTGCAAGGCGACACAGGTAAGGACATTGTTGAGGCGAACTATAACCAGTCGCCCATTGACATTACTGGCAGACTTTACAGCCAGTTGCAGACCTATGACGAGCTGCCAAAGAACATTGAAAGCATTGACAGCTACACGGACACGGCTGACGAAGGCGCCGACTTCCTATGCTCCATTATTTATGCGGTCAAGGATTGCAAGGCTTATGTGCTTGAAGTGATCTACACGCAAGAGGGAATGGAAGTCACGGAGGATTTGGTTGCAAAAGCACACACGGACTATTCCGTAAACCGTGCCAAAATCGAGAGCAACAACGGCGGTAAAGGATTTGCACGAAATGTCCGCAGGATTGCGCAAGAAAAGTACGGAAACAATATCACGCACTTTTTCACATTCACGCAGACGAAGAACAAAAACAGCCGTATCTTGACAGGCTCAACAGGCGTTATGAATAATGTCCTGTTTCCTGCTGGATGGGAGAACCGCTGGCGTGAGTATTGGCGTGATATGACAAAGTATCAGCGTATTGGTAAAAACGCCCACGATGACGCGCAGGACGCTACAACAGGCGTTTATGAAAATCTGCCGAAGAAAAAGGCAACAAGCAATTACACGCCGATTTTTATGTAGGAGGCAAACTGTGGAGGGCATAACATTATGGCAAGGTGATTGCCTTGAATTGATGAAGAATATTCCTGATGGTTCTGTTGATTTGGTGCTGACTGACCCGCCGTATGGCACAACGGCTTGCAAGTGGGATAGCGTTATTCCGTTTGAGCCTATGTGGGAGCAGTTGAACCGAATTATCAAGCCTAACGGTGCTATTTGTCTGTTTGGTAGTGAACCGTTTTCCTCTGCATTGAGAATGAGCAACATTAAAAATTACAGATATGATTGGTATTGGCAGAAAGACAAGGGAAGTAATTTTCTTTTTGGAAACAAACAGCCGATGAAGGTCATAGAAACTATTTCCGTTTTTTATCAAAAACAACCTTTTTATAATTCGCAAAAAACAATAAACCCAAATGGTGAAAGCACTCGTCATTTGTATTTTGAAAAATCTAAAAACACAGATAAATCAAAACAACTGATGAAAAATATGCCAGAAAAACCAAAGGCAGGAAAAAATTATGAGCCGGATAAGCTTTTGGCAAAACAAATAATATATTTTGCAAGAGAACAAAGGAATAAACTTCACCCAACACAAAAACCCGTTGCCTTGCTTGAATATCTTATCCGCACATACACAAACGAGGGCGAAACAGTCCTTGACTTCACAATGGGAAGCGGAAGCACTGGCGTTGCTTGCGTGAATACCAACCGACGATTTATCGGCATTGAACTTGATGAGGGTTATTTTAACATAGCAAAAGAACGCATTGATAAATCAATAAGGGAGCGTGATTGACATACTCACATACAACGACCTTCTTGAAATTGGAGAAAACGAACGCGAACGGATGGAGTTTGTTCTGGATGCAATCCGGGATCATAAGGGGAGCGACTTGTACAAAACCGCCTATGATGCGGAATTGTACTACAAGCACCAGAACCCAACGATTATGCGGTTTCAGAAGTGGATCTATAACCAATTCGGGCAGAAAGTACCCGACATTTGGTCACCCAATAACAAGATTGCATCGAATTGGTACAATTATTTCACGACACAGGCTGTTTCGTATCTGCTGGGTAATGGCGTGACATTCAAAAAAGAATCCAATAAAGCCAAGCTTGGCAAGGATTTTGACAAAAAGGTGCAGGATGTTGCCACTCATGCGAAGAATGGCGGTGTTGCTTTTGGCTTTTGGAACCTCGACCACCTTGAATGTTTCGATTTGACAGAGTTTGTGCCTCTGTATGACGAGGATGATGGAGGCTTGAAAGCCGGTATTCGCTTCTGGCAGATTGATGATAGCAAGCCGCTCCGGGCAACGCTGTACGAATTGGACGGCTACACAGACTACATCAAGCGCAAGGGCGAAGATGTGGCTATTCTGCATGACAAGCGTGCATACACGCAGATTGTCAGAAAGAACGACATTGAGGGGGAGACAATCCTTGACGGTGCGCCGCCTGCCGGATTCCCCATTGTGCCGCTGTGGAATGTCAACAGGCAGAGCGACCTTGTAGGCAATCAAGGAACGATTGATGCTTACGACTTGATGGTGTCCGGATTGATTAACAATGTTTCTGACGGTGAATTTATCTACTGGATTCTGAAAAACTGCGGTGGCATGAATGAGGTTGATGATGCAAGGTTCATCGAGCAGTTGAAACTGACCCGCGTAGCCCACGCTGACGGTGACGATGGAGCAAGCGTTGAGGCGCACAATGTCAATGTTGAGTTCCAGGCCACAGCGGAGGCACTTGACAGGCTCACAAATCAGTTGTACGCCGATTTTATGGCGCTCAATGTACAAGACCTTTCCGCTGGGAACAAGACCGCCACTGAGATTACAGCGGCTTATGAGCCTATCAATCAAAAGACAGACCAATTTGAGCATCAAGTCACTGAGTTCATCAACGGAATTCTCACTTTGGCTGGCATTGAGGACGAGCCGACATATACCCGTTCGCAGATGTCCAATCAATCTGAACTGTTGGAAATGGTTCTGCAGTGTGCTGAATATTTGGATGACGAATATGTCACCACAAAGATTTTGACCCTGCTGGGCGATGCCGACAAGGCGCAGGAAGTGCTAAAGCGCAAGGATGCGGAAGCTGCTGACAGATACAAGCAGATGGAAGCGGAACTGGAAGATTTGAAGAATCAGCAGGGGGTGAATGACTATGCTGACGCTGAATGATGGGCGGGCTGAGCTTTGGCAATGGGACACAGGCAGAGCCTTGTCGGTTGATGCTGACTGTTCGCAGGTGCATTTCAGCAACAAGGTTTTCGGGCGGTCTATTGACGTTGATGTGATTGATGGCGTGGCTGGTATTCCTGACATTCTGTTGCAGTCTGACAAGGACTTGAATGTTTGGGCTTTTGTCGGCACGGCTGATAATGGATATACAAAAATCAGCAAGACGTTCAAGGTAAATCGACGAAACAAGCCCGCTGATTATGTGTTTACGCCTGTTGAGCAAACTACTATTGCAGAAATTGCCGCAATTGCTCAAAGTGTACGTGACGATGCAGACGCAGGCCGGTTTGATGGAGCACAAGGCCCAGAGGGACCAATTGGCCCGGTTGGCCCAAAAGGTGAACAGGGTGTACAGGGCGAAAAAGGAGATGTTGGGCCGCAAGGACCAAAAGGAGATAAAGGAGATTCGGGACCTCAAGGCCCGCAGGGCATCAAGGGAGACACAGGAGCCACAGGACCACAAGGTCCTGCTGGTAACGATGGTTATACCCCGGTAAAAGGCACAGACTATTTCACGGAATCGGACAAAACAGAACTGGTAAACGCCGTTCTTTCGGCACTACCGGCGGCGGAGGGGGTTAGTTACTGATGGCATACAGAAAAGTGGATGATACAAGCCTTGCCTCTGTAGCGGACGCTATCCGTTCGAAAGGCGGAACATCTGATGCGCTTGTGTTCCCTGATGGATTTGTATCTGCAATTTCGGCTATTCAAGCCGGAGGAGGTGGCGGAGGTGGCGCCACCCCATACGGGGAGCACATCTACGGCGTAACGTGGGGGAGCAGCGCGGACCCGGCGGTGATCGATACGGTAGGCCATCGCACAGATGAGGCGGCGGGTTTTGAGGACCCGGTTCCGTTTTTGGCGGGCAGCAGCGATGAGGAGTACATGATGAGCCTTGCGAGCTGCGGCAGTCCTTTTGATAGCCTGTACCCGTGGAGCGAGATGCGCATCATCAAGGACAAGTACGGGGACTTTGTGAGCATCCCTAAGTTTTGGTATCGCTGGGCAAATTCGGATGCGGAGTATGGCCTCAGCTTACAGATCGCCACGTATGCGGCGCCGGGCTTTTCTCTGGCCCCGGCGTTCCGGGACCGCGGCGACGGAAAAGGCGAGCGGGATATGGTGTATATCTCCCGCTATAAGTCCACCGTCAACAACGGAATGAGCACCACGGGCTACGCGCCGCTGGTCGATATGACCCGTGCGCAGCTGCGCACGACCATCTCCACGAAGATAGCGCAAATCGGCCTTTCCGGCTACTCCATCCAGGACTACGCGATGTTTTGGACGGTGCGGATGCTGTATCTGGTGGAGTATGCCAATTGGGACAGCCAGTCCGCTATTGGCTTTAACGCCGGTAAGGTGGACGACGACCAAACCAACCCGCTTCCCACCGGCACCACGGACACCATGCCGTACCACACCGGCAGTATGCGGTCCAGCAGATCCGCTTATGGGCAGGGCGTCCAATACCGTTACATTGAGGACCCGTGGGGCGGCGTGCAGGAGTGGGTAGATGGCTGGTACATGGACAGTGGGCGCAATATCAGCATTATCCTGGACCCCGCCAAATACTCCGACACGGAGGGCGGCGTTACGGTGGGCAATGCCCCGCCCTATGGTTGGATCAGCAGTTGGGAGATCCCGAAGGTTGCGGGCTACGACTGGGCGCTGACACCCGTTGTAACGGATGGTGGCGGCAGCGATCTTGGCGTCGCCGATGTCTGCAGCCTCTACGGCCCCGTCCTGTTCTGCGGCGGTGCCTTGGCCGCCAACGCGCGCTGCGGCGCGTTTTATCTGAGCGCGTACGTCGCCTCGTACCACGGCGTGAACATCGGGGCTCGCCTCCAAAAAATCCCCTGATAGGGGCCTGGGGGCCGCAGCCCCTGCTCTGGACGATGCGACTGCATCCACCGCCCCTGAGATGTTCCCACGTCTGAAATCGAACGGTGAACTGGTAAAGGCCGGTACACGTATTAACTGGAACGGTACTGTGAAGAAAGCCGCCGCTGACCTGTGGGACACCGCCGAGAACACACCGGATGCTGCGCCTGATCTCTGGGCTGACCTTTCATACCGCAACGGCTATCGCGTCATCCCGGCGGTCATCACCGTCACAACCGCATTTTCGCAGGACGAGTGCGGCTGGTGGGGAGATACACTGTACCGTAGTAAGGTAAATTCAAACGTTTACACACCGGCGGTATATCCTGATAATTGGGAAAAGATAAAATAAGGGGGTAAATCATGGCAGACAAAGCGCACCGTTTATAATCTTGCAAACAACAAATAGGAGGCAATAAAATGGCTGAAAAGATGTGGAAAGAAATTCCCGGAACTGACGGAAAGTATTTAATCAGCACAGACGGCGAAGTTATGGCAATTTCAAGGTGTGTCGAGTTTGGCAATGTCTTTAGGTGGACTAAAACAAATATCCGCACAGCAAGAAAGAAAGAAAATGGATATTTGGAACTTGAAATCTTAGGAAAGCATCATTATATCCACAGACTTGTAGCAGAAGCATTTATTCCAAATCCGTATAATTTACCTTGTGTAAATCACAAAGACGAAAACAAGGAAAACAACAGCGTGGAAAATTTGGAATGGTGCGATCATGTCTACAACGCAAACTATGGAACAGGAATTGAACGATCCAAAGAAAAGAGATTTGGTGACAGATTTGTCGTTATCAATCTTGACACGGGCGAGGTTTACCAAACACCAAAAGACGCAAGCCGTGCAACTGGCATCCACAACGATTCCATTTCAAGAGTTTGCAAAGGAAAATCAAAAACCGCTGGCGGTTATAGGTGGCGATATTTGAATGAGTGACCTCGCACACAGAAAAACGGACTTAAAACTGGAAGAAATGGAAAAGCGGCTGTCTGCCATTTATTCCAGAGCGGAAAAGGAAATCCAAAAGACAGCGGACGAATACTTTTCCAAATTTGCCAAACAAGACGAAGCCAAGCGAAAACTTTTGGAGCAAGGCAAAATCACAGAGGAAGAATATACCAAGTGGCGCAAGGGCAAGGTGATGTACGGCAAGCGGTTCACCGAAATGAAAGAACAATGCGCCAAGCAACTGCTGAATGTCAACCAAACCGCACTCGCCTATATCAACGGCGAATTGCCGGAAGTGTATGCCATTAACTACAACGCCCTTGAAAGCTCCGTAGACGGCGTAGGAGGCTATTCTTTCACTTTGGTGGATGCTGATACCGTTCGCAATTTGGCGGTCACAGACACAAGCCTGTTGCCTTACAAGGAACTTGACCCAGCAAAGGACATTCCGTGGAATATGAAGAAAATCAATGCTGAAACTCTGCAAGGCATCTTACAGGGCGAAAGCATGGATAAAATCGCAAAGCGGATGATGAATGTTCAAGAGATGAACAAAACGCAAGCGATTAGATCGGCACGGACTATTGTGACGGGCGCAGAAAACAAAGGCAGACAGGACAGCTATAAACGGGCCGAAGAAGACGGCATTGTTATGAAGCGTGAATGGATCGCAACAAATGACAGCCGCACCCGTCATTGGCACGCAGAACTTGATGGAGTTGAAGTTGACATTGACGAGCCGTGGCACAATGAGTTTGGCGAAATTATGTACCCCGGCGACCCGTCCGCTGACCCTGCCAACACTTACAACTGCCGATGTTCTATGCGAAGCATCGTTAAAGGCTTTAAGAAGGTGCGCTAATGAGTTACACATACAAAGACAACACGGCTGAAGTGCTTTGTGTGAAAAAAGGGGGGGGTGGTATAAATGAAAGTGGATTATAAAGACAATAGCGAACAAGTATTGTCGGCTATGGAAAAGGCTATAAAAAACGGTCTTGAAGCGATTGGCTTAACCGCTGAAGGACACGCCAAAAAGATAACGCCTGTTGATACGGGACGATTGAGAAATTCAATTAGTCACGCAACAGACAAAGAAGCCGCATACATCGGGACTAACGTGGAATATGCCGCTTTCGTTTAGTTGAACTTGGCGCAAGAGGCCGATCTGGCGTCCATATGCTCCAACGAGCCGCCACGGAGCACACAGACGAATATAAGTGTATCATGGAAGATGCAATGAAAAACGCCTAATCTATGGGCATTTATTGGGAGGTAAAAATGACGGTAAACATTTTGGGAACACCCTATGAAATCATTGTGAAAAAGTACGATGAGGAAGAAGCATTTGCAAAACGGCACATTTCAGGATTTTGTGACCCGTGGGCAAGAGAAATCGTACTGTGCGATATGCACACCTATGTTGGATGGGATAACGAAAGCGAAAAAACCGTTGTTTCTTGCCAGAAAGAAGGCCTGAAGCACGAAATTGTCCACGCATTTTTCTACGAAAGCGGTCTGTGGGATAATGCCGTTGAATATGGCGGTGCTTGGGCGAAAAATGAAGAAATGGTGGATTGGATTGCTATTCAAGGCGCAAAAATCTACAAGGCGTGGCAAGAGGCGGATGCTCTATAACTGGTGGCATTGACAAACAGAAAAATTGTTGTATAATATTCACAGAATATACAATCAAATGGCAATGAAACGCCACCGAAGGAAAGGAAGATTGTAATATGGCATTCACAAGAGCGACTATTCGAAGCCTCGCAAAGGAAAGCGGGGTTGAGATTCCGAAAGAATTTGAGGATGCGCTTGTATCTGAGCATCTGAACGCAAGGAACGCTTATGCCGAGGAACAGGTCAAGGCGGAACTTGAAAAACAGCCTACTACAAAGGCTGAAAATGTCAAGGACAGCGAGGAATATAAAGCCCTCCAGAAGTCTTTTGACGATTACAAGGCAGAGGTTGCCGCAAAGGAAACTAAAGCCGCAAAGGAAGCCGCATATAGAGCCATTCTGAAAGATGCAAACCTGAGCGAAAAGGGCATTGAAAAGGCCATCAAGTATGCCGATTGGGATAAGATTGAACTTGAAGCAGACGGCAAGTTGAAGGGCGCAAGTGACCACATCAAGGCTGCGCGGGAGGAATGGGCTGAATATGTGACTACCACCACAACGACCGGGGCAAAAACATCTACGCCTCCGGCAAACAGCGGCGGTGCTAAACTGACAAAGGCCGAAATTTATGCTAAGGATGAGCATGGCAGATACAAGCTGTCTACTGCTGAACGTCAGAAAGCGCTTGCCGAAAATCCAGAACTTTTGAATTAACGAAAGGAGCATTATCATGCCCGCAACTAATGTTGAAACTCTGACTAATCCTCGCGACAGTCTCCCCAATGTGTATACCAACGTAACCGCCCGTGAGGTCGATTTTGTTACCCGCTTTGGCGACAACTGGGACGCTCTGCGTAACATCATGGGTATTATGCGCCCGATTCGCAAGGCTCCCGGTACTTCTCTGAAGAGCTACACCGCTTCCGTGGCTCTGGAATCCGGTAATGTCGGCCCCGGCAAAGTGATCCCGTATTCCAAGGCCACCATCACCCAGGCCGCAAAGGCTGACCTGACCATCGAGAAGTATGCGAAGGCCGTCCCCATCGAGGACGTTAACAAGTACGGTGCTGAAATCGCCGTTGAGAAGTCCGATGATGCGTTCCTGACCCAGCTTCAGAACGCCGTGCTGACCAAGTTTTACACCTTCCTGAACACCGGCACTCTTGCCCCCGCTCAGGGAGTGACCGTTGCAACTTGGCAGGACGCTCTTGCTAAGGCGCAGGGGCTTGTACTGAACAAGTTTGCCACCATGCAGAAAGACGTGACCGCCGTTGTAGGCTTTGCCAACATCCTGGACGCTTACGACTATCTGGGGACCGCTGACATCACCGTTCAGACGCAGTTTGGCCTGACTTACATTGAGAACTTCCTCGGCTACAGCACGCTGTTCTTGCTGCCCGCGAATTACATTGCTCGTGGAACTGTGATTGCCACTCCCGTGGAGAACATCGACCTGTACTACATTGACCCCGGCGACAGCGAGTTTGCTCGCCTCGGCCTCCAGTACACCACGCAGGGCGAAACCAACCTGATCGGATTCCACGCACAGGGCAACTACTCCACCGCCGTTGGCGAAAGCTACGCTCTGATGGGCATGGCTCTGTGGGCTGAGTACCTTGACGGCATCGCAAAGGTTACCTTTGGTGCTTAATGTACAGGGTAATTAAGTCGTTTACCGACCTGAAAGCGAGTCATGTCTATCATGTGGGGGACACGTTCCCCCACAATGGCGTGGAGGTTGAGGCTGAACGGGTCGCAGAACTGTCAAGCGATAAGAACCGGATGGGCGTTCCGCTGATTGAGGAAGTAACGGAAAAGCCGAAACGGACGCGGAAAAAGAAAGAAGAAGAATAACTACAAGGAGGGCGGCGTGATACTCACCGAAATCTGCGCAGAATTGCGAAATTGGTTCGTTGTGCCGAATGGGGTACACATTCAGACCTATACTATCAGCGGTGGAAGCATTGCGCCGCTTGACTTCTTGCAGGATGGACAATATTTCCGTATTATTGGCTCTGTATTCAATGATGGCGTTCACCAATATCCTGCGTCAGATTTGACGGACGAGGTTTTCGATGGGGCGATTTGGTCTATGGCTGTTCCTCCTGCGGTCATAGACCTTGCCTCCGAAATCGAAGAATACAACAAGAGCGATGCAGGAAAAGCCTCTCCATTTACGAGTGAGTCATTCGGCGGCTATGCGTACACAAAAGCAATCGATGAAAACGGCGCTCCTATTGGCTGGCAGAAAGCATTTGCAAGCCGCTTGAATAAGTGGAGGAAACTGTAATGTCACTTTTAACACAAGCGATGGAAGATGTCGTTTTGATGGAAAAGAAGCGTGAGCCTGACGGCGAGGGCGGTTTTCTCCCAGCAAAATGGGTTGACGGTGCATCTTTTAAGGCGGCTATCACTTTTAATTCCTCTATGGAAGCAAGGGCGGCTGAAAAGCAAGGCGTAACAAGCCGATACACCATCACAGCACCGCTAAACGCAAAACTTGAATACAACGATGTCATCCGCAGATTGCGAGATGGCAAGGTGTTCCGCATCAAGTCTGATGGTGATGATGTGCAGACACCCAAAAGCGCAACATTCCAGTTTTTGCAAGTCGAAGCGGAAGAATGGGAGTTGCCTGTATGACAAAAGCGGCTGCAATTTACCAGTTTTGGTCTGGATTTGGCTTGACAGCCTATGAGGAGAACACAGTCCCAACGGATGCGGCTTTTCCGTATGTGACATATCAGCTTGTCACGGACAGTTTTGACCGTGAGGTTGCCACTACCGCCTCTATGTGGTATCGTGGTGAAAGCTGGACGGACATTAACGCCAAAACGGAGGAAATCAGTCAAACGATCAGCCGTGGAGGAAAGATTATTCCTTGTGATGGCGGTGCAATCTGGCTGAAACGGGGTCAGCCGTTTGCCCAGTCTATGGGCGATGAATCTGATGACCTAATCAAAAGAAAATATCTAAACATTACAGCGGAATTTATGACCGCTGATTGAAAGGGGATAATTTATGAAATTTACGCAGATCCCTACCAATGCAATGGAAGAGATGCAGTTGAACGCTGGCGTTCTGCTTTCCAGCTTTACCCCTTCCTCTGCCGAAGTGTCCGGCATCATCGGAGCCACCACCGGCGGCATTAAGTTCTCCGCTACGCCTACATACAGCGATTTCGGAGAGGATATCGACAACTGCCCCAAGAATATGATGGAGCTGAAACGGCAGGACAGCGTGGAAGTGAAGATTTCCGGCACGTTTGTGACCGTGACTGCCGCAACCGCCAAGAAGCTGATGGCTGCGGCTGACATTGGCACTTCCGACCAGACGAAAATCACGCCCCGCAATGACCTGAAAACCGAGGATTTTGCAGACCTTTGGTGGGTGGGCGACTACTCCGACAAGAACGGCGCAAAAAACGGCGGATTTGTGGCAATCCATGTGATGAACGCTCTGAATACCGGTGGTTTCCAGCTCCAGAGCGGTGACAAGAGCAAGGGTCAATTCCCCTTTGAGTTTACGGGTCACTACTCCATCGATGCGCAGGATGTTGTACCTTATGAGGTTTACATCAAGGCCGGAACTGCGGAGGGTTAATACATGAGACTTTCCGATATTAAAGGCGATAGAACGCTGGAAGTCATTGCAGAGATCATTGACCCTATCGCCAATATTGCAGAGGACGAAGCAGCATCTGCCATGTTCAAGCGGGAGAAACTTCCGGAGGGCATGACGGCGAAGAAGTTCCTGATGAAGCGGGTCAGAAAGTCTCTGCCTGTCCTGCTGAAATGCCACAAGGCGGACATTATTTCGATTTTGTCCGCCATTGAAGGTGTAAGCGCAGAGGAATACGCTGGTGCGCTGAACCTTGTGAAGCTGGTCAAGGACTGCGCCGACCTGCTGACCGATGAAGTGTTTATGGAACTTTTTATCTCAGCGCAGAGCGAGAACAACTCTGGCTCTGCGCAGGAGAGTATCGAGGCCCCCAAACAGTAAGAGCATTTACACGGTATGCGGTGTCTAAGGTCAACCAACAGGCCAAGGATACCGCATACCGGATATATATCACTGACTGCCTGAAACTTATCGCGGAGAATACGGCGAATATCTCACGCGGGCAGTATATGAAAGCGAGATACTACGACATCATCCACCCGACGAAGGTGGACACCAGAACGGGTGATGAAATCGTAGAGGACATTATCAAACGGGCCGGATTGGTGGTGAAAGCAGAATGAATGTATTTGACCTATACGCAAAAATCGCACTTGACACCGGGGACTATGAAAAAGGCCTGGAAGATGCAAGCGAAAAAACATCGTCTTTTGCGGATAAACTGAAAACCGGCCTTGCAAATACGGGGAAAATTGCCGCTGTTGGAATTGGAGCGGTTACAACTGCGACAACGGCTTTGTATGCCGGAGTAACAGCCGCAGCCGGACAAGTTGCATCTTATGGCGATAATATCGACAAGATGTCCCAGAAGATGGGCATGAGCGCTGAAGCGTACCAGGAATGGGACGCAGTTATGCAGCACAGCGGAACCAGCATCGAATCCCTGCAATCCGGCATGAAAACTCTTGCAAACGCCGTAGAAAGCGGAAACGACGCTTTTGAGCGGTTAGGCATTTCGCAAGAGCAGATTGCCAAAATGTCCAATGAGGAACTATTTTCCGCAACGATTACAGCCCTGCAAAATGTGGACAACGAGACGGAGCGTACATATCTCGCTGGCCAGCTTTTGGGCCGTGGCGCTACTGAACTTGGAGCGCTGCTAAATACAAGCGCGGAAGATACACAGGCCATGAAAGACCGCGTTCACGAATTGGGCGGCGTTATGTCCGACGAAGCGATAAAAGCAGCCGCACGCTACCAGGACAGTTTGCAGGATATGCAGACATCTTTCTCAGGACTGAAAAATAACCTGATTGCTGATTTTCTCCCTGGAATGGCAACCATTATGGATGGTATTGGCTCCATGATGACTGGTGAAGACGGCGCGCAAGCACTTTTGTCAGACGGAATCACCCAAATGATTGAAACAATGGACGGTGCCATTCCTAATTTCTTCAACGCAGCTGGTCAAATTATAGGCGCCGTATTTGAGGCAATCACAGATAACCTTCCGAGCATGGTAGATGGTGGCCTTGACATTCTCTTAAATATCGTCGATGGATTCGCTGACAACATTGATAAAATCATTCCCGCTGTTGTAGATACGATACTTACGATCGTTGATACACTTACAAATCCAGACTCAATCTCAAATCTAATTGTAGCAGCTGTGAAAATCATTGGAGCAGTTGCAACCGGTTTAATAAAAGCAACGCCGCAGTTGGTTATGAAAATTCCTAAGATTATTTCATCTATCGTAGACGGATTCATCAAATCATTGCCAGATATCGTAGATGTCGGCAAACAGATCGTGAAGGGTCTTTGGGAAGGTATCAAGGCAATGGGCAGCTGGATCAAGGATAAAGTCGGTAGTTTCTTCTCCGGGATTGTTTCAGGAGTGAAAAGCAAGCTGGGGATACATTCCCCGTCTCGAGTATTTGCCGGAATCGGTGAAAACATGGCGCTTGGCCTGGGAGAGGGCTGGGATGACGAATACGGCAATATCAAGCGAGGCATTACCTCTGGACTGGACTTCGGTACGGTGTCGGTAGGCTTTGCGGATTCCGGCATCGGCATTTCCAGCGCGGCTATTGTGAATGGGCTGGGCGAAGAGAAGCAATCCGGCGGATCATTTACGTTTAACCTGATGTTCCCTGACATGACCAAATTTGCATCCTATGTGTTTGACCCACTGACCGGCTATGCGCAGGCAAACGGTACGCCAATCCTGAACCCCATTGCATGAGGTGAAACATGACGGAATTGATTTTAGACGCCAACGGCATGGCGGTGGTGCTGCCGGAGAGCCGGGATGGCGGATACAATGTGCAAAATATCCCTCTGTCGGTTGACGTACAGATGATCTCTGGGCGAACGGCACGGGAACTGCGGGGGAATGTGTGGCAGGTGTCCTATCAATACGGATATTTTGATGCGGAAATGAAAAACAAGGTGATCGCGGCCTGCGAGAAGGGAACACGGGAACCGATTATCTGCGGTTTTTTGCCACAGGAATCCGATGGGGCGCTGCAATACTCCAGCTTTATCGTAACGTCTTTTACCCGGCCTAAATTTATGTGGTCGCGGCGAAGCGGACGTGGAGAGGAGACCAAGGAGACCCCGTTGTGGGCAGACTTTACCGTGGAATTGCGGGAGGTGACGCCGCATGATTAAAAGCGGACAGGCGTATCATGCGGCGATCACAGGAGACGCACGGCGGGTGCTGCTGCGGGCGGTCATTGACATCATCTCCCCGGATATCGTGTTCGGTGCCGGAAAGGACTCCGGGCATATCCCGTGGAGCAATATGGAGCAGATCCACGATAAGGTTTTTGGGAATCCCACCAAGTACGCAACATTAGAGCGTGACCGGTGGGCGCTGGATGGAACGTGGGACCTTCTCCCAGACGATCCCACTCAGACGGTGGGCCAGATGGGCTACATCGGTAACGTGCTGTCCGGCGCGGATGGAACGTTTTCCACGCCGCCGTGGGTGGAACTGCAATTCTCCGGCGTGTCTGTCTTACAGGCATGCTCCGTATATTTCCCGGGCAATGACTATGACGGGCTTCCGGAGGATTTCACGGTGGAGGTCAAGCAGGGCGGCACGGCGTACCACACGCGGACTTACACCGGCAACACGGCATCCTCCGTATCGCTGGAGGGCTTCACGGTCAACAACCCCGACGCCATCCGGGTGACGGTGACCAAATGGTCGCGGCCCAGCAGACGGATGCGGGTGGTGGAGATCGTCCCCGGCGTGTATGAGGACTGGGACGGCGGGATGATCGCGGAGTTTAGTGTGAAACAGCAGGGCAACATCGCGGCCATGGCGCTTCCGTATGGCACCTGCACCCTCAAGATTGACAACCTGTCCCGTCGGTTTGAGCCGCGCAGCAAAAACGGCATTTTCCAGTCCATCGAGGAGCGACAGGGCATCGACGTCTCTCTGGGCGTCCGTCTGGCGGACGGCACGGACGAGTACAAGCGGCTGGGGATCTTCTACCAGTACTCTGGCGGATGGCGGACCGGTGACAATGGCCTGACGATGCAGTGGGATCTGGTGGACATCATCGGCCTGCTGGCAAACCGGGAATTTCTGGCACCGTCCACGCTTCCCACTACGCTGGGCGGGTGGATCGGCGCTCTGGCGGCGCAGCTGGGCGTGAATTTCAAGGATCGCTGGCACGTGGACCCCAATTACACGGCGGCAGCGGCCACGGTGCGGACGGCTGCGGACGTCCAGGGAAAGAAGTGCGGGGATATTTTACGGTGGGTGTGCATGGCCACCGGGACGTGGCCAAGGGCGGACGCGGAGACCGGGGACCTGACGGCGGAACCGCTGTGGAGCGAGGGCAACAAGATTACCCTGGACAACCTGACAGGCTACCCGGTAATGTCAGCCAACAGAGACGTGGCGGCCCTGATCTTTACCCTCAACGACGGCAGCAGCACCCAGTACATCGTCTCCGGCAACTCCACGGCATCCAGCGAGACGGTGAGCATTTCCAATCCTTTTATCAAAACCCAGGCAGCGGCCCTGACGGCGGCCAAGCTGATCCTGTCCACCTACGGCGGAAACGTGCTGGATCTGACGGGGCGGGGCGATCCGTCTTCCGAGATCGGGGACGTGGAGACGGTGTGGCTGGACGAGAGCCAGGCCACCACGGCCCGGCTGACCATGCAGACGTTCCAGTTTTCTGGCGGCGTCATGCAGGGCTGCCAGAGCCAGCTGCTCCAGGCGGACGGGTCGTTCCAGTTCCAGGGGCGAGCCCAGATCACGGAGAGCGGGACATGGACGGCCCCGGCGGGAAAGACTCAGCTGCGGGTGATCCTGGTGGGACACGGCGGCAACGGCACGGCGGGCACGGACGGCAGCTGGGACGAGGCCGGAGCGCCGGGAGAGGCCGGACTGGGCGGTCTGGTATGGGCCGGGACCATCAATATCAACGACGGCCAGAGCTTCGCGGTGTCCATCGGAGAGGACACCACCTTTGGGGCGTACAGCAGCGCAAACGGAAAGCGATACGCCAACGGCTACACGGACGTGGCCAGCGGGGACAGCTTCGCCCGGACGGGGGTGGCCTCTCCCCTGCCGGGATCCGGCGACGGCGGAGCCGCAGGCAAGGCGGGGGCACAGGGCCGACGCCAATGGGTGACCAAGAAAAACGAGGATGGCTCCATCACTGGACGGTGGAAGGTGTACTCCAGGCCCGGCAAGGGCACCGCTGGCAAGCAGGGCGCTCCCGGCTGCGTGGTGGTGTACTGGGACAAGGAGGACGCATGAGTGATTACACAATGCTCCTCCCTAAAATCACATCAGTGAGCTTTACGCCAAACCCTGTTGACATTAACGCAAAAACAAAGCTGACCGTCACGGTCGCAGAAGAAACTATTGTTTTAGAGCCGGAGATCTGGTATTCCGGCGAGATCTACGCCGGGGAGGTTTAACATGGCGATCAAAACAGTACAGGCAATTATCAACGGCCAAGCGTACACTCTGACCCTCAACAGCGGGACAGGGAAGTACGAGGCCACCATCACAGCGCCGGGTAAAACGTCCTATCACCAAACCGGCGGCTACTACAACGTACAGGTCAAGGCCACCAACGAGGCTGGAACGGTGGGCACGGCGGACGCCTCCACCATGGCGGGGCTGAAGCTGGTGGTGCGTGAGCGGGTGGTTCCCGTCATCACCATTATCTCGCCGTCCACCGGTGCATACGTCAGCAACAGCAAGCAGCCGGTAGTCTTTACCGTTGTGGACGAGACGGACGGCTCCGGCGTGGATCTGTCCACGCTGGTGGTAAAGCAGGACGGGACGGCGGTGGCCTCCAACACTATCGTAACCACGGCCATCACCAACGGATACAGCGTGACCTACACACCGGCGGCAGCGCTTGGAGACGGCAGCCACACGGTGACGGTGGATATCAAGGACCACGACGGCAACGCCGCCGCGCAAAAGTCCACCACCTATACGGTCGACACCGTGCCCCCGACGCTCAACGTCACCGCGCCCACGGATAATCTTATCACCAACACAGCGGCTCTCACGGTGGCCGGTATCACCAACGACGCGACCTCCTCGCCTGTAACCATCAAGATCACGCTCAACGGCGCGGATCAGGGCGGCGTCACGGTCGGCGCTGGCGGCGCGTTCAGCAAGACCGTCACGCTGGCAGATGGCGCGAACACCATTGTGGTTACGGCGACCGACGCGGCGGGCAAGGTCTCCACGGTCACGCGCAATGTGACGCTTGACACCTCGGTGCCGGTCATCAAGTCGGCGACCATCACGCCCAACCCGGTCGACGCGGGCGCGACGATGGTCATCGCGGTGGAAATCGAATGAGCACGCAGGTCCTGAGCGTCTCGCTGCCGAGCGAGATTATCTATGTGACGGGCACCGTCAACGGAACGGCCTACACATGGACACTGATCGAGGGAGCGTGGACAGCCACGGTGGACCGGGCGGCGGATGATACCTATCACGTTGCACTCACCGCCGTCAACGCGGCGGGGACAAGCTCCAACTTTGAGCTGACGCTCTACTACGGCCTGCTGACGCTTATTACAGATCGGACGGCGATGGATGTGGCGCAGAAGACCACAAAGGGTTTTTACAACGCCACCGACCTCAACCGAGTGGGTGCTGCCGTGGAATATGTAGCGGGACGGTTCCAGGCGCTGGGTTATGATTGCCAGGTGTCGGTAAAAAAGGACTGGTCCGAATCGGACACACCTACGTCCAGCCAGATGGAAACGTACCGGCAGAACATTGCCACCCTGCGGCGGCAGATTGCAGTGATGCAGTCCACGCCGGAGACGCCGGAGACGATCCGGCAGCTGAATTACATCCGGGCCAACAACATCGAACAGATCTTGATGGATCTGGACCAGCTGATTACGAACATCCAAAAATCGTGGTACTTCTCCGGCGAGATCTACGCCGGGGAGACGTGAAAGGAGCGAACGTATGAAAGATCGAGTGCCCCGGTATCCGGGGCGGGTGAAGATGACCCCGGTGGCGGGGCAGGCCAACACATACGACATGGCGCGGGCGGACGACCCCACCCAGGAGGGCACGCCGCTGAACAAGACCACGCTGCTGAAAGACGCAACGGCGGCCCTGTTTGGTTTGGGCGCAAATGCGGTGCCGGATGATGCGTTTGTAGCTATCAAAACCATGTTTGATGGTCGTGTGCGTCTTGCATCCGGCACCTATGCGGGTACGGGCACATATGGAGAGGACAATAAAAATTCGTTGACATTTCCGTTTCCTCCAAAAGTAGTACTTATTTTTCGTGTAGCCGGAATGGGCCTTATGACTGGTGGTCGAGCCAGTAACGATAACACGGATATATCATACTCCATGATAGCCGCATATCCTGCATCTTCTACCGGCGTGATAGGAAGGAAGTCAGATACATCTGGTTTGGTTACAAACATTCTCTCATTTTCAGGTAATTCTATGAGTTGGTATTCATCAGGATTTCGTTCAGGTGCTCAGTCACAACTAAACGAATCTGGGGTTGAATATCGTTATTATGCAATAGGTGGAGGTGACTATTGATGCGTATCGTAGAAATTTCATCGCTGGATAACGGAGCGCACAGAAACCAGACCTACCACAAAATCATACCAGACGGCTGGGCGGTAGACCGTAATAATCTTTGCGTAGAGAACTTCCCTTTCGGCGAAGTCGTGGCAGAAGAAATTGACGGCGTTATGACCGTGACTAAGTGGACACCGGGGAAAATTCCTGAGCCGGAACCGGAGCCTGAGCCTGAGCCTACAGCAGAAGATGTTGCTCTTGATTTGATGGCAGAGCACGAAGAGCGGATCTGCATGCTGGAATTGAATGCATAAAAATAGTTGAACGTGAAAGGAGTTTAATCATGGCATCTGTATTTAATCTTTGTAAACTGCTGATTCAGAATGGACACACGAACGGACTTCAGGACAAGATGGACGTTTACCTTGCGGCGGACAGGCTGACCACGGAAGAGTATAGCGAACTGACGGCTATGCTGACCCCTACCACGGAGGGTTAATCTTTCATAAACACTGAAACCCCCAAAAGGAGGGCGTCCCATGACACCAGAGGATATGGCTGTGAAGCTGGAGGCGGTGGACCAGCGGACATATGCGGAGAAGCTGGCAAATCTAGGAAACGAGAACGGCAAGCTGAAAAGTCAACTCCAGATGCAGGCACAGCAGCAGGAATTTCTGGAAAACTGCCTGCTGGAGATGGGCGATGTTGTTTATGCGTGAGTTTTGGGCCGGTCTGGCCCTGAACCTATATTTTTACTTATCGAAAGGAGATCAAGAGCGGATGCCCGTTGTGGAAGAGCAAATCAAGGTCATCAATCATCGAATCGAAGACCTGGAGGACGCCAACAAGGCGTGAGGGAGGCCATCATGGATTTGAAAAAGCGTTTTGCGAACCTGCTGACGGTGAAGTCCATCGTCACAGTCACCCTGACTGCGGTGTTTTCCGCGCTGGCTCTGCGGGGGACTATCAGCGGCTCGGAGTTCCTGACCATCTTCACGGTGGTCATCGGTTTCTACTTCGGCACCCAGCGGGTATCCGAAGACAAAAAATAACATGGAGGTCACGAATATGGAAAAGTTCATTAAGGCATCTGACGGAAGGGACATCCGCCTCAGCACCAGACCAGAGCCTTTTGGCGGCATTGAGTACGGCCATCCTATCCCCATGATGGACCGGGACGAGGATCGCGCGGACACCACTATCCGTGCCGCCGGGTTTGAGCTGTCCTACGACAGCCGCGGCTACTGCTATAAGCGGGTGAAGGTATGACGAGAGCGGGGACCATCCCGCTCTCTGAACTGGAGTGGGTCAAAATCTACTTCAACACCAGGAAGCTGCGGTCCACTACTAATAACCTGAAACGGATGCTGACGGAGACCGGCGGCGATTTTATGATGAACGCCGCCATCTTCCTTCGCTCCGGGAAACCGTGTTGCCATCTGAAAGCGGACGGCGTTGTCAAGTGCAAGCCGAACTACACGGCCTGGGGTATCAGCTGGAACACGCCGGAGGACTTCGCCGTGAAGCGAGTACCCAATACGGACCGCAACTACATGGAGTGCGTCCATGCCATCATCGCCGGGAAGAAGATCGATAAAATGAACTACGGGAAGGATATGGCATACTGCACACACCGTACCGCCGTCGGCACAAAGGACGGACGGTTCGCCTATTACGTCACGCAGAACAACTACTCACCGGAGCAGCTGCGGGACGTGCTGTTTGCCGCAGGGTGGGACAACGCCATTATGATGGACGGCGGCGGCTCCACCTGCTTCATGGACAGCAGCGGGAACGGATTTACGGGAGACGGCAGAGTGATCCCGTTTTTCCTGGTGGTAAAGCTGAAGCCTAAGAAAGACAACGAACCAGAGGGAGGAAAACCCATGGTAGAGATCAACGCATATTCTCTGAAGAAGGACGGCGACAAGAAGCTGTCCTCCAACTTCAAGGTCAAGGAGTTCGCCTGCTCTGATGGCACGGACACTATCTTCATCGCCCCCGCCCTGGTGACGGTGCTGCAGCAGATCCGGGACCACTTCAAGGCCCCTGTGACCATCAACTCCGGCTACCGCACCGAGGCCAAGAACAAAGCGGTGGGCGGCGCGGCATACAGCCAGCACAAGTACGGCACCGCCGCAGATATCGTGGTAAAAGGCGTGCCCCCCGCAGAAGTTGCCAAGTATGCAGAAACTATTCTGGTGGGGATGGGTGGCATTGGAATCTATAATGGTTTCACCCACATTGATGTACGGAAAATTAAATCTCGATGGAAAGGTTGATTTCCCGCTATGGTAGAAGAAAAGGACATTGACAGGCTGAAAGAAATTTTCGTCACACGACAAGAATGCCAGAAAACAACAGATGATTTTGACAGCAGGCTAAATAAAGACCTTGTTCGGCTTGCTGTGATTGAAACGAAACTCAGCCAGATTACGTGGATTTTGTCAACTGTGGCCGCTGGCGTTGTAACCATGCTTATCAAGATGTTTTTCGGATCTTGATTTTCTGGTTTCAATGTGATAAAATCCGAACAGGGGACGGCGATAGCTACGCCGTTGGGGAAGAAGCCTCCCTTCCCCTTTCCCCTGTTAAAACTTGGAGGCACAGACATAGAGAGGTTAAAGATATGGCAAACTGCGAAACCTGTAAAAAAGTGCAGAATGCACCCGAAAATGTACCATATATCGTGCATGAGTCGTCCATGGCGAGAATGGAGCGGCAGATTAAGCGGCTTTGGATTACTGTTCTTGTGCTGATTGTTATGTTGGTTGCAACGAACAGCGCGTGGATTTTGTATGAAAGCCAAATGGAAACCATTTATCAAGAAGTTACGCAAGAAGCTGACACCGGAACTAATAACTTTGTTGGCGGTGATATGATTGGCGAAACAGACTATCAAAATCCGTAAACGAGTAAGAAAGACTGGCGGTAATTCAGGATATATGAGCTGTAACATTTGTCACGGTTCAGGACGCGTAAAAAAGCCAAAAAGAAAAAAGTGAGGTAAGTGTTATTGCTGAATGATTTTGAAATCATCACACGGCACTTCCACGAAAATAACGATATCAAGATTTATCCCATTTCGGATGTCCATCTCGGTGCGGCCGAGCATTTGGCGGCTGAATGGGATAATTTTTGTAAACGAATTTTGGAAGAGCCGGACAGCTATATCATCCTCGGCGGTGATCTGCTCAATAATTCAACTCGGTCAAGTGTTGCGGACATTTTCGAGGAAACGATGCGGCCAAGAGAACAAAAGCGGCGAATGGCTGAAATGCTGAAGCCAATCAAGCATAAAATCCTTTGTGCAGTCAATGGCAACCACGAACGGAGAAGCGGTAAAGATGCAGACGATGACCCTACCTACGACATTATGTGCAAGCTGGATTTGGAGCATCTGTATCGTGAGAATATGGCTTTTCTCTGTTTGCGGTTTGGCAACCCAAAACATAATGGATTGAGAAACCCAACATATACCTTTGTTGTCACCCACGGCGCAGGTGGCGGCGGTTCTACCGGTTCAGCCGTCAACCGTGGCGAAAAATTCGGCTATGTGGTGGACGGCATGGATTGCCTTGTTTTGGGACATACGCACAAAGCCTACACAACGCAACCGAGCAAAATATCCATTGACTTGCACAACAACAAAGTCAGCCTAAAGCCATTCAAGGTGGTTTCTATGACCAGTTGGCTTGCCTATGGTGGATATGCGGCAAGGGCAATGCTCACGCCATCCAGCTATGTTCCGCAGGAAATCATCTTGAGAGGTAATCGGAAAGAAATGAGGGTGATTATGTAATGGCTATGATTTATGTATCGCACAAATTTGCCGGTGATCCTGCCAATATGGAAAGAGCGAAAAAAATCACCCACGACTTGCAGGTGAATGACCCTGAAAACTGCTATATTTGCCCTCTGATGGCGTTTTCTCATTTAGGGTATAATGAAATAGGCTATGACGAGGAAATGGCGTTGTGTATTGATCTGCTGAGTGTGAGCGACGTTCTAATAATTGCAAGCGATGTTAGCAATGGCGTTCAGAAAGAGATTGACTTTGCCCGAATGGTAGGCATGGAGGTGATAGACCTTGCGGAAAAATACCGAGAGATATAATCTGTCAAGGTCTGAACTGCAATATCTCATTGACCAGTGGATTTTTAACGAACGGCACAGGCTCATTTTGGCTGACAGGCTATTCAATGGGACGACATATGAACGGCTGGCAGAAAAGTATGGCTTATCAACACAGCAGGTAAAGAACATCGTTTATAAAGCGATGGATAGGCTTGAAAAGCACCTATAATTTAACAAAACTTTATTGAAAGCTACTCTTGTAATTGATTTTACAAGGGTAGCTTTTTTGTTATGTTCATTGCAGAAACGGAGGCGATTTTGTGACCGTCGAAGAATACATCAAGTCAAAGGAAAAATTTCATTTAATGCCGTTCGTAACCATTTACACAGCCATTATGGAGCTAATCAACGATGGCTTTATTGATGAAAAAGCATTCGAGAAGGGCGTTGGCGAAAATGTGGAAGTATCACAACCCAAACCCGAAAGGAAAACTTGTCGGTGATTGCGCTGTCAGAGCGGTGTCTGCCGCGCTCGGCGTGGACTGGGAAACGGCATACGTGATGCTTGCCGTCAACGGATTTGCGATGGGAGATTTACAAAATTCAAATTCTGTAATTGGCTCCGTACTCCGTCAGCATGGCTTTTACCGCTTCAATCTGTCAGAAGCTTGCCCGGATTGTTACACTTTTGGGGACTTTGCCCGTGATAATCCGCGCGGCGTTTTCGTGGTTGGCACGGGAACGCACGTCGCAACTATCATTGACGGAAATTTAATGGACGTTTGGGATAGTTCCGGCGAACCCGTGGCGTTTGTATGGTACAAAAAGTGACTTTTCATATAACTGTAGTTAAACAAAAATCGACTTTTCATATAAATACGTTTTAACGAAAGGATGATTAACAAATGGCATACGGAAACTACTTCCCCGCGCCCTATCAACCGAACTATTACGGTCAGCCGAACCCCTACTATCAGCAGATGCAGAATCAGGCCATGATGCAGCAAAACCAACAGATGCAGAACGCACAGCAGCAGTCTCAGCAGATGCAGCAGTCCACGATCCAGCAAAGCGGCTTCGTGCTTGTTCCGTCAGAGCAGGAGGCGCGGAATTATCCCGTTGCGCCCGGTAACAGCATCACTTTTAAGGACGAAAACGCGCCATACTGCTATGTAAAGACGATGGGTTTCAATCAGCTTGATCGCCCCACCTTCGAGCGGTACAGGCTTGTGAAAGAGGATAGCCCTGTAACGGCTCAGAACGCCCCTACAAGCGCAGATAGCGCGGAGGGGAGTAAAGATACCGCTTATGCCCTCAAAAGCGATTTAGGCGCAATCTGGGGCGAAATAGACGCAATCAAGGAAAAGCTAAAGGTGCAGGGCGAGAAAAAGCCCGCAAAGAAAAAACTAATCGAAGTGGAGGCCGAAGAAGATGATGAATAATCCAATGATGGGCATGAACCCCATGCAGATGATTCAGCAGTTGAAGGCAAATCCAATTCAGTTTTTACAACGGGCTGGGTATAACGTGCCGTCAAATCTCAATTCGCCTAATGACATAATCCAACATCTTATGAACTCGAAACAAATCACACAGCAACAGTATGAACGGGCGAGGCAGATGGCGGCGCAGTTTAAGAGATAAAGCCGCAGATTTCTCTATGGCTTATCGGTCAAACTTTGGAATAGATTTCTCTTTTGTACAATTCCTCTGGCGGCTCTCCACCAAGAAATGCGGTTTTCCAATATTCGTATCTTCCGCGTTCATCAAGGATTAACCGTCCGGCCTTTGGAAACATAGATAACGGCAAAGCTTCTTCTTCGCCTATATCATAGTAAACGGCATAAATTCTCCCGTTTCTTTCCTCGATTATTCCGGCATAGCTGTACGAACCGCCAACATACTTATCTGGATATTGTTCAACAGAAACAATATCCCCCGTATAAATAATTTCTCCGTTCCTATCTTTGAATCTTGTTTTCATGTTTCATACCTCCAAATATACCCGTATGCTGTTTTGATTTTCCCATTTATGCACTTATAGATATTTCCGTTATCAAAACCAGTTTTTTCGGTTAATTCAATATAGTTTTCCCAAGTTTTTAACAATTCTCCACTTCTTGTAAACTGCTGGATTTTGTGCATATTCCTTTTGTTTTTTTGCTTCCATGTCCTCCCGCTTGGATATATTCGCTTAGGAATGCTTATAGTCAATGGCGGGTTAGAAGATGTTTTATAACGCCAAATGTAATTTTTTGCTGTTCTTTTTCGTCCGATCAAACAACCGGAAATTGATCCCGAAGAACACCCTATGGCTCTTGCGGCTTCTGCTATTCCGCACCATGAACGCAAATATTTTCCGTCAAGACTATATTGCAAAATTTCTTTGCTACAAGGATTTTTTTCTCCTGTCCTTCCTAACATTGGAGACGGTTTTCGTAGGCCAGTTCTTATTGCGTGTTTTGCGTTTTCGCTTTTTGAAACCCTCTCAAGATTTCCGACAGAATTGTTCGCTTTATTACCATCTTTATGGTTGATTTCTGGGCATCCTTCTTTTTCGGGCAAAAAAGCATCCGCAACGATAGTATGAACATTTATTGTTTTGGCCTTGTGATTTGAATATAGCTGAACATGGAAATATCCAGTCGATGACTTGGTTTTGCAAAGATTCTTTTTACTTATGGTCGAATAAATTTCACCATTAGAAGAAACCTTATATATTCCTTCGTACCCTACAACATCTTTCCACTCTACCATACAATCACCTCTTTGATTTTCTTAATTGTATTATACTACATTTCGTCTGTAATTTCAAGTACATTCTTCAAGTGCGCACGAAGATGTAAATAAATTTAAAGGAGACTAAAAAATTATGGCTCTCACTGATGAAAACGGCGGCAATTTTGTCGCAACTATGCCCATGGCTCCTGCTTATGGCGGTGGCTACGGTGGCGGTTTCGGTAACGGTTTCGGCGGCGGCTTCGGCGGTGATTTGTTTGCTTGGCTCATTCTTGCCATGATTCTCGGCGGCGGCTGGGGCATGGGTGGCTTCGGCGGTGGCTGGGGCGGCATGATGGGCATGGGCTTTGACTTCCCGTGGCTGCTTACCGGCCAGCAGAACATTTCCAACAACACGAACGACGGCTTCCGCTCCGCGCAGCTCTCTGACGGTATCACCTCCATCCGCGACGGCATTTCCGGTCTGTCCACTCAGCTCTGCGGCTGCTGCGGCGATATGCAGATGGCTCTTGCAAACGGCTTTTCCGGCGTAAATGCGTCTATCAACGGCGCACAGAACGCGATTTCCAACCAGCTCTACAACAACGAGATCGCCAGTCTGAACCGCAGTTTTGCCGAGCAGACCGCGAATACTGCCGGTTTTAACGGTGTGCAGTCTTCCCTGTGCGACATCCGCTACGGAAACGCCAACAACACTCGCGACATTCTGACCGCTCTGACGGCTGGCGTACAGTCCATCAAGGATCAGCTCTGCCAGGACAAGATCGACGCGAAGAACGACGAAATCGCCCAGCTCCGTCAGGAAGTTCTTTACACTCGCGGGCAGGCTGCTGCTGAAAGCATCTACCAGCGCGGGCAGAACTCTCAGGATGTGCAGACCGCTCAGATTCTTGCGGGGCAGGCAGCGATCCCCGGACAGGTATACACAAGACTTTCTGAATGCCCTGTAAGCACAGTCCCCGTTTACGGCAGACAGCCAATTTTTCAGTGCAATAACGGTTGTGGCTGCGGATGCGGTAACGGCTTCGCTAATTGATTGAGGTGACACTATGGCAAGGTATCTTACATCGACAGACCAGAATGTTGCCTTAAACGGCACTATTCCGTTCGACATTGTATCTATTCCGTGCAGAAAGGGATGTGTTATCCCTCTCGCGACCGGAGTTCTTACTTTGCGTAGTGGCCAGAATGCCCCGGCAAAATATGATGTAACGCTTCAAGCGAACGTAGCAATCCCGGAATCCGGGGCAATTACACCGATTGCCCTGGCTATCACGATCAACGGTGTCCCGATCCCGGATAGCGTGGCGATTGTAACGCCTGCGGCGGCTGAAGAGTTCTGGCATATCAGCACAACTCAGCCTATCACTGTCCCGTGTGGTTGCTGTGTGTCTGTTTCTGCGGCATATGTTGATGCAACGGAAGATGACGCAACGGTAACGCCAACTCCGTCTATCTTTGTTCGGCGCAATGCTTCGTTGACCGTTACAAGAACAGCCTAACGGGAAGGAGGAAATACAATGC
>Ga0256405_10002660_pt1 | contig 39769 bp, 61 predicted proteins | sample RumenRJG_02DNA_FD_189096 | JGI IMG/M metagenome (GOLD analysis project Ga0256405, IMG submission 189096) | Bovine rumen microbial communities from Lethbridge, Alberta, Canada - RJG_02 | ecosystem: Host-associated > Mammals > Digestive system > Stomach > Rumen | place: Canada: Alberta... | reverse complement strand
CATATATTTGACTAGCATCCGCAATTATATTGTCAACAGCTATTGAAACAAGTCTGCCTAATATTTTAATATCTCCGTTTTTAAATTCCATCATTCTTCCTCCAATTCTATTAACAATTCAAACGATGTAGCTTGTAGTGCATTACTGCTACGATAGCAATAATAACCTTCTTTCTCTTCTACGGCTTCTACAGGAACCTTAAATCCAGAAGAAGTAATATCTGCGATAGGCTTAGTAGAACATATCCACAGATAATTTCCAGCCTCAGGATTATTGAGCGTCATGCGCTCTGTAAGATCTTGTACAGGAGAAAGAGAATCGAAAGAGAGGTCTTCTGCTGTTTCTGCAGTAGAAAATCCTACGTACTCGTTCCCAAGTAAGTTTACAACAACATTTCCAGACATTCCAGATCCTCCGCAAGTTAATGTGAATATAACACCTTTATCTATAGTATAAGTATGAATATTATTTCTACCGTAACCTTTTTCAAATACCTCTATTTGAATTATAAGCCTATACTTTCCTACTTCGGCTTGCTCACAAGCAGGGAAGAAACATTGATAAGCGTTTGGTATTGAAAGTGGTTCGTGTAAAGCGTGATATCTGGGAATACCAAGTTGATGCCATCTATTACCACAAGGAGCGTATGTCATGCCGCAACAGTTGTGTGTATGACAACCACAATGTCTATTGAATACATAGTATTGCCCACCGAAATGTGGCGGTACATGATAGCAAGGATGTCCACAGGTATTTACACAATATTCGTTCGGTATATATTGGTGAGACAGCGGGGCTAGAGGAAATCTACAAGCTGTGCGGTGCGCACACATGTTCATTAACCAGCAAGTCATTCTTTTAATGCTGGTCTCATCTATACCCAAACTTCCTATCGAAAATTGGATAGTTATATCGTTGCCTATTTGTATATCCATTTGTATATAAATTTAAAGCTGAAGCTGAGCCTTAGCTCTGCCCCAGCTTTAATTAGTTATTATTCTTCTACAACAGTAGGAGCTGTTGCGGGATTTGCTTCGAAATTAAATGCGCCAGTTGTCTTAATTCGCTTTGGAGTACCATCAATAAATGATGCTATAGCGCTCCATGTTGAATCCAGCATACTAAACTGATCGCTGGAAGACTTTGGAACATAAATCTCAACAGTCTGCTTTGTCTTACGGAAAATATCGTCTGCTGCGCGATACATGTTCTCAAATTCAATCGTAATCGCGTCGTATTTTCCGTTAGGATCGGCAACGATAGATGGCTTCAGATCGTACCACTCGCAACGATGAATAACTCCTGTGTAACCAAGAGCATTCTTCTCGCGCTCGAGCACGTACTTACCGGCACCTGCACCAACTGTTCCAGGAATCTTCTTAATCTCAACAGGAAGCTCGTTTTTGTTGCTAGAAGCAAAACCAGCTGCGTTTGGATTTGTGTAGTACATAGACACGTTGAAGCGCACAGTAGCTGTTGGATTCTCTCCATTTGGATCCATATCGTCGTCGTAAGGCATAGCTACAAGAGTAAGCTTGTTGCTTGCTGCAGATGCGATTACACGAGCGCGTTTAGCTTGCTTATTGATAACGGCTTTAAACTTTGCTGCCAGATCAGTTTCGTCGCCCTTGATGATGTAGTCATAAGACTCTGTCCATTGACGATAACGAGTAGGCATATCCTTATAGTTGATACGAAGGACTGCTACGCATTCTTTAAAATCAGCTGCATTTACGCCGGAGAAATCAACTGTTACCTTATCTTGAATATCTTCACGCTGTGTAGTCGTTGCAATATTCTTAATGTCGGCAATCTTGATTTCATTAGACCATTTAACGTTTGCGTGGTATGTTACAACGCCGTTCTTATCTACGGTAGTAGTATAACCTTGACCAACAACGCCGATTTTGATTTTGTCGGTACGATTTGTTTCTGGATGTGCACTTATAGGAATAACTACCATCTTGCCCTTCAGAGCATCAATTGCGGCTGCCTTTTGAGTGGCAGTTCCTTCAGATACTTTAAGATCATCGGTGCTAGTAAGCACAACCTTATAGTTATCGCTAGCTGCTTGTGTCATAACGAAGTTCGACACGAGCACTGTATTTACATATGTAATCATAATTGTTTAATTTTTTCTACTCCCCCTATACACAAAGACTGGACCTAACCAGCTGGGGTTTCCACGTTAAAATTATTGTTTATTATTCTTGTGTATTAACTTCTGCCGTAATTGTTTTGTAGCGTTCGTCCTTCTTGTTCTCAATGTACATTTGGGCTGCCATTTTAATAATTTCCGGCATTATAATTGCTTGAAAATCCGTATATTCAGATGTTGGATTTTCGAGAGTTATTTCATTGGGATGTCTAAGATACCCCAACGTAAATTTTGTTATGTTATAGTTTTTATCAGTAAGCAATTTAAAACCTTCATCTGAGCGTACTCTTAAAGGTCTTGCTCTATGATATCTGTAGTGGAAGTCTGTAAGACTATTGTTGACACGATACATGAAGCTATCTGCTGTACATTCAAATACGCACGTGTTCATTTCGTGTCCACCTTCAGTGTCAGTAATAACTACGTCTTCATTTAAAGCGAATTGGAAGTCTTCCGGATAAGTACATTGATATTCGTTATAACTGGGATACTCAACCGGTCCCGTTAGCGGAAGTTCCACTTCTTTAAATAAGTCTATTAGATCTATTCTACGTTTCTCATTCTGCTCGTATGATGTACGATGTATGAAGTCCGTATTAAAACGTAACTTCATAAACTTTGCAACACCTTGATTTAACCAGAATAACGATTCGTCGGTGTTAGGCTTTTCTATAGCGTTGTCTAGGAGGTTAATTTCCCTTTCAAATCCCTCAAGGATCTGTAAATTTGTCATATATGTCATTCGTTATCCTCCTTTCTTCTACGTCTCCTATTGCTGCTCAGCTAAAGAAGAAATTTATATTCTTGTACAAACATATCAACAGCACCTTTCACAAGCTCATCAAAACATGACATAGGTAGTTCGCAATAATCAAATATTGGACCACTTTCGCTACTGCCGATTATATCAAACACGTGAGGCTTCTTATAATACGTAAGTAGTACAGAGTTCACATTCGTATACTCATCTACTAACACACTGAGTAGCCCGTCGTGCAATACTGCTAACGGATGTGTAATTATAGCCCCTTGATTTTGTGCTATATTTTGAATTTGTTGTACGTCGTTTGTTTTTACTAATTCGTTCTATATTCGAGCACCTGGAGATGCGTATGTGTGTTTATAGTCACTTGTTATCTGAGTCCAACTGTAGATATATTGCAGGAAATCTTCCGGCAGATTATAGTCTACGTGTTTCGGAAAATATGCGTTGTTAGGATTTTGACCTGTTTGATCAGGAGTATATCCTTCGCAGATCAGATTACTAAGTATAGACTAGATCTTTTTATGCTATTCAGAACCTTGTTCAACTTGAGATAACGCCAGAATCAAGGACTTAACATAACGCGATTGATATTCATTTAAGTATGAATATATAGTGTTGGTATCTAGCTTTTCTTGTATTTCAAATGCTGGATACGTGGTCTAGAGTCTACGTTCAAACTCTATACCTAGCTGTCTTGTTTCTTCGGCTGTCATGATTCAAGTTGTCTAGTTTGTACTTTAGTTGTTAATCTTGGAGACTCTACATTCTCAGTTGCCATAATAATAGCCAGATTGATAAGCTCTTCTATCATAGAATCAGAAAGCACCACTGTATCTGCGAGAGTTTCATTGTCTACAGCATCTACAAAATGATCTTTCTTTTCTATATACGTGACAGTTAAGCGCGGAAGAATATAACTATTAATGTCAAAAAGATCTACAAACACGTGTATAATATTGTCTTGTATACAGCATACTGGATCTTTTATCCACGGTACATTATTCCTAGTAGCTTTAAATCTGTCTACATCATTGCTTCCGACTATCTGTACTATTCTGCTATTTACAGGGCCGTCTAAACTTGTATCCGCACTAGTGCAACTTATCGAAGCAGATATAAAATAAAGAAAATCTCCTTGATTTGGAATGTCGAATATAATCTCGTTTGGGAAATTACCGGCCGGTGATGCGCTTATGCCTACCGAATTAATTAGCGATTGCAAGTCTTCTATTGCCTTTATATCGCCGTCAAATGCAACTTGTCTCGGGTTGTTACCTGTAACTTTCTATGCCACAAGCGCTAAATATGCTTTATCGAGAAGTGTAGCTATTTCGTAATCTGTAAGAGACGGATATGACGAAGTTACGCTATCTTTGTCATATTCAATAAAAAACTTTCTAAAAACGTCTTGGTACGTCATATGTCGTCCTTTATGTTAAATTATTTAGATTCTACTTGATTTATAATAGCAAGTTTGAGATCTTGATTCTTTTTAGCATCGAGATACGCAATAGCATCTTCTTTGGAAGAAGCAAGTAATTCTGTACCGTAATAGTACTGAGTGCGGTCTTTTCTGATAACACCTTTTGCAATAGCTTCTTCGAGTAAGAAATCTGTTTCTTTCTTGTCGTTGTTTACCCAAATATCAAAGAACTTCTGTGCTTGCTTATCTACAAGATTGAACAATGTAGATTCTACGAGCTCGTTAGATAGATTATCAGACTTAACTCCAAACAAACGCAGACACTTGCGCATCTGATCAAGAGTAAGCTTGTCAAACTCACGAATAGCCTCTCTACGTACTTTATTTTGCTTATTCTGTTCTATTGCTTCTGCTTGGCGATTAATCAATAGATAATCTTTACCTGCAGTAAGCTTATCGAGTGAAGTAGCAACTCTCTTGTGACCGCTAAGGAATTTAATGATCATCTCTTGGCGCGGAATAGAATCATCTAGTACAACGCCACGCTGCCCCACCTTCACACAGAATGTCTTCCAGAAGTCGCTAGTACGAGCTAACGTACCTTCTTCGTATCCTAATGCTTTCTCAAACCTTCTTTCGTCCTCGGGCGTTAAACCCGTGTAAATCGACCCGGAGCGTGTAAAGTAAGGAGAAATATAATCAAAACATGCCTTATACTTTACAAAACCTCCCCAGGGATTGTTCTTTTTAATTTTTAGTTCAACTACCATAATTATTGATAATTAGTATGTTGCGTACCGGCAGGGGGCCGGTTGGCCCCCGTCGAATACGTGTTGTTTTAAATGTTATTAATCCTTTGACTCAACTGCCATGCTCTCAGAATCCTCTGCGTCGCAGTACAGAATGCCGCAAGACAGTGGATTACGCAGCATGATACCCTCCTCACCGAGGAAGTGCACTTGATAACCGTCACGGCTGTTCGAACGCAGTGTGTTGATGCTGTTGCCATAACCACTTGGGATTACAGAACCACCAGTACACCACTGTACGAACTCACGACCCTTACGGCAAACCTTAACGATGTTAGCCTGACCGTCGCGCATACCGAGATCAACGAACAGGAATGTGTAAGACATCAGTGGCTTACCTGTCAGTGGGTGAAGTGTACGGAACATTTCCATGTTGTCAAAGAGAGCACAACGCTTAACTGTAAGCTCGATACCGTTCACCATCTTATAAGTTGTGAACTGACCACCGAGTGTAAGCTCCTGACCACTACCAGTGATGAACTTGGTGTCAACCACTGTGAAGCCAGCTGCCTTCTCCTTCAGGATACGATCGAACTCACGAATACCCATCTCACCAGTGAGAGCAATGAACTTGCGCTCATTTGTACCAATGAGGTTGTAGCAGAGATCGAAGAGGTAGTCCTCAAGAAGCTCAGTTGTAAGAGTTGTGTAATAACGTACGTTAGCTGGAGCGATCTGCTCGAACAGACCAGCCATTGTTGGAACTGGACGTCCGTTTGTGCCCTTCAGGTTGTATGTACCGTCAGCATTACGGTTGCTATGAGCGAAGAGAAGCTCTTTCTCCTCACGCTTCTTCCACTCGCGGAGAGCGAGCCAGTACTGATAGTCAGACCACAGATAGCTCTTCTTACCAGTCTCAGGATCTGTGAGCTGGATAGCGAGAACTGTGCTGTATGCGTCACCAGTGATATCGTATGTCAGACGGAGAGTCTGCAGGTGGTTACGCATCTTGAATGGAGTCTGATAGTTGATGATATCAGCCTCATCGCTGTACTCCTCATAAGCTGAACCGAGGCGGCTCACCTGACGACCTGGGAGAAGATATTCAACTGGGATATACGATCCAGCAAATCCCTCTGCTACGTATACCTCATATACCCATGTGCTACCATCTTGATAAGGCAGACCGTTCACACGAACTTGGAAGTTAATGTTGTCAAAGTTGAGAATTGCACCTGGCATTTTCATTCATACGGAGTCGTTAATTCCGTATCGTTAGTATTCGACAAGATACTAACTGCTTCATCTTTCGATGAAGATTTGACTATATCACGATCCAAATTGGATCCTCTGTACTTCGGGCCACTTGACCCTACACCGTGGTTAGCGGTTAGTCGATGAACCTTCAAATCTTATATGATTTGCTTGGCTGCTGATTGTCCATTTTCAATATTATGTATATCTCTATATCTTTAAGTATTACTCTATGGTCTAAAGATCTTTAGGATGTTCCAGCAATTCTCAGAGTTTTTCGATATATATTTCTATATAAAGCGGCCCTTATGCGGTGCAAGCATATAAACCGAACCAACGCTCCTCGAGACCGAGGTAGATAGGTGTTTGGTTGATACCAGGAGTAACTGGATCACCAGGCTTGATAACGTTGCCGTTCCACTTAGCCCAACGAATGTTAACAGCATGGTCGCTGTCGATCATTACGTCCCACTCAAATTCGCGGTTGTCAATAACCATTGTACGGCCGAGACCGCCTGTAATCATGTCGATAGCGGTTGAAACGCCATCGTCCTTTGTACCAAATACAAGAGACAGAAGTCCTGCTACCTGATGAGGACGTGTCAACATTGCATTTGCGATCATGTTTTCGTCAACAAGATCAGAGAAACGCTTTCCTCTATAAAGCTGAAGATTGTTTAAAAGTGAATTGTTCATATTAATTTATTAGATTGCTCATCATAGGTATCTTGACGCTATATCCCATGCTTGAGGTTGTTTTTCATCCGAGGCATTTATTGTAGAATGGTTTTTAGTTTGATGCCTCAACATTGTTCTAAGTTTATTTGCAGCAGATGTCTGACCATTACGTTTTGCCTCGCCAAGAAGAGCGTCGCCTTTCATAGTAAAGTATGCAGATTCAATGAGGTTATTTACCATATTGCCATTGAAATCTTTTTGATACTACGTAAGACCATCTGCATCGGTTTTTGTTATATAATCAAGCAGAGCCTTTCTATCTTCCTTAGGTACAGCGATTCCGCGAATATTATCAAGTTTCGAAATGCTAGTATTTAAGTCTGTCATAAATTGACGCGCTTGCTCTTCTTGATTTCTTTGAGCGGCAGCCTGCTGCTCTTGCGCCACTCGAATCTGTTCAGCTCTAATTTGTTTAAGTTGAACCAAAGCATCCTGTGCTTCATCCTCGAGCATATCGGCATCTTCATACCGCTCAATTTTACGATTGATCTGCTCGTCATTAAAGCCTTGCAGCTTCATATATTCGCGTACAATCGTCTTTTGGTTGGACTCATCCTCGGTGTCAATGTTATCATACGATATCTGTTGCTGTTGTGCACGGTAGAAGTCTTCAAAATTACCACCGTTCTTCACATAAGCATCAAGCTGCGCGATTCTGTCATCAGCATATTCTGGAGTAGAGTTAGTCTCTACGATATCGTTGATATAATCGATGAGGCCTTCGATCGTATTAGGTTTCTCATCTTCATTGACATCCCAATGAAGAGCTTCGGCGAAGGCGTCAAAGAATGTAGCAACTCCTGCCGCTTCCTGCGGATTTACTTCTTCGGTTTCTACTTCTTCTTCGTCGTCGTTCTCCTATTGTTGTTTTGATGCGTCTTCCATCTATTTTAATACTTCGTCAGGAATATCTGACTCATCCACATGATCCTCAGTATCAGCGTTTGACTGATCTGGTTCTTCTTTTTGTATATCGTCCTCATCGTCGCCGTAGATCACATCATTGATCTGTGTTACACCCTCCTGGTACTCAGGGTTATCAAACCCGAGATCACCAGAAACGTTGTCTAACAACGATGGACTTTCTGTCTTTTTCTTTGCCATATAATATTAATTAATATTTATGTTATACTTTGTTTCGCAGTATGTTCTGCGTATATTTATTTAGGATCTCACCCACAATATACTATCTCCTGTACTGGAGTTAAATCAAGATCTGAACGCCTAATTAAAGAATAAACTAATCCTTCTACTCGTGCACCAAGACTCTTACGATCTTGTACATCTTGTTGTGTTACATTATAGGTGGTAACAAACTCCATACGTTCTCCAGGCATTAATTCGTCAATATTGTCGGGTAAAGTTAAATCTACCATTTCGAGATCCTAGTATCCTTGTAGATAATCGCACGACTATAATCGTATATTGCTTACTGGAACATTGCCAATATTTTCTATACCGACAGTAAACTGCACTGCTTTTGGCTCTGTTGGGAGCGAATACGAAACTGTCATATATAATGATGTATTCTCGGTTGCTTCAAGAGGTCGTGGTGGTATATGAAGCTCTATTTCGTATGCTTCTGGATGAGTTTCATATTCGTAAGAAAATATCTATTCTATTGTGCGTTTATGTAAATCAGTAGGACTAACGTAGTCCATTGTTTTCAAGTTCAAAAAGTCTTCAAACGTAAAATCGTTCTATTCTTCATTGAAGAATGGCGCGATACAAGATGGCACTCCAGTTTGCGAAAGATTAGAAAGTTCTTCTGTAGTAAAAAATTCAGAACCAAATTTAAAATCAATATGTTCGGTATGAGTTTGCGGATCTTCTATAAAAGATACAGTTCCTACTTCGTAAATCTTATTTTTTCCAATTTTGTGTCCAAAACTACGAACTACTCCGTTATTCATTTCTAGCACCATTGCGCTAGTAGTGCAAGCAAGATTCTAATACTTTTCTGGAATAGGATCAGGATTTGAGCTTGTTTTAATAAGGTTTCTAGATCCTCCATAATGCAATATGCTTCCAAATAAATTTACTGCCCTGTCATTATTCATTGGCATGCAGGCGGCATATATATGTATCTTACCGCCAATAATCTAATCGTCGCTATCATCCGTCTTCCACTCTGGCATGTCATGTATTATATTATCACTACCCCTCATGCCGTCGAGATAGTATGGTTCTGATGTGGAGATATATGTAGCTCCTGTTCTATGTATATATTTCATTTCAAATTAATTTGTTAATATACTATTCTGTTAATCTGTTACTCGCTATACTCTGCAATATCATATATGTGGTCTGCTGCATTTGCCCAGCCACTCGCAGCCTTATAACTATTCACACTCTCTGTAGGAACGTATATCTTGTAGTCTGGGTTCCATTGCCCAGCTAAAGCTGTAGTAAGAGCATAGGTAGGAGGGGTAGTAGCATTCATTATAATTGTCTTCAAATTATAACAAAATCTTAAAATATTATTTTGCATACCTGTTGTAGAAGCAGGAAACACTACTTTTGTGAGAGCATAGCAAGAATCAAACATTACTTGAGTATTACTTGCAGTAAAACTACATGTCCAGTTAGACATATCCATTTCCTGAAGGTTAAAACACTGACTAAACATATAGTTAAAATTGGTACACTTTGAGAAATCAATAGCTCTCCCACTAAAAGAACACCTTCTGAGAGAAAAGCAGTACTGGAACATGTTCGCCACTTGCGTTACTTTCCCAAAGCTATAGTCTCCGAAGATAACCTCTTGTAATTTATAGCATTCCAAGAACATCTGCGAAAGATATACGGCCGAAGAAAACACCCAAGTACTTATATCTATTGTTTCTATCACACGACATCCGCTAAATGTGTACCTATAGTCTGTCGTGGTAGACGGCACTGGAAGATTTTGAAAGTCGGCACTTCTCAAACTGCTACAATGCTGAAAGGCACCTGATATTTGACTTATTGTAGGCATGTTTTCTCCAAAATGAAGATTCTCTAAAAGACTACATCCTGCAAATATATAACCAAAGTTCCACCCACTTGTATTTATAAAATTGTCAAAATCAAGTTCCCTGAGTTTACTATAAGCAAAGCCATAGAGTTGTGTAGCAGACAAATACCATGTAGTTCCAAACTCTATATGTTCTATGTCACTATAGGCAAGAAAATATGAATATATAACCATAGGTCTGTTGCTGTTAGTATTATACCACTTAAACCTTTTGAGTATATTACTTCCCCAAGAATAAGCGGCATTTGCAAACCCAGGACAGTTACCTTGTATCTCAAGGATTTTATTTGTGCCTCTAAACGCCATATAACCGTCTTCTCCCGCAGAAGAAAAGGTAAAGTTGTAGGCATACCACGAACTATTTGTATAAAGTTTATACACCACATAGTTTCCCTCATTCGTAGGTAAAAGATGTGAAACAACTTCACCTGCTGCAGTTGTTGTATGAGTCCACGATAATACCAACTCTCCGTTTACTACTTTATATCGTTCTATGACACTATTTGCGTTTGAACATCTTACCCAGAAATGGTCATTGTTTGTAGCAGAATTAGCTATTCTGTCTCTGCAATCGTATAGCATAACCATAGTATTGGGATTGTTCCCTACGTCAAAAGAATCCAAATCAGGCCAGTCGGCCGGTCTTTTGAACTTCCAATCGTGTGTCCAATACTCGCTTCGGTCTTCGCCCTGCTGTATCTGCGCTATATAGTCATCGTACACATCAATCTTTGCCGTTGATGGCACAGTGACACCCTTTGCCTCTATTGCGGTCTTTATATCCGCTTTTGCAGTATTAAGACGTGTAATTTGGTCTGCCACACTCATGCCATACCTCCTTCCTCTTCTATGGGTGCTTCCTCTTCGTGGAAGTCCTCTGGCAACTCAAGTATAGGAGCATCGAGGACATTGCCGTTATAATCCCTATATCTATAACCTAACAACACCTCACTACCGAAGTCAAGACCATCTGCTGTCCTGACACACGTCATTCCTTCATCGGCTACAAGCCTCTTTGTTGGTGTGCCGTCAAATAATTGTGCAAATTCTACTATCATAATTATATCGCTGCTAATAATGTCTCTATATCTCCAAGTGCAGTATATACTGCACCGCTTGTTATTGGCTTGTTGCTTCCGCTTGTTGGTGTAATATCAGGACTTATCAACTGCCATCCACCACCAGTATAGCTGTACTGAAGAATCTTACCATCATCTGTACTGTCACTTCCTTCTGGGAGCAATCTCTGACTCACAGCAGTAGCCAAGTCAGTTGCAGGAATACCACCTGAAGGCTTTGTATATTTAGCATTTACCGCTGTATATACACCTCCTGATGTAACTGTATTTGTACTATTAGCAGTAGGTGCAGTATCTAATACTACATTGGCAATCTTATTACTATCTACAATAGATACAGAAGTTCCAGTGCCAACCTTTACCTTGACATCTGATACTTTGTTGTTCCATGTAGTTTTCTCCGCACTTGTGACTAAATATGTATCATCATAGTAGGTAAAAGCTAAATAATTATTATTTTCGTTGCTCAACGAAAATGCCCTTACCATCTTTGTATCGGCTTGAGCAGAACTAAAATAATAGTCTCCATCGCTTGCATAAAAGTTGCAAATATATACACCATCTTCATATCGGATTTCCACATCTTTTGTGTTGTCTTGTAGCAATGCAACAATCTGCGCATGAGTAAGACTGTTATTATTGGTGTCCCAAAATGAAGGAGTAGTACCACTAACAGTCATATCGATAAATGTCTTCTCTTTAAACGTCTCCCACGTTCCTTTCTTTGTCAATGCCTGTGTAGTGGTAGAGCCATCAAAGGTAGGACCGTTGGTAATCTGACTTGAACTATAGTCACTAATGACTATTTGGTCTCCACCTTCTATCATAGGAGCAGTTGTTGTGATGCTACCACTTTCTGTTATATTGCCGTGAGTGTGATTATTGGCAGAACCATAAACTAAACCAAAATCATCATTTTCATCCAACCAAACTCGGTTCCAATTATTCTCAAATCTATAAAGATAGTCACTATAAGAATAATCCTCAACTAATCTAAGGTATTCTATCTGGTTATCACCACCCGTAATTGTCACCTTCAACAACACATCTCTTCCAGCAGCAATGGCAGCAGTAATACTCGCATAAGTACCTTGTGGCACAGAAGTGTCTGTATCATCAACCTCTATTACCAATGGTTTCTTATCATCTGTCCCTATAGCAGTTTGTATTGCATCGTAAACACCATCGCTTGTCACAGGGTTTGTACTTCCGTTTGTAGGAGTGTTGTCAAAAGTAAGAGCATCTTGCTTTGCATCAAGTGCATCCTATAAAGTAGTATTTCCAGATGCAATCTTGTCAAACTCACCATTGTCATTAAGCTCTATCAAAGCTTTGTCACCTACTGTTAAAGCGCTAAGATGTTGGCTTGCCCCAGAACCATAACCAGCAAGAGTAAGACCATCATTTACAGTCACACCGTTACCCTTGAAGATATTAGGTCCAGTAAAGGTCTAAGTGTCATTGGTAGATAGCTTTGCATAGTTGCTGTCGTCAATGGCAATCTGATGCTTGCCAAGCATTTCATAATGACCAGATATTTCGGTGTCTTCTAACCATATATATTCTATATATTCATTCGAGCCCTCTACACCACTTGAGTCTTCTACAAGATACACAACACCTTTTTCTCCTGTGCTTGGCAATGCAGAAGTACTTGCATAAGGACCAGAATATTCGAAAGAAGTGATATCGGCAAGCGCATTTGTAATCTGGTCTGCAACATCTTTTGGCGTGGTAAAACCAGTTTGGTCTGTAGGTGATGTAGGACTTGTAGCATGCTCAGGCACTGCAATATTTGCTGTCACATCTGCCACAGCATTTGCACCAAATGTCTGTACATTTGTGCCATTTCTTTGAATAGTTAACGTAGCCGTTCCTATCTCAGCATTTGATATAGCCGCTGCAGTACCACCATTCTTAGCCTGCTTTAAAGTAATCTTTTTAGCACCAGCTGTAGTAGATACAGTAGCGCTCACATTAGTAACGCCAACATCCTTGTTTTCTACCTTCTGACGCAGTGATGCCAGTGCCTCTTTCACTGTCATACCATTTGCAGAAGCAGCAGTACCAGTAGCGGCAGTCTCTATCTCCTGCTTAACGGAAGTAGTGGTAGTAGTATCTCCTATATTGGTGTCTGTCACAACTTGCTACAACAGCTCGTCCTTAATATCATAAGGAACACCATTAACATTAAGTTTTTTTACATTCTTAAAAGTATTCGCCATATACCAAAAACACTTTCCTTGTTTTAATATTTTAACATTTCGTCTTTTATTTTGTACTAGTCGTTGTTTATGTTCAGCAGACTTAAGTTACCTTTTAATATTACTATATTATTCGTTATATGTAAAAGTTATTGTTTCGGTATCAGGATCTGCTGACACCTATAAATGATTATTCCAATTAATTATATCTTGTTGTGTTATTGACTTCACATAAGACGGAACGGTCGGATCTGTTTCTGTCTATACTGCAGTCGCACCTAATGCTGCTCCTGCTCGTATTACATCTAGATCATTTATAGTATCCTGTTTGCTGTTCCAGTTATTTACATCAGTCTGTGTAATTCCTGCAGCAACACTAGCACTAAATACAGGGTCTTCTTCGACCATATCTATTCTTTGGCCAATCAACTCCCAACGTTGATTTTCAAAGTCATATAGATATTCGTCATGTTGATTAGTTCCGCTACTGTTGTTAGGTTTTAGATAGATCGTGCCTCGCTGAGGATTAGCTGGCAATTCTTCACCCTACTGTAATACTACATAACTAAACTACGTTACCCCCGCTATTGCACTTGCTATTGCTTGATCTACTTGTTGCTGTGTATAGTAATTAGCAATAACTTCCGCTATCTATGTATTTACAGACGCTTGCGTTGCCGGGTAAAATATTACACCCCATGATAAAGCTTGTGTTATATGCACCTCTACAAAGAGACCGTCTTTATAAAAGCTCATGCCTTTATATTGGTCTCCTTCTTCTCCGAGAACTATATCACATATAACATCGTGCTCATTCTCATCAATAGGAGCTATATTTAATCTGAGTATGACAGTGGGGGTTACGCTATCTTGGTCTGCTGGCGTCCTGTAATCAACAACTTGTTGATAAGGGTTGCCTAGGAATATAACGTCATTCCCATTACGGTTTGCAGCAGCATATACCCTCTGTATCGGCCCTTCCAGTACGGCTTCATACACTGTATATGGGTATAATGTGCTCTACTGAGTATTCACATCTTTTAAAAGTACTTTCTTGGCCATTATGATATTATACGATCTGGAACTACTGCAATAACTTCATATGTAATTGTTGCAGATAGTTTATTATTAACATAATCTTCTGTTGCATATATAGATAAGTCTGGAGTATCCTAAAGGTCCTAGTAAGAACCAGTAGTCGCTACTCTTTTCAAAGCCGGCTTATTCAATATAGCAGCATCTCCAGATGTAGCATTCCAGTTAGCTTGTACGTTTTCAACGACAGTAACGGCTCCAGTTCTGCCGTTTACCGAAGTAACCGGAGCCTCTGTCAAGAAACCAGAGTCGTTGATCAACTCTGATGTTTTCGTGGGTATATCGAGAGTAACTACTCCTGACTGACCGTTTATTGATATAACGCCGGTCTCTATTTCTGGAATATCGTCGATAGTAATAAACCCACTGTCGTTAGTAAGCTATGAAGTTTTTGTAGGTACGTTTATAGTCTATAACGCTGCTTGTATCTTTGCATCGACTACTGTTGACCTATCATAATTTACAAGTATGTTTGATACAATATTTGTGACGTCTTTTTTGGTTGCATAATCTCCGTTTTGCTACTCTTGCTGTCGTAGCACTATAGAGATAGTATCGTCCAATTCGAGTTTATTCTTTTTGAGTAAACTATGTACGAAGGATGTAGTAGCTACATTGTCACTATCATCCTCTTCATCCTACGTTTTAGTAGTAATAACGTTGAATTTAGTGGGGACTAAACATTCCTGATTGTCAACTCCCCTCGTCCTGAGATATAACGTATCGTCAATCTCCGGTATTTCAGAGATCTTCTATTCTAGAGTCTCTGATGTTATAAAATGTTGATCATTATTGAAATCAGATAAATTCTCTGGAGTACCTTTGATCTCGTCATAATTTACAACAGATTCGGCCGCAACGTCTTTTGCTAAATCTGCTATATCGCTCTATATCTATGATATATAGTCGTATATCTATATTATTTCTTTGTTTAAGTTATCCATAAATTTATCTTACACGTTGCTTATTTCTTCCATTTAGATGCGTTTCTAGCAAACTATGCTTTCTTACGCATTGCTTTGGAGTATTTCCCAGGCTGTCTTAAAACAGCACTCGTCAATTGTTTAACAGTCATTCCTCTGCGCTTAGCAGCTGCCGTAAACGTTCCTCGTTTAGATGGTTTGATGTGAATGCCAGAGTCTTTACCGGAATTATAAGGACGATATGGAATTTTGTTTAATACTTCTTCTTCCACATGAACCATAGGATCAAAAATTCTTAAATTTCCAAAATCATCATATCCCACATTATCTGGACGCAAATCTCCTACAGAATATTCTACCCCGGGAGCGTTATATAAATCTGGATTTTTTTCTACGTATCCTAATCTTTGCCATTCATCTTTAAAATCCTTTCTAGATAGCGGTGTCCCATCAAAATTTATTGTTTTTGTCGCTGGCGTAACTTTACGCTATATGTATAGTGGAGTGAACACGTCCACAGGATCTCCAAATATAGGCGTCGGTCTTGTATGTTTAAATCCAATATATTCTATAGGAACGACTCCCGGTAATCTGTTTATCAGTAAATCTTCTTTAATATTTTTTCTAAGCTTATCAAAATCGTTCGCTTGATCGAGGCCAAATCTGGACTTTAAAACATAATCGCCTAAATCGTATACTTTAGATTCTCCGCCTTCCGCAAGATATTTATATTTAGTTTCGTCAAAGTCAACAAAATCATCCATTATATTTTCGGACGGTTTTCTTGAATAAAATTCCCAAATCGGGGTTTCTGTTCTCGGTAAAGACTGGGGTTGATACTTTGGATTAGCAAACCGGAGTGGCGCTGTATTATAAAATTTTCTCAACGCTTTTCCGCCTTTTTCTAAAACGTTCGGTAAGAACAATCCTCCAGCCAATGCACCAGCCATTAACCAATTACCAGCTCTAGCTTGTTGATATGCGTCGTATGCCTATATAGCGTCTCCAGCAACAGGCATCATCTCCAATACGTCTCTAGTATACTCCTAGCTAGGTCTGCCGACTTGTTGCAGTACTTTCTATTCTACGTCTAAACTCGGACCACTGCCGGGCATTCTTTCTGTACGTCCTTCGTCCTAATTATGTATATAATGCACTTTACGTTTAGGAGCTTTGGACACAACTTCTACTTCTGGTAACCATGCGCCCTATACTTCTGGAACATATTGATAATCTTCTCCCCATTTAATAAGCGGAAGTTCGTCATCCTTACCTGGTGTATAGTGTTTCATCCGCCTAAGTCTTCTGCGTAGCTCACGCTCAGCCATCGACTCTTCTTGCTCCTTTTCAGCTCTTCTCCGTCTACTAATCTTCCTAAACACCTTATGACGGAGATAATCGTTTCTTTTCTATTGTTTGCGTATAGGACTGTCCATATTATTCTGGTTTTACTAATACTGGAGCATCGTTAAATAACTCCTAAACAGCTTGTAAATGATTAACAAGACTATTGATATCTACTATGTTGGATTTATAAGGTACTTCTTTTGCTACGCCTTTGTATACAGGGATAAACGGTTGTTCAACTCCCTAGGGCTCTCCTTTGGTTACAAGTGGTTCGAATTCATACTATCTCTTCACAGCATTCGCAAAGTTTGATCTAGGCTGCATAACGTCTTTCAGATCACGCATAAACAACTCGCGTTCTATTTTGCGTCTCTTTCTAAGTCCACTATTCTCAGTATCGTTCCAACCAGCATCAAGTTGCAACATAGCTTCATTATAGTCTCTGTTGCGCATAGCTTGTAAGAACTTAGGAGATGACTTACGTCCTATTGGGAAGTTGTAATTATAACTACGTAGAGCATTCTTTGCGGTATCTGGCAGCTCGTTCCAACCATGTATTATCCCTGCGAGTCTTGCGTCTTCGGCTACCAAATGTTCACGCATAATTTGTCTAGCTTGCGCTTCTGTAATCACGCCTTTATTCACCCACTTAGGATCAGTAGTGCCGTATCCGATAGTAGGAACGCCTTTACTGTCGTTATATCTTTTTGCCTTGAATTCTTCAAACCCAGCTATCAGATTCATAGCTTCTGCATAAGGATCTTTACCACCAGCATACTTATTTATAGGTTGAGTATTAATCTGATATCCAGTGTCTATTCCTAAATCTCCGGTAATACCGTAATAGTCAGAATAAGATAAAGGAGCATTCTAAGGAATTGTTTCTGGAACTAGAGCATCTTTACCTTCATCGTAAGAATCTACATTTAACGACATTAGATACTGCAATGCTTGTATCTAGTTGTCTGTAGCCGGTTTAAACTCCTATTGCTCATCTTTACCTTCGTCGTAAAGGGGCCTCCCTATGAGGTCCCAATACGATTTTCCGGTTTTTCTTTGTTCCTATAGGAGTTCTGAAGGTCTTCTATAATTACCTTTCATATTACTTCTCTCCTGTAGTCTTATTCTTTAATGCCGTTTTAGCTTTTATCTTCTCACGTTCTAATGCAGCATCATCTTTAGCCTTCTACAAGTCTTTCTCGTGCTTCATGCGTTCACGCTCTAACTGAATCTTCTTCTCTTCAATCTCACGCTTTTGCTTAGCTTCATAACGTTTATTATAAGCTTCACGATCAATCTTTTGCTGCTCTAATGCCTGCTTGCCGATCTCTATTGGATCTGGGATACCATTTTGATCTTGATCCTTTTCTTCGGTTCCGCGATATGCACTAATCTGAGCAACAGCAATCTTAGTCTGATTGTCTTGATCAATCTGATAACGTTGAAGATCCATTTGAGCTTCTTGAAGCATAAGCTCTTGCTCTTTAGCTTCGTTCTGCATTTGCTGTAACATTTGAGCTTGCTCTTGTTCAGCTTGCATCTGTTGCTGTTGAAGTTGTTCTTGACGAGCTTGCATATCCTTAAGTTTCTGCTTAATGATATTGAAGTTATCATTTGTAAGAATCTCTGCTGCCTCGAGGAGAGATGCTCCGTTCTGCATTGCAGGCTGAATAAGCTGTTGAAGCTTTTGAATGTTCTCGAGATCTTTAGAAGTATCACTTACGAACACATCCATATCTTCGTAGTAGAACCTACTTGCAATATTTATAAATGCACGTTCACCGTTATCAAAGATATACGAAAGCTTTTGTTTACCTGTTTCTGCCCATGCACCTTTCGCAGTGTTCAGAAGCATGTTCAAAGCATGCCGTTTGACTTGGTTATGTTGCCAGAACAACGGTTCTGTGATATGCGATGACTGTACTACAGATCTCTCTACGTTACCTACAAGTTCTGAAGCCGACACAGCTCCTTCGCGTTGAGCAGTAATTCCGGAGATTTGACCAGCAAGATCTTCAATCTTCTGCATCAGTTGTATGTATTCAGCAATTACGTTAGACATCGTAAGATCTGCTTGTCCAAACTGATTAAACGCAGCCGCTCTACTTCCACTAGGATCGCTCGGATTACCTTCATATGGATTCACAAAGTTGACTCCTACAGAAGACAAGTAATGTAACCAGCGCTCTGGAGTAATGCCCATTGACTTAGGAATCTGCGTGATATCCATAGTAATGATCTTACCTTTGTCCCTTGCTATTGCAAGTTCAAGTCTATACCAAAGCACAATGTACATGTATTGCAAAGGCTTAAGTATACTCACAAGAGATCTTGGCTTACTATTAGTAGCACTATAAATAGCTCCGCAGTACGGCAGTTTTTGACTGTTTGGGTTGTCAATGCTTACGTGTTGATATTCTATTGGCTGTATACCGAAGTACATATCATCGCCAGCTCTATATCCTTCCCATACTTCTACTATCCAGTCAGGCTCTACAGATAACTCTGTACCTACCTTCTTGTATGTCTCATCTACAATGTCTACTTGTGGCTGTCCGCTTTCATCAAGCGTAGTTACATAGAAGATCTTCTTAAACGACTTCCAACATGCGTGCCATACATTGATGCAGCCCTTTCCTGTAGCATCGTACAGAGGATTGTCAAAGTAATGAAGTCTTATTCCTTGGAAACTATCTACTTCATTCTTCTCGCCCATGTTCCTTCCTGGGACTGCTGCCACCATTTCTTCAAGTCTAGACAGATCTTTAGAGTCAAGTTTGTCATAATATCTGTCGTATACTTCTGTAATCGGCATACGCATTTTTCTGCAGCACCAAGCTCCGTCTTCAATAAACTCGAGATCAGGACTCTTGTCAAATGAGAAATACATGGGGTTAACTCTTTCCAAGTATGGCTCAGAATTCAGTACACCACAATAGTATACTTCATATCCACCAATCAGGGCGTCTTTCCACCCTTTTATAAATTCGTTGTCCAAGTTCAACTTTTCACGTAGATAAGTAAGCGTGTGATACGCAGTGTTTTCTACGACATCTTTATATTCTTTATCCATGTATTTCGCAATCTGCTCAGGTGGCATTACTTCACCACTTTGCAGTTGCTGTTGGAACTATACTTGTTCCTCTGGCCCCATTTGACCCATCATAGCAGCCATCATATAATCTTGCAACATCTGCATTTCGCGATCTTGCAATTCTGATGCGGCTTCTTGAGAAGTACGTACAACCCTAAAGTTCATAGGGCGCTTCGTTTCTTCTCCTATAAGAAGGTCTACCTTTGGTCGTATAATATTGAAGTCTTGCGGAGTTGCCGGAAAACCGTCCTCAACTTTAAACGGGTTTGTTATGCGCTTAAAGTCAGCTTCATTGAATATACTGTTGTATAAGTCGTAATAGACTTGAAGCTCTCCGTAGTATGTTTTGTTTGCTCCCCCAGAAACAATGTTGCCTTCACCTATAACATAGTTTACACAATCGTGTTTCCATTGTTCTGTCTTCTTTGATAGCGGTAGCTTTTGTTGAGGGAAATTAGTATTATATAAATTATCCATGTTTAAAATGTAAATACCGGCACATCATCTGTATACTGTTGTTCATCTGCTTCCCAATATCGGTTGCTAAACAACGGTAATTCGAAGAGTTCAACCTATTTATTCTATTCTTTAGCAGCTTCCACTTTTATCTAGAATAGCTCTTCTCTGTATATCATAACCATACATAATGCTATCAGACGGTCTACGTTTTTTACACCGTCGTTTTCTATAAGTTCTTCTATAAGTGGCTCGCTGTATATTCGCTCTAGATTAGGGTGCCCTGGCTCATATTCTTCCATCATCCATTCTAGAATCTTTCCTTCACCATACGCCCTAATAGATTTTGTCATGTGGCATCCTTTTCGGCGATGCACTTTACTATCTTTAAAGATTTCCGTAATAATTTTATCTGGCTGATCTGCAAGTAGGTAATCGCAATGCTTATTTGTGAAGTACGGATATATACCTTTACGTTCATTCTCGAACATCACTCTTGCGTTATACATTACAGCCAACTTTCTGACGTTCTCGTAATATTCTTCTGCGGTAGCAGGCCTTCCAGAATATTCTGCGACAATAACATCAGACCACGCTTCTCCTGGTTGGTATCGCTTAAATACAAACATAGAACCTAAAGAATTCGTAAATGATTCGTCGTGGTCATATGGGTCAAGACCGATTATATATAACCCAAAAGGAGGATCTTTGACTGGGTATTCCCATATAACAACAGACCCGTCTGGTTTGGCGTTCTTGTCTAAATGATATGTAGTTATATCTCCAGTCTTCTTTTCTGTTGCTTCTACCTACCCCTTGCCGTTCCACGTAAGATCTACTATATGCTTCATGTTCTGAAGCTTTTGGTTGGTTCTTATACGTGTAAGCTGATCCATCAACAGCTTGCGCGGGAATATATTTTTTCCGAGCTCAAGTATTGCTTCTGATGGCTTGATAGGGCGTTCTGCCACATATCGGTCTATTGCCGTTTGTGTAGCTCCGCCTTCTTGCTGCAGCTTGCGTTGACTTAATAGCTCTTCTATTGCTTTTTCTTTGAAGCTATTACCATCATCATCCATAAAAGCTTTACCTGTGCTCTTATCAGTCTCCATGTTCCAATATGAAGGAGAGAAGAATGCACATTCAGTATTCTCAGCACCGCCTTCCCATATATTAGGAAAGCTCAATATGTTGAATGCTTTCGGATGATAGAACATATTCTTTAGTCCGTCGAATGATGCCCCTTCGGTACCACCTGTACCAAAAGCTATCAACAAACCGAATGCCACACCATCGTCAGTTTCTACAGCAGGACGTTCTATTTGCCACGCTGTTTCTAAGTTTGGGAATTTACCACCCTCCTCGAATAACACAAGTTTACCACGAGTACCACGAAGACGTTCAGGGTCATTCTTAAGAGTTATACCGGTTATACTTGACAAATAACCTTGTTCTGTTTGTTTACCGAACTCATCGGTTATCTTATAACCAGATACACGTTCCATACGAGTAGATGTAAGACGTTGCTTAGACCATTCTGTATTCTTGTCTATAAAGTCCATAATCTACCACGCTTTGGTTAGCAGTCCGTCACCAACTAAGAATTTCTGTTCAGAGGCAACTGCGAAGCTCTTAGAACCAGGAATTAACTCGTAGTTGCGCACCAGCATCGACGCTCCCTTAAACGAATAACCTCTTTGACGTGCTTTTAAGACGGCCATATGTTTTCCCGTCGTTTCCGCTTCTTCGATGGCGTTGAAATAATAGTAATCACCGTCCCAAAACGACGGAAAGTCAAATACACGTTCACGTCTCGTTCTTGTGTCTCCATATCTGTCTGTGTATTGAGTTTCTACGAGACGCATAATCGGACAATAATTTAAGTAGAAATAATGATATCCTGTTATTGCATCACCGTCTTCTGCTACGTATCCGTTTAAACATCTGTCTGTCTCTCTATCCCAATATGCATTATAATCAGTAGTACCTCTTGGAGCAAGTGTATAAGTACCATGCTTCTAGAAGAACAGGGCTGACTAGCGGAACTTATCACTGTTATATACTCTCTTATTGAAGTCTACCATATTCTATTATTACCTAGGATTTTCGTAACGGCCGATTGTACCACCGCCTTTTACGCGTCCTGTTTCCATTTGTTCTGCCTTAGCTTGCTTCATTGCTATATCTAATGACTTTACTATGGGACCTACGTCTTTAAGTATTCTGGTCACTTTGATTGCAGTATCGATGTCCATAGCTCCAACTGAATAGTCTGTTAAAGCCTATATAAGCCCTTCTGCCGCTGTTTGTGAAGCGTTAAGAAGTCTTGTTCCAGGAGTCTCTTGAAACTCTGCAAATCTTTTGCCCAAAGCCTTTAGTTGCTCAGATGGAACATAATGTTCATCCCCAAATATATCTATCCCAACTTGTCTTGCTCTATCCTTTTCCGGATAAGCTTCATAAGGACTATTCCATTTGTAAAGCCATACGATATATTCTATTTCCTTCAAAGCCTCAGCCTTGTCCTCCGCTCGGTTATAATACTCTTTGAACGGAGGAATGGCCAAGTCTTCGGTGCTAAGTCTTATCTTTCCACCTATTATGTCAAACATAAAATTTCAATACGCTGTGCATCTTACGTACTATGTAGCCTATAAGATAAGCTGCTTCTTCTGTTTTCATCCCCACCCCGTAATACGTACAGATATGAGACTGTACGTGATCTATTTCGTGAATGGCGGTATTGAAGAACTAGCTTTTAGAAGTAGCTTTGCTTATGCACACAATACTAAGTTTGCGTTCAGTATTAGTAAAAGTAAAGCCTGTATTCTTTTTCTTCAACACTTGTTTTACTTTTAGCATATCCGCCCTTGGACAATCTGCATCATATAAATCTTGATATATATCTTCATACATATCGTACGACACATTATAATATATTATTATATGCCAAGCGCCTCTCGCTACGTTTATATATTGACGTATCATACAAATTCCGACCAATCTACGTGGGTACCGGTTCTTTCCATGTCGGTTAGCCACCTATAGAAAGGTTGTCCGTCATACCCATCGGGATCATCTATAACGTCCTTTATATATAAACATAAGTGAAGATCGTCATTGGGAACACTCTTGCCTAAAAAATCAGCTTTGCCCATACATGCGACGAATACAGAATCGTACATATCATCGTTTTCGAGCTGTATATTATGTCGCTTAAGCATGTCTTGTATCTGCTGCTTAGTATAACTAGGGGATTCTTTCTTGTCATCCCACATCAAACTTGCAGCAAATGTAGCCAAATCTTTAGTAAAGTGAGGTCCGTATAGCCGTATATATTTCTTGTAACTTTTAGTTGTTTCCATTTTGCTTAACCAAAAGCGTTTCCAGCCTAGTAAGAATATCCTGCATATCGTTAACCCTTGCGGTTAAGTCTCCTATTGCAGAATCCCGTTCTTGCTCTCTAGCATACGCAGGATTTAGTTCTTTGAGTATACGTTCGCACGACTCTATTATTTGCTCGTGTTTTGGCACACTATCGATTATACTTTGGCTGTTATGCAACAATGCGTCGATCTCGGAAATCATAGCCTCCCTTGCCTCTGTGACGATGTAATCTCCGTATTCATGAGTAGTACCACTACTCGGTAAACCACAGATTTCCTTTTCTTCGTCACCTATCTTTACTTTAACGTCGACTGCAGTTTGCATATTTAAGCCATAACTAACAGCAGGGTTATAAGTTTTATATACAGGTTTGGGAGCACTAACGCTCTCTACATATCCTACATTAACGGACATGTCGTTACTCTTGTCTAAAATATATAGGGCTGCTCCCTATCTTAATGCTGAAAACATGATTTATTATGCTATAAAAGGCATAGTGGGCCCGAAGGCCCAATGCCTAATTGTTTAACCTCTACGACTACTACTGCGCATTCCTCTACGTCCAAATCTTGAAGTAGAGCGGTAACCCATGTTGCCACGGTAACCACGACGCATAGTTCTGTAGTTCATCTCAGACTCTTCGCCAGAAGGGATATCGAATTCATCTCTATCTTCGAATTCATAATCCTCTTCGTCTTTCGATGATTCATAACACTCCCACAACTGATCTTCAAGCGCGCAAAGCGTCATTTTGACAGCTTTGCCATGCTCCTTAACTTTATCGAGCAGCTCGAATGCTTTATCGTACGCTGCTTCTCTCATCTCAATAAGTATCATAATTATACGAATTTAAATGATTAATATTAAGCAGCGGGCGTTGTTGTAGCAGTTGTAGCCTGTGAGAGGCGGTTTGCCCAATAACTTGAAATGAAATCTGCACCAGCGTTAGCGATGAGGGTCGGGACTGCTGTCCACGAATTGTTTGGCAAAGTAATTGTAGCCGGCTGAGATGCCTTAATGGCAGCGAGCTCGCTTTGAATACCTGCGAACTTCTCATTTATAAACGCGGTTTGCATTGCATTGCTAGCGTTAGAACGTAACAGAGCATTGTCAGCTGTCAAAGCATCGATCTTGTTTTGCATTTCACGCTCTTTGAGATCACAGAATTCCTTTGTGATCATTGTGCTCTGAGCTGCAATAGCATCAGTTATAGAACGTGTGTTGCGCTCTGATTGAGAGCTAAGTTGGTTAGTTTGCTCAATTGTTTGGATACGTCCCTCGTAACCTTGCTGTGTTGTCAGGAGGCGGTTCTCGCAGCAGCATTCACATAGTTGACGTGAGATGGCTGCATCACCGCTCTGGATAGCATTAGTTACTTGCAGGAAGCCCATACCGTTCTGAGCACCTACTTGCTGTATTGCTGACTGAACTGCGTTTATAGCAGATTTTGTTTCGTTAATATCGCTATTGAGTGTGGTAGCGAGCAGACGTACATCTGCATCAGTACCATTAATAGCCTGCATAATTAAATCGGTGTTGTTATTATTATTCAGCTGGTTTGCAAGGCCATAGGCTCCATTTCCCCCGAAACCGCCGAAGCCATTTCCGAAGAATCCGCCATTGCCAAGCAGAATACCAAGAATAAAACCAAGAATACCACCGCCCCAGCCTCCTAAGAAGCCAGAGTTATTGCTGCCATATCCGTTTTCTGGCAGCATGAAGATTTTTGAATCGTTCATATTTGTAAAACACTTTAAAAAATAAATAAAACACAAAATAAATTGAAAATTTAGACAAAAAGTCTAAGCTCTTTGATAAGCATGCTTAACGATATATACCATAAAAAGAGGACCCCTGTTAAAGGGCCCTCCAAAATTTATATTATGAAAGTTTTAATTACTCCGTTGGAGTATCTTGTTCTGGCGGTGTAGGTTCACTCTCAACAGTCGCTCTGCCTTCGAGTCCTGCAGTGCCAGTAGATCCAAATCCGTCTTCTCCGCGCTCCGATTCGCTGAGTTCTGTTGCTTCTGCTATAGTATATTGAGGTATTGGAACAATTACGAGCTGTACAAATCTCTCACCGGGAGTATAGATTGCAGGAACCACATCTGTAGTGCTTCTCATCACAACCTTGATTTCTCCGCGATAGCCACTGTCGATAACTCCTACAGAGTTTGTCATGGCGATAGATTTGTTCCAAATACTAGATCTTGGGAACAGAAGACCTACGTGTCCTTCTGGTATTTCTACAGCAAGATCTGTGTGATATACTAATAATATCTGCCCAGCTTCATTTCTAACTGTGTCGATATTAGTACATGTCAAGTCTACTCCAGCGTCTCCTTCATGAGCGCGAATAGGCATTATTGCTTTATCGGATAATCTTTTAAACTTAATTTCCATATGATATATATTATTGGTCTCCCCACTAGGATTTGAACCCAGACCAAGAGGGTTCCTACTACTCCATATTGCTATGGCCAAATAAGGAGCGTCTTTACCTCCCACTCTTTAATTATCGACTTATTTGTTGTAGTCTGGACTATGTCTTAACCATATTGAAATTCTAGCTAGATATAATGTAATTCACCTATTGCCTGATGTACTTGCTTACCAATCGCCTTACTATACATTATAAATTTCAACTTAGGTTTCTCGTATATAGTCTCTACACATTTATGAGCGTTCTTTTAACAGCGTTTGAACTATTATGCCAAATGTCTCTCAATTTTAGCTCGGCGTTATCTGAAACAGACTTTCGCCGAATTAGCGAGATTCTCATTCTTGCGTTTCCGTCAAGATGATCCAATTTTCATAGAGCCTCCTGTGCTACCATTACACCATAGGGCGAGGGTTACAGGGTATTTCACCTGTATATCTTATTGAAGGGGTGGAAGAGTTGAACTTCCCATTTGATATGTTCCAAAACCCCTGATACTAATTAATGAAACAGTTTATTCCAAGCACGAGTAAAGAAATTCTTCTTCTCGTTCTTTTTTACTGGTGCGGTACATTGATCTTCTTTCGAAAGACCTCTAATGTTAAACCGCATATATTGTCCATCAATAAGCGCTACGCAGTTATATCCTTTGAACATTTGTTCAACTGTAAAATCTGTTATCTGCGTAATAACTGCATCGAACTCTTCGTCCGTAATAGCCAGTCCTGCACCTTGCTTTGCAAGAGCAAAAGCTGCAAGCATGTCACTCGCATCTTCCACGTTAGTAAAATCTACAACGTATACAGGCTTAAACACTGGCTTCTTGCGCTTGTTCGGTGTTTTCTTCTCTGTTGTCTTCATAATGTTTATTTTTTGGGCTATAGTCTGATTGCTTATCTATTTTAAATCTAGGCTTTAATGAGAATCTGAAAAGTTTATTAAACAGTATATCATGATAATCATCCGGATCTTTCATCACATCTATAGTGAATAAGAATTGATACTGAACTATATCTTTAACTAGTTCAAAATCTTCGTCTAGATCTTTTGATATCTATTTACAAACTTTATCTATATCTGTCATCAAATATTCTCCTTAGCTACAATATCGTATAATCTAATCAATCGTGTATCTTTAATCAGATCAAACCAGTTACCTGCATAACTACGAAAAACCACAACGTCTCCTACATGAAGATCTAGCGCTGGATATTTCTCATCGTTTTTAACTTGGTTGTTGTACGAAATAGGCATCTTAAGAATAACTGCCTTTCTAAAATCAGATTCAACCTCTTTAACCTCTGTTTTTACTTCCTTATAGTCCACTGCCTTGATTTCATCTTCTACCTTTGTTGGTGATGCAACCTCTCCTCCGACAGGACTACTAATCTCCTTCTTGACCATCACCGGCTCAAGAGGCTTTACAAGAAAGTAGTCTGCAAATTCGTAATCAATCTTTGCTGCTACTGACTCTGCCAGCTGAGTCTGGTCAATGAGCTTATCTTCTTCCATATTACTTCTTTAAGTTTTTCAAATGAGTGAGTGCCTTAATCAGGTTGTTGTATACTGTCACTTTTTCGTGGTATACAGCAGGGTGATCTTCATCACTATTTGCACTGTTAAGAGCGTCTGTGTATTTGCCGATCATATTATCGATCTCATCAAATACGTTTACAAACTTATCCTTTGTTTCTGGTTTTACTTCCTCTAAATAACCGTTCTCGACGAGAGCCTTGGCGTAGTCAGAGGAAATCGTATACTCAGAATAATGTCTTGAATACTGAGAGACGTCGGAATCATCATACTCAGTATTCTCAACATTACTGCTAAAAGTATATGAACTTCCGTCCTCGGACATCTCGAGGGTATCTCCTTCGTCCATCATAAAGAACGGCTCGATAACTTTTAAGACTTTTTGCATATGTGTTTATTAATTTTTTGTGTGTTTTACGCCGCCATAACGTAGATTTGCACAAAAATGGTTGCAAAATAGATAAAATTTTATGTTTTGCAACTTTTTAACGCCATTTTACGTTAGTAGATCTAGAAAGATATAATATATATAATATAAATCTATGAACTTAATAGAGTAGAATATAATATTATACTATGCAGATTTTCTAAGTCTTAAACATGAAAGTATACCAGTAACAGACAACTGTAAGTACTACTATATACATCATACCCCTATTAATTCAGCATATATCGTAGACAAGCAACCTTTCTACAACGAAGAGAATAAGTACTACATACAAGCAAATATAGAATATCAAGCTATAGTCGATAAGTTTGGAGAAGAGGGTATAGAGTCGTTCGTAGAAAGTATATGCAACTTAGGAGCTTTGGGGTGTGTAAACGCTGAACAAATGCTTGCCTGTATACATCAATACTCTGACAGATATACTAGAAAGAGAGCTAAAAAAGCTTATAACGAATGGTTAGAAGGTCAAACATACACTCATTTGACAGTAGATGACGATGATGAAGATTCTATCAAAAGAACAAAATGCTCAAGATACGTAGCAAGAGCAGAACAAGGGACTGACAAACAGCCATAGTATGACAATAAAAAAGATATTGAAAGATCCTAGATTTAAGGATGCAGTAGATAAAATAATAACAGCAGAAAAACATGCTAATGAAAAAGGTTTGTACGAAACACAAGGACAAGACAGTTAAATTATTTGATACTACGATATACTTAAAATTCGTAGATCAAGATAAAAACGATAACGGTAGCTGGATATTTGGGCATACTAAATTTGAAGCAGCAACGTGTACTATTATTATCTCTCTCAAAGACAACAATGGAAACCCTTTGACGGAGAAAACTATTAACTGCACTATCCGCCATGAGTTTTTTCACGCAATATTCAGTTTACTATACTTCGGACAAGAGCGTGACAATGAAACACTGGTAGAATGGCTTGCGCAAGCAACAAATTCATTAAACGAACAAGGAATTAACATCTAATGGGAAAAATAAAGAAATACGCAAATCTGTACGATAAAGATGGCAATCTTCTACGGGAAGCACCTCTCAAAGATTATTCTATAAAAGAACTTGAGGAGTTAGTAGATTCATTACCACAAACAGACGTACAAGGGAGAAATAACTGTATCCGGATTCTCACGCAAATGTATATGAATCCGAAGACGGAAGAAGATAAACAATACGTACAACAGAAACAACAGGAGCTCTTAAAGCAGTTATACGAGCATAATAAGCATACAGAAGAACAGGCAACAGACGCTTTACAAGAAGTAGAAAAAGAGCTGAAAAAAGATGAACCGATGACTCAAGAAAATCTACTTGTCGAACGTGAAAACGTAGACGAAAATATGGAGGAATACGTTGATTTTGAGGAGGTTACAGATGAAAATAATTGATAGTAGTGTTGAGATTTTAGATCAGAATCCTGGGGAGCAGGGCATATACCAGATGATAGAACTGGCAGGCAGAACTGCTTATAAATCTGAGGATAAAGTAACAGAAACTAGCGCAAATGAGTTTGTGCAACGTATGAAAAATCTAGGTCATGGTTCCCCTTTAGAGCACGGAACCGTATACCTCACAGTCCCAAAAACAGACTTTAATAGAATTGTTGACGATCATGACTTTAACTTCTTCGATTGCCCGTTTCTCTTTTGGGGAGCGACAGAATTAAGTGACAAAGATGTATATCTTACAACTGATTATCGTACGCTTTGCAAATTTCATTATGAGGAGCTCCTTAAATTTGTAACAGAACCTACAGAAAAGCACGTGAAACGTATAACCGTCAAGTTTATCTGTGATAGAGGAGTTTCGCACGAATTTGTACGACACAGATCGTTCTCTTTCCTCCAAGAATCTACACGTTACTGTAACTATAGTAAAGACAAATTTGGGAAAGAAATAACATTTATACGTCCGCAAAGAGGGCTTGACGACGAAGCAAAACCGGTCTTTGAATTCGGCTTAAAAACAGCAGAACAGACCTATTTTTATCTCTTAGATTGCGGTTGGAAGCCTGAAGAGGCGCGTGCAGTTCTCCCAAATGCCCTTAAAACAGAGCTTATAATGACGGGAACAATCCCACAATGGGCTCAATTTTTTAAACTCCGCTGCTCTAAAAATGCACACCCAGACGCCCAAAAACTTGCAAACGACCTAAAAGCCCAGTTTATAGAGCGCGGATACTTAACAGAAGTTGAAAATTAGGATAAAAACGAAGACATATGGCTAAAAATCTAATATTAGGTTCACATAATACATTCACCTATTTACCCCCTAAAAAGTGGTGGATGAAGCCCTTCTCTTGCATAGGAAAATGCCAAGAAAAAGACTATAAAGAGCAATATAAACTGGGGGCTCGTGTATTTGACGTAAGAGTACGCTTTGATAAACACGGAGATATAGTGGTGGCACACAACCTCAGAGAGGTAAAAATGTCTGAAAAAGAGCTATATGACTTCTTTAAGTTCCTAAATAAGAAGAAAAACTGCTCATGCAGAATAATGCTAGAACTCCGTAAAAAGGTCAAAGATGAAGCTCTCCAAATAGAGCATTTTAGATACTTTTGTGAGAGCTTAGCACAACAATTTGAACACATAGTGTTCTTTGGGGGGCGTATACTCTATAATTGGGTACAAGTCTACAACTTTGGAATAGACATCCCTATAATAGAAAAACATGCATCTGTATGCGCTCCAAAGCTCATAGATGATTTATATCCTAAGTATTACGCTAAGCATAATAATCATAAGAATATAGAGCGTTATAAAGATGAACAAATTTGTTTATTGATCGATTTTGTAAACATACAATAATTATGAAGAAAATTTTTAAAAAAATAGCACAGATCCTTTGTACAGATAAAGGTGCTCATGCTCTTGGGGGACTTGTAATAGCCCAAGCGGTAACACTTACGCTAGCACATTTCTTTGCAACAGAGGATGTTCTTCCTATTGCAGCTGGAATTGCAGTAGCGACAGTAGCAGGATTTATTAAAGAATGGTGGGATGAACGCCATAATGGTACGTGTGATGTAAAAGATTTTATAGCAACTGTAGTTGGAGGATTGATCGGTGAAGGAATCTTGTTTATTTGAAATCGAACCTGTTGAAATGGAGGTTCTAATGGATTGTGACGGAGAATCTTGTACAGTAACTCCGCAAAATAAATAAAATTTTTTTATTTTTTTTTCTAGAAGTCCCGGGCTCAAAAGGCTCGGGATTTTTTTGTGCAAGCAAACGGGGAAAATTTTTTGTAGTTTTTAAAAGTGTTGTGTGAGTGTGGAAACGGGGAACTCTCTTCTTTCTCCCCCCGCCAGCAAAACCGAAGTCCAACTATCCCCCGTCAATTTCCTAGCGGGAATCGAACGTTCCGCTTACTCAAACTTGCAATATTGCACAGTATTAATCCATTCAAAGCTATGAAACAGATTATCACTTACCAACTGAGTATCAAGGTTGCTGGAACGTTCCGTGTATCTGATCAATATCCTACACCAGAGGCAGCTTGCGCTGATATCGTACCTTTCCTCAAAAAGCTCAAGCAGCACTACACACAAGTGGTCATAGTACGCAACGTACGGACAGTTGCACAGCCTTAGCTGTGCTTCTGTTCTTGGTAAGTCGAACATTCCGTTTACTATTCATTGCAATATTGCACAACGATTAAATTCAGCTATCATGAAAGTAGAATTGACAAAGTTAGAGGAATGCTATGTTGGCATTGCACTAATACAGATGCACGAAGGCAATCTGCGTCCAATCCAGATTGTGGTCGAAGAGATTCTCAACACAAACGGTAAAGAGAAAAGACAACGTTTCCGTGAAGAACAGGAGCTCGTTCGCCAACATGTCACAGCAACACCTCCGTGCGCAGAGCCAGATGTACCAAATGGACATCATTCTCCAACTATAGAGTTTGCAGACGACTATTAAGTCTGCATTCTCTTTCTTAAAATCGAACAAGCCTTCTACTAACAAATGCAAGGAAAGGGCAAAGGCAACATAATGCTCTCAATTGCATTTAATTGCAGTGACCAAAAGACTACGTAGCGAGAGCCACGGACTGCAATGAGTAATCCCTCTTGGGGCTGGCTCGACCAAGACACACGATATATTTCGCGAGTTATATTTGTGTGACACCAGGGCGTGATATTGTCGACGTAACAGGTAATATCGCTGTACGATAACCAGCAAAATTGGGGAACACGGCCAAGTTTCCCGTTTCACACTATTATGAAAGCCCGATTGATTTGCATACTATTACGGTTAGTCACTGCGGTCAGTCGGGCATTTTTATTTGAGTAGTCGAACAAGCCCTCTACTAATAACTGCAGAAAGACATACAAAGATGTCGAGTACGCATATTGTTCCACATTTTAAAAATTGTACATCATGATTTACAAATTAAGAGACGTTTGCCTCAAGGTAGTTCCACAAGGCAAACAAAACGCAGGACAAGTTTACGTCAGCGCAGAAGTTTTCAACCCGAATAACCTGCATGCAGGGACATCGACCCAGGCATTCTTTACGAAGCCATTCGTAGAAGAAATACAGAAGTATTTCGCTGTTGCCCATCACGGTACAGGTACAGTAGATACTCCACTTCCAGACGAATTGCTCGCGTTTCCAGGCGGCCGATACGAGCCGTTTGCATTCCCTGAGACAATGGTCCAGATTAATGAAGACGGCACACCTCGTCGTAATCCGAAGAACGGCAACATGTACATGCGTGACGGAATCACCGTCTTGTGCCAGTACGAAATCGACGACGAGACAGGTGAGCGCAGTTATGCAAAGGATTGGGACCCAGTATCTCGTGGTACAAGCATCATGAACTCCATGTATGCGCCTCTTTCACGGTTCAATGCGGCACCAACTGTTGCGCCACCACAGTTAATAAATGGCCAAACAGCACAGGTTGCACCAAATGTTGCTCCTCCTGCAAACGCAGCGCCAGGTGCAGTGCCTCCTCCTGCAGCGTAAACTCCAGAGCGCAGCGTCCACAAGGGCGCTCGCTCCTGTTTTTGTGGAACTCAAATAACAAACATTGAAGATAGATTAACTGACACCACATCTCATATATTGTGTTTTTAAGTTTTTATTTTCATGCACAGCGGTGCAAATCAGATTCATTTTCTGTTATTGGTAATTTAAGTTATTATCGCTCGTACCCCAGAACCGTTGTGAAACGTAGTATGGGTTTTAATACACTCCAAGTGTACATGGAGATTAGTTGTACACAAACATTCACATTTAAATCATTATCAAAATGAACAAACAACAACTTGTAACACGCCGGCAAGCTATTAAATTAAAGCAACTCGGCTTTCACGACAAAACATGCGCCTGTCTAATAATGGCGAAAGACTATCAATGGATAATATTTGGATATCCATCAGACGCAAACAAAGTAAAGCAAAAACAAATGGACGGCAAAGTAGTACATCCATTCGTCTCATTTCCAACAGTCTATGAAGCAGTAGATTGGTTTGAAAGAAAATTGCCAGCATCCGTATTCTACGACACAGCACTTAATATAAGTTTTAATCACAGATGTAAGAATAAGTTTGCGACTTATCGTAAAATAATCAACGCTTTAATCAAAGAGTATGAAAAACATTAAATTTCGCTTGACAGAGTTTTTATTATTCTGTGTACTACCTATCGTCGTGATAGTCTTAATGTCAATAGGTCTTGTGTCATTATTAAAAGTAGACAACAGTGTTGAACAAATAAGACACCAAAAAGAAACCATTGCTGCATACAGAGCGGTTCTTCACAGAATATGGCTTGAAAATCCATCTTATATGGGTGATTATTTCGTAGAGACAGATGAAATGTTTGTACTAGACTCTTTAGACAATGCTATGCTCCGCAGCATATTTACAACGCATTCAGCTCTTGAAAAAGAAGAATATGAATACAATCGTGCGCATGAAGCAGAGCATGTAATAATACGTCATGACCCAGGTTGTTGTACAGTAAACATAGAATAATATGCCGTTAAACAAAACCTATAAAAACGGTCAGCTGATCACCATCAACAATCATATATTTCGAGTCGTTGAAAATCAGTCGACATTAGCAACGTGCATATTCTGCAGAGATATCAACACATCAATGAATCTCCCATGCAGAGTAGCAGCAAAAGCTCCACAACTCTTCTCATTTAATTGTGTTATACTCAAACCAACTCAAACTTTAAAGTTCATAAAATGACACAAGTTAAATCACAAAATCAAGTTCATCCTCCCAAAAAGGGTCCTTTACAAGACAAGGAGGGGAATAGTCGATACAGATTGTTCTTTAAATCTGGCAATTCAACAATGTTGTTTGCACAAGGTTTAACACGCCCTGCAATAAAGGCTCTTACAACTCAAATCGACAATATTATCCAGAAACTTGACTCAAAGATTGAAGGGCAGTGGATAATCACGAAATAAACTCAACTACGCATGAGTAATGTTGCGTAATAGTACAAATGTTTAAACATTATCAAAATGAAGAACAAATTTAAAATTGATCCAGACTGGGTTGGATTTATACTCGGTCTGATCGTCCTCGCAATTCTCTTATTTACACCAAGAAATTGTAGAGCACAACAGAAAACAGCACAACTTGATACAGTATTGTGCAAAGTACAATGCATCGACAAATTCGTCGAAGTACCCTCGTCTACAGGTAAATCTGTACGCATCTATGCAGTCTATAATGATTATGACAATCAAGTTTCAGACCTCATTCCAGTTACAAAGACAGTTTATGAATATATTCAAGTCTGTCAAAACAATGGGGTAACACCACAATTAGGGATTAAACTTAAAGATGGTCAAATATCATCCATCATCCGCTTCAAAACTAAATATACACGGAGGAATAGACATGAAAGTAGGTGATATTATCATTACACGCATGCGCAGAGCATTGCGTATGTGTACAGAGATAACATACCATTTGGTAGAAAATATATCAAACACAGGTATTGTTGTGGAAACACTTCCAATCAACGAGCGCTCTAAACTGTTATACATAGACACTGAAGACCGCCATAAATATCGCAAGGTGAAGATTGCACATCTCGTAGTATCTAAAGATGCATACAATCGCATTCTTCACGGTGATATGGACCAAGTACGTCATGATGTAAGTCCGAAATGGATGAAAGCATATACAGAACGGTCAGAAGTTGTGCACTTTTACACAATGTACGGTGATCATGTCTATTGCGTAGCAGAAGATTGGCGCGCTGGTATAAACAGCGGCAGACAATATATTCGTGTAGTACTCGGTAAAATATTATTATAATGTGTAAAAAGATTCTTAAACCAGGTCAATTGCACACTATAAATAATCAAGTTTACCGCGTAAAAAAGCGCGAATGTGGCTGTTATGGGTGTGCATTTAACAATGTAATGTTGTGTCCAAACATTTTACTCAATAAAAGACTAAATGTTGGACCAGTTGAGAAATTCTCTTGCACAGAGAGTGGTACTATATTTGTCAAAGTATAATTTTGTTTTCATAATTAAACTTCGTGCGGGGAGGCTATGCCTGAACATAGTTCTCCCTGCACCCCTCAAATACTATAGAACTTGGCTATTAGCGGAAACCTCAAGCCCGCAAACAACAGTTTAGTGTACATATAACTGTTTGAACAAGGAGAGGGTAGTGTGCATATATCATTTACAGAAAGTCTAACTGTACAATATGGTAACATGATTAAGTAGATGTGGAGTCATGAACCACACCGACCCAAAGTGAGTCATATATGGTATAAAACCTACAGAGTTAACAAAAATTCGATGACAGCTTCCCTCGGAAGCAATCCCACAGTACGTGTCGCACGTATGCCGTAAGTGCAACTGTGGGACCAAATTAAATTCAAATGGCTGAATTTAAACCTATCTGTGCATGGTATATCAGCGTAGGCGGTGAATGGCACAGATAACATCGCAAAACTTCGATCAGGTGATTGACATACAAACAGTTGAAGCACTGTGCGCACAGGAGCTTTTAGGTTGTAATTTTTATAGTATAACCAATATTTAAAACTAATGTAGGAGTCCATGGTATATATATTATCTTCTATTTTAAGTTTGGTTGTAGGTGTATTATCAGTTCCTCTGATTATTTATCTTCGTGCAAGACGTAGCGGATGGGACGACAGCAACATCTTTAATGTATTTCGTGTACTATGTCATTTGGCATTACATCCAAAAGACTTTACAGAAATGCAATATAAAGATGGTAAACGTCCATTCTGGTATCTTACAAAAGATGAACTTTCAGAGGTAGTTGATAGTAGGCCATAATACACCAGTGTGCGAAATCTAATAGAAAGTAGCACACAAATTGGGCTATTGTGTAATGGTAGCACAACAGATTTTGGTTCTGTTCGTAGGAGTTCGAATCTTCTTAGCCCAACGTTTATGTTTTGCCACAATTGTTTGAATACTTTTTTTAGGTTTTACGAAACATTTTTCTTTGAATCTCCTAGCATAGCGGTTCGTGAGAATAGCTATGTTTTTGACTTATTAGCTCAGCTGGTAGAGCACTAGATTTTTAATGTAGGGGTCCAGAGTCCGAATCTCTGATAAGTCACATTTCTTTGTAAATTCAACACAAAATTCAATATATTATGAAAGTTTTAATGTTTATTTTCGTCTTAATAGCACTAGTTGCTCATAAGGCAAGTGAGTTGTATTTCAAAGAGTAATTAACTAATCGCGGAGTGGTGAAGAGGTATCATGCCTGGCTCATAACCAGGAGATCGTAGGTTCGATTCCTACCTCCGCAACAAGTCGTTTCATATTATTTATTAACAACTTTTAAAAATCATTATCAAAATGAAAACATTAGCTAAAATCAAGTGCTTTGGGGCAGTGTTTATCTCGCTCCTTATAGCATGCGTGTGCCTTTCATTTGGCTCATGCGAAAATCCTCCGAGAATCTTGCAGCACAATCAGTGCAAGTGTGGTTTTGACAGTACAATGGTCATAGACCTCGTACAAAGCCTTCACAATCCAACATTCAGCAGCCCATACGATCTAACTCGTTATAGGCATCAGATCGAAGAAAATAATAAGTTGGATAGCCTATTCATGTCACTACCGCAAGATGTACTAGTAGATGCAGCTAAGGTACTACTCAAGACGTCAATGAGTGTGAGTTTGTCTGATGTAATACACGAATATCTAGACAATTCAAACATTTATGACACCCTTGGAAGTGCAACCGATACTGTAGAGTTACAGGTAGATACAAATACTCCGCCTGACTCGCCGTACGATACGATTATTGACGGAAAACAGTATAAACTCGTAAATTCAGAACAGCATGAGTAACGATCATAGTGCTGTTGTCATGATTTACAACGGCAAAGAAGCAGAAAGAAACGACATTGCTGTAATACTGGCAATGCTCAGAGATCGCGGTATCTTGAAAGACGGTGACATCATTGTTAAAACATTCAATGAGAACGATCTCAGTAATATCTTACTTGGTTCAGCAGTAAAGGCCAAGAAGGTGGAAATAAAGGTAGATGAACCAACAAGTCCAAAAGTCGAAGCTCTCACATATCTTGGAAAGATATTCAAGCATATGATGAAAGACTTGCACGACGATGTAGAACAGGTAGCTATATATATGGCTCGCAGATATGCTAGAGGTATATACAATGAAGCTGATACTGTATTCTGCACAGCCATGGACACTATTAGTTCACTCAATCTTGTTGACAAATTTGACGGCGAAATGGCCAAAACTATAAAAAGTTATGGTTTCGACGTCAGTGGATTCTTTAAAATGCTCAGGCATGTAGACAATATCAAAATGTTGTTAGGTAAATAATATGCGCAGCATTAAACGCTCAATGCGATTTGTTCCTAAAAAAGAACATGTCGTAAATCCATACTGCAGAAAAGAAAAGCATAGGTCACTACAAATAGATGACCTAATGGACAATCTGCCGTATAGAACTGTGTTTAATCGAGGTTGTACCTCAAAATATTAATAGTTTTAAACAATTTAAATCATTATCAAAATGGCTAAAAAAGAAGAAGAGAAGAAAGTCACTACGAGTGCAGAGAGCACCGTAGATGCAATTCGTACAGGTAATCAGATCACAGACACTGCTATCGAGGCAGCTCTGACTGAAATCAGCAAAGAGAAAGACGACGCAAAGAAGCGTGAAGCTAAGAAGCAACTTTGTATCGCCACGTATGTCAACCGCAAGACTCTGCTCCAACTGCAGCAGCGTCGTCGTGAAGACAAAATCACCAAGGAGAAGCTTGAGACTTCGAAGCAACTTCTTGAGAGACTTCTCGGCGTTGAGTGCGAAATAAAGGACGGAGAGTGCATTCCGACCAAGAATAAGATTGACGCCGCAAATCGTCTCACTCCTACTCAGCACGAAGCTGAAATCAAGAAGATGGAGGAAGAGGCTGCTAAGAAGATTCGCGAGTCAAACAAGCAGTTTGATGACGACCTTCGCGAGCTGCGCAACTCTTATGAGGGCGGATATCGCTACTATGTAGACAGCTACTGGTACTAATCCCGTCTCATTGTGTTTTTAAACTTTAGTTAGTTTATTGACAGCTTATCCAACACAGAGTCTTTGAACCACGTGTTTATCCTGCCTAAGCGGACGGTCGTGGCATTGCGCCTTTTCAGGGTCCTGCGGGGAATTTTATAACTGAATTAACAGTAACTATCGAGAACCTTGAGTCAGTGATAAGGATAATACCACCGTCTACACGGTGTATAATATGTAGACATCTGATCAAAAAATCGATTATACAGAGCCCAGAGCCTGACTCGACTTAGAGTCAGTATATGAATTTCAAGGGTGTAATACGCCTTATTTAGAGACTAGATCCAATGATAAGTCAACGTATTTTGAGGTTTATGAATATTTGATTTAAGCGTCTTTAATGCTTGAGTGGATTAGCTACCCACAAAAGTACTTAAAAGCGCTCAGATCGAAAGGAAATGGCCTTAAATCGAGTGTTTTGACTGATCATCAAGACATTCACAACAGAAATCTTAGCGTGTGTGAGGTAAACTGTTCGGACACGGGTTCGAATCCCGTCAGGTCCACTAGACAGATACCGCATACTGTCATGCTCCTATGCACTCTACGCCAGATAAGGTACTTCTGGATAAACGCAAGAGGCGGGAGCTTTTACTATACGGGCCTGAATGGATTAGACGGCAGTGGAAGTAAACACATTAAGCGCTTTGATATAAACACAAACGGCAACAATAAAGTTGTAGATTACACTGGTCTCCAGGAGGCCGCGTAATCGGGTGAGGGGGCTACCTAAGTGCCCCCACTTTTGGTGAACGCGTGAGCGGCTATCCGTTGTGAAACGTATAGTTTTAGGTTTGAATCCTAAATTCACCGCAAGTGTAACATTCTAAACTGTAACAAATGAAAAAATCTACAGGATATAAAGAAATGCTACGCGACAGATGTCCTTTTGTATTAAATGCGGCATTAAAATGGTGCAAAGCAAAAGACAGATGGATAGATTACATCTATTATACTCACGTAAAGAAATATCCTAAAAATCAACGCTCGTTGGCAGTAAAACGAGTTTTAGGATTAAAAAACGTAACTACACGTAGAGAAATATACGAC
>Ga0256405_10002659_pt1 | contig 39815 bp, 17 predicted proteins | sample RumenRJG_02DNA_FD_189096 | JGI IMG/M metagenome (GOLD analysis project Ga0256405, IMG submission 189096) | Bovine rumen microbial communities from Lethbridge, Alberta, Canada - RJG_02 | ecosystem: Host-associated > Mammals > Digestive system > Stomach > Rumen | place: Canada: Alberta... | reverse complement strand
TTTGGAAACCGCCATTTCTGGGCAGAAGGATATTACGTAAGTACGGTTGGCTTGAATGAAGCTACAATTGCGAAATATATCCGCGAACAGGAAGCTCATGATATAGCAATGGATAAAATTACTGAAAAAGAATACGAAGACCCTTTTAAGGGTAGTAAGTAGTACAAAAGGCTCTTTAAGAGCCGGCGGGTGACAAGCTGCAATAGGCTTGAACACATGTGAAAGCGAGGGACTTAAGTCTCGGCTTGAGACCCTTAGCCTTATAGGCTAAGAGCAAATCACCCGTTTGACGGGTGGTTGTGATTCTTGTGATGGTCATTTCGACAGGCTCAATGACCGAGATTTTTCCGCATTCGCGGTTGTTTCGAGAGCCTCAACCACCGCTGGGCTTTGCGGTTCCAGCTGCGCCGGGATATGGAAGGGGCGCGGAGCGCCGTGCCGAACAAAAGTGAGGTACCGACCGTGAGGGTAGCCTGGAATAGCCCGTTACGGAGGAGCTGCGCTGAAAAAATGTTGCAGATGTTTTAACGCTGAAAGAATCATTTTGTTCTTATTAGATTGTTCCTTAATTGACTAATCCCCCCATATAGTTTTATAATTTTGCTACTTTTGAACATAGGCGTTCATTTCTCTTTGCGGCGTGCCGTAGAAGTGGAAAGGGCGCTTTTTTTTTGCAAGAAAAGCGGGGTACATTTTGAGCAAAGCGGTTTTGGTTTTAGCCAACGGAATGGTTTTTGAAGGTTCTGGTTTTGGATCGGAAGGCTGTGTTATCGGTGAAACTGTTTTTACTACTGGTATGAACGGATACATTGAAACGCTTACGGATCCAAGTTATTACGGTCAGATTGTTACTCAGACATTTCCTTTGATTGGAAATTATGGGGATATTCCCAAAGATCACGAAAGTGCCCGGTGTAATCTTAAAGGATATATTGTCAGGGAATGGTGTGATGAGCCTTCCAATTTCCGCTGTGGCGGCGACGTAGATTCCTACCTGCGTTCTCAAAACATTATCGGTCTGTATGATATAGACACTCGCCGCCTTACAAAGGTGCTGCGCGAAGCCGGTGTAATGAACGGCATGATTATAAGTGGTTCTTCAAAAGAAGCTGTTGAAGCTTTTGCCGCATTGAATGACGAAAAGAAAAAGGCTGAACTTCTTGAAAAAATCAAGTCATATAAAATTGTAAATGCAGTTGAATCTGTAACTGGAAGTGCTTCCGGTGTAGAAGAACCTGCTGACGTAGTATTTTCAGAAAGCGTGCAGTATAGGTTTGTTCCTGTTACAGCAGGCGGTACAAAGATAAATGATCCAGAACTTGCCATGAAAGACGGTAAGGGTAAAAAGGTTGTTCTTTGGGATTTTGGTGCAAAGGCAAACATCCGTCGCGAGCTCTTAAAACGCGGTCTTGAAGTTGTTACGGTTCCAAGTTCTTACAATGCGGAACAGATTAAGGCTTTGAACCCGGACGGAATTATGCTTAGTAACGGTCCTGGAGATCCTGCGGAGAATACTGGTATCATTGAAGAAATTAAAAAACTTCTTAAGACAGGCATTCCTGTATTCGGAATATGTCTTGGTCACCAGCTTCTGGCACTTGCAAGCGGAGCTGAGACAATGAAGCTTAAGTACGGTCACCGCGGTGCAAACCAGCCTGTAAAATACCTTAAGACTGGTCGCGTATACATTTCCAGCCAGAACCATGGTTATGCGGTAAAGAACGAAACTCTTCCAAAGGGAGCAGAACTTAGTTTTGTAAATACAAACGACGGTACATGCGAAGGCCTTGTATACACTAATGTGCCAGCATTCAGCGTTCAGTTCCATCCGGAAGCATGTTCCGGCCCGCTGGACACAAGCTTCCTATTTGACGAATTCGTTAAGCTTATAAATAATCCTTCTTACTTTAAGGATTTTAAGCCGGAATATGAGAGAGTTGACGCAATCAAGTATTTTGCTTCAACAATCAAACAGACTAAAGAAAACGCTTAAGGGGCGTTGCGGGGATTTCCCCGCTGGAAGGGGTAGTCGAAAATAAACGGTGATTGAGTGGTTACTGAGCCTGTCGAAGTACCTGACGAAGTGATTGTAGATGTACTTGTCGAAAGCACCGTTTAGTTGAGACGAGGGGGAGGCTTCCCCCTTTGAATTGAAAAACAGGAGCGTAAGAGATGCCTTTAAATAAAGATATTCATAAAGTAATGGTTATTGGTTCGGGGCCTATTATTATTGGTCAGGCTGCTGAATTTGACTATGCCGGAAGCCAGGCTTGTAAGGCTTTAAAGGAACAGGGGCTTGAAGTTGTACTTGTAAACTCTAACCCTGCTACTTTGATGACTGACCACGCAATGGCAGATCACATTTACATTGAGCCGCTCATCCCGGAGACAATTCAGCGCATCATTGAAAAGGAAAAACCAGATTCAATTCTTTCTTCTCTTGGCGGACAGACAGGTCTTACGCTCTGTATGGAACTTGCAAAGAGCGGTTTCTTAAAAGAACACAACGTTAAGCTTTTGGGTGCTAAGCCTGAGACAATCGACAAGGCGGAAGACCGCCAGATGTTCAAGGATACAATGGAAGCAATCGGCGAACCGTGTATTCCTTCAAAAGTTGTAACTACTTACGAAGATGCCTATGATTTCATGAAGAATGGAATCGGGTTGCCTGCAATTATCCGTCCGGCATTTACGCTGGGTGGTACTGGCGGCGGTATTGCCTATACAGAAGAAGAATTTGACGAAATTGCACACAACGGACTTCACCGTTCGCCGATTCACCAGATTCTTGTAGAAAAGTGTATTTCGGGCTGGAAAGAAGTTGAATTTGAAGTTGTGCGCGACCACAGCGGAAACGTTCTTACAGTCTGCTCTATGGAAAACTTTGACCCGGTTGGCGTTCATACTGGCGACTCAATCGTTATTGCTCCTGCTGTAACTTTGAGCGACAAGGAATACCAGATGCTGCGTACTGCGGCCCTGAACATCATTTCTTCCCTTGAAATGGAAGGCGGATGTAACTGTCAGTTTGCGCTTAACCCTGAAACTTTTGAATATGCCGTAATCGAAGTAAACCCTCGTGTAAGCCGTTCTTCGGCACTTGCTTCTAAGGCTACAGGTTATCCGATTGCAAAGGTTGCTACATTGATTGCCATCGGCTACAACCTGGACGAAATTCCTAACTTTGTAACAAAGAAAACTGCTGCATGTTTTGAACCGGTCTTGGACTACGTTGTAGTTAAGATGCCTAAGTTCCCATTTGACAAGTTCGTATACGCTGCCCGCAAGCTTGGAACTCAGATGAAGGCAACTGGTGAAGTTATGGCAATCGGCCGTACTTTTGAAGAAGCTTTGATGAAGGCAGCCCGCGGTGCAGAAATTGGCGTTACTTCGCTGAATCTTCCTGTATTTGCAGAAGAATCTGACCAGCAGATTATTGAACGCGTTGGAAAGTGTACTGACCAGCGTCTATTCGCTATTTTCCAGGCACTTAAGCGCGGCATTATGACTGTAGAAGACATTCACCGCGTAACAATGATTGATGAATGGTTCCTGAACAAGATTATGAATCTTGTAGACATGGAAGATATGTTCAGCATGATTAAGGAAGGTGCAGAGCTTGAATGTGCGGATGTTTCGACCCTTCGACAAGGCTCAGGGACCGCAGGCTCAACCACCGCACAACTTACACAGGAAGTTTATCTTGCGGCTAAAAAACTGGGCTACCCGGACAAGGTTATTGAATCTATGTCTGGAGCAAAGATTGAAGGCTGCTCGGGTGTAATTGAACACGATAAGAACAGCACTTCTACAGCAGACACAATTACTGCAAACAATGAACGCCTTGCAAAACTTAGAAGCGAAGGCAAGGTAGCACACATTTCTGCCGGCTACAAAATGGTAGATACTTGTGCCGGCGAGTTTAATGCGGAAACTCCATATTTCTATGCCGGATACGATAAGGAAAACGAAGCAGAACTGTTCTTAAATGAACTGCATGATGGCAAGAAATCAAAGGGAACTATCGTTGTTCTTGGTTCTGGACCAATCCGAATCGGACAGGGAATTGAGTTCGACTATGCTTCTGTTCAGTGTGTATGGTCGCTCAAAAAGCTTGGCTACGAGGTTGCAATCGTAAACAACAACCCTGAAACAGTTTCTACAGACTTTGATACAGCAGACCGCCTTTACTTTGAACCTCTTACTCCAGAGGATGTAATGGGCGTTATCAACACAGAAAAGCCGGTTGGCGTTGTAGTAGCGTTTGGTGGTGGAACAGCAATCAAGCTTGCAAAATTCCTTGACAATCAGGGAATCCGCATTCTTGGTACAAGCGCAGATGCAATTGACCTTGCAGAAGACCGCGAACGTTTTGAAGAACTCTGCGAAAAGCTTAACATCAACCGTCCTAAGGGACTTACTGTAATGAACGAAGCAGAAGCTCTTGAAGCAACAAAGAACCTTGGTTACCCGGTACTGCTCCGTCCGTCTTACGTACTTGGCGGTCAGAACATGATTGTTGCCTTCAATGACGACGATGTTAAAGAATACATGAAAATCATCCTTGCACAGGGAATTACAAACCCAGTTTTGATTGACCAGTACATGCAGGGAATCGAGCTTGAAGTAGATGGTATCTGTGACGGTGAAGATGTTCTTATTCCAGGAATCATGGAACATATCGAACGAACAGGTATTCACTCGGGTGACTCAATCGCCGTTTATCCGAGCTGGAACTTGAACGATGTTCTCCGCGAAAAAATCATCAAGCAGAGCCGGGAACTTGCCCTTGCTCTTGGAACAAAGGGACTTGTAAACATTCAGTATCTTATTTACAACAACGACCTTTATATTATCGAAGTAAACCCTCGTTCTTCACGAACAGTTCCTTATATTTCAAAAGTAACAGGCGTTCCTATGGTAGACCTTGCCGTACGCGCTATGCTTGGTGAAAAACTTAAGGACATGGGATATGGAACCGGTTTGTACCGCATCCCTCCATACTTTGCTGTAAAAGTTCCGGTATTCAGTTTTGAAAAATTGATGGACGTAGATACTCACCTTGGACCAGAAATGAAGTCTACAGGTGAAGTTCTTGGAATTGCAGCAACAATGGAAGAAGCCTTGTTCAAGGGACTTATTGGTGCTGGCTACGAAATGAAGCGAAGCGGTGGCGTACTGTTCAGTGTTCGTAAGACTGACCGTTACGAGCTTCCTGAACTTGCACGTAAATTCTACGATATGGGCTTTAAGCTTTATGCAACAGAGGGAAATTCAAAAACCCTTCAGGACTTTGGAATGGAAGTTCAGGTTGTAAACAAGATTCATGAAAATCCTGATGACAACCTTCTTACATTGCTTGATTCTGGAAAGATTGATTATGTAATTTCCACTTCTGCAAAGGGACGTGATCCGCGTGCAGACAGCGTAAAAATGCGCCGCCATGCAGTAGAACGCGATATTCCTTGTCTTACAGCGATCGATACGGCAAACGCCCTTGCAAACTGTCTGATGAGTCACTACAGTGCAGAAAACGTTGAGCTTATAGACATCAATGCCCTTAGGACAGAAAAAGAAACTGTTCACTTTACAAAGATGCAGTCTACAGGAAACGACTTTATCCTTATCAACACAGACGAGCAGGTTATTCACAATCCTGGTGGGCTTGCCGTACGTCTCTGTAACCGCCGTTCCGGTATTGGAGCAGACAGTCTTGTTCTTGTTGGAAAGAGCGAAAAGGCTGATGCAAAAATGCGCTTCTTCAACCTTGACGGTTCAGAAGGAAAGATGGCCGGAAACGCCATGCGCGCCGTTGCAAAATACCTTTACGACAACAACGTTTACGGAATTGCAGACAAGCACGAAAAGAAATCGCTTCCGACAGCTTCTATCTCTGTAGAAACATTGAGCGGCATTAAAAAGCTTACTCTGTATAAGTTGAATGGAATTGTTTCTTCGGTAACAATCGATATGGGTAAACCGGAATTTACACCTGCTTCGCTTCCTACAACACTGGAAGAAAAAGCACTTAATATACCTGGACTTCCAGAAAAGGCGATTGTTGATCAGCCGCTTACAGTTGACGGAATTAACTACAATGTAACTGCTGTCAGCGTTGGTAATCCGCACTGTGTTGTATTCGTTGGATTTGTAGACAAGGTAGATGTAAAGAAGATTGGACCTTTGTTTGAAAATCACGAAGACTTCCCGAGCAGAACAAATACAGAATTTGTACGTGTTGTAGGACCAAACGAACTTAAGATGCGCACATGGGAGCGCGGAAATGGCGAAACTCCGGCCTGCGGAACAGGTGCCTGCGCAGCTGTTATTGCGGCAGTTCTGAACGGCTACTGCAAGCTGAACGAAGACGTGACTGTAAATGTAAGAGGCGGAAAGCTGATTGTTAAATACACTGGTGATACTGTTTATCTTACAGGTACAACCGAATTCTTGTATGACGGAAAAGTGGTAATTTAATAAAAATAGTGTATTTTGCTATTGACAGCTTGGTCGTAAAATAGTATAAATACACTACGTTTTGTCTCCTTCGTCTAGTGGTTAGGACATCGGGTTTTCATCCCGACAACAGCAGTTCAATTCTGCTAGGAGATGCTAAAGGACTTCCAGTTGGAAGTCCTTTTTTTATCTGTGCAGTTTCAATAGGGATTTTCAACCGAGAGACATTTCTTATTTCTATCTTTTTAGTTTATTCATAATTTTTTTATAACAAAGTTATGAAATTTTCTCTATAAAACGTTGATATATTATTAATTTTTTTTTACATTTAAGCTAGGGTTTTATTATAGGAGAGCTTATGTCTAAACGAAATTTTCCGATTGGCGTGAAACTTGCCTTGATAATCGGGATTATAATCCTGATTTCTTTGAGTACAGTTACATTTCTTAACAGCTGGTTCATTTCAAAAGACATAAGGCTTACGGCCGAAGAAAATAACCTTACAATCAACACACGTTCGGCTTCTACTGTACAAAACGAAATTTCTTCTGTGCGTTCCAACGTACTTCAGCTTTTGGATATTATCAATGTTGCCGGCCACGGAAAAACTTCCGCAATTGCGCGTCAGGCAGAAGCGTTCTTTTTTGAACGCAATTCTGGCATTGCAGAAATCTACCTTCTTACAAAATATCCTGAATCATCTGAACTTGTAGTTCATACGCGGTTACGAAATACGCGTTTTTTTTCTTCCAATGAAATTGATTTTGACACAGGAGATTCTTTTCTGCGTCAGAATAATGCTGTCCTTGAACGTGCCTGCCGCGGCGAAACAAATGCAATAAACGCATCTCCTTACTTTAAGACGGCTATGCTTGCGTTAATGCTTCCGTATACAGCAATCGGTCTGGATCAGTGCTGCCTTATTCTGTTCAGTCTTGAATCAATTGCAGACGTTTTGGGAACGGGTTCAGTAAACCAGAGCTTTATGATAAACAGCTCGGACGATCTTTTATGCCACCCGGATCAGGACAAGATTTTGAGCGGACAGAGCATGAAAACTTATCCGCTTGTAAAGGAAATGCGCCAGAACAACCAGAACAACGAAGAAAGCCGCCAGATTGTCTTTAATCATACTGACGAAAACGGAAAGGTTCAGAAATACATTGGTGCGTATCAGAAAATCAATATTGCAGATATATGCGTTCTTACAACGGTTCCGCTTGATTTGATACTGGAAGGGGTTCGCACAACAAGGCGGAACAACCTTTATCTTATGGGCATAGTTCTCTTTGTTTCGATTATTTTTATTCTTACTTTTGCACGCTATGTTATTTCGCGTCCGTTGCGCCGTCTTACTGCATCTGCCGAAGAAATCCAGCAGGGAAACTTTAACACTCCTCTTATAGGAATGCTTAATACAAAGCGCCGCGATGAAATCGGTGTACTTAACAAGAGTACCCAGGATGAACAGGAATTCCTTAATACATTTGCGCGCTTTACAAACCGCGGCGTTGCAAAGGCAATTGCGCGCAAGGAAATTGACTTTGAGCCACACCTTAAGGACGTAAGCATCTTCTTCAGCGATATCCGCGGTTTTACTGCAATCTCTGACGGATTCAAGAACAGGTTCGGCGAAGAAAGCCCGCGCGAAATCATCGGGTTCTTGAATGACTATATGAGCCGCATGGTAAATTGCGTAACGATTTCAGGCGGTACAATCGACAAGTTTGAAGGCGATGCAATCATGGCAGTATGGGGAATTCTGCGAGATGACGATCTTAGCTTTGAACTTTTGCCGGACAGCGATCCGAAAAAGAAGGAACAGGAAGCGGCTCATGCAAAACACGTAATGCAGGATGCAATCAGTGCTATCCGTGGAACCATTGCAATGCGTTATGCACTTATGCAGTACAACAAGGATGCAGAAGCCTTTACAAAGGCACACGAACACGAAGCGAAGGCAAAGTACAAGCCGCACATCAGAATCGGATGCGGTATTAACACTGGCCGCGCAACCTGCGGTATTATGGGCAGCGAAGATAAGATGGAATACACTGCCATTGGAGACAGCGTAAACTTTGCAAGCCGAACAGAGAGCTCTAACAAGCCTTGTGGAACAGACATTCTTATTACTCAGGATACGTACAATCTTCTTAAGTTGGGATACATCCGCTGTGAAGAAAATCATTTTACAATTCCAAAAGAAAATGCTGCGGATGAAATCGTTGTAGAAATGATTCCAGTTGAGTTTGAAGTAAAGGGAAAGGGCGCACAGCATTTTTATGGCGTAGTAAACATGCCTCACTTTGACATTGAAGCGTTCTTTAAGACTTCTGATGAAAATTTTAAATTAGATAGGGACTGTGCACGCTGTGTAGGAGCAACAGGCCCTAAGACACTGAATGAAGTACGAAAACTGCTTGGAATTCCAATTCCAGAATTTGAATCGGTAAACTTAAATGAAGAAGAAAACAAGATTCAGGTTAAAAAATGATTTAGCCGTTCCGTTCAGGATTTCTATTTTGATTTGTCTCATCTGCGCTGCAATAAGCTCTCTGCTTTTTTATAAAAGCTTTTTCCGTGCGCTGGAAAAAATCAATGAAGAGCCTATTGCTACTATCACTTTTAAATATAAGACTGCGCAGCGAAAATTCCTTGAACGCGTCGTATGGGACCGACTGCGTCAGAATTCCTATGTATACAACGGTGACACGATTCATACGGCAGAGCTTTCTGAAGCAACGGTCTGGTTTGAAGACGGAACGACACTTGAGCTTCTGGAAAATACAATGGCGCAGGTTTTCCGTCACGAAGATGGAACTCTTGATACCCAGCTTGAAAAAGGTGGCGCAACAGTAGATTCTTCTAATGGTGGAAACGGAATGATTCTTTCTGCCGGCGGAATTAAACTTAACGTAAAGAACGGTTCAAAGGTTTCTGCGCAGAAAGAAGAGCACGGAAGCAGCGTAAACCTTACAGTTCAGAAGGGAAATGCCGCCCTTGAAGACGGAACTTCTCTTGGACAGGGTGGAACATTTTCTGTAAACGAAAATGGTGCAAAGCAGGCATCGGTTTCTGTTTCGAGTCCTCTTCCGAATGAAAAAATTCTGTACTACACAGAAGGTGCCTGCCCGGTTAAGTTCAGCTGGGCGCAGGCTCGCGGAAAATCATTTGTTCCGCTTGTGCTTACACTTGCACATGACAAGGATTTTGTAAACGTAGAAAAGACATACAAGTCAGAAGCAAAGGGCTCCGAAAGCGTTAATATTAATTTGAATAAGGGAATCTGGTACTGGCGGCTTACAGAAGATACCGGTGATGGAGCAGGTTTTGGAGCGGCTGGTGCGGGCGGGGCAATAAACCTTACAGGAAAGATTCAGGTTATTCAGGCATTAAAGCCGATTCTGCTTGCACCGGCAGAAGACTATTCGTACCAGTTCAGAAAAATCATGCCGGCAGTCCGCTTTATATGGACGGAATCTGATACGGCTACAGCATACAATTTTGCGGTTTCCAAAAACGCAGACATGTCGCGCCCGGTTCTTGAACAGCGTTCATCAAGTGCGTCTATAATTATTTCTACTCTTGGTGCCGGCAGATATTACTGGCAGGTTACGCCGTTCTACACGGTAAACAGAATCGGTCTTGCAAATCCTTCTGAAAAGGGGACTTTTGTAATTGATCAGCGGGGAGAACTTACAGCTCCGGTTCTGTTTATGCCTGCTGAAGGTGAATTTGTAAATAAGACAAAATCAATATCCCTTTCGTGGAATGTGGAAAATGAGGCAAGCTCATACAAGGTTCTGGTTGCCAGGACAGAAGCTCTTGGACGACCTGTAATTCAGCGTGAAACTTCAGAGAACTTCTTGACAATAAGCGGCGACGAACTTGCTTCTATGACAGAAGGGCAGTATTACTGGGCAGTAAGCCAGGTGGACAGCGAAGGAAACCTGTCGCAGCGGTCAAAGGTGCGTTCGTTTTATGTCGTAAATGGAAAGGTTGTACAGCGTACGGTTTTTCCGCCGGATGAATACAAAATCTGGAAACCTCTTGTTGCGGACACCCGCTTTACGTGGAAATCAAATATCCTGTTCAATCAGAAAATCCAGATTGCTCGTGACAGAACGTTCAGAGATCTTGTAGTTGATGAAGAAACTGCAAATACAGCTTTTTCTGGAATGGAACTTGAAGCGGGTGAATACTATTGGCGCGTAACTGCTGGTAATGGTGCTTTTGAAAAAAGCACAAAAGAAAAGAAGCTTGTGATTGTTTCTGAATATGTATCTCCAAAGCTGATCGAGCCTACATCGCAGAAAAAAGCGGTTGTGCGTCCTAAACAGAAATGCACGTTCCGATGGGAAGATGTAGAAGAGGCCGACTATTACAGACTACGCCTTTATAAACCTGTGGACGGGGAAGCTGGAGAACCTCTGCTTGATGAAAATTTCATCACAGGCAACGAATACGAACTTGATATGGAGCCGTACAAGGAAGGCAGCTACAGATGGGATCTTCAGTATTATTCTTATGAAAACGAAACTTCCTCGCGGCGGAGCAGTAAGCTTTCTACTGAAGATTTTAAGCTCAGAAAAATTCGTCCGGTGGTTCTTAAATCTCCGGCTCACAACAGTATAAAAGACGGATGGGACGCAATTAAAAAGCCTCAGTATCTTACATGGGGATCTGACGAGCGTCTTGGTTCTGTAAAACTTACGCTCAGAAAGGTAAAGGGAAATCCATCGTTCAGAAGAACTTATAATCAGCCGTCAAAGACGTTCAGAATGGAACCTCTTTCCGCTGGTACTTATGAATGGACTGTATATGCTACAACAACAGATGGCCTGGATGTTTCTGCTGTAAAACCCGCAAGGTTTGTAGTAAGGGAAATTCCTCCGTTTATGGCTCCGGTAATTTCTTCTCCAAAAGAAGGAAGTATCTATAATGCCGAAGTATTTAAGGCAAATGGTTTGTTCATAAAACTTGAATGGAAAACAAGCAATATTAGATATAAGGAAGAGGTTAACGGGTACGCGGTAGAAATTTACAACAAAAAGAAAAAGCCTGTATGGCAGAAACTAATTGCCGGTACAGACAAAACGTCTGTCACTCTTGAAAAAGAAACTCTTGCCAAGCTTGGAAAGGGTGAATATACATGGAAAGTAAAGGCTCTGCGTATAAACGAAAAAACAAAGGATATACTTGTTGACGGTGTTTATGCGTCTGGATCATTTGCTATAGATATTAATGTTGGCGGAACAGCACGGCAAAAAGACGGAGATTTTTATGCGCAGTAGACGGTTCCGCGGTAAACTTTTTTTACAGGGTGCATTAATTTTTTTCTTATTGAATCTGTTTGTACTGAATGCGCAGGAAGCAGGAGAGGTTGAAGAATTTGTTTCCAGGACACAGGAAGAGACCGAAGAAGCAAACGAAATCCGTCAGCCGTTCAGGTGGAATTCTTCAGGTGATGTTTCTAAGTATAAAATTATAATCCGACATAAAGTGCCTGAGACACAAAAGTGGGAAATCTGCTACGAACACGAAACTGACGAAGAAGAAACAGAAAAATGTCTTATTTATTTTGATCCGCCGTTGGAAGAGGGCCGTTATCGTTCGGAAATTCATGTGTTCAATATCTTCGATATGCCGGAAGACAGTCTTACTTCTTATGATGAATTTGATGTTTATAAAGCGTATAAGCCGAAAATTAAGAATGTAAGCTATCCGCTTTATATGCGCAGCGTAATCTACCTTGATGATCTGGATAATAACGGAATCATTGATATAGAAGGTGCCAATCTTTTTGACACAGGTCGAACCCAGTATTATCTTCAGAATTCAATAAGAAAAATCCGTCCGGAAAAAATTATTTCTCATGACGAAAAGAATCGTTCAATGCGCCTTGGCTTTAATATGAAGGAGCTTGACGTTGGCGTTTATAACTTTGTTGCAAAGGATATAAGCGGACTTCACTCAGAATTTGACAGTTCAAGTCAGTTTACAATTAAATTTAAGAAGCTTGTTGATTTTGACATAGAATTTGGTTATACATTTCCGATTGTACTTCATGATGATACGATAAGCGAATACCTTGACCAGACGATTTTTCCGCTGAGTGCACAAGCGCGTATGACTTTTATTCCATTCAAAAGACGATGGGGCTATCTTGGAGTTGGAATTCGTGCACAATATTCACGCTTTGAAGGTGAATTTGAGAATTATAATGTTGACGGAAATTTCGGATTCGGTCATGCTCTTATTATCTATCAGATTCCTACTCCAAAACGCCACTGGTATTTTGAACTTCATGCAGGCGGTGGTGTTACCTACTTTAACAACATGGTGTTTCACTTTTCTCATGACATAGACAGTGAACCCTTAAATACTTTGAGCCTTTCTTTTGATGCTGGGGCGAACATAATGCTGTACCCGTTCAGAAAACTAAAGCGTTTTTATTTTGAAGGTGGTGCAGACTACATTCTGACTCTAAACGAAGACATGACGATGGGCACAATCCAACCGTCGCTTGGAATTGGATGGCAGTTTTAGGAGGAACAGGCATGAAAAAGATACGGATTTATTTTGCATCAGTTTTAGTAGCTTTCTCTGCATTGTTATTGTCCTGTAATTTTGACAATCTTTTCAGTCCTTCCTGGAATGACGGACTGAAAGGCTGGCTGGATGAATATACAAATTCTGCAATGATAGAAGAACATAAGTATTCTACCGAACCTTACCGCGATGCAGCAAATAATTCCTGTATAAGTTCAGAAAGGGCTTTTACTGTTACAATGTACATGCGAAATCCTCAGGGGTATAAGCTGGACGCATCTGTAAATTTTCCGAATCTTTCTTCTTCGATTGACAGGTCAAAGGTAGCAATCGTTCAGACGGACTTGGATACAGTGATTCTGACTTTGCCGCAGGCTTTTTTGATTGCAAGTGATGAAGGACAGGATATAAGCCCTACCGTTATGCTTAAAGAGCCGATGAGCGGCCGTTCGTTCCCGGATTATACAATTCCTTTAAGGTGCAATACATATCCACCGGCAGTGGATAACTTTACGATTATGAATGACGGAGCAAACCACTACGTATTGGCGTTTGACATGCCTAATGCATTGGAAATTTCTATCCGTCATAAAGATATTTCTAAGATAAGTATAAACGGAACAGAATATGATGTTTCAATAGATAACGACGGCGGTTTTTCAATACCAGACTCTAAGTTTTCCATTGAAAAACCAAGCGGCTATCTTGCTTTTAATAATAAGGAATTTATTCACAACAACGAAGGGCGTTCTGTTTACTATTCAACAGGTGACGAATTAACTTCTGAAGATGTAACTTACACTCTTGCACTTATAGATTCAGCTCGTCTTTATACGTCTCAAATGGTAAGTACAACCGTACCACGAGTCAACATGCCTGTAATAATGGACGTTTTGGACAACGTAATTCCTGATGATTCTTCTATTGCAATGCCGGTACTTGATGAGAAAAATTCAAACTTTACAATAATTCTCCCTGACGGCGATTCTGACGGTAATCCTGTAAGCGGTTCAAGTGTATATTACAAGATGTTCTATGGGGCAGATGTTGTAACAGACATTTACGATATGGGAATTATTTCGGAAAAGCACAAGTTTACTGTTAGTGTAGGAACCTGGAATATAGAATGTTACGCATACAAGCTCGGCTATGAAAAATCTAATTTGATGAATACAAAGATTCGTGTAGTGGATTCATATATATTTATAAGCGGAAGCCGAGGTTCTGACAATATGAACGTTGCCGATGGTACGGTTGGTTATCCGTATAAAACAATTAATGGTGCGCTTGCAGATATAAACAGCCGTCACATGGTCGGACAAGACAGCGCAGAACTTACTTATACGTTATGCATCCTTGATGAGCTTTCTGGAGAAGAAAACAAATACATCCCGGCCGGAACAAGGGCTGCCGGACTGATTATAGAAGGTTATCCGCAATCTTCTGCCGTAACGCCTTCCTTAGAAAATCTTGAATTAGCTGAGGGGCTTTCTGACAGCTTTAACGTCATGCTTACAAATATCAGTGCAGGAGGCATTAAGGTAAGCGGTGGCTCTGCTTCGCTTAAAGCGGGAGCTAAGGTTCAGAATGCAGAAGTAAGCACAAGGATAAAGATGGGCGCTGACGCAGTTATTTCAGATATCCTCACTATGAATCCTGGTTCTGTAATAGAAATTGTGGAAGGATTAACTCAGACTAAAGCGGCAACAATTACACCTTCAACTTACATAAATGACTGGCAGATTATAGCAGACAATGAATATATTACTTCTGACTGCAGTAAATTTGCTCTTACGCCAAATCCTGACGCACATAGCGGTTATAACTGGAGAATCACAGAGAAGGGGGTTCTTATAGAGGAAGAGACCGGAAATATTACAATTACAGTTTGCGAAGAAGAAAGCGATATTAATGTTTCAAAGAATTCTTCTGGAAAGGTCGTTACATTTGTACCTGATGGTGGCTATGATTCTTATGAATGGGAAGTAGATGGAACTGTTATTTCTTCGGGAACGTCTTATCCGGGAGTTTCTTTAAGTGGAAATTCTCTTGTCTGTGATACAGAAAATTGGGTTAAGGGTGTTTATGATATTTTCCTTGGTGCTAAAAAAGACGGATTGAATTATTCATATCATGTTCAGATAACGAAAAGCGAATGATGCTTTTTGGCTTAGAGAAGTTTGCTGACGAGGAGTTTTTTAAGGAGTTTTATATGAAAAAGATTTTTTCAACGAAAATGATATTTTTTATTTTTTTCTCCTTGATTTTGATTTCCGGATGTTCTTTTTCAGGAGAAGACAATACGGCTTTAAAGGCTGCTTTTCTTTCTTCATTTAGTGATTCAAGCACCGCGGGAAAAGTGTGCGTAAGAATTACTTTTGAAACTCCCCGCGGCGGTACGATTTTTTCCAGTCAGGAATTAACGGAGCTCTATTTTACAGGATCTCGCGAAGGAGGCGGAGCCTGCAATGTAGCTGCTGCGACTAAAGATGAGCTTTGCAGTCAGGAAATATGGCTTCATACAGGCACATGGACTTTTCATTTGGAAGGCAAAATTGACGGCGTAACTTTTAAGGATACAGAAACTGTTGCTATAAGCAAAACAAATACTTCGATCAGTTTTAGCTTGAAACCTTACAACGGTGAGAATGAAATCCGTAAAGGGGCAGTTTCTCTTGTCTTGAATTTTACAGGAAATGCAGACCGTGCAGTCCTGAACATAATAAATACGGCAACAGGTGCAGTTTCAGATACCAGGGAATACACAGGGCTTGATATAAGCAACAAAATTGAATATTCAAAGACATTTAAAGAACAGGAATCAGACGGATTAGATCCTGGGACTTATATGATTGTTGTGAATTTTTACCGTAACGAAATGAAAGACGGTGAACCGCCTCTTAATATCTGGAAGGCTTATGCCCGTGTAAAGGCTGGTCTTACCGCAAGGACAGAAATATCGGATTTTAACCTTACAGATTCATATACGATTTCATATCATAATGTTGAAAATGCAACTATTGATTCTTCTGGAGTTATAATTCTTTGTTATTCCAGAAAATCAGGAGAAATAACGCTTCCTTCATATACGAATGCTGCTGGATTCAAAGTCCTTTTCTGGTATGAAACAGAAAGTTTTGATGTATTTTCTCCGGGTATCAAAAAATTTAATTCGATGGAAAAACTTAAAAACCTTGATTTTTATCCTTTGTGGGACACTGACACGGTTTATACTGCAGTCGGCGGAAGCGGCAACGGGCTTACTGCTGAAAATCCGCTTCCGAATACAGGCGTGGCATTTGCTGCTTTCAAAAAACTGCATGAGTATGGTTCAATACAGAAAAATCTTATCGTTCAGGTTAGCGGCGAAGTTACAGAAACTGCGGGGCTGGGAATTGGTTCAGATTTTGACTATGCAGAATCCATTTTGCTGAAAGGAAAAAATTCCGGCGGGGGTGACGCTATAAAGGGCAGCGGCATAGAAATGACATCAGAACTTAATGCCGGTTTTAACGTTATGCTTGCAGATATAAGTGCAGAAAGCATAAAAATAAGTGGCGGAACGGCTTTCCTTAAGGGCGGTGCTAAAGTTCAGAACGCAGAAGTAAGTACAAAAATTAAATTAGGCGGAAATGCTTTGATTTCCGGCATACTTACAATGAATCCGGCTGCCTCAATAGAAACTATAGAAGAACTGACGCAGAATCCGGTAGCGATAATTACGCCGTCAACGTATGTAAACGGATGGCAGATTATAGCTGACAATGAATTTACCGAAAGCAACAGCGGAAGATTCGGACTTACACCAAATCCGGCAACAAGCAGCAGCTACCGCTGGAGAATTACAGAAAAAGGTGTTCTTGCTGAAGAAGAAACCGGAAATATTGTAATTAAGGTTTACGATGAAGAGAGCGACATTGCTGTTTCAAGAACGCCTTCTGGTGCTGTTCATAAGTTTATACCTGAAGACGGCTATGCTTCATATGAATGGAAGGTTGATGGAACAGTCATTTCTTCTGGGACTTCTTATACAGGAGTTTCTGTAAGCGGAAATACTCTTTCGTGTGATACGTCAACCTGGCTTAAGGGGGTATATGATATCTTCCTTAGTGCCAAAAAGGACGGACTGTATTATTCATACCATGCGCAGATATCGAAAAGCTGATGGCAGTTAAGCATGATAGAAGTAAGTTATAGGAGTTTTATATGAAAAAGAATTTTTTTAATAAGCTGATATTTTTAATTTTTATCTCCTGCATGTTTTTTTCCAACTGTTCTTTTTCTGGAGACGATGACAACACTGTACAAAAGGCTGCTTTGCTTTTATCAATGAACAATAATGCAGTCAGCCCTGATAAAGTACGCGTAAACCTTAACTTTGAAACTCCACGTGGCGGAACAATTCTTTCAACTCAAGAATTAAGAGATCTTATATTCAGCGGTGCACGGGAAGGCGGTGGAATCTGCAATGTAACGGGATCGACTAAGAACGAGCTTTGCAGTAAAGAAATATGGCTTCAGACGGGCAGCTGGAGTTTTGAGCTTGAAGGCACAATTGACGGCGTTACTTTTAAAGATTCTGTATCCATGAATATAAGCCAGATCAATACAACGATCGAGTTTAATTTAAGACCTTACGACGGTAATGAGGCTATTTCTAAGGGTGGCCTTTATTTTGTTCTTAATTTTTCTGGAGATGCAGATTATGCCCTTTTGAACATAAAAGATGCCGTAACCGGAACGGTCATAGAAACAGATAAAAAAATTAAAGGTTTTGATGTAGTTAAGAAAATCGAATATTCAAAGACATTTAAGGGGCAGGATTCCGAGGGGCTTACTCCAGGAACATATAAACTTACTGTAGATTTTTATCGCAACGATATGAATACTGATGAGCCTCCTCTCAATACGTGGGAGGCTTATGCCCGCATAAAAGCGGGGCTTACTGCAAGAAAAGAAATATCAGATTTTGACCTAACTGATTCATATAGAATTACATATCACGTTCCGAGCGGTGCAACAATCTCTGCCGCGGGAGTCGTAGTTCTCTGTTATTCAAGAAAATCCGACACAATAACGCTCCCTGTTTATACAAATGCAGACTTTAAGGTTCTTTCCTGGTACGAAACAGAAAATTTCAATATATCTCAGCCAGGTGTTACGTCTTTTAATCCAAAAACAAAGCTTAAGAACATGGATTTTTATCCATTATGGGATACGGATACTGGATATGTAACTGCCGGGGGAACAGGCAATGGGCTTTCTGCTGAATCAGCAGCATCGAGTGCCGCCACAGCACTTACAAATTTAAAAAAACTGCATGAGTATGGTTCCGAGCAGACAAATCTTAAAATCCAGATTGACGGCGAAGTTTCTGGCAATACAACGATTGGTACAGATTATAACTATGTAGATTCTATTACGCTGAAAGGAAAAACCGGGAATTCAACAGACAGCCTGAAGGGAAGCGGAAGCAATAGTGTTCTAAAACTAGAGTGCGAAAAATCGGTAACCATAACAAATCTTAAGATTACCGGGGGAAGCGGTGTTACCAATGGAGGTGGAATTTACGTTGGAGGAAAAAGCTCTGTAATACTTGAAGACGGGGCACTTATAGACGGTAACAGTGCCGTACAGCGTGGTGGAGGAATATATGTAAGTGCAAATACGGGCACAGAAGGCAGAATAAGCCTTACAATAAATGACGGCGCAAAGATAACAGGGAATAAAATTGTAAATGATGGTACTGGTGAATATGGCGGAATGGGAATTTTTGCAGAATCTGCAAAAATCGTAATGAATGGCGGGGAAATAAGCCAGAATAATGGACAACAACTTAATCAGAGAGGAGCCGTAAGGCTTCATACTAATTGTGTATTTGACTTGAACGGCGGAAAAATCACAAATAATTCTGTAATGCATATCGGAGGAAATATATTCTGCCGTGCTTCAACAATAAATATGACTGCAGGGGAAATTTCAGAAGGAAAGGCAGGCTACGGGAATCAACATGGAGCCGGAGGAGGACTTTGGATGGAGAAAGAATCTCCGTTTAATATGAGCGGAGGAATAATCTGCAATAACAGCGTCAGTCAAAAAACAGGTAGTAGCGGGGGAGCTATAAACCTTCGTAATGACGGGGCAAAACTTTGCATAAGCGGAAGTGCATATATTCCTAGCAGTGGGACAGCCTTAGACAATGATATTTATATTCAAGACAAGGATGGTACATACCCTGCGATAGAGATCAGCGGGGAACTTACTCCGCCTTCTGAATATGTTGCTGCTGGGAAAAAAATTGCAGTGTCTCCGGCAGGCTGGATGCGCAGGAAGGTAATATTAAAAGCGGCAGATGATGCTCCAACGGGATTAAATATTGAAGATTACAAAAATTACTTTTGTTTTACATCTAATGGTGTCAACTTTAGCTATGGCACTGATAATACGGCTATCATTATGGCACCTTATTTTGTTGCAAGCAGTGGAACCGATGATGATGATACACCAGGAGATAGTGATAATCCGTATCGTACGCTTAAATACGCAGTCGGTAAGTTGTCTGGAAATTATGACGAAACAATTAAAGTAAAAGGAATATTAAAAGGTGCCTCAGAAATTCCTGATACATTTAGTACAACTAACTGTAAGTCTTTAACGATAGAAGGCGCAAGTAACCTTGATTCAGACGGCAATCCCCAGGATGTGCTTACAATTGCAGATGATGCAGCTTCTGGTTCTGTATTGAAAATAAATACTGAGGTACCTGTAACTCTTAAGAATATAAAAATTACAGGTGGAAAAGGTACTCCTGACTCTACCAACGAAGCAAATACTTTTGGAGGTGGGATTTATTTTGAGAAGGGGACTCTGACGCTTGCAGACGGGGTTCTTATTACGGGAAATTCGGCGACTGTTTCGGGTGGCGGTATATACATGCCACTCCGGGATGCAAAGCTTTTTATGTGTGGAACTTCTTATGTCGGTGACAAAAGAACTACGACTGCAACAGGAACGGCTGTTAATGATGCCGGAACAAATTGTGCAAATTTCGCAGCGAATTCAGGAGGAGGAATTTATAGCTGTGGTAAAGTATATTTGGGCTATATTCAGAATTCTTCTGGAAACATTGTTCCAGAATCTTGGACAGGAGGAATTTGTGGAAATGCGGCTTCCAAAGGTGCCGGAATCACTTCTGGTAGAGACACAGCGGGTAGTACACCAGAAAGCGGTCTGTTAAAAGTCATGACAGGAAAAATTTCTTATAATTATGCAGGCTCAGGCTCCGGGGGAGGAATCTATGCTTATGACGGAACTGTTGTTGAATTTTATAATGGAGAAATAGGTGATAATTCGGCAGAAAACGGTGGCGCAATTTATGCAGATGGTGCAGCAACAAAGATTTCTGTAAGCGGGGGAAAGCTTTCACAGAACACAGCATCTTCTTGTGGCGGTGCTATAAATTACAATAACGGCACAATAGAGGTCAGCGGTTCCGTTTACATTCCATGTACAGGTGAAAAACAGAACGATGTTTACCTTGCAGAAAACAAGTTTCTTACTATTGCTGGAAACCTTACACTGCCGGAAGATGCTCCGAGCAATGATAAGAACATGGTAATTACCCCATCTGCATGGACCCGCGGAAATCAGGTTTTAGGGGCAAGTTCAGCAGGACTTATTGAAAGCAACAAAGATCGTTTTGCTACTATTGATGAAGATTTTATTATTAATCAAAAATCCGGGGAATTGACTAAAGGTGTTCTGGCAGCGCCTATTTATGTTGCAAGCGATGATGTTTACGACGATACACGTTGCGGGAAAAAAGGATCTTCTTCTGGGGCACGAGGAACCAGGGAAAAACCATACAGTTCTTTAGAAACTGCGTTTTCTGAAGTAGATGCCAGCAACTATACAATTTATATAGACGGAACATTAAAAGGAAAAGTAGAAATTAAAGAAGACGGGTCGTCTCCAATAAATTCAGATATACTGACATTGCGCGGTTATATTCCAGATGGGCAGACAGTAGCAAAAGCGGCGTTAGATGGTAATTTTTCAAGTATGGGAGAAGGAAACACTACTCTTGTTATAACTGCTGGAAAAACTGTAAATATCTACGACCTTAAGATAACCGGCGGTAAAAATAGTTACAAATATGACAGTAATCCTTGTGGCGGTGGAATCATAATAAACAACGCTGGGGCACAGGTAAATTTGGAATCTGGCACAGTAATAACAGGTAATAATGCACGTTATGGAGGAGGAGTAACCGTCTGGAATGGAAAACTTACTGTAAAGGACGGAGCTGTTATAAGTAATAATACTGCGGAAAGAGATGGTTCCTACGGTGGAAGAGGCGGCGGAATTTATGTTGTGAATGGTTCTGTAGAATTGACCGGCGGAACAATCGGTGGTTCATCTAGTGAAGAAGGTAATAGCGCATACCAGGGTGGGGGAATTTACGTATCGTATACAGGTGATACTTCTGAAGGTTTCACAATGACTGGCGGCAGAGTTAGTTACAACAATAGAGATGGTGGAACTGGCGTGCACGGAGGTGCAGGTCTTTATCTTTGGAGAAAATCAACTATTAGCGGTGGAAAAATCGATCATAATAATGCAGCTACTGATTCTGAAGGCGGCGGAATTTATGTCGATGCAGTATGTACGATTTCCGGCGATGTTGAAATATCAGATAATAGAGCTAATAAAGGAGCTGGAATATATACAAATAAGGATGATCTGACTGTAGAAGGCGGTGTATTTAAAAATAATATAGCAGGTACATCCGGCGGAGCTATATACGTTTGGAATGATTTTAATCTAAAAGGAAATCCTGTCTTTACATTGCCAGAGGACGGAGTCGGACAAGGAAAAAACGATATATATCTGAAGCAGGGTGAAATAAATATTACAGGTTCTGTAACAACTTCTGACATTTACATTGCTTCTGTTACACCGTCACATTATTCACGTGGAGAAAGAATTCTTTCTTCTACTACTACTCAAAATAAAACCATTATGGACTCGCTTATGTCAAGATTCATTCTTACTCAGGATGACGGCGACTGGAACAGAAAAAATTCAGTGTATGAGGATTCAACGGAGACAACGTATTTTATTATTATTGATTCTCCAATCTATGTAGTTGGAAATGGACATGATTCATATTTCAAGGATGCTCCTGCTTCTGGCGCCATAGGAACCAAGAGTAAGCCGTATGCTTCAATCTTTGATGCACAGGCTGTTATGAGCGATAGTAATATGGATTATGAACTAGTTGTAGACGGTTCTGTAACAGGGCCTCAAAAGCTTTCGTATGCAGATAAAAACTTTAATGCAAAGTCTGTTACAATCAAAGGCTATAAGCCAACTGATACATATTCAGTTACAGCAACATTGAACGGAAATTCTACGCCCGGCTCTGCCTTAACAGTAGCCGCAAAGACCGCAGATTTTCCTGTTATAATTCAAGACCTCACAATTACCGGCGGTAGTGCAACCAACGGTGGCGGAATCAACATTTCAAAAGGAACCGTAAAACTTACTGACGGCACTAAAATTACCGGCAACTCAGCAACCAATGGTGGCGGCGTATACGTTGGCTTCGACGGAACGTTGTTTATGTACGGCAAAGCTTTGATTGGAGATGTTGTATCAGGTTCAACAGCAACCACAAAAGCAACTTCATTAAGCTTTGCAAACAAAGCTTCCTATGGCGGTGGAATCTACAGTGAAGGAAATGTTTACTTGGGATACAGCGCATGGGGAACTACGAGCGGAACTGAGGAGCCATTGGACTCAGGTTATGGAGTTCGTCGAAATTACTCAACAGGTGATTATGCAGGCATCTACGGAAGTGGAACTGTCAGAATAAAAACCGGAAATATTTCTTACAATACGGCGGCTTCTAATGGAGGCGGTCTTTGCGGCAACTTTATTCTTGAAGGCGGTACAGTAAGTGGAAATTCTGCAAGTAACGGAGCCGGTATGTATATTCCAAATGGAATTACAACATCTTCGATAACAAATGGAACAGTTTCTTCAAATGTCGCTGAGAATAACGGTGGAGCCGCTTATATTAGCAATGGAGGCAAGCTTTCTCTTTCTGCTGGAACGATAAGCGCCAATGAAGCTACAAACGGTGGCGCGGTATTTACTTACTATTACACTTCATCATCATACGGCACCTTTGAAATGAACGGGGGAACGCTCTCGGAGAACTCTGCTACAGGTCATGGTGGTGCAGTTTATGTTGATACAGGGGCGCTTTTCAAAATGTCGGGTTCGGCATCCATCCCGCCAGTGCTGCATACAACATTAGAAAATTATTATATTGTAAACCAAAACGACGTATACCTTGCAAAGAATAGCGACGGCTCTGAACGTGCTGCTATAACGGTTACAGGCTCAATTCTGCTTTCTGCTGAATCACCTGTGGCGGCAGTTACGCCGGCAGAGTGCAAGCGTGGAATTGCAATTGTCAAAAACTTCAGTTCTAATACGCTTGTGTCAGGCACAAACGGAAAGTTTGCAATAACTGAATATGACGACGACTGGACAAAAAAACAGGCATCTGACAATAAGTCTGTTACTATAGAATCTGACGTTTATGTTGCAAGTTCTGCTACAACTGACTCTACAAGAAAAGTTTGCGGTCCTGCGCCTAGCAGCGGTAACATTGGAACAAAGCATAAGCCTTACAAAAGCATAGAAGACGCGCTGGGCTTGTTCAACGACGACACCGCCGATGCCAAAGTCATCGTTGACGGAACTTTAACCGGCGCTCAAAAAATCGTGAACGCCACGGCAAAATGGATAACCGTCCAAGGCTACAGAGAAAGCGACACCGCGACGACAAGCTCCGCCACATTGAACGGCGGCTTTACCAAGACAAGCAACGGAACCACTCTTACGATTGACGCTTCCGGCGTTATTTCCGTAACCTTGAGATACTTGACAATAACCGGAGGCTACGCCTCTAACAGTGGCGGCGGTGTCTATGTAATGGATGGAAGTCTTGCCAACCTTGCGGAAGGCGTTGCCGTCACAGGAAACGCTGCCGCGTCCTATGGCGGAGGAGTTTTTGTCCAAGCCGGCGCCGCATTGGGCGTTTACGCTAATGGTACCGGAACCTCCGTGACAATCGGAAAGGCGGGCGTGACCGATGCTCCCGTCTACAATGGCAACGCAGAGCCCAGCGCGACCGGCATAAACCAGGCGGACGAAGGCGGCGGCATTTACAACGCTGGAGAGCTTAGATTTGGCGGAAGCGTTGCCAAAAGAACTGACGGAGTCTCTGGCGCGACCGGCAGCATATACGCGACCGGCAACATCAATATTTGCGGAAACGTGGCCAAGAATTATGGCGGCGGCATTTACGCTACAGGCCGTGTGTATGGGGGAACAAGCGTCTACAACGCCACAAGAATTGAGGCCGGAACCATAAAATGCAACCGCGCGGACCAAGGCGGCGGCGTTTACATTGCGGACGGAAAGTGTTTGTACATGAACCGCGGAATCTTTGAGCTTAACAAAGCGGGAACATCCGGCGGCGCGGTTTATCAGGGCGGAACGTTCTACCTTTTCGGAAAATCGCAGATGGCCGCGACGACCAACGCCGAAAAGACAAACGACGTTTACCTTCCGTCCGGAAAACTCGTCACGGTTTATTCCAGCATAAATACAGTTTCAACTAATGGTCCGCTTTTCAGCGGCGCCACAATTACGCCCGAATCTTGGACGCGCGGAACGCAAGTTTTGGAAAAAGGCTCGTCGCTTAGCGCAGGCTTGGACGCGGACATCGTGGGAAAATTCACAGTCAGCGACAGCGAGTGGAGTCCGATTCTTGTTGGAAGCGGAACCAGTGCTATTGGTAAGATTGACGCAGAAATCTGGGTTGCAGGCGGAACTCTTTCTACTGGAGTTGGAAACAAAGTCACGGGCGGAAAGGCGCCGAGCAATGACAACCGCGGAACAAAGCTCCAGCCATACGCTACGCTCGCCAAGGCCGTGGCTCAGTGCTGGAAAGGTCCTAACGACACCGTCGCTACCACAGGCCGCACAATCAACATAGACGGAACCGTGCAGGGCTCGGGTGACAATGCGCACACAATTTCAGACACGGATTTAACATCGGCAAAGGCCACTGCTGTCACCCTTTTGGGTAACGGAACAAACGGCGCCACTTTGTCCAGATCCGCAGCCGGCGGACGGGTTCTTTACATAACCAGCGCAGTTCCTGTGACAATCAAAAAACTTACGATTACAGGCGGAAACACAACCGGTACTGGTGCGGGAATCTGCGTGTCTGCGCCAAACGCAAAACTTACCCTTGGACAAGGAGCGGTCGTCACTGGCAACGAAGGAAACGGTAACGGCGGCGGCGTCTACTTTGAGGGGACATCAAGCAGCAAAATGGGAACCCTCACAATGGAGTCCACCGCTAAAATTCAGGGAAATAAGTCCAACTTAAGCAACGGCGGCGGCATTTACTTGAAATACGCCAAATTGTACATGAGAGGAAGCGCGCTTGTCGGCGACAATTCAACATCATATACTGTGGGCGCCACAAACAGTTCAAAGTCCAACAGCGCTGTAAGCGGCGGTGGTATTTACGCCGACGAATACGGCTATGTATATATAGGTGAAGAAAGCGGCGATTCCGCGTTGGGCGCTAGCTACGGCGTTTGCCACAACTACGCATCCAGCGACGGCGGCGGAGTTTATCTGGCAACATCTACAAGCATTCTAAAAATGGGAAGCGGAAAGATTTCCAAAAATGGCGCGGCGGTCAATGGCGGCGGAGTTTACAACGCCGGAATAGTCTATTTGTACACGGACGCGCTGATTGGAGACGCAAAATTCACCGCGTCCACCGCTACCGCAACAGATACAGCGCACTCCAACTTGGCTGGCGGCGACGGCGGTGGAATCTTCAGCGTGGGCGGAAGCTATGTCGGTTTGGGCTACAGTTTGAAAAACGGTTCCAGCTGGACGGAAAAAACGCTCAACGAAGGATACGGCGTTGTGGGCAACTACGCCGCAGGTAGCGGCGGTGGCATTCAGTGCAATGACAATTCCGTATCTGCTATGGAACTTCACATGGCGTCGGGAGACATAAGTGCGAACCGCGCCAACGGATCCAGCGAAGCCGCCGGTGGTGGTGGAATACATGTTAATAACTCTTCTACCAATGTGTATATGACAGGCGGAAAGATTGCCAAGAACAGCGCGGTCACTGGCGGCGGCGTTCACCTCAACGGAAACATCTATATGTCGGGAAGCGCGGCCATTGGCGACATGTCAAAAGGCGCCACAACCTACGCAAGCTCTGCGACCGCATGCTCAAACTACGCGTCTTCTAAAGGCGGCGGCGTGTTCGTTGACACCAACGGAGATTTGTCTATGGGATACAAGAACGCAGTCGCGAACAACTATGACACAGCATTTAGCGGCGGAATCGCCTATAACTATTCCGGCATGGGCGGAGGCATATATACAAAGGCAACCGCTGGCGTTCACTTGGCCTATGGAACGGTCAAAAGCAACGGCGCGAATTATTCAGGCGGCGGAGTTTTTATGACCTACTGGCTCGTTATTGCGAAAGCGACAATTCCCGGAGGATCGTCCGACAAGCAAAATGGCGTTTGCTTTAACAGCAGCGGGTCGCCACAGATTGACGGAATTTCTGGGGTTGCTCCAACGGAGTCCCAAGTCGCGAAAATCACGCCGGGCTCATACAGCACTAGCACGCAAGTGTTGTCTTCTAGGTTATATCCGTATGCCGATAAGTTCTACGTATTCCCAAAAGATGGCGTGAATTGGTCTATTGACAGCAGCACCGGAAAGTTGAAGCAGAATTAAGCGCTGCGCCCCCCCCCCTGCGATTTTGGGTGGTCTTCCAATTCGGAAGGCCGCTTTTTTTTGTGGCGTTTGTTGTTTTCCTGGTATCACTCGTGCCGAGTCTTGAACTCTGGATGTGCTTCGTAGTATTTTCGTTTGTCTTCGTACATGGCTTCGTCGGCTAATTGCATGGATTCTCTTAAGTCTTCTTCGGTGTCGGTCCAGCGGGAACCAAATGCAAAACATACCTCGTTTCCGTATGAAGCTTTTTTGCGGAGTTCTTCAATCTTGGTCTCAAAGTCATCTTTTGAACATTCTGTTGAAATGATTACAAATTCGTCGCCACCGGAGCGGTATATTTCATCTTCGTTGAATATTTCTTTCAAAAGTGCTGCTGCTTTTTTCAAAAGTTCGTCTCCAGCCTTGTGACCTTTTGTGTCGTTGCAAATTTTAAGTCCGTTCAAATCAGCAAATATAATTCCGTATGGCAGATGAACTGGCATTAATCCGTTTGTGTTCCATTCAACGCGTGTATTCATGGAATTGCGGTTTTTTACACCAGTCAAAGAGTCAATATTGCTCATGAATTCCAGGCGTTCCATAAGATTGTTGTTTGCAATTTCTGCCGAAAGGAAGAATGCGGTTAAAGTGATAAATTCCTTAATTTCAACAAATTTTTCTGTATTAAAATTGGTAACAAAAAGTACACCGATTAATTTGTTTCTGTTTAATAGAGGAACAAGGATTACGCTTTTTACGCCGCCATCGATAAGACTTTTTGCCCATACAGGATTTATCTTTTGAATTTCCTGCATGTCAAAAGAATCTTTTACAAAAACGGCATCCGTGTTTTTTATCATATCAACCCATGAAAAAACAACTTCATTAGATAAATATGGAAGAAAGTCTTCTATGGTTGCTTCATCGTTACGGTATTTTGCGCAAAGCGGTGCAAATTTTTGTTTTTCTGTATCAATCATAAAAATTGCGCTGCAGAAGGAATCTGTTTTGATTTGAATGTCAGCAATTGCGGTGTTCATTGCTTCGATGAAGTTTTCGGCTTTGCGTAGATTAATACAGGTTTGAATTATGAAAGGGGCGGCTTCCATTGACATGTCTGAAAGTCGTTCTGCTTCCGGGGCTTTTGTAAATTCTAAGAAGAATACGAAATAGGATAGTTTATCAGTGTCAAATTCCGACGAAAGTGGAATATAAGTTCCGTCTGTCCAGACTCCCATGGATTTTGTGTCTACGTACGCATGAAGATGAAGTTTTTTTACTGCACAACGATAACAAAAGTCTTCAAAATTAGCTTCTTTTTGAACTAATTCATCATAACGCATCCCGTCTTTATAATTGGAACCCATTATTTTTTTGTACATAGCATTTGCTTTTACAATGCGAATTTCGCCCCAATGCTCTTCCCCAAGTTTTTCCACAGAAAGAACCGCGGCCGCCATGCTATAAGAATCGACAAACTCCTGAAAATCCATACCTTCTATTTTGAACCCTAAAGTATTTTTTTGCAAATTATTTGAATTTCTAATACTTAAAATTCATTTTTTACAAGAAATCTCTGTTATATAGATGTGGAACTTTTTTACCAGAGGTAACCAAATTGAATTTCAAACCATTTGAAGAACTAGAATTTTCCGACGACTTTATGTTTGGAAAAATTATGCAGAATCCAGAAATCTGTGCTGGAGTTATAGAACGCCTTTTACATATCAAGGTAATTCGCATTGAATTTCCGAAACTGCAGAACACTATTAAACCGTATTACACCAGCAAGGGAGTCCGTTTTGATGTTTATCTAAAAGACAGTGACCGCGTTTTTGACATCGAAATTCAAACAACAACTCCAGTCGCTTTGGGAAAACGCATGCGTTATTACCAGAGTATCATCGATATGGACTCCACTATGAAAGGCGATGATTATTCGGAATTAAAAGAAAGCTACATTATTTTTATCTGCAAAACTTCTCCGTTTCAGAATTTTGACTTGCCGGTTTATACATTTAAAAACACCTGCGTTGAAGATTTCTCCGTTTCCCTTGATGACAAAACCCTAAAAGCAATTTACAATTCAAGTGCATACGAAAAAGAGACTGACCCGGAATTAAAAGCATTTTTGAATTTCGTATGTTCCAACAAGGCAGAAGATGATTTTACCGAACAAATCCAAAACCTTGTAAATCAGGCAAAATTAATGGAGGCAAATAAAACGGAATACATGAACATAAATATTCACGAAATGGATGTAAGACGCGAAGGAAAAATAGAAGCAAAAATTGAAGATGCTACAAAAATGTTGCTCAAGAATTACCCTGTCAGCGATATCTGCGAAATAACAGGATTAACGGAGGATAAAATCTTTGAGCTAAAAGAAAAACTATCGGTAACAATTTCATAAAAATGTCTCTGCTAAACTTCTTTTTGTAGGGCGCAGGATTCAATTTCCAGCACTTTATAAAAATTGCAGTTAAGTGCTAGTGCCAGGGAGTTAATTGATTTTCCGCTGGCCATATTGATATCTTTTGCACCAGTTTCGTACTGCTGAAGGGTACGCAGGTTTACTCCGCTGAGTTCTGAAAGTTCTGTTTGTGTAAGTCCGGCGGACCGCAAGCTGCCTCCCCCTTCGTGACATATCGGTTACTTTTTGCGATTTTTCTATTGGTAATAGTGTTGATGCGGTTATGAGCGGTCCCTGCGTGATCCATGAGCGGTCCCAGAGCCTGTCGAGGGGTGGTCCCTGAGCTTGTCGAAGGGCTCGACGAAGGGGTGTGGAAATGACCGGCTGTACTAAATACGCTGGTATACTTCGTTTTCTTACGAGTCAACAAGCTTGGTTTTCGAGCCAGTCGAAACACAACCGCTGCATTTTGCGTATCACACTTTTTCCGTACATAGGCTTTCTATTTAATCTGCCAGGCAGAATTCCTTAAAAGACAGCAGCCTGTACTCTTGCTCAAGGAATTGTAACTCCTTTAGTCTTACGTAACGGAATTGAACTGTATGCATCCTGTTCAGCAGACAATGGAATGCCCGTTCCATAGGCAGGAAAACAGGATGAGGATAGGGAAGGAATCTCTAATAAGTTTAGTCCATGCGAAAACCTCCGCCTACGGAGATTGCGCCCTTCGAAATTTTCATAGCATGAGCACGGAAAATCTTGGAATTTTCAGGCTGATAAAGAATTGCATTGCAGGGGAAACAATTCAGTTTTTATGAATTTCATTTGTAAGGGAGGGGGTATTATTAGTGCAGCCCTTGAGCTTCCAGTTTTTCTGTTTTATTCTGTCTGACATATTGACTAAAAATGTCATAATAATTAGGCTTTAAAATACGAATATATTAGTTTATAATTAACTGTCTATGGAGCGTAATTAATTTAGGTTCCTTAAATTAGTTTATTGAGGTAAAGATGTCTCAGCGTAGAGTTGTGATTACGGGTTTGGGAGCAGTTAGTCCTGTTGGAAATAACGTAAAGGATTCATGGGAAAACATAAAGTCTGGAAACAGCGGTATTGATAAAATCACTCTTTTTGATACTACAGATTATCCTGTTCAGATAGCTGCTGAGGTAAAAGGATTTGATTTGTCTGTTTATGGTGTAGACCGCAAGATGATGCGCAAAATGAACCGTCAGACAAAATTCCTTTTGGGTGCAAGTATAGAAGCTGTTACTGATGCTGGTTATACGAAAGAAACAATCGGTAAGGAACATATTGGGATCTATGATGGTGTTGGTATTGGGTTGAATGAAGCTGTAGAAGCCGGCTATAAAAAATACGACGATCCGGCTGCCGGAGTGAACCGTCTTCCTCCGCTTACTGCGCCTCTGGCTTTGAATAACGAAGCTGCTGCAAATGTAAGCATGTTTCTTGGAATTACAGGTCCAAGCTGGACGCTTTCTACTGCCTGTTCATCTGGGACAGATGCTATAGGTCTTGCCCTTGATATGATTCGTTCTGGCCGCGTAGACATGGCTCTTGCCGGCGGTTCTGATGCAAATATTACAGGATTTAATATCGGCTGTTATCAGGTGCTTCAGGCTCTTACATCAAGTTTTAATGATAACCCAAAAATTGCAAGCCGTCCTTTTGACAAAAACAGAAGTGGATTTGTAATGGGAGAAGGAGCTGCCGTTCTCGTTCTGGAAGAATTGAATCATGCAAAGGCGCGTGGTGCTAAGATTTATGCTGAACTTGCCGGCTTCGGTGCCACAAGCGATGCCTACCATGTTACGGCACCTCGTGAAGACGGCTCTGGCGGTGCTGCTGCTATGCGGCTTGCTCTTGAAGATGCCGGTCTTACCCCGGATAAAATTCAGTACTACAATGCGCACGGAACAAGTACAAGCGCAAACGATACAGCAGAAACAAAAATGATTAAGAGCGTGTTCGGTGAATATGCTTATAAACTACATGTTTCTTCTACAAAGAGTGAAACAGGTCACATGATTGGTGCTGCCGGTGCAATGGAGGCAATTGTCTGTGTGAAGGCAATAGAAGAAAGTTTTGTTCCTCCTACGGCAAACCTTGACTACCCGGATATTGAGCACGGTTGTGATCTTGATTACACAGCAAAAAAAGGCGTAAAAGCCGAAATTAAGGCCGCAGCAAGCTGTTCCTTGGGCTTTGGCGGTCATAATGGATGTGTGGTAATAAAAAAGTACGAGGAGTAGTAAACTTTCTGCGCTTCCCGTTTTACGGGGCGTTGCGGGGTGTCCCCGCTGGAAGGGGTGGGCGAAAATGCGAAGGTTGAGCTTGTCGAAACCTGAGCAGTTGAGACCAGGGGAAGACTTTCCCCTCCTGAAATAATAGAAATATCAGATTCTGAAAAAATATAAAGAGGTAAATATCATGGCAGTTATTAAACCAATGGTAAGAAGTAGTATGTGTATCAACTCACACCCGGTTGGATGTGCAAAGGATACAGAAAGACAGATTGAATACGTTAAGGCTCAGAAGGCAAAACGTGGAACCAAAACTTTAAAAGAAGGCGGAAAAGGTCCTGATTTGGTTCTGGTTCTAGGATGTTCTACAGGATATGGACTTGCAAGCCGAATTTCTGCAGCATTTGAATACGGGGCTGACACAATTGGTGTTTCTTTTGAAAAAGCTGCTACACAAAACAAGGGCGGTACACCAGGTTGGTATAACAACGCCGCATTTGACCGTGCTGCCGCAAAAGACGGACTTTTTGCAAAGACTTTCAGCGCAGACGCATATTCAAACGAAACTCGCGCTATGATTATTGATGAAATAAAAAAGACTGGTAAGAAGGTTGATCTCGTAGTTTACTCTCTTGCAAGTCCGGTTCGTTCAGACCCTGTAAAGGTTGACCCGAACAGCCCGGATGGAGCTCACATTCTTTATAAATCAGTAATTAAGCCAATTGGAAAGACTTATGCAGGTCAGGCAATTGACATCATGACTAAGACTCTTAAGGAATCTGCAGCAGAACCAGCTAATGACGAAGAAATTGCTAACACTGTAAAAGTTATGGGTGGTGAAGACTGGCAGCTTTGGATGGACGCATTGAGCTCAGCTGGTGTTCTTAATGCAGGCTGCCGCACTGTTGCTTACTCTTACATTGGGCCAAAGTTGAGTCACGCAATTTACCGTGATGGTACAATCGGTCAGGCTAAAAAAGATCTTGAAGCTACTGCACGCCGCTTGAACGATCAGCTTAAGGCAAGCGTTGGCGGAGCAGCTTATGTTTCTGTAAATAAAGGACTTGTAACACGTTCATCAGCAGTTATTCCTATTATTTCGCTTTATCTTTCTGTTCTTTTCAAGGTAATGAAGGAAAAGGGAACTCATGAAGGATGTATAGAACAGATGGAACGCCTTTTTGCTGAACGCCTTTACACTGGTGCCGACAATTCTGCCGGAACTGTTCCGGTTGATTCTGAAAACCGCATCCGCGTTGACGATTGGGAAATGGCAGACGATGTTCAGGCAGAAGTTGCTAAGCTTATGGACGGCGTAACACAGGAAAATCTTGCTGAACGCTGCGATCTTGAAGGTTACAAGCACGACTTCCTTAACATCAACGGATTTGATGTGCCGGGCGTTGACTACGAAAAAGACATTACGGACATGACATCGCTCGACTAGTCTTTTTTGAAGATAAGAGACGCTCGATTAATTCCGCTCTGAGTCTTTATATCGATGAACCTGGATCAATCTTTGCGACTTGATTTTTAACGGTTCGTCGATTTTAGGCCGGTGTTGACTTCAAAAAAACATCACAGATATGGTATTGCTCGGCTAAGCTGATGTAATTCAAAAAAAGGATGTCTAATAAGTTCAGTTTCTGTTATCATTGAGCGGTCCCCGAGTGGTTGTTGAGTGGTCCCTGAGTGGTTGCTGAGCTTGTCGAAGCACAATTACCGCAGTTTATTCTTTTGGGGCAGCCCCTTTTTTCTTTTGATTTATCCCACAACTTGATTTTTTCCGTTTTTCTTTCCCTTGTAGAGGTTTTCATCGGCGAGTGCAAAAAGGGATTCAGCCGTGCAGCCATCCATGTATGTTGCAACGCCAACGGTGGCGGTTATGCAGACTTCAATATCTTTGTATTCAACAATCTGAAATTCAATGTCTTTACGAATTCGTTCTGCAACTTTTAATGCTATGTTATGATCGGCCTTAAGAAGAACCAGAATTTCTTCGCCGCCCCAGCGGAAAACAAAGTCGTTGCGTTTTACACCCTTGGAAATTGTTGTCGCCGCCATTTTTAGAATTTCATCACCGCAGCCGTGACCGTAAGTGTCGTTTACGTTCTTGAAATTATCCAAATCGAACATAAGGATACTGAAGATGTCTCCCTTTTCTTTTGCGCGCTCAAGGGCTGTATTCATATAAGGGGTAAGTCTCCTGCGGTTCAGCAGGTGTGTAAGGACGTCATAATTTATAAGCTCAGCAAGTTTATCAAGGGATGCAATCAACGAGATAATCAGGAATAAAAATACGAAAATGCAGATAAAAATAATTTCAGCATAATTTTCGATGAATTCCTTAAGCGTGAAAGTTTTGCTTTCAATGGAGCACTGGTTAATCACATGATTAATTTCTGCCTCTGGAATAGTTGCGATTACTTTATTTAAAAGCGAAAGAAGTGCGATGTTGTTTTTGTTCGCTGCAAAGCAGACAGTTGCTGTTTCCGGTAAAGAAATAAGGCGCAGATCTTTGTATTTTTTATTTCCGAATAGCATGTTGTTTATCTTGTATGAGTCAAAGAGTGTGCCGCTTACTTCTTTTTTTAGAACGGCATTCAAACAATCTTCTCTTGTAGCATAGCTTTTTAACGGGACGCTCGGATAATATCGTTCTGCAAACTTTTGTGATCTGCTGTTTTCCGTAGTAGCTATGCTTTCCATAAATCTGTCTGAATTTTTTGAATGGAAGACATAGCTCATTGGTGTTGTAAGAATATTAAAAGACAGATGCAGGTTCAGTTTTTCGGCTTCGTTCAGATTGTAGGTTATTGGGAATGCCAGATCAATTTCTTCATTTTTGAGCGCATTTATGAGATCCGTGTAATTTTCAAAGAAAGTGTAATTTATGGAAACTTTGTCTTTTTCGTAGATAAGGTTAATATAGTTCAGCAGGTAAAATATAAGCCCTTCTGGAAGTTGAGTTTTTTCATTTAGATTTGAGTAAGGGAGCGAGTTGTTCAGAGTTCCTATATTTATTTCTTTGTGAAAGTGAAGTCTGTCACTTTCAAACTTAGAAAGCCGTCTGGAAAGCGGCGGACCGACAAAATATTTTGCCCAGAGTGTACTGTTGTAGTACGGGTTTGTCATATTAAGTTCTTTCAGTGCGTAGTTAAGCTCTTCAAGAAGATCCTCTCGGCTTTTTGTTACGGCAATGTAAAAATCAGATTCTCCAATCTTTGCAATCGGCTCCCAGGTTTTTTCAGCGACCGTGTCTATTTCCATATACAGGTCATAAGCTCCGCTTTCAAAGTCATCTGATATATTTTCGTGGTATTCAAACTCATAAATCTTTGGAGATAGATTATGCTGTTTAAGCCACTTCTTGCAAAGGTCATATTGGTAGGAGCCTTTAAGCAGTGCCAGGGACATATTGTTTATTTTTGAAAGCTGGTTTGCTTCAATAAAATTTTTCTGGTCATTTACATAGATGTAATATGATTCGGTTCCCATAGGATGATCAGAATACAGAATGTCTTTTGTTCGTTCTGGAGTATAGGAAACGTCTGTAAGCAGGTCTATTTCGCCCTTTACAAGTTTTTCATAAAGATCGTTGAAATATCCGTAAACATATTCATATTCCCAACCGGTATAGGCAGAAATAGTCTGAAGGTATTCATAAGCATAGCCGCCTTTTGGATCCTTTTCCGAAAATCCAGACATGAAATTCCCGCTGTCAATGTAATATCCCACTTTTACAGGATTGGAATGAGCGAAAAAACATATAAAAAGACATGTCAGGCAGAAAATAAACTTTCTCATATCAACATTATCGGTCTAAATCAATAATAAATAAAGTGTAAAATAAATTTAAGAATTGAAGAAAACTGAAATTTTGCAGAGCATGGATGCCGAGTTTTTGAAAGTTAATAAAATAATAGCGCGAAGGAGAGTAAATGGCTGCAAAAACATTCTGTCGTGCTGCCGCGTGAGCGGCAAACTGTATGGTTCCAAGGCACAACAGTATGTAGCACGCTAGCGTGCGGTTTTGCCAGACATTTACTCGACTGGGAGCTTTTTTATTTCAGTATAAATTAACCCTGCATCCTGACTTATCTAAAAATCTACAAAACTGCTGAAATTATAAAAAAAATCCGCTATCATTGACGCATGAACATTTACTTTATGCGCCACGGAGAAACCGATTGGAACTCAATCAGAAAGATTCAGGGGTCTACTGATATTCCCTTAAATCAGAACGGCATAGATCTTGCGGAAAAAGTGTCAAAAGCAGTCTATGAAAAAGGTCTTATTTTTGATTCAGTCTATTCAAGCCCGCTTCAGCGCGCCCTAAAAACCGCACAGATCATGACTTCCCATTATGATGTAGAAATAAAAATCGACCCGCGCATAAAGGAATTTCTGTTCGGTCAGGCAGAAGGTGTTACTTATGATGAACTCAGGGTGAACCCAAAATTTTCTTCCCTGAAAAACTGGTTTTTAGACCCAGCAAACTATCATGCAGAACTCGGTGCAGAAAGCTATGAAGATTTCTTCGGCCGTATCAACGATTTTCTAGAAACAGAAATAAAACCTCTTGAAGGAAAAGCAGAAAATGTCCTTATCGTATGCCACGGCGGCGTAGTCCGCGGACTTTTCAAAGTCATGTGCGGCTGGTCAATCGAACATTTTGCCCAGGTTAAAATTCCAAACTGCGGTCTCAATCTTGTTTCTTTGAAAGACGGAAAGTATTCCATGGTATATTCTGCAAAAGAACTTTGATTTTGCAGTAATTTACAAGACAAGTAATTTCAGGTGTATAAATAAAAAAAATAGCGGGAGGGAGATAAACGTATGTCAAAAACATTCTGCGATGCTGCCGCGTGAGCGGCAAATTGTATGGTTCCAAGGCATCGCAGCATGTAGCCCGCTAGCGGGCGGTTTTGACAGACGTTTACCGACTGGTAGCTATTTTTTTGATTTTGTGCTTTTCACTATCCGGTAGTTGCGTTATAATTTGAAAAATTTTTGTGGAGATCAATGGTATGTTAAAAGGTCGTCATCTTATAGAACCTGGTGATTTGACAGTTTCAGAAATCGATGAAATTTGTTCATTGGCAGAACAGATGAATGTTGATCCTGTTTCGTTTCAAGATGTGTGTCGCGGGAAAATTCTTGCGACACTTTTTTTTGAGCCGAGTACAAGGACCCGACTTTCATTTGAGGCAGCCATGCTGCACATGGGTGGCACTGTAGAAGGCTTTGCAGATGCATCTGTTACTTCTGGAACAAAAGGGGAAACCCTTGCAGATACAATACGCGTTGTATCTTCATACGTAGACGTAATAGCAATGAGGAATCCAAAAGAGGGAGCTGCTCTATTGGCAAGTAAGTATTCGGCTGTGCCGATCATTAATGCAGGAGACGGCGGACACAGTCATCCTACTCAGACTCTTACAGACCTGGTTACAATCCGCAGGCTTATGGGTGACTATCAGGGACTTACAGTAGGTTTTTGTGGCGACCTTAAATTCGGACGCACAGTTCACAGCCTTACACAGGCAATGAGCCGCTACAAGGGAAATAAGTTTGTTTTTATCAGTCCAAAGGAACTATGCATGCCTGATTACATGATAAAACAGCTTGAAGCAAATGGAATTTCATATTCAACGGCAGAGCGTCTGGAGGATGTAATGGGAGAACTTGATGTTCTTTATATGACCCGCGTTCAGAAGGAAAGATTCTTTAATGAACAGGATTATATACGCCTTAAGGACAGTTATATCCTTGACCGTGAAAAGATGAAGCTTGCAAAGCAGCGTATGATTGTTCTGCATCCGCTTCCGCGTGTAAATGAAATCTCTCCGGAAGTAGATGAAGATCCACGCGCGGCTTATTTTAAGCAGGTGAAATTTGGTATGTATGCGCGAATGGCGCTTATGGCAAAGCTTACCGGAGCTCTGTAGCAGGAAAGACAAAGGCCGTTGAAATGCCGACGTTTTTTGTCTTGGCAAGTTTGGGATGCAAACATGCTTATAAACTGCCGCTTCTCATTTCATTACGAAGCGGACTGAAAAGTCAATCGAATGTTGAAACATTCTTCTTGACTTTATACGGGAGGAAACAATGTTAAACGTAGATACAATAAAAAACGGACTTGTAATTGACCATATCAGGGCGGGATCCGGTTGGCGTATTTTTCAATGGCTTGGACTTGATAAGTCACCATGCTGTTCTGCCTTGATTATGAACGTGCCGTCAAAAAAGACAGGCAAAAAAGATATAATTAAAATTGAAAACGTAATGGATATTGATTTTTCGGTTCTTGGATTTATTGATCCAAATATAAGCGTAAATATCATAAAGGACGAAAAAATTGTCCGCAAAATCAATATGGAACTTCCAACCCGCGTGCAGAACGTGTTCAAGTGCAAGAATCCGCGCTGCATTACTGTTACGGAACATTATGTAAAGCCTAATTTTATCCTTGTTGATAAAGAAAATGCGCTTTACCGCTGTGAATATTGCGACACTCTTTATAAAGCAGGTGAAACTCCTGTTACCGTAGAAAATAACTAAACCTGATTTGATTGATGATACGGAGCTGTCCTAGAAGTAATAAAAGCCAATGGTTGCCTAATAAAAGCCAATGGTTGCCTAATAAAAGCGGTGGTTGAGGCTCTCGAAACCACCTTATTTCGACAGTTCCTTTATATTGGAGAAAAAAAATGTCAAAGGCTCTTGTAATCTATAATGCCAGGCTTCTTGATGAGAATTGTGATTCTCCGGGATGCATTCTTGTTGTCGAAGGAAAAATACGCGCTGTTTTTCAGGGATATTTTACTGATGCTGGAACAACCCGGGCGCTTGCGGAATCTGTTCTAAAGGAAGATGGCTCTGACGAAGGAGCAAAAATCGAAATGTTTGATGCACAGGGGCTTACAGTAACGCCTGCATTCATAGACATGCACGTTCATTTCCGCGACCCTGGCCTTACTCAAAAAGAGGATTTGAATTCCGGGCTTCATGCAGCCATTGCAGGCGGTTACGGAACCGTTGTCTGTATGCCTAATACTTCTCCGGTTGTTTCTTCATATGAAGCGGCAATGGATGTAAGACGTCGTGCTGCAGCAATAGGACTTGCAAATGTGTTCCAATCTGTAAGCATAACAGAAAATTTTGAAGGCAAGTCAGTCGAACATTTAAAATACCTTGTAAAAGAAGATGTTCCGCTCATCACAGAAGACGGCCATGAAGTTGCTTCCAGTGCATTAATGCTCGAAGGGATGAAGGCAGCCGCAGAAAAAAATATTATAGTTTCCTGCCATTGCGAAGATCCTGATCTTGCCGCAGCAGCCCGCCCTCACAGGCAGCATGCGCTCAGCATAATGGAAAAATGGCATTTACCTGCATGGGGCGGTTCCGCTTCAGATTCAGATGACATTCCGCCGGAAGTAATCCAGGAAATAGACGAATCAATAACAAAAGCAAATGAACTGCTTCAGATGGCAGAAGATATCTGTACAGAACGCAACATTCAGATTGCTCGCCAGGCCGGATGTCACGTTCACATGTGCCATGTAAGCACAGTTGGTGCAATAGAAGCAATCCGCCGCGCAAAAGAAGAACTTTCCGATGAAGCCGCTGATTTTTACACAGGAATGGCAGATGCTGCTTACGAAGCTTCCCGCGACAACGTAGAATTTTCCCCAGTCCCGGCAGTTGAACACGGTTTCTCAGTTACCTGCGAAGTAACTCCTCATCACATAGCTCTTACAGGAACAGAAGAGCCGGATATCCGCGCATTTGTAAATCCTCCGCTCCGAAGCGAAGAAGACCGCCTCTTTATAATTGACGCAATCCGCGACGGCACAGTTGACTGCATTGCAACCGATCATGCACCTCACACTCTTGAAGATAAGGCAAAAGGTGCGCCGGGCTTTACAGGAATAGAAACAAGTTACGGAGTCTGCAACACAGTTCTTGTAAAAGAAGGCCAGATTTCTGCAAGACGTCTTTCCCAGCTCATGTCATCAAATCCTGCAAGAATACTCGGATTGAATAAAGGCCTCTTAAAAACCGGCTACGATGCTGATTTGACCGTAGTAAATCCGGACGAGCAGTGGACAGTCGATTCAAAACTTTTCTGCAGCAAAGGAAAAGCAACTCCGTTTGAAGGAAAAAAACTTTACGGTCGCGTAAAAGCAGTTTTCATAAACGGAAGGAATGTCTTTCAAAAATAATAAAAAGCTGTAGCAGTCGCTCCGAAGAAATATTTTTGATTTTTTTTCGGGGCGAA
>Ga0256405_10002658_pt1 | contig 39825 bp, 39 predicted proteins | sample RumenRJG_02DNA_FD_189096 | JGI IMG/M metagenome (GOLD analysis project Ga0256405, IMG submission 189096) | Bovine rumen microbial communities from Lethbridge, Alberta, Canada - RJG_02 | ecosystem: Host-associated > Mammals > Digestive system > Stomach > Rumen | place: Canada: Alberta... | reverse complement strand
CGCTATCCCTTCTTCTCGCCCAAACCTCGCGATTTGAACCTTGGGAGTCGCTATGGGGTTCGTCGTTGGCTACGCCCCTTGTGGACTTTCACCACAGATTGACGGCATGCCCGTCATACTACAAAAAGCGCCGGACATGATTCCGGCGCTTCTCTTAATACCTTTTATTCAGCCGTATAAGCTTTCAGGTCCACACTCTCCACGAACTCTTCCTTGACCTTGGCCAGTTCAGCCATGTGAGGGGCGTTCAGGTGAGCCTGCTGGAATTCTTTGCTCTCCCAGAGTTCTACCAGGAGCACCTTGTTAGATCCATCAGCAGGTAAATAGTAGGCGTATTCAATATTGCCCGGTTCCCTGCGGGTCTTCTCGGCCACCTGGAGTACCCGAAGGGCCGCCAGCCAGTCTTCCATTCTGCCTTCCTTGAGGTTGTACGTGACGTGCAAAATATACATGTTTTGCTCCTCCTGTAAGCTGGGACTATTTCCTGTTAAAAGCTCCCATTCCCGGGAATACTGCGGCTTCGCCCAGCTCTTCCTCGATCCTCAGCAGCTGGTTGTACTTGGCTACACGCTCTGATCTGGAGGGCGCACCTGTTTTGATCTGGCCTGCGTTGGTGGCAACTGCCAGGTCTGCGATGGTGGTATCCTCAGTTTCGCCGGAGCGGTGAGATACCACTGCGGTGAATCCGGATTTTCTGGCAAGCTTGATGGCTTCCAGTGTCTCGGATACGGAACCGATCTGGTTAAGCTTGATCAGAATTGAGTTTGCAGCGTTGAGCTCGATACCCTTTCTGAGACGCTCAGTGTTGGTGACGAAAAGGTCGTCGCCCACCAGCTGGATCTTGTCGCCCAGGCGCTCTCTCATGAGCTGCCAGCCTTCCCAGTCCTCTTCATCCAAACCGTCTTCGATGGAAGCCACGGGATACTTCTCCACCAGGCTCTCCCAGTGCTGGATAAGGGTCTCGGAGGTGAACTCTGCGCCGCTCTTGGGCTGACGATAGAAGCCCTTGCCCTTGTCGCTCTTCCACTCGGAAGCAGCAGCGTCCATGGCCAGCACGAAGTCTTTGCCCGGCTCATAGCCAGCAGCCTCGATAGCCTTGAGGATGTGCTCGATGGTGTCTTCGTCGGACTTGAGATTGGGTGCAAAGCCTCCCTCATCTCCTACAGCTGTGGTCTCTCCTTCAGCCTTTAAGAGCTTCTGAAGTGCGTGGAAAACTTCTGTACACCATCTGAGACCTTCTCTGAAGGTGGGTGCTCCCACCGGCATGATCATGAATTCCTGGGTGTCCACGGAGTTGGATGCGTGGGCTCCGCCGTTAAGGATGTTCATCATGGGTACCGGGAGACGATTGGCGCTTACGCCGCCGAAAAATCTGTAAAGAGGCATCTCCAGAGCGGTGGCTGCAGCCTTAGCGGCAGCGATGGAAACTGCCAGGATGGCATTGGCGCCCAGGTTGGTCTTTCCGGGTGTGCCGTCTGCCTTGAGCATTGCTCCGTCCACTGCATAGGTGTCTGCTGCATTCAGACCCAGGACTGCGTCCCTGATCACTGTGTTGACGTTCTCCACAGCCTTCAGGACTCCTTTACCGCCATAGCGAGCTTTGTCACCGTCTCTTAATTCCAGGGCTTCAAACTCGCCGGTGGATGCTCCGCTGGGGGATGCTCCTCTTCCTGTTACTCCGCAGGCCAGTGTGACTTCGGCCTCTACGGTGGGGTTTCCTCTGGAATCTATGATCTCACGACCGTAAACTCTTGTTATTGATAGATCTTTCATTTTTTCCTCCTTGATATGATGAGGCGGCTCCTGCCCGGACCCGCCGGAGTTGACTTAAGTTCAGTTTACATTACCGGCGCAAAAAATGCAATGCGGAGTCAATCATCCTTGTGCGCAGCTTTCCACTCTTTGATCTGCTTTAGCCTCTCCTTGTACTTGGCTTCCAGCCCGTTCTCTGAGGGCACGAAGTATTCCCTTCCAAGAAGGGAGTCCGGCAGGCACTGCATGGATGTGATGTGGCCCTCGTAATCGTGGGCATACTTATAGCCTGCGCCGTATCCCACCTCACGCATCAGCTTGGTCACACCGTTGCGGATGTTGAGGGGAACCGGCTCGGCCAGCATCTTGGACGCGTCTGCGGCGGCCATCATATATGCCTTCTCCATGGAGTTTGACTTGGGGGCCATGGACATGTAGACCACGGCTTCCGTCAGGTTCACGGTGCACTCCGGCATACCTATGAAGTGGCAAGCCTGGTAGGCCGCAACTCCTATCTCCATGGCTCTCGGATCCGCCAGGCCGATATCCTCTGATGCGAACCTGAGGACTCTCCGCGCAACGTAGAGCGGATCCTCCCCCGCCTCCAGCATCCTGGCCAGCCAATACACTGCGGCGTCGGGGTCGGAGTTTCTCATGGATTTGTGAAGGGCGGAGATGAGGTTGTAGTGCTCCTCGCCTTTTTTGTCGTAGAGAAGGGAGCGCTTAGAGATGCACTGTTCCAGGGTCTCCTCGGTGACGTGGGTCACGCCATCTCCGTCGATGTTGCCGTTCAGGACCACCATCTCCAGAGTGGAGAGCGCCGTCCTGGCGTCGCCGTTTGCGAAGTTTGCGATCATGTAGAGCATGTCCTCGGAGATATCGATCTTCTGGTCTCCGAAGCCCTTCTTGTCGGTCAAGGCTCTTTTCAGGAGGACCACCAGGTCATCTGCGGTCAGGGCCTTCAGAACGAACACCTTGCATCTTGACAGGAGAGCGCCGTTTATCTCGAAGGACGGATTCTCTGTGGTTGCGCCGATCAGCACGATGGAGCCTTTCTCCACGAAGGGCAGGAAGGCATCCTGCTGGGCCTTGTTGAAGCGGTGGATCTCGTCCACGAAGAGGATGGTCTTCTCGCCGAACTTGCGGTTTTCTTCTGCCTGCTGCATAACCTGCTTGATCTCCTTGATGCCTGAGGTCACAGCAGAGAAATCTATGAATGCCGCTCTGGTGCGCTTGGCGATGATCCGGGCCAGGGTGGTCTTGCCCACTCCCGGGGGACCCCAGAAGATCATTGATGTGACCTGATCGCGCTCGATCAGATTGCGGATCACCTTTCCCTCTCCTATGAGGTGCTCCTGGCCCACGAACTCATCCAGGTCTTCAGGCCTGAGCCGGGCAGCCAGGGGCTGGGATATTTTGTTTTCGAATAAGTTTACTTGTTCCATAATTATAGTATTACAGACATTTACGTATGATGTCGTTATCATCAAGAGCCATTTCCAGTATTCTGCTGAGGATGGAGGTATAGCCCTTGCCGAGCGCTTTTGCTTTCATTAATGCCTTGGGTGACAGTCTAATTGTCACGGTCTGCTTCCTCCTCTCTTCTCTTCGGATCTCGGAAATGCGTCTGAATTGCTTGAGTTCCGCATCCGTCAGTTCAGGAGAGTCCTCATCATAATCGACATCTCTGTCTTTTAATGCTTCAAGCATTGTCTGCTGTGCATCTGTCAATGGTTTGTCCAAATCTATTTCTTTAACGCCCATAGTATTCTCTCCTTTCCCGATTATTAGCTTTTCTTGCAGAAATAATTCTGATTGCTTCTTTTCTTTCTGTATACACAACGACCAGTACTATCAGCACCTCTTTGATTTCTCCGATCGTGATAAATCTGTCTTCCGAAGTTGAGTGCTCTTCATCATAATATTCCAATCGATCGTTATCACAAAAAACAAAAGCTGCAGTCTCAAAATCGATGCCATGCTTCTTCAGGTTGGTTTTGTTCTTCTCCTCGTCCCATTCAAAAACCATATTCCCCCCTCTTGTTAATTTGATTATACCTCTCGGCACATGCCATCGCAACACTTTTTGTATTACATTTTATATTACTTTTTCGAAGCAAATGATCCAAACAAAATACCGAAGCACCTAAAAGATGCTCCGGCGTTTTGGAAATCTTACGCTATTTCCCAAGTATCCGTCTCGCCACGAACACTCCGCTGGCAGAGGCATGGGACAGGGAGTGGGTCACTCCCGATCCATCTCCTATGACGTAGAGTCCAGGGTGGCCTGTGTCCAGGTCCTTGCCCATCTTGACTTCCATATTGTAGAACTTAACTTCCACTCCGTAGAGCAGGGTGTCCTGGTTGGCTGTGCCCGGAGCGATCTTGTCCAAAGCGTAGACCATCTCGATTATGTCATCCATGATGCGCTTGGGGATCACCAGGCTAAGGTCGCCGGGAGTGGCTGCCAGGGTGGGACGCACGAAGCTTCCTTCCAGGCGGCTCTCGTTGGTCCTGCGGCCTGAGATCAGATCGCCGAAGCGCTGCACGATCACTCCGCCGCCCAGCATATTGCTGAGGCGGGCGATGGACTCGCCGTAGTCATTGCTCTCCTTGAAGGGCTCGGTGAAATGCTTGGTCACAAGAAGGGCGAAGTTGGTGTTTTCCGTGTGCATGGCAGGATCTTCATAGCTGTGGCCGTTTACCGTAACGATCCCGTTGGTATTCTCGTTTACCACCACGCCGTGAGGGTTCATGCAGAAGGTGCGGACCAGGTCGTTGTACTGCTTGGTGCGGTATACGATCTTGCTCTCATAGAGCTCGTCCGTAAGCTCAGAGAAGACTTCGTGGGGAAGTTCCACGCGGATTCCGATGTCCACACGGTTGGACTTCTTTTCCAATCCCAGATCGTCACAGACCGTCTCCATCCACTTGGAGCCGGAGCGACCTATGGATATGATGAGTTCTTCCGCAGAGAAAAACTCCGCGGCGTGCTCCTCCGGGGATCCTTCCGATCCCGGAGCTTCCACCTCGATCACATATCTCGCCTTGGGATCCGTCACCGGCGGAAGATCCTCCGGCATATTGGATACATCATAGACCTTGTCCACGTTTGATCTGAAATAGAAATCCACCTTCTCCTTCATCTCGTCGTAAAGATTCTGGAGTACAACGTAGTTCTTGTCTGTTCCCAGGTGCCTGACCTGTGCGCCCAAAAGCTTCAGGTCGTGTTCGAAGCACTTCTTCTTGATGGCGGTGTCTGCGGTGGAGTAGAGCCTGGTGCCCTCTCCGCCGTGGCTCATGTTGATCTCATCAACGTACTTCATGAGCTCTGTGGCCTCGTCCCTGCCGATGTACTCGTAGAGGTTTCCGCCGAACTCGTTGGTTATGTTGTACTTGCCATCCGAAAAAGCTCCCGCTCCGCCGAATCCGCTCATTATGGAGCACACCGGGCAGTGTATGCAGGACTTTATCTTCTTGCCGTCGATGGGGCACCTGCGATTTGCCAGTTCTGCGCCCTTTTCGAAGCAGGCGATCCTAGCCTGGGCGTTGTTCTTCACCAGCTCATATGCCGCAAAGATCCCGCCGGGGCCGGCGCCGATTATTATAACGTCGTAATGTTTCATTTTAGTTCCTATTCTATGGGACGTGGGGCGGCGGATGTTTTGCGCCATCCCGGGTCCCGCTCATAATATATGCCATCGGTCTCCCGATGGCATACCCTTGTCACTCTTTAACTGTTCCGTCCGAATTGAATACGGGGAGCTTCTCCAGGAAGATGATGTCCGTCCTGTCCGCCGCCTCGCCTTCTGCCAGCACTGCGCAGGCTCCGACGATGTTGCCTCCGGCCCTGTTCACCAGGTTTTCGATGGACTTGAGAGATTCGCCGGTGGAGATAACGTCGTCCACGATCAGCACTCTCTTGCCCTCCAGCATGTCTCTCTCCTTGCGGCCGATGCACAGTGTCTGGATGTGATCGGTAGTGATGGAGTCGACGTCCGTATAAAGTATGTCATCCATGTAAAGTTTGGGGCCTTTGCGCGCTACCACGTACTGATCGGTATCCGCCTGACGGGCCATCTCATAGCAGAGAGGAATGCCCTTGGCTTCAGCTGTGATCAGCACATCGAACTCCGGTACCTTCTTAAGGAGTTCCTCTGCGCACCTCTTGGTGATCTCCACGTCGCTGAACATGATGAACGCACCGATGTACAGGTCGTCCGTAACCTTACAGATGGGAAGCTGACGCTTAAGTCCCGCTATTGACATTTCATGATACATATTAATTCACCTCAATCATGTGCCGGTCTTGCCGGCCCTTAAATGTGTCACCCGGGTCAGGGTGCTGACTTGCCTAGTCATGCAGTGTCCCGTGCTGACCAACGCAGATATTATACTCCAAACCGCTCTTCATCGCAACCAAAAGCGCAAAAAACCTGAGTTCTCAAGGATTTCTACGTATGCCAGACGAAGATCGCCGCCTTCTGTCATTGCCACTAGGACGCAATTGGGCTTTTCGGGGGGTTGCGTCCTAGTGGTCAGAGGGTGCACTAGGACGCAATTGGGCTTTTCGAGGGGTTGCGTCCTAGTGATCAGCGAAAAAACTAGGACGCAATTGGGCTTTTCGAGGGGTTGCGTCCTAGTGATCAGCGAAAATACTAGGACGCAATCGGGCTTTTCGGGGGGTTGCGTCCTAGTGATCAGCGAAAATACTAGGACGCAATTGGGCTTTTCGGGGGATTGCGTCCTAGTGGTCCCCTCCTCGGCCTCTTCCTCTACTCCACGTCCGCCAGCTTCAGTATCAATTCATCCACTGGGTCTGTGTACCGCTCCTCGCGGATCAGCTGATTCCTAAGCTCATTCAGGGCAAGGATCAGGATCTTTATCTCATATTCGTCGAATTTGAACTTTTTTGTCTTCATCAAGGGCTCTCCTTATGTCTCAAATCATGCCTCAAATCATGGCTCAAATTATGGCTCAAAAAACTCCGGCCCGGGGATATATCCCGGCAGGCCGGAGCCTTTGTAATAAGCGTTTCGATTACATTGTGATCATGCAGAACTTCAGCACGAAGAGAAGAGCGATAATGGTTACCATTATGTCTTTCTTTGTGTACTTTCCTGTGCAGAGAGTGATCACTGTGTAGGTGATAGCTCCGATACCGATACCGTTAGCTATGGAGTAGGTAAGGAGCATGGAGATTATGGTCATGAAGCCTACTGCTGCAGATGCAAGGTCTGTCATGTCGATCTTTTTGATGTTACCCAGCATCAGAACTCCCACGTATACCAGTGCCGGCGCGGTGGCGCAGGCAGGAACGATGGAAGCCAGCGGAGTGAGGAACAGGCAAAGGAAGAAGCAGCAAGCTACTGTTACGGACGTAAGTCCTGTGCGGCCACCGGCGGATACGCCTGTGGCGGATTCAACGAATGTCGTGCAGGTGGATGTTCCGAGAAGTCCGCCTACCACGGTAGCTGTGGAGTCTGCCAACATGCACTTGTTGAGGTTGAGAGGATCTCCGTTTTCGTCCAGCATGTCAGCTTCGGATGCGGTGCCGTACAGTGTTCCGATGGTATCGAACATGTCTACCAGGCAGAAGGCCACCACCAGCATGATGCCGCCGAAGATGCCGCCTACCAGCTCAGGGCTGAAGGCTGCTGCCCAGGCGTTTCCGGAGAACACGCCCAGAAGACCGACTTCTGTGAAATCCTTGAAGGACTGTCCCACCTGGCTGAAGTCAAAGGAGGGAGTCTGGCCACTCAATACATAGTACAGAACTGCGATGACAGCGATTCCGATTATGACATTTCCCTTGACCTTGCGCTGTCCAAGAATGACGATGATGAGGAAGCCGATGAATCCGAGAATAGCAGGAAGCACCGTCATGATCTCTCCGTTGGAAAGAGCCCCGTGGATGTCCACCAGCTGTGTCAGGGTGTACTGATTGTCCTGAATGAAGCCTACGTTCTGGAAGCCGATGTAGGCGATGAAGAGGCCGATACCTGCGGAAACTGAGACCTTGAGGGGTGTAGGCATGGCCTTTGCGATGTACTCACGGGCGCCGGTCACGGACAGGACCAGGAAGACCAGTCCGGAAATGAGAACGATCACAAGACCTGCGTGGTAACCTTCCACAGGGTCACCGCCGTTCATCAGTTCAGGAAGCACGAAGCTTACGAAGAAGAACGAGTTGAGGCCCATGCCGCATGCCTGCGCAAAAGGCATCTTTGCGTAGAGTCCCATGATCAGCGTTCCGATGACCGCCACGAGAATTGATCCGATGTAGACCGCATTCCATACGTTTCCCAGTCCCTCACTGAATCCAGTGACCTGGTTGGGATTTACCACGATGATGTAGGCCATCGCAAAAAATGTGGTCAGCCCTGCGAAGATCTCCGTCCTTACCGTAGACCCACGCTTTGAGATTTCAAAGAATTTGTCCATACCTATAATAGTCCTTTCTTTTAAATATATAGTGACAATTATTAGCTTTGTTGTGGCCTTCCTATCTGTCTTCCCTGAAGTAGTTCAGGCCCAGGCCTGCCGGGGGCTGGTCCTCACGGCGCTGCCTGAGGGACACGAAGATCAGTACCAGGGCGGTTGCGATGTAGGGCACCACCTTGTAGATCTGTGTGGGAAGGAAGGGTATCGGCAGTCTCAGATACAGGATCAAAAGACCTCCGAACAGGGCAGATCCCCAAAGAGTGTTGATGGGTCTCCACAGGCAGAAGATCACCAGTGCCACTGCCACCCAGCCTTCGCCGGAGAGTCCCTGATGGTTCCACACGGAGCCTGCGATGGTCATGGTGTAGACCATGCCTCCTACGGCGGAGATGCCGCCGCCAATGACCGTGGCCAGATATCTGTACTTGGCGACGTTGACGCCTGCGGCATCTGCCGTTGCCGGGCTCTCGCCTACGGCCGACAGGAAGAGTCCCGGGCGGGTACGCTTCATGAAGTAGGCCATGACGATGACCATGATCACCCCTAAGTATACGAACAGGTTGTATCCGAAAATGATCTCGCCGATGACCGGGATCTTTCTCAGGGCTTCCGGCAGTATGGGATCAGCAAAGGCCGATTTCAGAGCATTGGAAACTGTCACGTTGCCGCCCACCCGTATCCTCATGAGTTCTCCTGCGAACTGGCCTACGCCTGTGCCGAAGATGGTCAGAGCCAGACCGGTCACGTTCTGATTCGCCCTGAGGGTTATGGTCAGGAAGCTGAAGATCAGAGACCCGAGACAGCCCACACCGAAGGAGCAGATCAGGGCGATCAGAACAGCAAGGGCGCCTGAGGCCTGATCCCCGGCAAGGTTGCCGTAGATCACGGGGCCTATGAGGCCGAAGGCGCCTCCCATGAACATGAGGCCTTCCACCCCCAGGTTCAGGTTGCCTGATTTCTCTGTGAGTATCTCTCCTGAGGTTCCGAAGAGCAGGGGCGTACCGTTAAGGATGGCTGCTTTGATGAGTCCGATTAAGCTTACGCTCATGCCTTCACCTCCTTTACTGCCTCCGGAGAAACTCCCGGAACTTCAGTGTTTTGCGCGGTTGTGGGGGCTAAGGGGTGTTCCTCGTGTCCCCTGAAGATCATCTTATAGTTAATGAAGAATTCGCATCCCAGCATGCAGAGAAGGATGATCCCTGTGATTATGTCCGATATGGAGGCCGGGACTCCCATGGTGGTCTGTATGGTGGACGCGCCTTTTGAGAGGACGGCCAGCAGCAGGGATATGGCGATCATTGCGAAGGGGTTGAGCTGGGCCAGCCAGGTCACGGTGATGGCTGTGAAGCCTACGCCGCCGGCCACGGTCTGGTACAGAGTCTCGTCTGCGCCGGAGCAGATCATGAATCCCACCAGGCCTGCGATGCCTCCAGAGAGGCAGGCAGTGCGGAGCATTACGCGTCTCACGTCCATTCCCGCGTAGCGGGCAGTGTTTTCTGATTCTCCCAGGACCGCGATCTCGTAGCCGTGCTTGGTCTTCGTCATGTAGATGTACATGAGGAAGGTCAGGATGAGAACGATGATCCAGCCGATGTGCACCCCGAATACTCTTGGGAGCACCGCTTTTTCGTCAAACATGGGTATTATCTGTGAGCCGGGCTTGCCTTCCCAGGGTCCGCCTTGGAGCCACCCGACGATGCCGATGGCTATGTAGTTCATCATCAGCGTGAAAAGAGTCTCGTTGGTGCCCCAGTGTGCCTTGAAAAAGGCCGGGATCCCTGCCCAGAGGGCTCCCATGAGAGCTGCCGAGATTCCCATGACAATGAGAAGGACCGGTGAGGGCATGGCATTCACCATCTTAAGCGCAAAAAACGAAGCCATCATGGCGCCCATGGTGATCTGCCCCTCTGCGCCGATATTCCAGTAGCGCATGGCGAAGCATGGGGCAAGAGCCAGGGCAGTTCCCAAAAGGGGCACTGCCACCTTTACCACCTGTCTGATTCCCGTGACCTTCCCAAGAGAACCTGCGACCATGGTGGAATAGGCGGTTATGGGGTCCGCGCCTGCTATGACGAATACCAGGCCGCCCAGTATGAGGGCAAGGGCGAAGGCCAGAAGTCTGATGAGCCAGATTCTGGATCTTGCCATATCTTCACGCTTGGCAAGTCTGATAAGGGGTACTTTCTCAGTCATTCTGCCTCACCTCCTTAGACTTTGCTACCATGGCCTCGGCCTGAGATATGGTCTCCCCGGGTCTGGGACTTGAATGGATGAAATCGCTGGAGGTCATCATGAGACCGATCTGCTCCTTGGTGGCTTTTCTGGCATCCACCACTCCGGAGACCTTGCCTCCGCAGAGCACCAGGATCCTGTCGCAAAGCTCCAGCAGCACATCCAAGTCCTCTCCCACAAAGATGACGGCCACGCCTTTCATCTTTTGCTGAGTCATCAGATTATATATGGTGTAGGAGGTGTTGATGTCCAGTCCTCTCACGGCATAGGCGCTCATGAGCACCGAGGGGGCCGAGGCGATCTCGCGGCCCACCAGGACTTTCTGGACATTTCCTCCTGATAGTTTACGTACGGGATAGTCGATGCTGGGGGTCTGGACGTCCAGGTTCTCCAGCACCTTTTCCGCCAGCTCCTCGGGGGCCTTGGTGTCCACGAAGATCCCGCGGCCTTTGTTCCAGGAACGAAGCAGCATGTTGCCTGTCATGCCCATGCCGCCCACAAGGCCCATGCCAAGACGGTCTTCAGGGACGAAGGCCAGGGCAACGCCGGCCTCCTTGATCTCCATGGGAGACTTGCCCACCAGTTCGGCGGGAGCTTCGTGCTCCGGAGTATAAATGATCGAGCCCTTCTGGATATGCCTGAGGCCAGCGATGGCTTCCAGTAGTTCCTTCTGTCCTGACCCTGCGATACCGGCGATCCCCAGTATCTCTCCGCCGTAAGCCACCATGCCTACGTTGTCCAGCTTGGTAACGCCCTCGCTGTCCTTTACGGTGAGCCCTGCCACCGTAAGTCTGGGCTTGGGATCCACCGGAAGGGGTCTGTCGATGTCGAGAGTTACGGTGCGTCCCACCATCATCTCTGTCAGTTCCTTCTCAGAGGTCTCCGAGGTCCTGACGGTTGCCACATGCCGGCCCTTTCTCAGGACAGCCACCACGTCGGAGATCTCCATTACCTCATTTAACTTGTGTGTAATAAGGATGATTGACTTGCCGTCTTCCCTCATGGCCTTAAGGACCCGGAAAAGCTTGGCCGTCTCCTGAGGAGTCAGCACCGCCGTGGGCTCATCCAGGATCAAAATATCCGCACCCCGGTACAGCACCTTGATGATCTCAACGGTCTGCTTCTCGGATACGGACATCTCATATATCTTCTTATCAGGGTCTATCTCGAACCCATATTTTGCTGCGATCTCGCTGACTCTTGCGGAAACCTTCCTTCTGTCCAGTTTGCCGTCCTCTTTGAGTCCAAGAACGATGTTTTCGGCCGCAGTGAAGACGTCCACCAGTTTGAAGTGCTGATGGATCATTCCAATACCGTTATCGAAGGCGTCCTTGGGGGATCTGATCACCACGGGCTTGCCGTCTATTAAGATCTCTCCCTCGTCAGGAAAGTAAATTCCGGCAAGCATGTTCATAAGTGTGGTCTTGCCGGAACCGTTCTCCCCCAAAAGACTCATGATCACCCCTCTGTCAAGGTAGAGATCCACCTTTTCGTTGGCTATCTTGTGACCAAAGCTCTTGGAGATGCCTTTAAATTCAACTGCATGGTTTTGTGCCATTTCGTCTCCTTAAAAATCAAAAGCCGGGAAGGGGTTTTGCCCCCTCCCGGGTGTGTTTTTTGCAGATTATGAGAAGGCCTCGTTTACGAGGGTGATGCCGTCGATCCTAAGTGCGAAATAGGGTGCAGACTGGAAGTAGGATTCGTGGAATGCTCCGTCGAATACTGCTTCCTCGGAATCTGCGGCGTAGTCCCCGTCTGTATCAAGGGCGAAAGCTGACTTGACTTCCTGACCGCCTACTGTGAAGGTGGAGGTGTCGAAGACCTGAAGATCACCGCTTTCGATCTTGGCGCGTACGCTTTCAAGGACTTCAGCTGTTCCGGGGGCTGCAACGTTTTCATTGAGCTCGGTGAGAACTACGTCGCCGTCTGCAAGGCCGTGCTGGCAGTAGTCCTGATCCACCTTCTCGCCGTTTACGATGGATCTGATCACGTAGCAGAAGTAGTTGGTCCAGTCGATCCTTGAGGAAATGATGGAAGCTTCGGGAGCTACGTCAGACATGGAGATGTTGTATCCTACGTGAGGAACTCCGTTGGCCTGAGCTGTGGTGGCCGGTGTCGTGGAGTCAGAGTGCTGGGAGATGAGGACCGCTCCTCTGTCGATAAGGTCCTGCGCAGTGTTGGCTTCCATTGTGGGGTCTCCCCAGGAGCCGATGAACTCTACCAGCATGGTGGCTGAGGGGCACTCGGACTTGGCGCCCAGGTAGAAGGCTGTATATCCGGAGATGACCTCTGCGAAGGTGTAAGCTCCAACGTATCCGATGACTGCTTCTTCCTCAGTGATCTCGCCGTTATTGATCATGTCCTGAAGCTTCAGGCCTGCAGCAACTCCTGCAAGATATCTTCCCTCATAGATGGAGGGGAAGGCGTTTACGGTATTGTCCAGATTGTCCTTCCAGGAACCTTCATTGGTGAGTCCTGCAAAGATGACGTCAGGATAATCCTTTGCCACTGTCAGCATCTTGGGCTCCTGTCCGTAGGAGTTGCAAAATACTGCTACGCAGCCTGCTTCTGCAAGTTCCTCGCAGTCTACTGCAACAGGATCCCCCTCGGGATGATTATAAGTGTATGTCCATTCAACATTGATGCCTTCTTCGGCAAGTCTTTCTTTGGCTGCATCCGCTGCCATGTAGAAGTTTCTGTCATAAGCTGCGTTGTCATCGCCTATGCAGACCATGCCGACCTTTACGACTTCTGCTTCTTCTCCGCCTTCAGCCTCGCCGGACCCCTCATTGGAGCTGCCGCAGGCTGCGAAGGTGAATACCATGGCGACTGTCAGTAGGATAGCTAAAAATTTCTTCATCGTGTCGTCTCCTTTAGTAGATTAAAACGGTGTTTTTTGCGGGATTTTATCGGATATCATCCGATTAAATTATACACTATTTCGAAAGGCCCTCGCAACGGAATTAAACCCGTCTGGGGGTGTTCGGTGCCAAAAAAATGCCAGCGTTCGGCTTCTGCCGAACGCTTTCCTTCGTGATCATTCCTATCATTCGCAGAAGGTCACTTTGCCGTTTTCCATGGAACTGACCGAGGCCAGGGTTTCCACTCTGTAACCTTTTGCCTCCAGGGCGGCCTTTCCTCCCTGGAAATCCTTAGAGATGACGATGCCTATTCCCGCCACCTGTGCGCCCGCCTGCTCAACGATGGAGCACAGGGCATGGGAAGCCTCCCCGTGGGCAAGAAAATCGTCTATTATCAATATACGTTCACCCTTGGAAATATGCTTCTTCGCCACAGTTATCTCGTTCAAAGTCTGCTTGGTGAAGGACATGCAGGGGGCCTGATACACATCTCCCGTCATGGTGTTGGGCTTGGCCTTCTTGGCGAAAACCACCGGAGCAAAGCCGAAATACCTGGCCGCCGCCACGGCGATGGCGATGCCGCTGGCCTCCACTGTCAGGATCTTGTCCACCTGGACGTCCCGGAATCTTTTGGCGAACTCCTGCCCGATCTCATCCATAAAGGCAGTGTCTATCCTGTGATTGATGAATCCGTCAACATTGATCCTGTCGGACCCGATGGTCACGCCTTCCTTAAGTATTCTTTCCTTGAGCTTATCCATGCCTCAGCCTCCTTGTGATGGACCCGGGATAACCTTCCGGGCAAGTTTTATTTTACAACCAATTGATCCTGCCTTCAAGAAAAAGCGGGAGAGCCTTATTCGTTTTGTGCATAAAGCCGAACGGGACGAGCGGTTTTTTGTGCCACAAAACATTGTGCGCGATATGATCCCGTGTATTCCAAAAAATACATGATTTTCAAGGCTTCGCGCGGTCAGGGCGGTGTTGAAATCGTGCACGATTTGTGGCAATATACCTTATGTAATTATTGTTATAATGTCGCGCGGCTTCGTGATAAGATTTTAACGAAACCCGGGCAAATTTTCATAAGAAAGGTATTATAAGGGTGAATTATGTTTAAGAAATTTACCGACGGATGCGTATCCCTGGTCAACAGGTTCTTACCGGATCCGTACATCTTCTGCATCGTCCTGACCATTATCGTATTCATCGGAGCTATTCCTGCAACAGGCGCTTCTCCGCTGGACATCATCATTAAGGGCTGGGCAGGCGGTGTCTGGGCTCTTCTGGGCTTCTCAATGCAGATGGTTCTGGTTCTCGTTCTGGGAGATGCTTTCGCTAACGCTCCCGCCATCAAGAAAGTCATCAGAATCATTGCTAAGGCAGCTTCTTCCTCCCCCAAGAAGGCTATCTTCATGACCGCCTTCATCTCCACCATTGCATGCTGGATCAACTGGGGATTCGGTCTGGTAGTCGGCGCTATCCTCGCAAAGGAGATCGCTCGTCAGTGCCAGGGAGTAGACTACAGACTGCTCATCGCTTCCGCTTACTCCGGATTCGTGGTATGGCACGCCGGTTTCTCCGGATCCATTCCTCTCGCAGTAGCTACAGCTACAACTGATTCCGGTCAGTGGACTGTAGGAACCTACACAGCTGACCTCATTCCTATCACAGAGACCATCTTCTCATGGTGGAACATCCTTATGTGCGTGCTGATCCTTGTGGCCATGCCCCTCGTCCTCGCTAAGATCCATCCGGCTCCCAACGAGGTACATTTGGTAGACCCCAAGCTTCTCGAAGAGCACGACTATGCTGTTGCAAGACCTGAGACACCGGCAGAAAAGATGGAGCAGAGCGCTATCCTCTCCTACATCATCGTGCTTGCCGGCATCATCTACATGGTATGGTTCTTCATCAACAAGGGAATCAATATCGACCTTAACACAGTAAACTTCATATTCCTTATCCTGGGTATCCTGTTCCACAAGACACCCATCGCTTACGTCAAAGCCATCGAGAACGCCTGCAAAGGCGCTGCCGGCATCATCCTTCAGTTCCCCTTCTATGCGGGAATCATGGGAATCATGACCTTCAAGCTTGCTGAGGGCGGCACAGGCGAATCTCTTGCCATAGTGATCTCTGACTTCTTCGTCCAGATCTCCACGGTCAAGACCTATCCGCTGTTCTCATTCCTGGCATCCGGTTTCCTTAACTTCTTCATCCCCTCCGGCGGAGGACAGTGGACAGTTCAGGGCTCCATCATGATGCCTGCAGGCGATGCCATCGGAACCAACCCCGCAGTAACAGCTATGTCTGTTGCATGGGGAGACTCCTGGACCAACATGATCCAGCCGTTCTGGGCTCTTCCCGCACTTGGAATCGCAGGCCTTTCCGCAAGAGACATCATGGGATACTGCGTGATCTCCCTGATCATCTCAGGAGTCATCGTAGGCGGCCTCTTCCTGGTTCTCGGATTCATCCTGTAAGGATCGAGATCAAAGCATATAATGAACAAGCCCCGCGCAAGCGGGGCTTTCGTTTTAGGTAGATTGTCGGGAGCTCGCGGAAGGAGCTCTTGCTAATCGTTTGTGGATCTTGGTTCTCCATTTTCCGTTGGCAGCAATTTTTTTGCGTCATAATGGACGCGTTCCCTCAAAAAAACACGCCCAACGGAAAAAACTTGTTGCAACTTTCCGTTGCAAGCGACTTTTTGCTGTCTTAAGGAACCTGTTCCCTCAAAAAACCTGCGCCCAACGGAAAACCACGCGAATGCGAGCCGGGGGCGACGCATGAGCTTAGGACCGCTACGCGAGGACTGAGCGAGAGCGACCCGCCGAGGCAGGTCAGTTGGCCGGCTCCTCGCAAAGCTTCATGGCTTCCAAGGTTTCATTCAAAAGCTCGTCCAGCTCCCAGCCCAGCATCTCCGCGCCCTGGCGGATGACCTCGCGGTCACAGCCGGCTGCGAAGTGCTTGTCCTTGAATTTTTTCTTAAGGGATTTGAGCTCCATGTCCTGGCAGGACTTGGAAGGTCTCATAAGAGCGGCGGCGCCGATGAGGCCGGTAAGTTCATCGCAGGCGAAGAGCACTTTTTCCATTTCGCGCTCCGGCTTCACGTCAACGCAGGCGCCGTAGCCGTGGGACACGATGGCGTGGATCATGTCCTCGGGCACCCCTGCCTCTCTCAAAAGCTCAGGTGCCTTTACGCAGTGCTCCTCGGGCCACTTCTCAAAGTCGATATCGTGGAGCAGGCCCACTATTGCCCAATATTCCTCTTCATCGCCGTAGCCCAGTTTTCTCGCAAAATATCTCATTGCGCCTTCCACCATGCGGCCATGGTGAAGGTGAAAATCTTCTTCGTTATATTTTTTGAGCAGTTCGTATGCTTCGTCTCTGGTAATCATTATGACCTCCCGTAGTTTTTATATGAGTTTAGCCACAGCCTCTTCCACCTTCCCCATGTCTTCGGAAGGCTCGAACCTGGCCACCACGTTGCCCTGGCGGTCCACCAGGAACTTGGTGAAGTTCCACTTGATCTCGGGGCTCTTCAAGAACTCGTTGCTGTACATTTTTTTGATCATGGCCTTCATGGCCATGCCCTTGACGCTCATGCCGAAGCCCTTGAAGCCCTGCTGCGACTTAAGGTAGCCGTAGAGTGGCAGCGCATTCTCTCCATTAACTTCGGATTTTTTCATCTGAGGGAACTTTGTGTTGTATTTTAGGGTGCAAAACTGGTGTATCTCCTCGTCGGTCCCCGGCGCCTGTCCCATGAACTGGTTGCAGGGGATGTCGATGATCTCCAGTCCCTTCTCGTGATATTTCTCATACATCTCCTCGAGAGGCTTGTACTGCGGTGTGAATCCGCAGCCGGTGGCAGTGTTCACGATGAGCATGACTTTGCCTTCATATTCCTTAAGGCTCAGCTCGCCGCCATCCACTGTGGGTACGCTGTAATCGTAAATAGACAATTTCTTTTCCTCCTTGTAGGATCTTGCCTTGATTATGTGCTTAAGCAGGCGTTTTTGTCAAGATTTTCATAACAAAAACCCCCTGGCCAACTGACCTGGGGGGCTTTCGCATTAAGATCTTTTACTATGCTTTTTATGAGGCTTGTTATGACTGTTTCTTTGTGCAATACTGAATATCCTTTTTAAGACTTGTTTTGGCTGAATTTGTCTTTTAATTGCACAGTTACCGCTGTGAGAATGGATCTTATTTCAATATTGCTGCCAGATTTTTTTGACAAATGTTCTTTAAGTCTGTATAATAAACATTAGTAAGAACTATCTGACAAAAGTTAGTGTAGCCTAACTTCCTCGGATTGTCAATACTTTTTTAAACTATTTTTTTAGATAAGTTCAGAATTTAGTCTGAACTTGTTGGATAAGAGGTGCTAAATGGATAAAAGATCTCTTGGAAAATCTTCTGAAGATTATCTGGAAGCGATGCTCATGCTCAAAGAGGAACGCGGTTACGTGCGTTCCGTTGATATAGCCGAACACCTGGGAGTCAGCAAGCCCAGCGTCAGCATCGCAGTCAAGAAGCTTAAGGAAAACGGATATCTTGAGATGGATCACTCCGGCTTCATCACTCTTACAGAGTCCGGCCGCGAGATAGCTGATCGCATATACACCCGTCACAAAACTCTTACCAGCTTTTTCGAGATGCTGGGGGTGGACCCCGAGATCGCACAGGAGGACGCCTGCCTTGTGGAGCACGACTTAAGCGAGGAGACTTTCTCCGCCCTTCTCAAGCATGCTGCAGAGATCGTAGATAAAAAGTAATGACCAATGCTCTTTGAGGCCCGGCAATGCCGGGTCTTTTTTAAATGTCAACCGCCGGTTTACCACAGGCCTCCCAAAAAAGAATATTATCCATATAGAAAATGAACGCAGGCGCCAACAACGCGCAAAAAACGAAAGGCGGTATTAAAATGAAAAATAATCTTACTGAACTTGTATTCATCCTTGATCGTTCCGGCTCCATGAGCGGACTGGAAGGCGACGTCATCGGCGGTTTCAACTCCATGATCCAGAAGCAGAAGGCGGAAGAGGGAGAAGCCCTCGTCACAACTGTCCTCTTCGATGACAGGGTAGAAACGGTATACGACTCTGAGCCCATCGGCTCCATCCCGGCCATGGATGGCAAGATCTATTATGTCAGAGGCTGCACAGCTCTTCTGGATGCAGTGGGCTCCACCATCCTGAAGGTCTCAAACAGACAGGACAAGCTGGAAGCCGGCAAGAAGGCAGGCAAGGTCATCTTCGTCATAACCACCGACGGTCTGGAAAACGCCAGCAGGGAATTCTCCCGCAGACAGGTGAAGAACCTCATCGATTCCAAGACTGAGTCCGGCTGGGAATTCATCTTCCTGGGCGCCAACATGGACGCAGTGGACGAAGCCGAAAAGATCGGGATCCGTGCCTCCCGCGCCGGGAACTTCACGGCTTCCGAGGAAGGCATCGACGCCTCCTACATGGCGGTCGGCAGCGTGATCTCCGAAATGAGAAGCTGCCCCAACATGAAACAGGTGGACGGAAGCTGGAAGAAAAAACTTAAATAACGACCATTCCCGCGGGGCGGCTCCGCCGCCCCGCAGCCGGGCATTTGCCATCGGGCCCGGTATGTTGTAAAATCTAGTTGTTTAAGGAAGGAGGCTCGCCATGGGCAACAATCATCCTACAATTGAACTGATACGAGACATCACGGAATACGTGAACGCCCGATACGAGTCGTCCGACAGGGTGGTGTCCTACGAGGCCGCTGCCCCGGAATTCTACTTCGCAGAAAGATCCGCGACACCCCCTGCATCATATAAGGCGGCTCCTATGATGGGTTCGATGCCGCCTGCTCCCCCTGCGGAGCAAGATCGCCTCAAGGCTCCGAAAGCCAGGAAGCTCCGCCTCTCCAAACTGTTTTCCAACAGAACGTCGGGCGAGAAAGCATATTCCACGGAAGAGCAGTGTTACAAAATGTCTCCCGAACCTTCCGTATGCGTGGACGACGCTGAAGGATCCTTCGCAGTTGCCGGCCGCATAGAGCCTCCGGAGCCATATCTCGGCGATGCGGGCATCCGCTCTCTGGAGGAGCTGGTGAATAACCCGGCTGAATCTTTTGCGGCCATGCTCTTCAGGCTTATCGACGAAAAGGGTCTCACCGACCCCGAGGTATATAACAAGGCCGGCGTGTCCCGCCAGACCTTCAGCAAGATCAGGTCCAAAGAGGACTACGCTCCCAGCAAGGACACCGTGATCTCGCTGGCCATGGCTCTGGGACTTAAGCTGGACGAGGTCCAGGACCTGCTTAACACCGCGGGCTTCGCCCTCTCCAACAGCTCCAAGTCGGACATCGTCATATCCTATTTCTTCGAGCACGGCATGCACGACCTGGGTCTTTTGAACGAGACCCTGTATGAAATGGGCTTTGCCGTGATCGGCGAGAGATAAAATGCATCAAAAAAGCGCCGAAAGGCGCTTTTTCTGTGCATTATTGTGCATTCTTATTTTAGATACCCATGCCGAAGGCGTCTCTTACGCGCTTCATGGTGGCCTGGGATATCTCGTTGGCTCTCTCGGCACCTGCTGTCAGAGCATCGATCAGATCCTGAGAATATCTGATCTCGTTGAAGTTCTCCTTGATGGGGCGAAGGGCGTCTATGGTTATGGCCACCAGATCCTTCTTGAAGTCTCCATAGCCGTGACCTTCGTAGTCCTTCTCCAGCTGCTCGATGGGACGGTTTGTCAGGGCGCTCATGATGGAGAGCAGGTTGCTTACGCCGGGCTTGTTCTCCACATCGTATCTGACCTCTCCGTCGGAATCGGTGGTGGCCTTCATGATGGACTTCTTGATCTTGCTGTCATCGTCCAAAAGCGATATACGACTATGCACGTTCTGTGCGGACTTTGACATCTTTTGGGTGGGATCGTCCAGGGCCATTACCCTGGCTGCGGACTTCATGAAACGTCCGTCGGGCACCACGAATGTGTGCTCTCCGTACTTGTGATTCACCCTGATGGCCAGGTCTCTGGTAAGCTCGATGTGCTGCTTCTGGTCGTTTCCCACGGGGACGATATTGGTGTCATACAAAAGGATGTCCGCCGCCATGAGTACCGGGTAGGTCAGAAGACCTGTTCCCACGGATTCCTGTCCCTTGGACTTTGATTTGAACTGGGTCATTCTGTAGAGCTCTCCCGTAACGGATACGCAGTTCAGTATCCAGCCAAGCTCAGCGTGGCCCGGCACCTGTGACTGTACGAAGACCGTGGACTTCTTGGGATCCAGACCGATGGCGAGATAAAGTGCCGCAACGTCAAGGATGCTCTTCTTAAGTTCCTTGGGGTCCTGGGGAACGGTTATGGCATGCTCGTCCACGATGCAGTAGAAGCAGTCATTGTCATTCTGAAGTTCCACGAACTGTCTGAGAGCTCCCAGATAGTTACCGAGATGTATGTTTCCTGTAGGCTGTACGCCGCTGAATACTCTGTTCATAGCTTTCCCTCTGCTAATTCCTATTATAAAGCGCTTATTTTATGCTTCCTTTTCCACTTCTTTGCGGAATCTGTCAACGATAGCTTTTTCTGCTCTGGATATGGTCATCTGAGAAACTCCCAGGACCTTGGCGATCTCCGCCTGAGTCTTTTCCTCAATGAATCTTTTGCGGAAAATATATCTGTTGGTGTCCGTCATGCCGTCCAGGACTTTCTTGATGATCTCGTTGGTCTCCACCATCTCGTAGCCCTTTTCCAGCTGGCCCAGGGCATGGTAAAGTGACAGGCCTGCTCCGTCATGGTCTGAGGAGCCTTCTCTGTCTCCCGGTTCTCCCGCCTCGCTGTCCAGGGAATAGGCGGCATAGGCGTTGGCGCTGTCCAAGGCGACCATCACCTGTTCGTCGCTGAGTCCGGCTTCGGCTGCCAGCTCTTTGAGGGTGGGGGCTCTTCCTTCTCTTCGGGTGAACCTGTCCTCGGCGTCCCTCACCTTAAGGGCCCGCTCCTTCCTGGTGCGGGGGATCTTCAGATCCCACTGGGTGTCCCTGAAAAACTTCTTGATCTCCCCAAGGATCGTGGCTGTTGCGAAGGTCCTGAACTCGAAGCCTTTGTCGGGATCGAATCTGTTGGCAGCTTCTACCAGGCCCACAGCGGCGGCCTGATAAAGGTCGTCGTACTCCGCGCCTTTGCCCAGATACTTCTTTATTAAGATGTCAATCAGGTAAAGATGGTCTTCGACCATCTTGTTTCTCTTCTCGATATCCGTGGCAGTTTCCTCTGGCTACGCCTGTTTCGCTTTCTTTACCATTTCTATGGTGCGGCTGTCATCTCTTGAGCAGTCTATCCTGACCTCGTCCATTAAGGTGGAGATCATGAATTTACCGATCTCTCCCTCCTCGGGACAGTTCAGGCAGCGCTTGTCGCCCTTGGTGATGAATTCGCTTCCGCTCTTTGTCACCTTTATGCTTATTTCGCCCTTTTCCACTTCGCACTCTACGGTGTATACGGATGCAAAACCTTCAAGGGCATGACAGCTCACCAGCTGGCAGGCTTCGCCTACAGCCGCCTTGATGTCCGCCGTCTCCTCGACGTCGAAACCCGCGCTGTAGGCTATGGATCCTACCGCCAATCTGACTGCGGATATGTACTCCGGCTTTCCCGGGATAGTCATTTCAATCTTATCCTGCATTTTTTGCGCCTTATCCTTAAAGATCAAACTTTACTTGATCGTCATTCACCTCTTCGGGAGCTTCCTCCTTGGGCTGAGCTGCGCCCTTGGCGGGTGTCGCTTCCTTTGCGGGAGCCTCGTCTTCGTCATCTTCTCTTGCTACCTTGGAGATGGCGATGATGTTGGCGTCCTCGGAAACGTTCATGATCTTCACGCCCTGAGTGGCTCTTCCAAGTCTGGAAACTTCCTTGGCGGGAACTCTTATGATGATGCCGTCGGAATTGATAAGCATCACGTCGTCCTCGTCATCGACGGCGATGGCGCCTACCAGTTCTCCGGTCTTCTTGAACTTGGATTTATCGTAGGTGAGGAGACCCTTGCCGCCTCTTACCTGGATCTTGTAATCCCTTGCCTTGGTGCGCTTGCCGTAGCCCTTCTTGGTGACTACCATCAGCTCCTCTGAGGGATCCACCAGTTCCATGGAGACGACCTCATCGTTTCCTTCAAGTCTGATGGCTCTCACGCCGCCTGCGATCCTGCCCATAGGTCTGACATCGTCCTCTGAGAAGGAGATGCACTTGCCCTGGCGGGTAACGATGATGACGTTGTTGGTGCCTGTGGTCTGCTTGACTCCGATGAGTTCATCGCCCTCTCTCAGCTTGATGGCGATCAAGCCTGTCTTCCTGTTGGTTATGAACTCGGTCAGGGCCGTCTTCTTGATGGTTCCCTTCTTGGTGACGCAGATCAGGAACTTGTTGGCTTCCGCCTCGTCCAGCCTGATCACTGCGGTGACTCTCTCCGTGGACATCAGGCTTATGAAGTTCACGATGGGAATTCCCTTGGCTGTGCGGGATCCTTCGGGGATCTCGTAGGCCTTGATCATGTGGACCTTGCCCAGATTGGTGAAGAACAAAAGATTATCGTGAGAGGAGCACATGATCATCTGCTTCACGAAATCGTTCTCTCTGGTGGTGAGACCGGTTATTCCCTTGCCGCCCCTCTTCTGAGCGCGGTAGGTATCCGCAGGAACTCTCTTGGCATATCCCAGATGTGTCAGGGTTATGCAGACATCCTCTTCATGGATCAGATCCTCTTCATCGATCTCAGCCTCATCGGCCTTGATCTGGGTCTTTCTCTTGTCTCCCCATTTCTTCTTGACCTCGAGAAGCTCGTCCTTTACAACTCCCATGAGCTTGTGCTCATCTTCAAGGAGCTCTTTATAGTAGGCGATCTTTCTCTCCAGTTCCTCGTACTCGGCTTCGATCTTTTCACGCTCCAGACCCTGGAGTCTTCTCAGCTGCATGTCGAGGATGGCCTTAGCCTGGATCTCGGAAAGTCCGAAGCGATCCATCAGTTTCTGCTGAGCGTCATCGTAGGAAGATCTGATGATCTTGATGATCTCGTCGATGTTTTCCAGAGCGATCAGATATCCTTCCAGGATGTGAGCCCTGGCTTCGGCTTTTTTCTTGTCGAAGATGGTCCTTCTGGTGACCACTTCTTTCTGATGGTTGAGATATATGTCTATGATCTGCCTGATGTTCAAGATCTTGGGTTTGCCCTCATCTATGGCAAGCATGATCATGGATACGTTCTTCTGAAGCTGGGTGTGCTTGTAGAGACGGTTCAGGATTATCTGGGCGTTGGCGTCCTTCTTGAGTTCGATGACGATCCTCAGTCCTTCTCTGGAACTTTCGTCTCTGATCTCGGTGATACCTTCCAGCTGTTTAAGCTTTACAAGCTCTGCCATCTTCTGGATCAGGGCAGCCTTGTTGACCTGGAAGGGGATCTCGGTGACGATGATCTGCTGCTTACCTCTGGATCCTTCCTCAATGGAAGCAACTGATCTTACCACTACCTTGCCCTGGCCGGTCCTGTATGCTTCTCTGGCGCCGCCCTTTCCCATGATTATTCCGCCTGTGGGGAAGTCCGGAGCCTTGATGATCTTGATAACATCATCGATGGAGCAGTCCGGTTCATCGATCACCTTGACGCAGGCGTCGATGGTGTCGCTTAAGTTGTGGGGCGGGATGGCTGTTGCCATACCTACAGCGATACCGTCGGAACCGTTGATCAAAAGATTGGGTACCCTTGAGGGGAGCACCACCGGCTCTTCTTCTTCGCCGTCATAGTTGGGAACGAAGTCTACGGTATCCTTTTCGATGTCTCTCAGCATCTCCAGTGAGAAGGGAGTCATCCTGGCCTCGGTGTAACGGGCTGCGGCTGCGCCGTCTCCGTCGATGGAGCCGAAGTTTCCGTGGCCGTCCACCATGGGATATCTCATATTCCAGGGCTGGGCCAGTCTGACCATGGCATCGTAGATGGATGAGTCACCGTGGGGGTGATATTTACCCATTACTTCTCCCACGATCCTGGCGCTCTTCTTGTGGGGCTGGTTGGGACCGATGCCCAGAGCGTTCATTCCGTAGAGTATCCTTCTGTGTACCGGCTTCAGGCCGTCCCTCGCATCGGGAAGGGCACGGGAAACGATTACGGACATGGCGTAGTCGATATAGCTCTGCTTCATTTCAGAGTATATCTCGTGCTGTATCATCTTTGTGTCTTCAAAAAATGTTGTCATCGCTTTCCCTCCTTTCCTATGCGTCTATTGTTGCGTAATGAGCGTTATCTTCTATGAATTTTTTGCGCGGCGGGACCTTATCGCCCATGAGAGTGGTGAATATCTCGTCGGCTCTCGCTGAGTCCTCGATGGTGATCTGGACCAGAGTTCTGTGATCGTAATCCATGGTGGTCTCCCACAGCTGGTTAGCGTCCATCTCTCCGAGACCTTTGTATCTCTGGATCTCCACCTTGCCGGGAAGGGATTCAACTTCCTTGAGCTTTCTCTCCTGCTCGGCGTCGGAATAGGTGTACCAGATGTCCTTGCCCTTCTTGATCCTGAAAAGGGGCGGCTGTGCAGCGTAAACGCAGCCGTTCTCGATCAGGGGCTTCATATATCTGTAGAAGAATGTGAGAAGCAGGGTCCTGATGTGGGCTCCGTCCACGTCAGCATCGGTCATGATAATGATCTTGTGGTATCTCAGCTTGTTGATGTCGAAATCGTTTCCGATACCGCATCCGAAGGCTGTGATCATGTTCTTGATCTCTTCGGAGCTTAAGATCTTGTCAAGTCTTGCCTTTTCAACGTTTAAGATCTTACCTCTCAAGGGCAGGATGGCCTGGCGCTTACGGTCTCTTCCGTCCTTGGCGGATCCGCCTGCGGAGTCTCCCTCTACCAGGAAGATCTCGGAAAGAGCGGGATCCTTCTCGGAGCAGTCTGCAAGCTTTCCGGGAAGTGATGTGGTGGTAAGCGCATTGGTATTTCTTATGATGTTTCTTGCCTTGCGGGCAGCCTCTCTGGCACGGGCGGCCTTGACGCACTTCTCGATGATCGCCTTGGCCTGGGCAGGATTCTGCTCAAGGAAGGCCATGAGATAGTCGTTGGTGGCTGATTCCACAAAACCTCTGGTCTCGGGGTTGCCCAGCTTGCTCTTGGTCTGACCTTCGAATTCGGGATTCTGGAGCTTGACTGAGACCACTGCCGTGAGACCTTCTCTCACATCGTCTCCCGTAAGGGCATCGTCGGAATCCTTAAGGATCTTGGCGCGCCTTCCGTAGTCGTTTATGACCTTGGTCAGGGCGGATTTGAATCCGATGAGATGGGTTCCTCCGTCCACCGTATTGATGTTGTTGGCGTATCCCAGGATAAGTTCGGAATAGTTGTCTGTGTACTGCATGGCAACTTCCACTTCCTGAGTATCCCTTATTACCTCAAAATATATTACGTCCTGATGGATGGGATCCTTGTTGCTGTTCTGGAAGGCCACCATCTCCTTGATTCCGCCTTCGTAATGGAAGACTTCGGATTTTTTGCGGCCTACGCGGTCGTCCTTAAGAGAGATCTTGATGCCCTTGTTCAGGAAGGCCATCTCTCTCAAGCGGTGCTGCACTGTATCATAGTCGAATACGGTGGTCTCAAAGATCTCCGGATCAGGCCAGAATGTGGTCTTGGAACCGGTCTTCCTGGGTGCTTCGCCGATCACTTCAAGCTTGCTGGCGTACTTGCCCTGCCTGTATTCCTGGAAGTATATCTTACCGTTTCTCTTGATCTCTACCTGCATCTTGGTGGAAAGGGCGTTAACTACTGAAGCGCCTACTCCGTGCAGACCTCCTGATACCTTGTATCCCCCACCGCCGAATTTACCGCCGGCATGAAGAACTGTGTGGATTACTTCAACTGCCGGGATGCCCAGCTTAGGATGATTATCCACAGGCATTCCACGACCGTCGTCTTCTACGGTTATAGATCCATCCTGGTTGATGGAAACTTTTATGTTCTTGCAGAATCCCGCCAGTGCTTCGTCGATGGAGTTGTCCACTACCTCATATACAAGGTGGTGAAGTCCACGTTCACCGGTGGAACCGATGTACATTCCCGGCCTGCGTCTGACGGCTTCAAGTCCTTCCAGGACTTGGATCTGTTCCGCATTATACTGTTCTGATGCTTTTCCTTCTAAAGCCATTCTTTTCTCCTCAAAATATAGAGTTATTATCCTATTTTCAGACAATTTTTATGCATAATATAGTGTATCACAAAAACGGGGCATATTCAAGAGAAATGCCCCGTTTTATAATATTTTATTTAATTTAATTAAAACTCGGTCAAATCGTAAAAAATCTACCGAAAACCGCCGATTTTTATCTTAGTATAACCTCGAACATATATTCTCAGATATTACTTCTTCTCCCTGGCGATCAAAACAGTGAAAAATCCACTGTCTTCGGGAATATCATCCATATTTTCGTAGATCTTCTGATTGGGAAGTCCGATATTGGCGATTGCTTTTACTTCTCTTCTTCTGAGACCGGGGATATCCCTTAAGCTCTTCATGTGTCCCTCAGTCTTCATAACCACGTAGTTTCCTGCAGAATGATAGTATCTTCCTGCAGAATATGTGGCCGGGATGATGTGGCAGGGCTGTTCTCTCTCTGCCAGGGGAAGTTTGAGCTGGCCGGCTGCAGCTGTGAATGTGGTAACTCCGCTGGACATTACCGTCGCATATCCGTCATGTTCCAGAGCATAAAGTATATATATGGACCTGGAATATACCATCGGATCGCCCAATACCAATATTGCAAGATTCTGGCCCCTGTCCAGGTATTTTTCAAGGTTTCTGGCTTCTCTCCAGCAGATCTCTTCCAGTCTGTCAGGGTCGATCACATCAGCTATTTCAAGGGAGAGCACGGTCTTGTCCTTGATCTCGGGTACCACAGCTTCCGCCACCTTATATGCAAGTTCCTCCCTGGGATCTTCTCCCCTTACAAAGAACAGATCATTCTCTTCTATCAATCTTTTGGATTTGATAGTCATAAGTTCCGGATCTCCGGGACCTACTCCCACAAAATATGCCATTCCTTTATTTCTTCCTCTGTTCATTTTCTTCCCTTTCTGATCTTTTAATTTTTTGAGACCTTACCCTTTGATACATAAAAAACTTCAGCACCGGGAAATTCTTTTATAAAGCTCTCTTGCATCTCTGCAGCTGAAATAAATAACTGATTGTATGAAAGCGTCTTTATCAAATACTTCTGACGCTCAAGATCCAGCTCACTCATCACATCATCAAGAAGAAGTATGGGGTCTTCCCCTGTCTCATCCTTGATTATTCTGATCTCTGCCAGTTTAAGTGAAAGAGCTGAAGTCCTCTGCTGACCCTGGGAACCGAAGCTTCTGGCATTTATCTCCTCTCCATCCCTTTTTATGAAGAAGTCCATGTCATCCTTATGAGGTCCCTTGGTGGTGGTCCTCATCCTGATATCCTGCTCGTCGGATTCCCTTAGTATTTCATAGAGGTTATTCTCGTCTTCTACGTTAGGTCTGTAGACTAATCTGAGATCTTCTGAATTATTGGTAATGCTTCTATGTATTTCTCCTGATATATCAGATAATTCTCTGATGAATTCTCTTCTTTTGGAGATTATGGATGCGCCGTACTTTGCAAGCTGGGCATCCCATATATCAAGCATGGATCTGTCTATGTAATTCTCTTTTAAATAGGTATTTCTTTCGTTAAGGACTTTTTTGTAGTCCAGAAGGTCCTTATAATATGAAGGTCTTATGAGACAAAGTTCTCTGTCTATGAATTTTCTTCTCTTTTCCGGTTCATCCTTTACTATTTTCAGATCATCCGGGCTGAATATTACAATATATATATTATCAAGGAGCTGGGATATCTTTTTTAAATTTACACCATCCATTTTTATGGATTTTTTTCGATTACTGAAGAATTGTATCTCTATTTCAGTATCGCCGGTGTATTTAGAAAAGACCATTTCAACTTTTGCGGAATCTTGTCCGAAACGTATCATTTCTCCTTCTTTTGATGTACGAAAAGATCTTCCAATGGACGCAATATATATGGATTCCAAAAGATTTGTCTTTCCCTGGGCATTATTGCCCAAGATTATGTTTACTTTTTCATTAAATTTCAAATCAAGGATTTCATAATTTCTGAAATCCTTGATCTTTGTGCTTTTGATGTACATATATTATCAGTTTCCGAGAAGCCTTACGGGAAGTACCAGATATTCAAAACTGTTCCCTTCCACCGGCTTTATGATACAGGGGCTGATAGGAGTATTAAAGAGAAGTGTCACAGTCTCGTCTTCAATATATTTAAGAGGATCTTCGAAATATTTTGAGTTAAATCCTATAGCCAGGTCCTTGCCATCTTTTGAGATCATAACTTCCTCGCGACCCTTGCCTTCTTCGGATTCTGAAGTGATCTCAAGGATATTATCTAAAATATTTACTCTTATGAGATTGTTTTTGCCTGCTCTTGAAAGAAGAGAAGCTCTTTCAACTGCATCTATCAGGTCTGTTCTGTTAAGAGTGACTCTTATCTGGCTTTCCTTTGGAAGAATATTTTCGTAATCGATGTAGTCTCCGCTTAAGAGTCTAACTGCGACCTTGATCTCTCCGATGATGAACACCGCTCTCTTATCGCTTAAGAGAACATCTATGGTATTCTTTTCAACTCCGGATTCGTTGATTATCTTTGAAACTTCAAGAAGTGTTCTTGCAGGAATGATGATGTTCTGATCGTATTCGCTCTTTATGGCTTCCCTTGCAACTGCCATTCTGAATCCGTCAAGGGCTACCATGTTGAAATTACCATTTTTGAGTTCGAAAAGAACTCCTGTTATGACTCCTCTTGACTCATCAGATGAAGCTGCGAATACGGTCTTTCTGATCATATCCTTTAAAATATCTCTGTCGAAGGAAAGCTTCTCATCGTACTCATCCACATTCATTGAAGGAAATTCATCTGCGGAGCTTCCTACGATATTGAATTCAGATGAGGAGCACTTGATATTGAAGTTACCGTCTTTTTCTTCCATATATATAATATCTGTAGGAAGTTTTCTTACGATATCTCCGAAAAGCTTAGCCTGTACCACTACTTCACCGGGTTCATACTCTACAGTTTCAAACTTATCTTCTATAGATATATCCAGGTCTGAAGCAGACATGATAACTGAACCATCCTCTGTAACTCTTATTAAGATACCTTTAAGGATAGGAATGGTGGTTCTGGATGTAACAGCTTTCGATACTATGTTAAGTGCTTTCAAAAGAGTGCTCTGTGCACAAGCAAATTTCATATTCATCCTCCTATTTTTTGATTAATAATATATTAAAATAGTAGTAATAGTAATAGAGTCTGTTGAAAATGTGTAAAACCTTCTTAAAGCCTTATTTTTCAAGGAAAAGTTATTATTAAAAAGCCTTGGAAAAGTTGAAAACTTTATTAAAGTTATTCTTTGATCTCCCTTTTTATATATTCTATTATATCCCGGAAGTTCTCATCGTGCCTTATCTCGTAGTCGATCTTATCGCAGGCATATTTTACTGTGGTATGATCTCTGCCGCCGAATAAAGATCCTATTTTAGGAAGAGAACTGTCAGTCATCTCCCTTATGAGATACATCGCCACCTGTCTCGGGAAGGCTATATCGTTGGTCCTCTTCTTTGATTCAAGGTCAGCTACCTTGACACCATAGTATTTAGCCACGATCTTTTTTATCTTTTCGGGAGTTATGAGAGTCTCCGCATCTGAAAGAAGGTCCTTCAATACTTTTTTTGCGAATGCCTTATTTGCCTTTTCGTTCAATCGTTCGGAGAAGAACTTGACCCTGGAGAAAGCTCCTTCCAGTTCTCTGATATTATCCTTTATCTTCTCGGAAATGAGATTGATAACGTCCGCCCAATCATCATCTACTTCTATATTATACAACTCTGCATTCTTATATAAAATAGCAACTCTCGTGGCGAAGTCAGCCGGCTGGATATCGGCCATGAGATTCCACTGGAATCTGGTGACCAGTCTCTCGTCCACTCCCTGCAGCTTGTTGGGATCCTTATCCGCGGTAAGTATTATCTGCTTGTCGTTCTGGTAAAGAGCATTGAAGGTATGGAAGAATTCTTCCTGAACTCCTTCCTTTTCTTCAAGAAACTGAACATCATCGACTATAAGAACGTCCACCTTTCTGTATTTGGATTTGAATTCTCTCATCTTTTGCTCTCTGATGGCTGTGACGAATTCGTTGGTGAAATTCTCAGATGATGTGTAAAGAATATTGGTCTTCGGCGCATGCTGAAGAATATATATACCGATAGCCTGGATCAGATGTGTCTTGCCCAGGCCGGATCCTCCGTAAATAAAAAGAGGATTGGATGCTATTCCCGGAGATTCTGCTACTGCGTGGGCTGCGGCATAAGCGAAGCTGTTGGAAGGTCCCACGACAAAGTTCTCGAAGGTGTACTTGGGATTAAGCAGCTTCTCTGCAATAAGAGTCTGCTTGCCGATGGTATCAACAGGTGATTTTTTAAGTGTTTCTTTCTTTGAAGCCGGTTTTTCTGCACCAAAAGAAGCCGCATCGTCCAATACATCCAAATCATTTGAAGGCATTCTTAATACAACGCGGTATTCTCTTCCTAAAATTTCCTTAAAAATCTCCTGAAGAAGGGGCAGATAGCGGTCGTTGATCACGCCCGCGAAAAGATCAGGGTCAAGAGATGTCTTGAAACCCATGTAGATTATCCTTAATTCCGTATTTATTTCTTCAACGTCAAGATGATCCTGGAACCAAGTGTTGTACATTACTTCGGTCACCTGTTCCCTGATCATAGAAAGCGCGGCTTTCCAAACGTCATCGTATTTGTTCATTTTATCCCCCAAGCAATAACTGAAGTAATTTCATTATACATAAAAAGTTATCCACAAACAAGGGATAATCTGTGGATAACTCAAATTTTTAAGAGCGTTTTTTGCGCCTGAATCGTTGACAACAAAGGCTTTATTTATTATAATACTTTAGTCTATGTGCCGTTTGGAATTCAGATCGGCATCAAATTATTCAGAAAGGAGACAAGAGACCATGAAAATGACTTACCAGCCCAAGAAGAGGCAGAGAATGGTGGAGCACGGATTCAGAAAGAGAATGTCCACAAAGAACGGAAGAAACGTTCTCAAGAGAAGAAGACAGAAAGGCAGAAAGAGACTTTCCGCTTAATTTGCCATGCTTAGAGAAGACGTCCTGAGGAAAAAAACGGATTTCGACGCCGTATACAGCAAGGGAAGATCCACCGGATCAAGGTATGTGGTGATTTTTTACCTTAAGAACGATTTGGGACTCACCAGGACATGTTTTCTCGCCAGTAAGAAAGTGGGAAACAGTGTTATGAGAAATCGCGCCAGGCGCCTGATGAAGGAGAGTTTTCGTCAGATAAAGGGGCGCCTGCCGGAAGGTTACGACCTGATTTTCATAGCCAGGACCACGATTCAGGGAAGAGTGTGCTCTGAAGTAAAGAGATCCATGGAGGATGCTTTAAAGAGAGCCAAACTCATAGCCTGATCACAGATATGAAGAAGATAATCATACTCCTGATAAGAGGTTATCAAAATTTCATATCTCCCCTATTCCCGCCCACATGTCGCTTTACTCCAACCTGTTCTACATATTTTATACAGGCCGTGGAGAAATATGGGGCAATTAAAGGAAGTTACCTGGGAATAAAAAGGATATTGAGGTGCCATCCCTGGAGTCCCGGAGGATATGACCCGGTACCTTGACGCAAACGGAGGAAATCAATGAGATTATTAGCCACACCCTTAGGCTATCTATTGACCTTTCTGTACAATCTTGTAGGTAATTACGGAATCGCCGTTCTTATCATTACCATCATCGTAAAAGCCTGCCTGTATCCTGTATACGCCAAGCAGATGAAGTCCAGCATGAAAATGTCAAAGCTTCAGCCCAAGATACAGGAACTCCAGCAGAAGTACGGAAACGACAGGGAAACGTACAGCGAGAAGGTTCAGGAACTGTACAAATCAGAAGGCGCATCCATGTACGGCGGTTGCCTTCCCATGATCATCCAGATGTTCGTGATCATGGGTCTGTTCGCATTGTTCAGAAACCCCATGAGCTACATGACGGATGAGAACATGCTCTACGCTATTCACGAGAACTTTCTGTGGATCCCGGACCTCGCTCAGCCTGACAAGTGGATCCTGCCCATCGCGGCGGGCGCAGCCACTTTCATTTCCTATTCCATGAGCTCCAGCCAGCAGATGCAGAGTCAGCTGGCAGGTGGTGGAAATGCAAAACAAGGAAACATGATGTCGAAGATGATGAAATATTTCTTCCCGATCATGATCCTTTGGTTCGCAAGAACATATCCGGCAGGTCTTGCAATTTACTGGTTCGGCAGCCAGGTCATCCAGATCTTCTACAACCTGAGATTCAACAAGTGGAGAAAGAAACAGCAGGAAGAAGAAAAGGAAGAGAAGAGAAAGAAGAAAAAGAAGTAGTTATACCGGAGGAAAATAAATGGATTATTCCGAAAAATGGGGCCGGGATACTGATGAAGCGGTGAGACTCGCTTTGGATGATCTCGGACTTACCATCGACCAGGTCGAAGTGACGGTCCTGGAAGAACCGTCCAGAGGATTTTTCGGCATAGGTTCCAAATTGGCGAAGGTAAGAGTAGAAAAGAAGAAACCGCCTAAAAAGGAAGAAGCGCACAAACAGACCAGACCCGACCTCGTTATCCCCATTGAGGAAGCGAGAGCAAGAGATGCTGCAAATCGTGAGAAACAGGCAGCAGAGGGAATAAGCGCAGAGGAGCCTAGAGAAACAAGAAGAGAAAAAAGACCGAGAAACGGTAACAAAAAAAATAACCGTAAGGAGCATAGTGACCGCACAGGGTCCCACGCCAAGAAGGAAGTTCCGGAAGTAAGAGAACCCATAATCCCCACCGAACCTGAAGAGGATCTTAAGGTTATGGAGGATCATCCTTCCATCAACTTCTTAAAGGATCTCATCAAAGAGATGGGCCTTGAAGCAGATGTAACCGGTAAGATGGGCGAAGAAGCTATCTACCTGAACATTCAGGGAAAGGATTCAGGAACCATAATCGGCAAGCGTGGACAGACACTGGATGCAGTGCAGTATCTGACCAGCCTTGTGGTAAACAAGGATCAGAACAAGTATACGAGAGTAGTTGTCGATGCGGAGAATTACCGCGCCAAGAGAGAACGCACCCTCGAAGCACTGTCCTACCGCCTGGCAAACAAGGTCGTCAAGAGCAGAAGACCTGTCAGACTGGAGCCCATGAATCCCTATGAGAGAAAGGTCATCCATGCAACTCTTCAGTCTCACCCCAAGGTAACCACCAGGTCCGAGGGAGAAGATCCTTACAGAAGAGTCGTCATAGAACTTAAATAACGAAGTGAGCCTCGCGGTTGGGAGATCCCCCTGCGAGGCTTTTTTGAAAGAATAATAAGATGGAAGATACAATTGCTGCGATCTCAACGCCATCCGGCGAGGGCGGCATCGGGGTGATCCGGATTTCCGGGCCCCGCGCTCTCAATATAGCAAAAGATGTTTTCCGCACGGTAAGCGGTAAGATCTTAGATGAATTCAGACCAAGACAGATGTATTTCGGTCGGATCGAGGCCGGCCCTGAGAACATCCTGGACGAGGCTATGGTCTGCTATTTCAAAGCCCCCGCAAGCTACACTGCAGAAGACGTGGTGGAGATCCAGTGCCACGGGTCCATCGTTTCCCTAAGGAAGATCCTCTCCCTGGTCATCTCAAGGGGCGCCAGACTGGCGGAACCCGGTGAATTCACCAAGAGAGCCTTCCTGAACGGCAGGCTTGACCTAAGCCAGGCAGAGGCCGTAATGGACCTGATAAAGGCCAGGACCGACAAGACCTTCCAGGTGGCCCTGGACCAGCTGGAGGGCAGCTTTTCCAAAGGGATCAGGGACATTAGAGCGGATCTCACCGACATTCTGGTGGATATGGCGGTGAATATCGATTATCCCGACGAAGACATCGAGGAACTGACCTACGGCAAGCTTCGTGACGGCCTGGAAAATGTGGAACATAAGGTCGCAAAATATCTTAAGACTTGCGGTACAGGTAAGATCTTAAGGGAAGGCCTGAGAGTCTCCATCATCGGAAAGCCCAACGTGGGCAAGTCTTCCCTTCTGAATGCCCTCCTCAAGGAGGAACGGGCCATCGTCACCGAAATTGCAGGAACCACCAGGGACACCATCGAAGAGGCGATCTCAGTGGATGGGATCCCTGTGATCCTCACAGATACCGCCGGCATCAGGGATACGGACAACGTGATCGAGAAGATTGGTGTGGAGCGCAGCAAGGACGCCTTCAACAAGGCGGATCTTGTGATATTCACCCTGGACCTGATCAGGGCTTTGGACCGGGAGGACATGGACATCGCAGAGAAACTGACAGACCGCAAAGTCGTCGTCTTCCTCAACAAGGAAGATCTGGCAGCCTTAGACGGATCAGAACGGGGCTTGTCAGACGCGGACATTTCCAAGCTCAAGGCCATGCTTCCTGATGCGACCTTTATAGAAGGCTCCGCAAAGAAGGATTCCGGCCTGGAACAGCTCAGAGAGTGCATTAAGAATACCGTATACACGAATAGTGGGGAGTCCCAGTCAGGAGATATCGTCACCAATGTGCGGCACGAAAATCTTTTGCGGGAAGCCCTGGAATCAGTGAAGAGCGCGCTGGAGCTCACTGAGCTCAGACAGCCTCTGGAACTTATAGAGATAGACGTAAACGCGGCCTACCTTTCCCTCGGCATGATCATTGGCGAGGAAACGGCCGGCGATATAATAGACGAAGTGTTTAAGCGCTTTTGCCTTGGAAAGTAAGTATTATGGAAAATATTTTCATGGGAGATTATGACATCATAGTCATTGGGTCCGGTCATGCCGGATGCGAGGCGGCTCTGGCGGCAGCCCGCATGGGTCACAAGACCCTCATGTTCAGCATGAACCTGGAGTCCATAGCTATGATGCCCTGCAATCCGTCCATCGGAGGCACCGGCAAGGGCCATCTCGTAAGAGAGATCGATGCCCTGGGCGGCGAGATGGGCGTGAACATCGACAAAAGCTTCATACAGGTAAGGATGCTCAACACCGCTAAAGGCCCGGCGGTCCATTCTTTAAGGGCTCAGGCCGACAAGAATCTCTATCACATAGAGATGAAGAAGACCCTGGAGCACACAGAGAATCTGGACCTTAGACAGGGCGAGGTCACTGAGATCATCGTGGAGGACGGAAGAGCCTGCGGTGTCAGGACTAAGACCCACACGTGGTACAGCGCAAAGGCGGTGATCCTTGCCACGGGCACCTTCCTCAAGGGCAAAATATTCATAGGCGACGCTGTGTATTCCAGCGGACCCAACGGCCTGGCTCCATCGGAACAACTTGGGGATAACTTGAGGAAAATGGGGATAAATCTCAGGCGTTTCAAGACCGGTACTCCCGCAAGGTGTCTGGGCCAGAGCCTGAACTATGAAAAGATGATCCCCCAGGCCGGAGACGAGCCACCTGTGCCCTTCTCCTTCATGGATGACGAGATCGGCGAGAACAAGGGACTTTGCTGGCTCAGCTATACCAATGAGAAGACCCATGAGATCATAAGAGAGAATTTCTCCAGATCCGCTCTCTTCGGCGGTCAGATCGAGGGCATAGGACCCAGATACTGCCCATCTATAGAAGACAAGGTCAACCGATTCAGCGATAAAGAGAGACATCAGCTCTTCGTGGAACCTGAAGGCCTGGATACTGATGAAATGTACATCCAGGGAATGTCCAGTTCCCTTCCGGAGGACGTGCAGCAGGCGTTCTACTCCACCATCCCCGGACTTGAAAACATTAGGATCGTGAGACCCGCATACGCCATAGAGTACGACGTGATCGATCCCCAGGATCTTAAGCTCAATCTCGAATACAGGAAGATCCCGGGACTGTTCATGGCAGGACAGATCAACGGTTCTTCGGGCTATGAGGAGGCAGCCTGCCAGGGACTCATGGCCGGAATCAATGCGGTGCTTTCCATTGAAGGAAAAGATCCTTTCGTACTGGGGCGCGATGAAGCGTACATCGGAGTCCTCATCGATGACCTGGTCACCAAGGGAACCAATGAGCCCTACAGGATCATGACATCGAGGGCTGAGTACAGACTGCTGCTCCGCCAGGACAATGCGGACCAGAGACTGACAGAGAGATCCTACAAGATAGGCCTTGCATCTGAGGAGCGTTACCAGAGGATGCTCGAAAAGAAGCAAAAGGTGGAAGCTGAGAAGGAAAGGCTTAAGAGCACCTTTGTGGATAGAGACAGGGCTTCAGAATTCCTTGTGTCCCACGGTACGACAGAGACCGAGGGAAGGGTCTCCCTTATGGATATGCTCAAAAGACCTCAGATCACCTACGATGATCTCAGTGCTGTGGACAACGCTGACAGACCTCACCTCTCCTACCACGAAAAGACGGAGCTGGAGGTGGAGATCAAATATGAGGGATATATCACAAAGCAGCTCAAGCAGATAGAGCGTTTCAAGAAGCTTGAGACCAAGAGCCTTCCTGAAGACATTGAGTACGAAGGAATAGACGGGCTCAGAATAGAAGCCAGACAGAAGCTTTCAAAGGTAAGACCCTTAAATATCGGTCAGGCATCAAGGATCTCCGGTGTATCCCCCGCAGATATAAATGTGCTGATGGTCTACCTGGAAAAGAGAAGAAGAGAAAGGTCTCTAAGAAAATGAACAGACTCTTAACCGAAGAACAGACTAAGATGCTTGAAAGCTACAGGGATGGCATACTTGAGATCAACAAGACCATGAATCTTACAAGGGTATGTGATCCCGAGGAGTTCTGGGATAAGCACGTCCTTGACTCCCTGGCTTGCGTCGGACTTGATTGCTACAAGGATGCAAAGAAGGTGCTTGACCTTGGCACAGGCGCAGGATTCCCGGGCATTCCCCTGGCGGTTTTCTCCCCGGACAAAGAATTCCTTCTCGTAGACTCTGTGGGTAAAAAACTCAAAGCCGTCGAAGGGGAAGCCAAGAACATCGGTCTTCAGAATGTATTCTTCGTTCATGGAAGGGCGGAAGATCTCGCAAGAGACTCAGCGTACAGAGAATCCTTTGACCTCTGCGTGTCCAGAGCGGTGGCATTTCTTCCGGTGCTTCTGGAATATTGCCTTCCATTCATTAGAGTTGGAGGATATCTCGTCTCATATAAAGGGCCGGACTACGCTGAAGAAATCGAAGCCTCTTCCAAGGCACTTAAAAAGCTGGGTGGAGAGATCGTATCAGTTGAAAGCGCCGGGCTTGAGGACAAGAAGCTGGAGCACTACATGATCGTTGTCAGAAAGACCTCCCCTACTCCCAAATCCTATCCGAGAAAAGCCGGCACCCCGTCAAAGAGTCCTCTCTAGTTGCAGGGTACGGATAAAAGCTCATATAAAACCAAGGATGTTTCACGTGAAACATCCTTTTTTATATTATTTTGGTGTTTCACGTGAAACATGCAATAAAAATACAATTATTATTCGAGTTAAAAGTAGCAAACTTATTTGAAGTATAGTATAATTACCGTGTTGAAGTATATAAGGAGGGGCATAGTGGGAAAAGCAATTGCAATCTTCAATCAGAAGGGCGGAGTCGGCAAGACTACGACAAACATCAATCTGGCAGCCTGTCTTGCCATAAAGGGAAAGAAAGTCCTTGTGTTGGATATAGATCCGCAGGGAAACACCACCAGCGGACTGGGCGTTTCCAAGAGGAAACTGTCGGATACGGTGTACAATATTTTAATTGACAAGAACTACGACCCGAGACGGGCCGTGATCCACACGGCGGTGGAGAATCTGGATCTCATTCCGGCCAGCGTTGACCTGGCAGGGGCGGAAGTAGAACTGGTCCAGATAGAGGAACGTGAAAAGACTCTGAAACACGGCTTGGATCAGGTGAAGGGCGATTATGACTATATCTTTATAGATTGTCCTCCGTCACTGGGACTGCTCACCATCAATTCTCTTACAGCAGTAGACTCGGTACTGATCCCAATCCAGTGCGAGTTCTATGCTCTGGAAGGAGTGAGCCAGCTGGTGAGCACCATCGAGCTCGTCAAGAAGAGCCTGAATCCAAGGCTGGAAATCGAGGGAGTCGTCCTCAGCATGTTCGACGGCAGGACGAACCTCAGTGCTGCGGTAGTTCAGGAAGTAAAGAAGTATTTCAGAGATAAAGTGTATTCAACGGTCATTCCCAGGAATGTTACGCTGGCGGAAGCACCCAGCTATGGACAGCCGGTCATCACCTATGATCCGAGGTCAAGAGGAGCTGAAGCGTATGTAGATTTTGCTGAGGAATTCCTTGATCGGGAGGGTGAATAATGGCGAAACCAAAGAAAGGCGGACTGGGAAGAGGCCTCGAAGCACTCTTTGCGGACCAGGTCTCTGTCGTTCAAGAAGATGAGGCGGAACCTAAGAAAAGAACAGGTAAATCAAGCGGAACAGATGAGAGCGCATCGGGCGCGGCCCCAAAGGACGGCGTGATGTATCTCAGCATACACAACATAAAGCCGAACCCCGATCAGCCGAGAAAGACCTTCAATAAAGAGAAGATCACTGAACTGGCGGATTCCATCAGGGAAAACGGCATAATCCAGCCCATTATAGTCAGCAAGTCGGGCAAGACCTATGAGATCATATCCGGCGAAAGACGTTTCAGAGCTGCCATGGAGGCAGGTCTCAAGGAAGTGCCCTGCTTGGTCAGAAAGCTCAGCGACGAGCAGAAGGCGCTGTTTGCCATCGTTGAAAACATGCAGCGCGAGGACCTGAACCCCATGGAAGAGGCAGCAGGTCTTGAAAGGATGATCACCGAGTACGGACTGACTCAGGAACAGGTGGCTACAAGCGTAGGCAAAAGCCGCCCATATGTGGCAAACGCCCTGAGACTTCTGAAGCTTCCCGAGTACATCCGTGACTACGTGGCATCCGGGGCCCTTACTCCGGGACACGCCAGAGCCCTGATCAACATGAAGGACTCCAAGGCCAGACACGAACTTGCGGAGCAGGCAAAGAACGGCGGCCTCACCGTAAGAGAGACCGAGAAACTTGCAGGCCAGGTCAAGAAAGGCAGAAAGGCACCGGTACGCGTGCCCAAAGACCCCAACCTTGCAAAGGTAGAGGAAGATCTTAAGGAGATCCTGGGAACCAAGGTCACAGTCAAGTCCGGGAAACGCAAAGGAAAGATAGAGATCGAATTCTTCTCCGAGGAAGAAAGAGAGAGACTGATCGAGCTTTTATGGAGCTTGAGAGATTGATAACTGTTTAACAAATACACTTATATGTGATCATATGACCGCCCTCCGGGCGGTCTCAGACTGTAGACAAAGTCTCGCACAAAAGTGCGGGGCTTTTCTTTTTCAGTCAAAAACAAAATACTGTAAAAACGCTGAAAACCCTTGAAAATACTGGGCTCAGGCCACTTTCTGTG